>ERZ887849.153-NODE-153-length-73310-cov-14.021132_pt1 | contig 73310 bp, 58 predicted proteins | sample MGYA00521267_ERZ887849 | MGnify/ENA primary metagenome ERZ887849 (study PRJEB32303, sample SAMEA104408601) | aquatic metagenome | biome: Brackish water; feature: Pelagic; material: water | place: Baltic Sea | collected 2014-06-06T16:11:00 | depth 2,863 m ...
AATCTGTTCGTTTTTTATTTTTAGAATATTTCTTCCAAATCTCAAAAGTCAATCTATTTACAGGAACCTTTACTTGTTTTCCAGTTCTACTTTTTTCCATCCTAAAAGCAAAATATCCTTTTGATCTATCCTCTGAGAATTGATAATTATCTAATCTTAAAGAAATAAGATCTCCAAACCTACATCCAACACCACATCCAAAAACCAATATATCTTTATAAACTTCTAGATTAGTATAGGTGTTTGTTTTACCATTTTTTAATTTATCATAAAAAAACTGATTAGTATGTTTTTTGTGACTCTTGTTTGTAAAATTAAATCCTTCAAATTGATATAGTTGTAAAACTTCTTCTCTTGTCAAATAAACTACTTCCTTTTCAAAATTATGATTAAAAGGTATAACTGATATTTTATGATTAGTATATCCTTGTTTACCACACCAATTAACAAATGAAACGAGTGATTTTAATCGTTTTCTTATTGTAGAGGGTTGATCACCTTTATCGGAATAAAATTTTAAAAATGATTTTTGATATTCTTCATCTATATTGGACACTAATACATTGTAATTCAATGTTTTATTATAATGTTGTGTGAATTCATTAATTCTTTTTATGGAGGTAAAAATACTTTTCTTGTATCCTTTTCTGAGAGTTATTTCATTTTCTATGTAATTACAATATTCATTAAGCAAGAAAATCAAATCTAGATTCTCAAAAGTTTTTTTGATTTCTTTCCTTTTAAAACTCTTCAAATTGTTTTTAACTAATTCAATAACAGGTATTTGACCATTTAATTTGATTCTATCAATGATCTGATTTACTTCACTTAATTTTTGTTTTAAGAGAATGTTTTTTGAAACATGATTTTGATCAGTTTTTAATATTGGATCAGATTTTCTTCCTTGTTTCCAATTTTTATCCCAATCTTTAAATAAAACTGTAACCTCGGAAGGAATTCTTAGTTTCTTCCCTTGAAAATAATAATTCAGATATATGGTAATTTTATCTGAAGGTTTATAATCCGTTTTTTTCTTAGTCAAATTGGGTGAAATATAAACACTCATAGTGTCATAAAAGTACTAAAAAATACCCATATTTGGAACAAGATTTGGAACAAATCAGGATCTTAAAAAAACAAAACCCTGTAAATCAATAACTTACAGGGTTAAAGTGTGGTACCTCCAGGAATCGAACCAGGGACACAAGGATTTTCAGTCCTTTGCTCTACCAACTGAGCTAAGGTACCCTTTGAAAGTTTGCAAATATAAAATCCTTTTTCATCCCCCCCAAGGGATTTACTCTAAAAATCTTTGTTTAAATTTAGCAACAAATGGATTGTGAATTGTATTTGATTGTCGATATTGGGAATACATTAGCGAAATTTTTCTTGTACAATGAGGATCAATGGGTTCTACAGGAAAAAGTAAAGCTCGATTTGTTTGTTGATAAAGCAGAAGCAATTATTGCAGATTACCCCAACATTAAAGCAGTTATCTATACCGATGTAAGCCATACTGTAGGAACTTTTTTTGAAAAATATTCAGATTCCTTTCCCGTTTTATCGGTTCAATCTCAGATGCATTTGCCGTTTAAAAACAACTATGAAAGTCCCGAGAGTTTAGGTTCAGATCGAATGGTTTTGGCTGCCGCTGCTTGTAAGAATTATCCACTTACCAATGTTTTGATCATTGACTTGGGCACTTGTATTACCTATGATTTTTTATCCTCTGATGAGGTTTACCACGGCGGGGCAATTTCTCCTGGTTTTGAAATGAGATACAAAGCGCTTCATCACTTCACAGGCAATCTCCCTCATTTGGATTGGCAAGCAGTGGATCACCCAGAGGGAAAAACCACTCATGGGGCAATACATGCGGGGATATATTTTGGAATTCTTGACGAAATCAAAGCCAGAATTGAATATTATAAAAGCCAATATGATTCTTTAACGATTATTTTAACAGGAGGAGACGCCAATAAGTTGCCTAAAACATTAAAAAATAGCATATTTGCCCATTCAAATTTTGTTGCAGAGGGTATGCTCCATTTGCTAAAATTGAATATGAATTCATGATAAGATCTACATTAAGCGTTTTTGTATTGCTTGCGGGTTCATTCCTGTATTCACAGTATGGAACCAATTCCCCATATTCCTACACGGGTTTGGGGGAAATAAATTTTAAAGGAACTCAAATCAATCGGTTTATGGGGGGGCTTGAAATTTATAACGATTCCATCCATGCAAACCTGTCCAATCCCAGTTCATATGGAACACTTAAATTGACCAATTATTCTGTGGGATTAAATTATCGGATAAATCATCTGAAGGGGGGTGAGGTTAGAAAAAGTCTGAATTCTGCTTCGTTGGATTATATTGGGGTGGCTATACCCACCCGTCGGTTTGGTTTTGGATTTGGGATCATCCCTTATACATCGGTAGGATATAGATTGTCTCACTCAGAATCTCTCAATGGAGAAGAAGATGTCATCAATGTTTTTGATGGAGAAGGGGGCGTCAACAAGGCCTTCTTTTCTTTAGGTTTTAAGGCTTTAAAGTATTTTAGTTTTGGAGCCACTTTCAACTATAATTTTGGTCAAATCATACAGGAAACCGGAAGGTATCAAAATCAGGTTTCTTTGGGAACAGTTTTGGAGAATAAATCCAGTATTTCAGGAGTAGATCTAAAGTTTGCTGCTCATTTGGAGATTCCTATTCGGGAGACGATGAAGATGCAAGCCATGATTTCATATGCTCCACAAGCCAATTTAACGTCGACCAATTCCCGACGATATTCCACACAAGCTCTATCATCAGCTACGGGTTTTGGGGAAAGATTAGAAATTGATTTGGCTGCTGTAGGTTTGAATAAATCTAATGTTAGAATACCCAACGTTGTCAGCTCAGGTGTAGGAGTGGGTAAAGAACGTAAATGGTTTGCAGGAGCGCAGTACACGATGAATGGGATGGGTGACTTTAGTCACAAATTCTTGAGCACACCTGATGTTGACTATCAAAATGGATATCAAATTTCATTGGGAGGCTTTTATATCCCGGATTACAGATCTATAACCAGTTATTGGAAAAGAATTGTTTTCAGAATGGGTTTCCGTCATGAACTGACAGGGATCATTGTAAATAATTTTGGATTAAAGGAAACTGGTATTAATTTTGGAGTAGGTTTACCATTAGCCGGTTTCTCAAATGCCAATGTAGGATTTGAGTACGGTAGCAGAGGTAATGGAAAAGAGAGTTTGCTTAAAGAAAATTTTTGGTCGTTTAGAATAGGATTTTCCCTGAATGACCGATGGTTTGTTAAAAGAAAATTTAATTAAAATAATAAGTGATGAAATTTTTAAAACTATTTGTTTTTTGGATTGGCGCCATGGCGGTTCTCCCTATGACAGCTCAAAATAGCGATGAGTGTTTGCAGAATTTATCCATTTTTGCAGAGTACGCCAAAGTAAAAAATTATGACGAAGCTTATGGACCATGGATGAAAGTAAGAGAGCAATGCCCATCGCTCAACGTAGCGATCTATTCCTATGGAGAACGCATTCTCAAGGAGAGAATAGAAAAGGCAGGTCCAGAAACGCTCCTAGCCGAAACCTCCGATTTGATAAAGCTTTATGACCAATGGCTTGAGAATTTTCCCACCAAAAAAAACGTGAGTGTAAAGGGAGATATCATCAGTAGCAAAGCCCAAGCCATGTTGGATTACAAAACGGCTGATAAAATGGAGGTTTATAAGACTTTTGATCTAGCATTCAAAACTGATGCCAAGAGTTTTACTAATCCCAAAGGATTATACAATTACTTCAAAACCCTTTATGACCTCTACAAAGAAGGAACGCATGGTGTAAAAATGGAACAATTGTTCAACAAATACGAAGAGGTTTCTGAAAAGTTTGATTTAGAATCTGTAAATCTGGCCAAGAAATTGGACGTCATCCTCAAAAAAGAGGAAGAAGGAGTGCCCATTAGCAGTCGTGAGGTTAGAAGTAAAAGGGTTTATGGAATCAATAGTAATGCTATTGGAACGTTTTTGTCCAATCTGGATGCTATTATTTCTCAAGAAGCCACTTGTGTTAATTTGATCCCCCTCTATAAAAGAAACTTTGAAGAATTCAAGTCGGATGCTATTTGGTTGAAAAGGGCTGCTTCTCGTTTGGACAGTAAAGAGTGTTCCGATGATCCGTTTTTTGTGACTCTTGTTGAAGCATTACATACCTTAGATCCATCTGCAGATTCTGCCTACTATTTGGGCATACTGAAAGATAAATCTGGAGACAGCAACGAAGCTTTGAAGTATTATGAAGAGTCTATTTCCTTGCAATCAGATCCTTATAAAAAAGCAAAGATTCTTTATAAAATTGCCATCAAGTTCAAGAATGCAGGGAGAAAATCTTCAGCCCGAAGTTATGCTCAAAAAGCATTGAGTTTTCAACCTTCAATGGGGCGTGCCTATTTGATGATTTCAAACCTCTATGCTGGCAGTGCCAACGATTGTGGAGAGACTCAATTCAACAAGAGAGCCGTTTATTGGTTGGCCGCCGATATGGCCTATAAAGCCGGTAAAGTGGATGCTTCTATCGAAAAACTGGCGATTGAAACGGCCAAAAGTTATGAAGGTAGAGCTCCTTCCAAAACCGAAATTTTTACCGAAGGGAATCAAGGAACTACCATCAAGTTCGATTGTTGGATTAATAGCAGTGTAAAAGTTCCTCAATTATAGATGCCTTCATCGTTCCATAAATTTTTAATCAATGGGGTTATAGTTTGGACTGTGACCCTGTTTTTTTCTTGTGAGGACAGTAGCGCTACTCTAAAGCAGATCAATCGGTTCAACGAAAATCCGGTAGGAGTTGCTCATAACATTCGACTGAATTACACAGATTCAGCCAAGGTAAAGGCTATTCTCACGGCGCCTTTGCATTTGGATTATACTCATTTGAGTTTTCAGTATTCTGAATTTCCCGAGGGGTTAAAAATTATTTTTTACAACAACGAAAATCAAGAAAATACTGTAATTGCCGATTATGGGATACTTTTCAATCAAACAAAAATTGTTGACCTACAAGGTAATGTAGTACTTTTATCTCACGATGGATCTCGATTGGAAACCGATCAGATGTATTGGGATGCCGAAAAGGAGTGGCTTTTTACCGAAAAAGCTTTCACTTTTGAAAGTGTGGATTACAATCTTGCCGCCACCCGATTGGATACCAATAAAGAATTTAGTAAATTTCAAACAGGAAAGCTATCGGGTACTATAGCTGTAGAAGAAGAACAAGATACTTTAACCGTCGATGAAAAGTTATAAAATTTCCGAAATTCTCTATTGGCTAATAGCCCTAGTGGCCACTTATGAGAGTTATAATCAGTGGAGCATCAATCGTCAAAAGGCATATATTTTTATTGGGTTTGCCTTTATTTCTGTCTTTATGGCCTTGTTCAGAAGACATTACAGAAAGAAGTTTAAAAACAGGGGAAAAACCTCTCCATGATCATTTCTGACCTCGTCATTCTTATTTGCCTTATTCTTTCAGCCTTTTTTTCAGGGATGGAAATTGCTTTTGTTTCTGCCAATAGAATTTATTTGGAAATAGAAAAGCAACAGACGGGATGGAATGCTAAGTTTTTGAATTTTATCACCAAAAATCCTTCCCGATTTATCGCCACCATGTTGGTGGGAAATAATATATCACTGGTCATCTACGGAATATTTATGGGAGACCGTATTTTGGAATTACTTTATCCAGAGACCCTTTTGAATGGATTTTTCAATATCCGGATTGTTTTAATACAAACGGTCATTTCTACTCTTATTATTTTGCTGACAGCAGAGTTTTTGCCAAAAGTTTTTTTTCAACAATTCTCTAATTTTGTGATGAAAGTTTTCGCCTTTCCTACTGCTGTTTTCTATGCCGTATTTGCGCCCATAACTGCCATGATCATCAAGTTATCCGACTTTATCCTTATGAAGTTTTTCAAAACCAAAGGAGATCAAATTCAACTGACTTTTACAAAAATAGAATTGGGAAATTATATAGAGCAACAGTTGGAATCAACTAAAGACATACAAAACGTTGACAGTGAAATACAGATTTTCCAAAATGCTTTGGAGTTTTCGGAAGTAAAAGCCAGAGAAGCTATGGTGCCCAGAACAGAAATTGTTGCGATTGAAGATTCTGCTTCTTTGTCCGAAATAAAAGAGCTTTTTACTTCCAGCGGCTTATCAAAAATTCCTGTTTTTGAGGAATCCATCGACGATATTCAGGGCTATGTCCATGCTTTTGAGATGTTTAAAAAACCCACCGATCTCAAAAAAATATTACTTCCGGTCGCATTTGTTCCCGAAACGATGAAGATCAGCGAAGTGCTCAAATTATTGACCAAACAAAGAAGAAGCATTGCGGTTGTATTGGATGAATACGGGGGTACATCGGGCATCATTACAGTAGAGGACATCATTGAAGAGCTTTTTGGAGAAATTGAGGATGAGCATGATCACATCGCGCTCTATGAACATCAAATTGAAGAGAATGTTTTTGAGTTTTCTGCTCGCTTGGAGGTGGACTACATCAACCAAAACTATAATTTGGACCTTCCAGAAAACGAATTCTATGAAACCCTTGGCGGATTGATAGTTTATACCAAAGAAGAAATCCCTAGCCAGGGATCTCAAATCACGATTGACCATTACGAGTTTGAGATCAAAGAAGTTTCTTCCACCAAAATCGAAAGAGTAATCCTAAAGGTTAAGAAAGAAAATTAATGGATTTGGACCCATTCATCATGGTCGGTTGGGAGTCCTAACCCTCTAAATAACAAAGCGATTCTTTTTTATAATCAAAAAGGAAATTGTATTTTCGCATCCGACTCAAAAAAAAAATGATATGGCAGTTTTAGGTCAAATTAGACAACGTTCTGTATTCCTTATCCTGGTTATAGGTATGGCACTATTTGCCTTTGTGATTTCAGGAGTTTTCGATGCAAACTCATCTGGAAGTAACTCCAGTGATCCTATAGCGATTGTAAATGATGAAGAGATTGATTTGACTTTTTACAGGCAACTGGTAGAAAACACGGAGAGATCTTATAACCTTTCTACCATGCAGGCAGTCAATTCTGTATGGGATCAGCTGATCAGGGCTACTATTTTCAGACAAGAATTCGAGCGTTTGGGGATTGATGCAGGGAAAGAGCAGATAGAAATGATTTTGACCCAAGACGAGAGAATTGTTCAAGATCCCAGATTTCAAAACGAAACAGGGTTTTTTGATTTCGGAATTTTCACCGATTATATCAATCAATTGCGTTTCGAGAACCCTCAAGCATACGACAGTTGGAAACTACAAGAGGAAAATTTAGTAGGCCTAGCCAAAGAGAATATTTATTACGATTTGATCAAGTCCAGTACTGGGTTTACAGAGCTGGAAGGAAAAAATGCTTACCATAGCAAAAACGATAAGGTTAACCTCAGGTTTGTAAGACTGCCTTATGAGGGCGTACCTGACAGTCTTTTTGAGATCTCAAATGCCGACATCAAGAAATACATCAACGAAAGAAAAGAGGATTATGAGACTGAAGAAAGCAGAAGTGTTCGATTTGTGATTTTTTCAGAAGAAGCCTCAGAGGCGGACCAAAATCAGATCCGTAGGGAGCTGGAACAACTCAAATCTCGAAGAATAGAGTACAATGATGTATCGAAATTAACCGATACCATAGAGGGCTTGGCCACGACTAAAAATTTAACGGAATTTTTAGAGCTGTATTCTGAAGTACCCTTTGATTCTATTTATAAAACCAAAGGAAATTTAGCCAGTGAATACGCAGATATACTTTTTGGACTAAATATTGGAGATGTTTTTGGTCCCTATAAAGACGGCAATCAATTTAAGGTGTCTCGTTTTTTAGATCGTAAAATAGGAGGTTCAATAAGAGCGAGTCATATTTTGATTACCTACCAAGGAGCCGAAAGAGCGAATCCCAATGAGACCAGAACCAGTGATGAGGCAAAAAAATTGGCGCAAGAAGTGTACCGTAAAGCCCTAAAAAACTCAGACGATTTTACCCAATTGGCCATTGAAAACTCCGATGGACCCTCCAAATCCTTAGGGGGTGATTTAGGATTTTTTCAAGAAGGAGCCATGACCGAAAAATTCTTCGACTTTTGTAATCGTTCAAAGGTGGATAAGATAGGTTTAGTAGAAACAGAGTTTGGCTTCCATGTAATCAAAGTAACGGATAAAGAAGATGTTGTTTTGACGGCTGATGTGGTCAAAGAAATCATTCCTTCTGAAGAAACTTCCAATGGAGTATTCCAAAAAACGACCCAGTTTGAGATGGAAAGCATCAAAAGCAAGGTTTTGGATACCGTTGCAAAACAGTATGACTACGATGTGAAATTTGTACAAAAGGTGAATCTTTTGGACGAAAACCTTCCCGAATTACCTCGTCAGAGGAATTTGGTGCAGTGGTTGTTCAATGAGGATACTCAATTGGGTGAGGTCAAACGATTTAGCCTCAACACCGGTGGGTACATTGTAGCACAATTGTCGGGAATCACTCCTGTAGGGATGGTCAATGTTGAGGCGATCAGATCTGAGGTTACTCAAAGAATATTGAAGGAAAGAAAAGCCGCGTATTTACTTAAAACACATGCTGACAAAAAAACTTTAGACGATTTGGCCAGTGCTACGGATAAAGAAATTGAAACAGCTTCGGCAGTAACTCAAGAAAACACAGTATTGGCAGGAGCTGGATCAGAACCTTATGTCATTGGATCTGCTTTTGCACTCGAACTCAATCAAGCTTCTGGTTTGATTCAAGGAAACAATGGAGTGTATATGATTGAGGTTGTATCCAAAGAAATTGCCGATGAAATGGAAAGTTATAAAGCCTATGCCAATGCGCTTCAAACGGAGGAAAACATGAGGATCAATTCTGCTATCTACGAGGCCCTGCGTTCCAGTGCAAAGATAGAAGACAATCGACAGTTGTATTATTAGAGAATGATTTCTTGATATCCCAATACTACTGGAAAACCTTTATTTTTAAAATATTCAGGAGTGTTTGGATTTCCACAAGCCAAAACAAAGTCGCCTCCCCATGCGCCAAGGCTTTTGACAGATCCACCAAAATCGCTGAACAGTCTTTCTTTTACCGGTATTATCCCCAAAATATTTCCGATAAAATCCTCGTGTTCGATGAGTATTTGCTCAAATGTTTTCAGTGATTTTGCCTTTATCAAAGACTGAGTGAGTCCAGAAGACTGAGTGACTTGTTGGGGACTTATCTTTTGTTTTTTAAACTGGTTCACAGCTTCTCTGCTGTTTTTCTTTTGATTGAGGTAAACAAAATATAAATGGGATTTAAAAGGAGGATCAAATTGACAGATTTGGATTTTGGGCCCCATGGGATCTTTTTGATAAATCAATGGACCTTTTGCTGTAGCACATGCAATGTCATAACCACTGCCTCCAAAACTGGCTTCAAGAAGTGTGTAGGGATCGGTTTGAGACCATTGAGCGAGGTTTGAAATCAATGTAGAAGAACTACCCAGTCCCCAATGACGGTCAAATTCTAGACGGGTGGCGACTCTTCCCCCTTCATCTCTTAGAAAATTTTTATTTTGACGCCTGATGGCTTTAAGAAGGGTAACCAAATTTTCAGCAGTTTCTACCGCGCTGGTTTCAATAATCTCAAAATCAGAAAGGGCGATCCGTGCACTGAACCACAATCGATGATTGATGTCCCAACTTTCCCATTTCAGTATTTTTGAACCATCGGGTTCAAATTCCAATGACTGCCCTTTTTTGCAGGGTAAAGCCAATGACTTGGTTCCTTTTAAAACCATATATTCTCCAGAGATCAATAGCTTTCCATGACTGTAAAATTTCATCATAGGGTCATGGATTGGATTTTAAAAAATCGGAAACCGCACTGAAACTCACCGTATGGGTTTTAAAAAATTCCATTGCTTTCTCCTTTTGAAACTTTGAGGCGTTGAGTTGATTGAGAATATTCAGTAGGTGCATCTTCATGTGTCCCTTTTGGATTCCAGAGGTAACCAGTGATCTTACGGCTGCAAAATTTTGAGCCAAACCCGCCACTGCTACAATTTCCATTAAATTTTTTGCATTGGGATTTCCCAGTAATTCCATGGACCATTTTACCATGGGGTGCAGTTGGGTAAGCCCACCTACGGTGCCCAAAGATAAGGGCAGGGTGAGTTGGAAAACAAATTCGTCTCCCTCTAAAAAGGCATGACTTAAACTGGAATAAACGCCACTCTTGGCAGCATAAGCATGAACTCCGGCTTCCACTGCTCTAAAGTCATTTCCTGTTGCAATCACTACGGCATCGACCCCGTTCATTATTCCCTTATTGTGTGTTACAGCTCTGTAGGGTTCTTTTTGGGCAATTTCAACGGCCTGAATGAATTTCTGAGCAAACTGAATCCCCGACATATCTTCTGAGGTTTTCAATTGCTCTACAGCACATCTCAGCTCGGCCTGAACCAAACACTGAGGTACAAAATTGGAAAGAATACTCATCACGACTTCTATTGAAAGTTGATCTTTCAAAAAAACTTCGTACGCTGCAGCCAAGGTTTGCAATGTTTCAGCAATTTGCTCCAAACAGGAGTTGATGAAATTGGCTCCCATAGAGTCAACCGTTTCAAAAGTCAAGTGCAACTGATAGTAGTTTTCTATAAGATCGGATTTGTCCTTGAACTCTATATCGAGTATTCCTCCCCCTCGCTTTTGCATGTTGGCGGTGAGTGCATTACAACTGTCCTTGAGGCTTTGTTTTTTTTCTTCAAAAAAAGACTTTAGCAGTGCTGATGTTCCGTTGAATAAAAAATGTATTTGTCCGATTTTTTGGGTTCCAATAATTTGGGTTTTGAACCCTCCTCTCGAGGCCCAAAACTTGGCCGATTTGGAAGCAGCAGCCACAACAGAACTCTCTTCTATGGCCATAGGAATTGTGTATTCTTTTCCATTGATCACGAAATTGGGCGCTACTCCTAAGGGGAGGTAATAATTGGCAATAGAATTTTCAATAAATTCGTCATGCCGCTTTTGAATTTCTCCATCGGTATGGTTGTAGGAGTCAACAATCTCCTTGGCCTTATGGGCATCATCAAAATGGATTTGGGTGATCCAATCTATTTTTTCGGCTTTGGATAATTTGGAAAACCCCTCTATTTTTTTTGACATATTGACCTTTTCTGTAGCCTGTAAAGATACATGTTTCTGTACTTTTTCCTTCATGGGTTTTTCAAAGTCTTGTGGGGTGGACTCTACCATAAAATCATTAACTTTAATGACTAAACCAGTATTGTACTATGGCTATACCTTCTTCAAGTACGCCCCATCAAAGAACGATTTTGGGTCATCCGGCTGGATTGTTTGTTTTGTTTTTTACAGAGCTTTGGGAACGTTTTTCTTACTATGGCATGCGCGCCTTGTTTACCATTTTTCTGGTGGCAGAAACCACGAGTCAAAACCCGGGTTTCGGATGGTCAAATGAAGAAGCCATTTGGCTCTACGGTTGGTACACTATGTTGGTTTACATAGCAGCCGTTCCAGGAGGTTGGGTAGCCGATAATTTATTGGGTCAAAAAAAGACGGTCATGTTGGGGGGAATTTTACTTTGCTTGGGCCATGGGATTTTGGCATTCGATAGTGAATGGAGTTTTTACATTGGTTGCGGTTTTATCATTTTGGGAGTAGGAGGGCTCAAACCTAATATTTCAAGTATGGTGGGGGGGCTTTATTCTCAGGGAGATGAACGCAGAGATTTAGGATTTTATATTTTTTATATGGGCATCAATTTGGGTGCATTTTTGGCTCCGCTTTTGTGTGGCTGGGTTGGAGAAACCTATAATTGGCATTATGGTTTTGGTTTGGCGGCTGTTGGAATGGCCGTGGGTCAAATTACGTATTATTTGGGGCAGCCTTATCTGTTAGGAGTTGGAGATTTAGTTTTTTCCAACAAGGAAGAAAAAAAACAACTCAAACAAAAAAAATTGACTTCTGTGGAAAAAGACAGGGTCAAAGTGCTTCTCATCTCTTTTTTAATGATCATCATTTTTTGGGGTGCCTTTGAACAGGCGGGGGGTCTGATGAATTTATATGCCAAGCAAAAAACGGACCGTATGCTGATGGGTTTTGAAATTCCAGCTTCATGGTTTCAGTCGTTGAATGCCTTTTTTATCGTCACCTTAGCAGTATTTGTGGGAGGTATGTGGATGAGAATAAAAACCAAAGGAAGGGAGGCTTCCTCTATTTTCAAAATTGCAGTAGGAATATTGATCATGGGATTTGGATTTATGTTTATGCGCTTTGCAGCATCAGAGTATGAGCTGATGGGAAGTTCATCGATGTATTGGTTGGTGCTGGCCTATTTGTTCCATACTGTTGGTGAGTTGTGTGCTTCCCCAGTATCACTGTCATACATTACAAAGCTGGCCCCCGAAAAGTATGCCTCTTTAATCATGGGGGTTTTTTGGGCCGCGACAGGATTGGGGAATAAGTTGGCGGCCACCATTGGTGAGAACGCAAATGCGGCAGGAGAAAAAGTTACTTTTACAGGAATTTTCATTTTCTGTACCCTATTTGCGCTTTTAATTATCGCGATACTAAAACCCCTAAAACGATTAGCACATGGGGCGGAGGATTTAAAGGTGAAAACGATTTAATTTTTTTAAAATGAGACTTATATTTTTTGTTTTTGTTCTGAGTAGTTTTTGGGGTAACGCTCAAACCATAGAGTGGATGTCTTTTGAAGAGGCGTTGGAAGCACAAAAAAAGAATCCCAAAAAAATGATCATAGATGTTTATACTGATTGGTGTGGACCTTGTAAATTGATGGATAAGAAAACCTTTCAGAATCCAGATGTAGCAACCTATATTTCGGAACACTACTATGCTGTAAAATTCAATGCCGAGGGTCAAGAAATTATAAACTATATCGGGAATACTTTTTCCAACCCCAACTATAACCCCAATAAAAAAGGAAGAAATTCAACCCACCAATTCACTCAATTTTTGGGAGTTAAAGGTTATCCAACCGTTATTTTTGTAAGCGAAATGGGTGATATGATCACCCCTTTGGTAGGCTATCAGAATCCTCAACAAATTGAACTCTATCTTAAAATGATCAAACAAGGAGATTATATGATTTTTAGTAAGCCAGGAGATTTTGAAAAATATCGAAAGAGTTTTATACCCAAATTCAGAGGCTGATCTTAACTGCCCCATTTTCTCGTAGGTTCACTAATGGAATGTTGAGTTTTTGGCAGCTTTGTTTCCATCTGGAAACATTCCAAGGTTTATTGCTTCCATCGGCAAAGACCATTTTGGGATAGTGGTATAATAAGACGCGATCAAGATTCACTTTTGGATCATTGGTCAACAATACATGTGAGGCCTTAAATTTCGCAATCTCATAAACTTTCTTTTCGTCTATAACCAGAAGATGGAGGGCTCCAGAGATATAAGTGTTTTTAAAGGATCTGATCTCCAAGGTGTCGATTGGATATTTGTTTTTGAAATCATTTATAAATGACTCTCCACGAGAAATATCTTGGGGACTGTAGAGCGTCATTTTATAGGACGATTGATGACCAATGACGGTTTTATTGTGTTGATAAAACAACCACAAATGATGTTGTTTTGACTGATCCCATCGTTCAAAAAACAAAACAATTTGGAAGAGTAAGACGATTGAAAGGAGTCCCGTAAAAAATTTTATTTTTCTAAATCGGATACACCAATACAAGAAGACTAAAAAGGCATAAATAATGATTAACCCCAAAAGAGACAGCCTCATATTTTTAAACAAAAATCCCTCTTGATGGGCAATCCAAAGGATGGTTTCATTCATCTTAGTTACAATGTAGTCATAGCCTACGATCAAGGGTTGAAATTCAATGTTTAATACAATGAGAATAAGCAGACCCAAACTACCGATCAAAAACAAACCAAAAAAGGGAAGTATCATCCAGTTGGTGAGCATAAATAACCCTGGAAATTGGTGAAAATAATAAATACTCAGAGGAGCAACGGCCATTTGAGCGGCTAAACATACGGTAGTGATCTTCCATATTTTTTGAATGATGAGGTATTGGGGCTGCCATAGTCTTTGAAGTACAGGATCAATTTTTATAATGCCCAGTACAGCCAGATAACTCATTTGAAACCCGATCTGATATAGAAATGGAGGGTAGAGAACCAACAGCAAGAACAAACTAACCATCAACAAATGTAGGGTGCTGTGAATCCTTTTTGCATATCGAGCTATGGCCAATCCAGTAAACATGGTTACAGCTCTTATTACTGAGGGACCGGCCCCTGCGAAAAGTGCAAAACCCCATAACAAGAGGATGATACAGATGATATAAATCCAATTTCCAGCAGGTATTGATTTGAGGGGTTTGAGAATGAAACCTAAAAAAAGCATAATGACCCCCATATGCAGCCCTGATATGGCTAAAATATGAATGACTCCAGCATCGGCATAGGCTTGAATTAATTCTCGATCCATTGCATTTCTTTTCCCCAGTAAAATTGCTTTTATGCTCCTTTTTGATGCTTGTCCCAGCGAGGATTCATCCAGTTTTTTTTCGAGATCTGTATTCCAATTTTTCAGATGATCTAAAAAGCTTAAGTTTTGATTTTTAACGATCACAAAATCTTGATCCTTGAGAGAGAGTTGGTTGTAGATTTTGATTCTATTCAAGTATTTTTTGTAGTCAAAACCACCAGGATGGGTTCTGGATAATACGGGCTTTGGCTTTTTTTGGGTGAATATAAAATCTCCGGATCTAAGGATTTTTTTTAATGTATTCTTTTCGATATTTATGAGGATTTTCCCTTTCGATTTTTGTTGATCCACTTGTATAATTTCTCCATAATATCTGGATTGAAACTCATTGGGCTTGAGTATTTGAGAAACTTTAATCAGAAGAGATTTTTCTTTTTCTTCTTTCATAAATTGACTGAAATGTATTTTGGAAATACTAAAGAATTGCTGATGGTGTATGACGCCTAATGGGAGAAAAACGAGATAAATAAAGACGCGATATTTTTTAGATAATGCCATCAAAAAGGGCATTATGATGAACACACCAATGTGCCAGTTAAGCTCCACCCAAGGGGAAATCAACATACCGCTCACAAAAAATAATGTGACGATGTATAGGGGAAATTTGGGGGCTTTCATCCCCTAAATTTAAAACTTTAAAAATTTATTGTAAAGCTTCAAAGATCAATTGAGCGGTTTTTTTACTGGCACCCCCAGTGCCTAAAACTTTTCTGAGTTCTTGGTAATCGCCCTTTAATTTCTTTTGTCCTGATTCGGACAGAACGTATTTCAACTGACGTACCACCTCTTTGACATTGAATGCATCCTGAATGAGTTCTTTAACCACTTCACGATCCATAATAAGGTTGATCAATGAGATGAATTTTAATTTCACGAGACGCTTAGCAATCTGATAGGTTATAAAACTACTGCGGTAGCAAACCACTTGAGGAACATCCAAAAGCCCTGTTTCTAAAGTAGCGGTTCCACTGGACACCAAGGCCGCTCTGGCGTGAAGAAGCAGTTCGTGGGTTTTGTTTTGAATCAGTTTAATGTTTTCGCCTTTGAGGAATTTATGATACCATTCTTGGGAAATGCCAGGAGCACCAGCGAGGATGAATTCAAACTGAGGGAATAAAGGGGCTACTTCTAAAAAAATGGGCAACATTTTTTTAATTTCCTGTTTTCTACTTCCCGGTAACAATAGGATTATTTTTTTTTCTTCAGATATTTGGTTTTCTTTTAAAAAATGGGTTGATTTTTCTTTATTCAAAAGGGTGTCCAAAAGGGGGTGACCCACAAATTCTACCTCCAACTGGTGTTTGGTTTCAAAAAAATCTTTTTCGAATGGAAGTATTACATAAAGCGCATCCAGATCTTTTTTCATTTGGTGTACTCTGTTTTCTTTCCATGCCCAAACTTGTGGACTGATGTAAAAGTGATTTTTAAAACCTTGTTGCTTAGCCCATTTTGCAATTCTAAGGTTGAACCCAGGATAGTCGATGTAAATGATGACATCGGGTTGAAAGTTTGAAATGTCTTTTTTACAAAAGCTTATATTTTTCAATATGGTTCCAAGATGGGTAATAACTTCCCAAAAACCCATAAAAGCGAGCTTCTTATAATGTTTTACCAAGGTGCCACCGGCTTTTTGCATTAAGTCTCCTCCCCAGCATCGGATTTGAGCTTTGTCATCTATTTCTTTCAAAGCCTCAATCAATTTCGATCCGTGAAGATCACCAGAAGCTTCGCCGGCAATGATGTAATATTTCAATTTAAATGATTTTAAGAGCCGCTACCAAAACAACAGTAAAAATAGAGGTGATCAGTACGCCTTTAGCAAAATTTGTCTTTCTCTTTCTCATGCCCAAAAAGAAAAGGGGTAAATTGATCAATGCACCTATGCTGATAAGGCCTCCTAATTTTTTTTCATGGAACAAGAAAGAGATGGCCTCTTCTATAGGTCCTTCCGAAAAATAAAGAAGGATGAATATGGTGAGGCTCGAAGTGGCAAAAAAACTGGCGATAGCCCCTTTAAAGAGTTCCTGTTTATTCAAAATTCCATGTATTTAGTCGTTGAATGGCATGATGTGCAGTCAGGTCAAACTCTACAGGCACAACAGATATGAAGCCATGACTCAAAGCCCATTCGTCAGTATCTTCTCCTTTGTCTTCATTGACGAATTTGCCCGTCAACCAATAATAATCTAATCCCATGGGATTGGTTCTTTTATCGAATTCCTCTACCCAATAGGCATTGGCCTGACGACAAATTTTAATGCCTTTTATTTCTTTTTCTTTGAGTTTGGGGAAATTCACATTCAAAACGACATTGGAGGGAATTTTATTTTTGAGGGCACTGAGGGTAATGATTTTTACATAATTTCTGATGGCATCAAAATCTGCATTCCAACGATAGTCCAATAGGGAAAAACCTATGGCTTGAATGCCCTCTATGCCCGCTTCAACTGCAGCACTCATGGTTCCAGAATAAATCACGTTGATTGAAGAATTGGATCCGTGGTTGATCCCTGAGACGCAAAGATCAGGTTTTCGGTCCAAAATTTCATTGACCGCTAGCTTCACACAATCTGCTGGGGTTCCCGAACAACTGTATTCGAGATGGGTTCCCTCTTTAACTTTGATTTCAGTACAATGCAGCGTTGAATTGATCGTTATCGCATGTCCCATGGCAGACTGAGGACTGTCTGGAGCCACAACCACAACCTCGCCAATTTCGTTCATAACTTCAATCAATTTCCTTATGCCCGGGGCAGTAATTCCATCGTCGTTTGTAACGAGTATTAAGGGTTTTTTCTCCATGAATAATTTATACCAGGTAAATTTAAAAATAATAATTCCTCAGAATCAATTTAGCCTCAACAAAAAGTTTTTTGGCCGGGGGTCAAATAAAGGGTTTTTAGTTAAATTTACTTTCTAATTAAGATATTATGAGGCTCCTTAGACTTTTTGTAGTTGGTTTTTGTCTGATTCTTCTTACAGGCAGCTCTTCCATATTTGCAGAAAATCCTGAAAAAGATAAGTTATTGATTGAGGTCATTACCTATGTAATGCAAAGAGGTCACTATGACCCCAAAGAAATCAATGATGAATTTTCGGAGCATGTTTTTAATAACTATATAGAGGGGATCGATGGACAACACCGTTTCTTCCTGCAATCGGATATCAATAATTTCAGGAGATATATAAATGAAATCGATGATCAAATAAAAGAGTCCGACGTTTCCTTTTTCAATTTGACCTATGAAAGGTTGATTGCTCGTATGGGTCAAGTGAAAGTGTTTTATGGAGAGTTGTTGGAGGAACCATTCGATTTTAGTGTTAAAGATTCTATCAATCTTAACTTTGAGGAAATACCCTATGCCAGAACCCTTAACAGTTTAAAAGACCTTTGGCGAAAAAGATTCAAACTTTCGGCTTTGGAGTATTTCTCGGATTTGGTAGAGCAAGAAAATCTTGAAAAAGAAAAAGACAGCACTTATCAAATTAAATCAAAAACCGTATTGGAAGAAGAGGCCAGGTCCAAAACCAAAGAAAACATTGAAAATTATTTTGAGATTTTTGAAGAACTTGAGCGTAAGGACTGGTTTTCTATGTACATCAATTCCATAACATTAGAGTTCGATCCTCACAGTAACTATTTTGCTCCAGATGATAAAGAAAAATTTGATCAAAACATTTCGGGTAAGTTTGAGGGAATAGGAGCCCGCTTACAAAAGAAAGGCCAGGAGGTCTTAATTGTTGAAGTAATGGTAGGAGGGCCAGTGTGGAAAGCGAAAGCGCTAGAGGTGGGCGACATCATCCTTAAAGTAGCTCAAAAAAATGAGGATCCAGTAGAAATTGGCTCTATGCTTTTGGACGATGCAGTAAAGCTTATCAAAGGCCCCAAAGGAACTCAAGTTTTTTTGACCGTCAAAAGAGTGAGTGGTGAAATTGAAGAAGTGATCATCAATAGAGATGTGGTAGAATTGGAGGAATCTTACGCAAAATCTTCGATCATTCAAAAAAATGGAAAAAATTATGGTTTTATAGAGCTTCCAAAATTTTATATCGATTTTAAAGATCAAAAAAGCAGAAATGCTGCCAGTGATATCAAGAAGGAATTGGAGCTGCTCAAAAAGAAAAATGTAAGTGGTATCATCATGGATTTGAGAAACAACGGAGGAGGATCTTTAAAAACTGTGGTCGATATTACAGGCTTTTTTATTGATAAAGGTCCAGTTGTTCAGGTAAAAAGTACGGGAGGAAAAAAAGACATTTTGTACGATGAAGATCCCAGCATTTTGTGGGATGGTTCTCTGGTGGTCATGGTCAATAAATTTTCTGCATCAGCCTCTGAAATTTTAGCAGCGGCACTTCAGGATTATAAACGAGCTATTATTTTGGGGAGTAAACAAACTTTTGGGAAAGGTACCGTTCAGAATGTTATTGATTTGAATAAGATTATATCGGGTGGAACGCATGGAGATTTGGGCGCTGTCAAGCTCACTACCGACAAGTTCTATCGTATCAACGGGGGTTCTACCCAATTGGAGGGTGTGAAAAGCGATATCGTTGTCAAAAATCGATATTCCTACATAGAAATGGGGGAGAAAGATCAGGACAATCCCTTGGCTTGGGATACCATTGATCCTGCCCCTTATGAGCAATGGGAAAATCAAATCAATTATGACCATGCTTTGGCTCAAAGCGCTAAAAGGTTAAAGGATGATCCTTACATTCAGCTGGTAGATCAACAAGCCAAAAGAATTGAAGCACAACAGGATGATTATACTTATACCCTCAATTATGAAGATTTTCTCAAAGAAAAGGAGGCCAATAAGAAAATATCTGAAAAATTCAATGCGCTAAAAGATTACAAATCAGAATTGATTTTTGAATGGATTCCAGAACCCGGTACCACAATTGATGAGGAGGTAAAGGAGAAAAAAAATAGGTGGATCGAATCTCTTCAACAGGACTTTTACATTTCAGAAGCCGTAAGTATTTTGGAGGACTTGAATATCAATCTGAACAACTATCCTGTAGCCCAGGTCAAAAAGTAATTTCGTTGTTTTGAGAGAGGGCTTAGTTTTCAGAAAATTTCGTAAAGACCTCTGGGCGATCGTCAGTATACTTTATATTTTGATTCTTATTTTGGTGGCTATTTTTGCCTATCAAATTGCTCCCGATAGTACTTCGAATGCCAATCAAATGCATTTGTCAATTCACTCCAAACCCCCAGGTTTTAAAACGGATTTACTGGTGCTTTACTCCAACAACCAACAAAGTAGTAAAGCATCTTTCTTTAATGGAAAAGTAAATAATAGACAAGAAACTCCAATCCAAGATTATCAGTTTCAGTCAGATGGTGTTGCCATTCAGCCCTATGGTTCCCCTCCAGATTACTACGAGTTTATTGAATCCTCTAAATTTAATTCCCCTTTTTCAGAAGTTGTTTTTAGGGAACAACACTTAGAAGAAAAAACATTTGTTTTGGGTACAGACAAATACGGTAGAGATTTATTGAGTCGCTTGATTGTTGGATCGAGAATCTCACTTTCTATTGGATTTGTTGCGGTTTTTATTTCACTTTTAATAGGGGTTATTTTAGGGGCTTTGGCGGGTTTTTTTGGAGGATACTTAGACAAAGCAATGGTTTGGTTGATCAATGTTTTTTGGTCCATACCTACCTTGTTGATGGTAATAGCCATTACACTTGCTTTGGGAAGAGGTTTTTGGCAAGTTTTTATTGCTGTAGGATTGACCATGTGGGTTGAAGTTGCTAGGGTAGTTAGAGGTCAGGTTCTGACCCTTAAGGAGAAAACCTTTATTCAAGCCGCTCATACTTTGGGCTACGGTAAAACACGAATCATATGGCATCATATTTTACCACTGATAGTTCCCTCATTGATTGTTATTTCTGCGGCTAATTTTGCCAGTGCTATATTGATCGAAAGCGGATTAAGCTTTTTGGGAATAGGCGCCCAGCCTCCCGTCCCCAGTTGGGGAGGTATGGTAAAAGATCATTTCAGGTATTTGTTGTTGGGAAAACCCTATCTCACTTTATTACCTGGACTGGCCATCATGAGTTTGGTATTGGCATTTATGACCTTAGGAAACAGTTTGAGAGACATTTTAGACGTTAAGCATTGAAACTACCATTCATTGGAGTCTATTGGCATCGAAATTCAGATGAATAAACAATAAAATGCTAAAAGCGAGAATACTGGATCCGCCATAACTTACAAAGGGTAAAGGAATGCCTATAGTGGGTACCATCCCCAATGACATGCCTACATTGATAAAAAAGTGGGTAAATATTATCCCTGCTACCCCATAAGAATATACTCTTCGGAATTTGTTGGTTTGTTTTTCGGCTTGAATTATGATTCTGAACAATAGTAAACAGAACAGAAAAATGACCGTAAAACTTCCTAAAAATCCCCATTCCTCACCTATAGTACTGAAGATATAATCGGTGTGTTGTTCAGGGACAAAATCTCCTTTGGTTTGCGTACCTTTTAAAAATCCTTTTCCACTAAACCCACCCGACCCTATGGCGATTTTAGATTGATTGATGTTGTATCCCACGCCTTGAATGTCTACTTCTTTTCCAATGACGATATTCACCCTGTCGCGGTGTCGTTGTTCAAAAACATTGTTAAAGATGTAGTCAACGGAAAAGGAAAAACCAATTGATACCATTAATGAGATGAGAAAGGGCCAGATTTTAATTTTAGGGTTAAAATTTTTGAGCACAAAGAAGAGTATAAAAATCAACAAACTGATGATAGCGACCACTGCACCAATGGGTAAACTCAGTGTAATAAAAAACAGCACTAAAACAGAAATGAAAATCGCCAGAAAAGCATAATTGAGTCCCTCTCTAAATAAAGGAAAGAAAAAAGCGCCGAAGACCAAAGCAGATCCTGGGTCAGGTTGTAAAACGATCAATAAAAAAGGAAGGAACAGGTAACCACCAATTTTTAATAAGGTGGTTGAACTCTTGAGATTTGTCTGAAACTTACTTAAAAAACTAGCTATCATCAAGGCAGTAGTCACCTTGGCCAGTTCTGAGGGCTGAAGACTTAGGCCCCCAATATTATACCACGAGGTGGCTCCAGAAACCGTTTTTCCAAAGGGAAAAAGTCCTACCAACAGCAGGATGCCAAAAATGTATCCCAATGGAGCAAATTGCTCAAAAAATTTACCGTTTATTATTAATATGATGATTCCAGTGAAAAGACTAAAAAACAGAAAAAAAACTTGCTTGCCAACAGGTTGAGAAATATCAAATAGTCCATGGAGTGTCTCTTTGAAAGTGGCAGAATAAACATTGACAATACCAAAAGTGACCAAAAGCGAGTAAACCATTAGCAACCACCAGTCCAAACGGTAAATTATATTTTTATTCATTGACGACAAAGGGTTTTCCCGAATAGGGCTTTTCGTATTCTTCCAGCAAACTCCCATTCAACATTCGATCTTCCAACCATTTTCTTTCGACAGTACCATTGAGGTATTTTTCAATCATCAGACTGGCAATGGGTGCGGCCCATCGTGCCCCCCAATAACCGTTTTCCACATAGACAGCAATTGCAATTTTAGGATCGTCTTTGGGTGCAAAAGCAATGAATATGGAATGATCTGTCAGTGGTGTTTGAACGCCATTAATTTTCATGAAATTTTGGACCGTTCCTGTTTTTCCACAGACCTCAATTCCATTTATTTTGGCGACTCTTGCAGTTCCTTTTTCCACAACTTGATGCATACCTTCTATGACCGTCTCAAAATGAAGGGAATCAATAGAGGTTGTTTTTTTTTCGTAAACTTTTTGAAGGGAATCATTACTTACAGATTTTAGGAAATGAGGTTGAAAATAATACCCTCTATTGGCAATGGCGGCAGTAAAGTTGGCCATTTGTATGGGGGTGGTGAGTAATTCTCCTTGACCAATAGCATTGGATACAACTGTGGCCGATTTCCAACCTCCTTTGTTGTACCAATAATTGTAATATTCGGCATCCGGTATAAAACCTTTTTTACCCACGGGCAGATCGTATCCCAAAAAATTACCCAATCCAAAACTTTTTAGATGCTTATTCCAAATGTTCATTCCTTCTGCTGTGTTTTCCCCTGTTTGGTCTATAGTCTTTCTGTATATATTGGCAAAATAAGTATTACAGGATCGGTAAATTCCAGAAAGTAAATCGTTATGAGTTCCCACTTGACAATGGCATTCCATGAACCTTCCACGAGCATAATAGTGACCTCCATTACAGATGTAGCTGGTTTTTGAGTCGATTACCCCTTCTTGTAAAGCAATTAGGGCGTTGAGGGTTTTGAAAGGAGATCCAGGAGCATATTGGGCTTGAAGCCCTCTGTCAAATAAAGGTTTGGCCAATGTATCTAAAGCCAACTTACGATAGTTTTCAGATCGTTTTCTACCCACCAAAATATTGGGGTCGTAACTGGGAGCAGTAACCAACGAGAGCACTTCCCCTGTTTGGGGTTCAATGGCTACAATACCTCCCCTTTTATTTTGAAATAAATCCTCTCCATAGTGTTGCAAGGCTCTGTCGATTGTCAAAATTAGATTTTGAGCACCTTTCATGGGAACATCATATTTCCCTTTTTCGTAAGAACCTATGATACGATTGAAACGGTCTTTTTGATAGAACTTTTTTCCTTTGGTCCCCCTTAAATAATTTTCATAATACTTCTCGATTCCTTGTCTGCCTATCAACTCCCCCAATTGATAGTAATTGTCATTTTTCATTTCATTTTTATTGACTTCACTCACGTAACCCAACAAATTGGAAGCGATGGGAATAGGATAACTTCTCACGGAGTTTTTCAACAGATAAAAACCTTGATATTTCCAAATTTTTTCTTGAACGACGGCATTGCGTTCTTTAGAAATTTTACCCAATATGATGGAGGGTAATTTAACCGAAAAGGTTTTGGCATTTTCGATTTGATTCTTGAGTTCAGATAGGGAGACTCCAAGCAGGAGAGAGAGTTCGAGGGTATCAAAGGGAGCAATGTTTTCTGGAATGGCCATCAGATCATAAACGGGTTGGTTGGAAACCAATAATTTGTTGTTGCGGTCATAAATATATCCGCGCTCGGGGAAAATAAAATTTTCGATTACTGCATTACCGTCAGAGAGAAGCTTGTAGGAGGAGTTCACCAACTGTAAACTCACCAGTTTCCCGATGAAAACTACAGCAGTTAAAAGCGTAACAAACGGTAAGAAAAATCGCCTAATCATTTTTTTTCTTTAAACAATTCCATTGAAAAGTAAGCCATTAAAAAGGTAAACACAGAGGTGAAGAAAGTATTTTTAATGATTGTAATGATATTGTCAAAACTCAAGTAAATGACGGTGAACAAAATCAAATGGTGGACAAAAATAAGCATAGAAAGGTATAATAACCTTTGAGAGAGAAGGCTTCCTTTGAGCATTCCCATTGGGATATCATTGTTTACTCCAAAAGAGAATTTGGCAATGTAGGGTCTTAAATAAGCAATGGTCAATGTGGCTATGGTATGCCCTCCAGAACCCTGAGTCAATAGATCGAGGAACAATCCTAAAAGAAATCCCAATATAATCAATAGCGTAGTATTACCATCCAATCGGTAAACTATGATGAACAGAAGATAAAGGTTGGGATTAATGAAGCCAAAAAAATTCATATTACTGAGCAAAAAAGCCTGAAGAAACAACAGCAAAATAAATTGAAAGACCGAAACTAAATTATCACTATTCATTATTTAACTGTTTGAGTTGATTCAGTTGATTATTTCTCAAGATATAAACGAACTCTTTTTGGGTAAGGTTGCTAAATAGTTCAACATCAATGTCATAATATCCCTCAAAATCAGGCTTCTTAAAATCTAATACCGTTCCGATTGGGATTCCATAAGGAAAATAATAGGACATACCCCCGGTTACAATCGTATCCCCTATGGCAATAGGATTCAATGTAGATACATCCAACAATTTCATTCTTTTGGGGTGATTGCCTTGCCAAGACAAAGATCCATAAGCGCCATTCTTCTTAAATCGAGCATTGATTTTCAAATCTCTATGCAACACAGATAATATGCTCGAAAAATCGGCGGTGACCTGATTGACAATTCCCACCACTCCGTCACTGGTTATCACCCCCATTTCTACCTCTATACTATCCTTGTAGCCTTTATCAATGATCAGATAATTTCTCGCACCTCTGTAACTGTTTTTCACGATTCTTGCACTCCTCACCTCGAATCCAAAAGAATCCAGCAGGGTGTTTTGATGCAATGGTTTAGCGAATTTAAACAGTTCCAGTGCTTTAAGTTTTTCGTTTTCAAGGTGTAATTTTTTGTTACTTTCAGCCAAGTTGATATAACTTGAAATATTGTGCGTAATCAGGTTGAATTGACTAGAAAATGATAGCGTTGCGTTGCTGAAAATGGATTGATGATAAAAACTACGCGAGTTTAAAAAGACAAGAGAGAGGGCCAATAGCCCAATAAAAATTAGGGTATTTTTGTAATTAATTAGGGCATTGAAGAGCTGCCGCATGGGTCATTATTTGATGAGAATGTTTTTGTAACTCTCTAAATTTTTTAGGGTGATTCCAGTGCCTCTTACTACGGCTTGTAAAGGATCCTCGGCAATATAAACGGGTAGGTCAGTTTTTCTGGAAAGCCTAATGTCTAGCCCCCTAAGGAGTGCTCCTCCTCCTGCGAGATAGATTCCAGTATTATAGATATCGGCTGCCAATTCGGGGGGAGTCTGTGACAAGGCTTCCATAATGGCCTCTTCAATTCTTATAATCGATTTATCTATGGCTTTAGCAATTTCGGTATAGGATACCATGACTTGTTTGGGTTTTCCGGTCACCAAATCTCGTCCTTGGACAGACATGTCCTCGGGTGGATTTTCAAGATCTTCGATCACGGAGCCAATGAGTATTTTTATTTTTTCCGCAGTACGTTCCCCTACATAGAGATTATGTTTGCTCCTCATGTAATTCACAATATCGTTGGTAAAAACATCTCCAGCAATTTTAACAGACTTATCACATACAATACCAGACAGTGCTATTACAGCGATCTCAGTTGTTCCACCACCGATGTCAACGATCATATTCCCTTTGGGCTGCATAATGTCTATACCTATCCCAATAGCTGCTGCCATGGGTTCGTGTATTAAATAAACCTCTTTACCATTAACACGCTCTGCAGATTCCTTTACGGCTCTCATTTCGACTTCAGTAATTCCAGAGGGAATACAAATGACCATACGAAGTGAGGGGGTAAAAAACCTTCTCTTAAGAGTGGGAATGCTTTTGATCAAAGTGTTGATCATTTGCTCAGAAGCATTAAAATCAGCTATAACCCCATCTTTCAGAGGTCGAATGGTTTTAATGTTTTCATGTGTTTTTCCATGCATCATACTGGCCTCAGCCCCAATGGCGATGATCTTATTTGTAGTTCTGTCGATGGCCACTATGGAGGGACTGTTCACCACCACTTTATCATTGTGAATGATTAGCGTGTTGGCCGTTCCTAAATCAATAGCGATTTCTTCTGTGAGGAAACCCATAATGCGTTGGTTTAAATGTAACCAAAGTTATGAAAATTAATGTTTAAAATGGCGCGTTCCGGTAAAGACCATTGATATATTATTTTGGTTACAATAATCTATCGAAAGTTGATCTTTAATTGACCCTCCAGGTTGTAAAATATTGGTTACTCCTGCTTTATGTGCGATTTCTACGCAATCGGGAAAAGGGAAGAAAGCATCACTTGCCATAGCAGCGCCTTTCAAATCAAATTCAAAATGCAATGCTTTTTCGATCGCATGGTTTAGTGCGTCAACCCGTGAAGTTTGTCCGGTACCCGAAGCGAGTAATTGTCCATTTTTGACAAGAACAATGGTGTTGGACTTGGTGTGCTTGCAGATTTTTGAAGCGAAAATCAAGTCATCGATTTCTTGCGAATGGGGTTTTTTGTCGGTGACAAAACGGAGGTCTTCCGCACTATCTGTTTTCGAATCTCTGTCCTGAACCAGTATTCCGTTGAGACAGGTTCTGTATGTTTTGATCGGCAGAGGGGTTGCTTTTTGAATCAATATTATTCTGTTCTTTTTTTCTTTTAAAAGTTCCAGAGCTTCTTTATCGTATTCTGGAGCAATGACGACCTCACAGAACAAACTGTGAATTTCGGTCGCTGTATCCAAATCAATTCCTTTATTGGTAATCAATACGCCTCCGAAAGCGGATACCGGATCTCCAGCCAAGGCATCAATATAGGCTTCTTTAATAGAGGAACGGGTGGCAAAGCCACAAGCATTATTATGTTTGAGAATCGCAAAACTACTTTCACCATCATAAAACTCTAACATCAGATTCACTGCTGCGTCAATATCAAGAAGATTGTTGTAGGATATTTCCTTACCGTGTACTTGCTCAAGAAGATCGGATAAAGGTCCAAAAAATTGTCCTTTTTGGTGGGGATTTTCTCCGTATCGAAGGGTTTGAGCGTTTTTCATGCTAAGCTTCAATACTTCCTCTTCTGTATTAAAATAATTAAAAATGGCTGTGTCATAATGTGATGAGGTTTGGAAAGCTTTAACGGAGTATCTTTTTCGTTGTTCTAAATCGGGAGCCCCCTTAGATTCGGTGAGTATTTTCAAAAAGTCATGGTAATCGTTTTGGTCAGAAACACAAAAGGTGTCTTTAAAGTTTTTGGCAGCGGCTCTAATCAGAGCAATTCCTCCAATATCGATCTTTTCAACGATCTCTTGTTCGCTTCCACCTGCAGCTACAGTATCTTCAAACGGATACAAATCAACGATGACCAAGTCAATTTGTGGAATTTCAAATTGTTGTATTGCGGATTGATCCTCTTTTATTTCTTTACGATTCAAAATGCCTCCAAAAATTTTGGGGTGGAGTGTCTTCACCCTACCTCCCAGAATAGAGGGATAGCCTGTGACATCTTCTACCGCGACAACCTCATATCCAAGGTCACGGATGAATTTTTCGGTTCCCCCAGTCGAATAAAAGGTCACTCCTAGTTTATTCAATTGATGAATGATGGGAGCCAGACCTGTTTTGTCAAAAACAGAGATAAGTGCAGAGGAAATTTGTTTTTTACTCATTTATTTTTTTTTACGATGAACCTTGTTTTGGGACAGTTTGATAACCGAATCTTATACAGCTAATTTTTAGTAACTTTAAAAAAAAATACCATGCTGTTGTGCACAAAAGTATTAAAAACATCATTGTTAGATGTTTTATTTGACTCCAATTTAAGAGGTTTAATTAACCAAAAAAACCCGACTTTTCAACAATGAAACAACATCTCAAAATCTCAGGAATGACCTGTGAAGGGTGCGTTTCTTCTGTAACCCAAAAATTATTCAGTTTGGAGGAGGTACAGGACGTTTCAATAACTTTGGCAACAGGCGATGTAGAATTGGAAGTTCAAAGCAGACTTTCATTGAAAAAACTAACCGATGCATTACCCCCTAAATACACTCCATTGGTAGAATCGAAATCCAATGATGCAATGGTCAAGATGCCTTCCAAATTAAAACAGCTTTTCCCTTTGTTTTTGATTTTCGTTTACCTCATTGCAGCCACCTTTTTGCTTCAAAAAAAATCACCTGACATTGGAGGGTTCATGTACGATTTCATGGGCTTATTTTTTATGGTATTTAGCTTTTTTAAATTCTTAGATTATAAAGGATTTCCGGAAGCTTTTGCCCAATACGATCCTTTGGCGAAAAGAAGCGCTCTTTACCGTAAAATTTATCCTTTTTTGGAAGCACTTTTAGGAATAATGTTATTGTTGCGTTGGCAGCTCAACATTGCTCTTCTCACTACCATTATTATTTTATCCATAACGACCATAGGGGTCATTTACAGTCTTTTCGATAAATCCAAAATCAATTGCGCTTGCTTGGGTACTGCATTAAAACTTCCGATGACCGAAGCTACCTTGATTGAAAATATGATTATGCTGGTAATGGCTTCGACGATGCTTTTTCACCAGTTGGGATAAAAAGCGTAATTTTAAACTATGAATTTTAAGAGCATCAAAGCCGTTTTCTTCTTCGTTACTTTTCTTATATTCAAGCATGGACTGGCTTTAAATGTTCGTTTTTGTGGGGGGCAGATTGCCGAAATTGTTCGGGTCTGAAATTATGAAAAAATATGCACTGATTTTGAGCCTGTGGTGGGGAATGATTTTTTCTCAAGATGCCCTACAAGGGCTCATACAATACCAAGACAATAACAATATTTATCCTTTAGTTGGTGCCAACGTTTTTTGGCAAAATACTACTGTAGGTACAACTACAAATCGTAACGGTTTTTTCCTGTTGGAAAGAGTTCCAAGCACAAATATTCTAATAATAAGCTATTTAGGGTTTAAAACCGATACCTTAAAAACAGAGTCTTCCTTTATTTCGCATCAAATGGTTCAAAGCCCGAAAGATGAATTGAAGGAGGTGATTCTAAATCAACGGAAAAAACCCCTTCAAAAATCATTTATTGAGACCCAAAATATTTTGAAGGTAAGCAGTGAAGAGTTACTCAAGGCCGCCTGCTGTAACCTTTCTGAAAGCTTTGAAACCAATCCAGCCATTGACGTCAATTTTGCAGATGCACTCACCGGTACCAAACAGATAAAGATGTTGGGGCTTTCGAGTCCGTATTTATTGATTTCTGAGGAAAACATTCCTATGGTTCGTGGGGCATCGCAGGCCTATGGATTGTCTTTTACTCCAGGAACTTGGGTGGAAAGTATTCAGATCAGCAAAGGGGCAGGATCGGTTACCAATGGTTTTGAAAGCATCGCTGGACAAATTAATACGGAATTGAAAAAGCCCTTAACAGACGATCCGTTTTTCCTCAATTTATTCGCCTCGGCCAATGGGAGGTATGAGATGAATACACATTTCAACAGAAAAATAAATGACCGTTTGAGTACTGGACTGCTTGTTCATGGGAATAAACGAACTCAAAAATTCGATAACAACAAGGATCGTTTTTTGGATCTCCCGGTTTCTGAACAAATCAATCTGATGAACCGTTGGCAATACATTGATTCCGAGAAGGGGTGGATTAGTTTTTTGAGTTGGAAGTATATGAATGATGAAAAAACTTTGGGAATGGAAGACTTCAACCCTGAAAAAGACAGGGGAGATAAACAAAGTTGGGGAAGCCAAATCAACACAAGTAGGTGGGATACCTCTTTAAAGTTGGGTTATGTTTCCCCAGAAATTCCTTATCAAAGTTTTGGTTTTCAAACCGCCTATAGCAATCACGATCAAAATTCCTATTTCGGGCTGCGCTCTTATACCATAGAGCATCAAAGCTTTTATACCCATCTACTTTTCAACTCCATCATAGGAAACACCCTAAATAAGTTCAAATTGGGGATGAATTATAGTCATGACGATTATGATGAGTGGGTGGATGGGACCAATTTCAAGCGGAAAGATATCAATCTTGGGGGTTATTTTGAGTTCAGTTACAACAACAACGACAATTTCAGTTGGATTGGAGGGATAAGAGTAGATTTCCATAATAATTTCGGAACCTTCGTCACCCCCCGAATTCATTTGAGATATGTTCCTATTGAAAAATTTGTAATCAGGTTATCTGCCGGAAGTGGAAGAAAAGCGGCCCATATTTTTGCTGAAAATCAGACCTTATTTGCGACCAACAGGAACATAAATATTCAATCCTCTGGAGGAAAAATTTATGGGCTCAACCCAGAAAGGGCATGGAACTATGGATTGGGTGTCTCGAAGTCTTTTTATCTGGGTGCAGCAAATCAATTCAACCTTTCCGCAGATTACTACATTACGAATTTTGAAAACCAAGTGGTAGTGGACTGGGAAATAGAACGTGAGATTTCTTTCTATAATCTCGATGGAAAAAGCGCCGCAAAAAGCTTCCAACTGGAGTTGAATTACGATTACAGAAACTTTTTGAATTTTAGGGCAGCTTACAAAAACTATGACGTAAAAACCGACTATAAAAGTGCCTTTTCACAAAAACCCTTGTTGGCCAAAAATCGTTTCTTTGCCAATCTCGGTTTAGAGACTAAAATATCTCCTACATCCAGGCAATGGCGATGGGACATCACCTTTCACCATGTAGGGACCCAGCGCTTGGTTCAGACCCAGCGAGACGAAATCAATAGTTTCTCCCCTGCCTTTTCTCTTTGGAATTCTCAACTTACTTGGGTTATTTCTAAAAAATTTGAAATATATTTGGGAGGAGAGAACATTGGAGATTACCAACAATCAGCTCCAATTATTGGATCAAATGATCCTTTTGGTGCCGATTTTGATGCCGCTCAAGTTTATGCCCCTGTTTTTGGAGCAATGGTATATTCGGGCTTAAGACTTAAAATTTAACGTTAAATATTATATCATGAAAAAAATCCTAATCATCTTATTGGCGCTACCATTGGGAATGGTAGCCCAAGAAAAACAGAAAAAAATCATGAAAGCCCAATTTACTGTCAAAGGAAATTGTGAAGTTTGTGAAAAAAGAATCGAAAAAGCAGCTTTATCCATTAAGGGAGTAAAATCTGCGGACTGGGACATTCCCTCCAACCAAATCAATTTGATTTACGATCCTAACAAAGTCTCTTTGGAGACCCTACACACGAGCATTGCTGAAAAAGGTCACGATACCTCAGAGGCAAGATCTAAAGATGAAGATTACGACAAACTACCCAAGTGTTGTCAATACGTGAGGGAAGAACTATAAATCATAAAAAAACCTGCTTGAAAAAGCAGGTTTTTTTATGGTTATGATGTGTCTTTTACATCATGCCTGGCATTCCACCGCCGCCCATTGGGGGCATGCCTGGAGCCTCTTCTTTGATGTCGATCAAAGCACACTCTGTAGTCAAGATCATTCCCGCAACCGATGCTGCATTTTCTAAAGCAACTCGCGTTACTTTTTTGGGATCGATGATGCCTTCTTTGAGCATATCAACAAAAGTGCCTTCTTTGGCATTGAAACCGAAGTTGTCAGCCCCTTCAAGTACTTTAGAAACGACAACCGATCCTTCTCCTCCTGAATTTTCCACGATGGTTCTCAAAGGAGATTCGATCGCTTTTAGGATGATTTGAATACCGGTGGCTTCGTCTGCATTAGCAGATTTCATTTTAGAAAGACTTTTTTGAGTATTCAACAGCGCTACTCCACCGCCGGCAACAATTCCTTCCTCTACCGCTGCTCTCGTAGCGTGAAGTGCATCGTCTACGCGATCTTTCTTCTCTTTCATCTCTACTTCTGACGGCGCTCCCACGTAGAGCACAGCAACACCACCCGAAAGTTTAGCCAAACGCTCTTGCAGTTTCTCTCGGTCATAGTCAGAGGTTGTAGTTTCAATCTGTGATTTAATTTGATTTACTCTACCTTGTATCATTTCACTTTCTCCGGCACCATTCACAACTGTAGTATTGTCTTTGTCGATGGTTACTTTTTCAGCAGAACCTAACATGTCGAGGGTAGTGTTTTCCAAGGTAAAACCTCTTTCTTCAGAGATGACCGTTCCGCCTGTAAGGATGGCGATATCTTCAAGCATTGCTTTTCTGCGATCACCAAAACCAGGAGCTTTTACGGCGGCAATTTTTAATGCCCCACGGAGCTTATTTACGACCAGAGTAGCCAAAGCTTCTCCATCTACATCCTCTGCGATAACCAATAAGGGTTTTCCCGATTGTGCTACCGGTTCCAATATGGGCAAAAGATCTTTCATGGAAGAAATTTTCTTATCATACAATAAGATGTATGGCGATTCCAAATCTGCTTCCATTTTTTCGGAATCCGTCACAAAATAAGGAGAGAGGTATCCACGGTCGAATTGCATTCCTTCCACAACATCTACATATGTATCGGTGCCTTTGGATTCTTCTACTGTAATTACTCCTTCTTTACCTACTTTTTCAAAAGCTTCGGTAATTAGACTTCCAATGGTTTCGTCGTTGTTGGCAGAAATACTGGCAACTTGTTTGATTTTTTCAGAGGCGTTTCCTACTTCGACAGCTTGATGGCCTAAAGACTCTACAACTGCTTTGACCGCTTTGTCGATTCCTCTTTTGAGGTCTAAGGGATTGGCTCCCGCCGCAACGTTTTTCAAACCTTCCTTAACAATGGCTTGAGCCAAAATGGTAGCAGTAGTGGTTCCATCCCCAGCCAAGTCATTGGTTTTGGAGGCTACTTCTTTCACCATCTGTGCTCCCATATTTTCGAGTGCATCTTCCAGTTCGATCTCTTTGGCGACTGTAACTCCGTCTTTGGTGACTTGAGGAGCGCCGAAAGATTTGCCGATGATAACATTTCTTCCTTTAGGGCCTAATGTCACTTTTACAGCATTTGCAAGTGCATCAACTCCACGTTTAATACCATCTCTTGCTTCTAAATCGAATACTATTTTTTTTGCCATTTTATAATTTTTTTTCTGTTAAACAATTGCTAGTATATCACTTTCTCTCATGATAAGGTAATCTGAACCGCCGTGTTGTAGTTCGGTTCCCGCATATTTACCATAAAGCACATTATCCCCAATTTTTACCGTAATGGGGAATTCACTTGTTCCTGGGCCAACAGCGACCACGATACCCTTTTGAGGTTTTTCTTTTGCAGAATCGGGGATGATAATCCCTGAAGATGTTTTGGTTTCCGCAGCAGCAGGCTCGATCAAAACTCGGTCTGCTAAAGGTTGAATATTTACTTTACTCATTTTTAATTATTTTAAGTTTAAAATATAACTTTCACAAATCATGCCAATAGGAATGAGTATGACAAAATGTAGCATTTTGTTGATAATGCTGACAGCATGACACAAATTACTCCTGAGTATTGTCTTGGGGAAGCTCGGGGAGGGTTTCGGGGAGGGCTTCAGGGATCTCTTCGGGGATGGTTTGCTCAAGCGCATTGTCTTGAAGTAAACGAGAATCAGAGCGTCCACTTTTATTCCCTATAGATATATTGGATAGTAGAATCAAAATCAATAACAGTCCAGCCAATAGCCATGTACTGCGATCCAAAAAGTCAGACGTTTTTTGAACTCCTCCCATTTGTTGCCCACCACCTCCAAAAGATGAGGACAATCCTCCTCCTTTAGGATTTTGGACCATTACTACCAGTACAAGTAGAAAACACACAAAAATGATTAAACCGATGAAGATCGAAAAACTACCCATGACTTTTTATTGTTGTTGCAACTTCTTTAATTTTTGAATTTGCCCTGCAAAGAAAACATTTTTTTCTGGATATTTCAAACTTAAAATCTTGTAGGCACTAATGGCTTTTTTATACTTTTTTTGTTTCACCAAAAGTTTGGCCAAAGTTTCGGTCATCAGTTCCTCAACATAAAAATCTTCTTTAACGACTGAATCGGTGATTTCAGTTTTATTCAATGGAGAAATTTTAGGTTCAGTTGCTATAAACCGGTCTATGATTGACCACTTGTCGTTGGAAGGTGGATTTTTTTCAAACTCCCCAATTTCCCCCAATTTTTGTTCAGTAAAATCGATCCAATCGGTAAAACTCAGTTTTAAATTGGCTGGAACAGTATTATTTTGAGGGACTTTTGGGGACTTTTCTTTTTTAGGAACAAGCTTCTTTTTTTTGACGACTCCTTTTTTTGCAGTCTTTTTTTCTTTGGCTACAGGAACAGACGTTTCCACTCCCTCTAAAACGGGAATGTCTTCTTTAGCTTCTTTGAAATGGTCCTCCTTTGGGGAAAGCGTGCCTTTTGATTTTTCGTCCACAGCTGTATCTGTCGTTTTCTTGACCGAGCCTTTGGTTTTTTTGGGAAAAGTACTTAAGGATTCGAACTTCTTTTTTAGATTTCCTCTATCGTAAGTGTAAAGAGCCAATTGATTGAGGGCTTTGTCTAGATCGTCTTTTTTCTGATCTTTAAGGGATTGGGTATAAAAAAAACGCGGCAACTGGAAGTAGGGATATTTTTCAATCACCGAAGCCATTTTTGACGCCAATGCTTCATCATGGGGATCAAAATTATCAATCAATGTATTGAATGCTTCTCCGTTCATTGTAATTACCACTTGGCTAATGTTTCGTTGAAAATATCTTGAGTGATTCTTTCAAAAAGTTCGTCGTGAGCAGCGCTTTGAATGTCATACAACTGTTTGTCGGCGGCAAAGTCATAAAAGAAGGAGAATTTTCTTTCAAAATTATCATCTTCGTTTTTGGTGTTGGTGAAGCGAAGATTTACCGTTAAGGTGAGACGGTTCTGTGCAGCGGTCAAGTTTGCAGTGGAGGTCATCGGGGTAACGCTGTATTGAGTAATTTCTCCCGCATAAATCAAATCACCGCCTGTACTGACCAAGTTGAGATTGGTCTGCCCCAATATGATGTCTTGTAATGCTAGGGTAAAGTCGCGATCCAAGCCGGGTTCAACAGTAGAACCGGGTCGATTTCCTGCCTGATTCTCAAAAAAATCAACCTGAAAACTCTCGGTACCCACAGGAATTGAAGCACCCGTAAAAGAATATATTCCACAACCTTCCAATCCAAGGGCCAAGCACAACAAAAGAGTGGTTTGGAATTTATTCATTTTCATCATCTTGCAAATCAAATTGTTTGATTTTTCGGTACAGGGTTCTTTCAGAGATACCTAATTCTTTGGCGGCTATTTTTCTTTTACCATTGCTTCTTTTCAGTGCCTGTTTGATCATCTCAACTTCTTTCTCCAATAAAGATAATGGTTCCTCTTCAATTACCGTTTCTGCATAATCGTATTCATTGATCTCTGGAGGCGTATTGTGGGTTATCGCCTTGCTTTCTGGGCTAATAAATTCTAAGGTTTTACTATCGTCGTCGTCACGGTATATTTTTTTAATAAGATCCGTATTGTTTTTTTGAACCGAGGTCATATTGTCGTTTTCCATCAACTCATGGGTGAGTTTTTTCAAATCGTTGAGATCGTTCTTCATGTCGAATAGAACCTTGTAAAGGATCTCTCTTTCGGAGGAAAAGTCGGCGTCTTTTCGGTTGCTGCCAATGACAGCAGGAAGCTGAGTACCCATGTGGGGGAGGTAATTCCTTAGAGTGGCGCCGTTGAGGGTTCTGTTTTTTTCTAAAACAGACACTTGCTCTGCTACATTGCGCAATTGTCTTATGTTACCACTCCACCGGTATTGTTCCAAAAGCAGTTGTGCATCATCGTCGAGTCTTAGGGTCGGCATTTTATATTTTTGGGCAAAATCGGAAGCGAACTTTCTAAACAAAAGAGGAATGTCATCTTTTCTCAGCCTCAGTGGGGGTAAATGTATTTCCACTGTGCTCAGTCGGTAGTAAAGATCTTCCCTGAATTTCCCTTTTTGAATGGCCTCATTCATTTTTAAATTGGTAGCGGCTACTATCCTAACATCTGTTTTTTGCACTTTTGAAGATCCTACTCTGATGAACTCACCGTTTTCCAAAACCCTCAAGAGGCGCACTTGGGTGGGCAAGGGCAGTTCTCCAACTTCATCGAGGAAAATGGTGCCGCCGTTGGCTTCTTCAAAATAGCCACTTCTATTTGTGGTAGCGCCAGTAAAGGCCCCTTTTTCGTGTCCAAAAAGTTCACTGTCTATTGTTCCTTCAGGTATAGCACCACAATTTACAGCAATATATTTAGCGTGCTTTCTGGGAGAGAACTGATGAATAATTTTGGGAATATTTTCTTTTCCAACGCCACTTTCTCCGGTCACCAGAACAGTGATTTCTGTAGCAGATACCCTTATGGCTTTTTCTAATGCTCTATTGAGACCTTCATCGTTTCCGATGATCCCAAACCGTTGTTTGATATTTTGTATTGACTCCATAAACATCAGATTGATTTTGATAGGCCCACTGCTTTTCCTATTAAGGTGGCAGAAGTTACCTCATCTATTTTGACATCGACAAAATCTCCAAGCTTATAGTTTTCTTTGGGAAAAACAGCTACGGTATTTTGCCCCGTTCTCCCACTCCAAAATTCAAAGGATCTTTTGGAGCTTTTTTCGATCAAAACACAAACCGTCTTTCCTATAAACTCTTGGGTTCTATATTCGCTGTGGATCCTTTGAAGATCGATGATTTCTTGCAGCCTTCTTTTTTTTGTAGCTTCGGGTACATCATCCTGAATTTTTTTTGCGGCCATAGTACCCGGTCGTTCTGAATAAGCAAACATAAATCCAAAGTCGTACTTCACATACTCCATCAAATCTAAAGTATCCTGATGGTCTTGTTCTGTTTCGGAGGGAAAACCCGCAATCATGTCATGAGAAATAGCGCAATGGGGAATGTATTTGCGAATAGTATCGATCAATTCAAAATACTCCTCACGGGTATGTTGACGATTCATTTTTTTGAGAATGGCATTGCTCCCAGATTGAACGGGCAGGTGAATGTAATTACAAATATTGTTGTGTTGGGCCATGGTTTTGATGACCTCAAGTGACATATCTTGTGGATTTGAGGTAGAAAAACGAATGCGCATTTTGGGCTGAGCGGTGGCCACCAAATCCAAAAGGTTCGAAAAGTTTACGGCAGTTTTTTGTTGTAAAGGGCTAGCTCTGGAGAAGTCTTTTTTTAATCCACCACCATACCAGAGATAGCTGTCTACATTTTGTCCTAAGAGGGTGATTTCTTTGAACCCTTCATTGGCCAGTTGATCGATTTCTTCCAAGATACTTTTGGGATCCCTACTTCGTTCCCTTCCTCTGGTGAAAGGGACCACACAAAAAGTGCACATATTGTCACAACCTCTTGTGATGGTTACAAAAGCACTTACTCCATTGGTGGCGAGTCTTACAGGAGCGATATCTCCGTAGGTCTCTTCCTTGGAAAGGATCACATTGACCGCCTCTCTCTCGGCTTCGGCTTCTCTCAAAAGGTTGGGGAGGTCTTTATAGGCATCTGGTCCAACCACCATATCCACCATTTTTTCTTCTTCGAGAAACTTATGTTTGAGTCGTTCGGCCATACAGCCCAGTACCCCAATTTTGAGCTCTTTATTCTTTCTTTTGAGCCCATTAAAAAGCTCCAACCTTTTTCTTACCGTTTGTTCTGCTTTTTCCCTTATGGAACATGTGTTAACCAATACCAAGTGGGCATCCTCCAAAGTTTCTGTAAGCGCATAACCTTCTTTATTCAAAATAGAGGCAACGATTTCACTGTCAGAAAAGTTCATCTGACACCCGTAGGATTCGATATAAAAATGCTTTTGGTTTTTGGGTTGTATCTTTTTTTTGTCTGACAAAACCAAGCTGTCATTAGCTTCGCGCTTCCTTGTCAAAGGAGCTCCATTAAAAGCATATGGATTTTTGGTTGATGTTTTTGTCATTAGTTTTAGAATCACTTTATCTGGTGCAAATATAAATAAATCTGCCTTTTTGTCATGCTTAAGTCATGATTTCATTCAAGGATTTGTTTTCAACTTTCATCAGCCTACAATTGGTCATGTGAGGAGTGATGAATTGTTTTAGGCTTTTGAATTAGTTTCAAAAATAAATTTATTTGGGTTGGGAGTGGATCGTCTTCGGTTCTTTCCATTCAATTTGATCCTCTATTTGAGGCCCCAAACCTTTGGGCGGTTTTCGAGCTTCTGCGATGCGCTGATCGATAACCATAACAAGAGAATCTTTAACCTTTTTGTACTGTTGTGAATCGGCAAGGTTTTTAAGTTCTTTTTTATCAAATTTGTGGTCATACAATTCGTGTCCCATGTTTCCGTTTTTTCCCCATTGAGTGAGGCGATACCGGTCTGTTTTGATAGAGTATCCCTGTATTAAACCATTAGGGTTGGAAACACCAAGTTCGGTTAAAGCACTAGACCTTACCCTTGCATTGGAGTCTTTGAGAAGGGGAACAAAACTCTTTCCCGATACAAACGCTGGAGTTTCCATGCCAACCAATTCCATAAGTGTTGGGTAGATGTCCACCAATTCTACTGGAGCGTCCATTATTTTTTGATTCTTATTAACCCCTGGACCGGCCACAATTAGCGGGACTCTTGTCGCATTGTCAAAAAGGGTTCGTTTTTGCCAATGGCCATGTTCGCCTAAGTGATACCCGTGGTCGGAAGTGAAAACCACAAGGGTATTTTTATCCAATCCTGTTTCTTTCAGTTTATCCAATACCCGTCCAACTTGGGCATCAACAAAGCTGGTGGTGGCATAGTAAGCTTCTTTTATGGTTTTGGCCAAATCGTCGTCTAAATTCCTTTGATCTTTTTTTTCACTGACACTAAGGGCTGCAGCTAAGGGAATGGTTTTTAAATAATCATCTGAGGTTTTGGGAATTTCCATTTCCTCCCTTTCATATTGATCGAAATATTTTTTTGGAGCTACATAGGGGGTATGGGGTCGGTAAAGACCGAAGGCCAAGAAAAAATTTTCTCCACTTTTAGCAAATCGATCCAAAAACTTTATGGTTTCACTGGCTCCTATACCATCGGTTTGTTCTTCGTCGGTCCCATCAGCAGCAAGCCAACTGAGGGTTCCTCCATAAGATTGCTTTCTTAAGGTATTGATTTTGTACTCCTCAATTTTATCCCTACCATAGGGATTTACGGTTTGGTCCCAAGTGTAATTATCGTCGTGTCCTGCAGTACCTATATCCCTCGGATTGTGGTAATGGAAAATTTTACCGACTCTCACAGAGTGATAATTTCCTTTTTTGAATTGTTGCCCAATAGTGGTCACCTCGGGTATAGCTTGTCTTAGATAAAGTCTCAATTTTTTAATCTTGGTTTGATCGGGATATAGACCCGTCATAAAGGAGGCCCTTGAGGGTCCACACCATGGATATTGAATGTGAGCATTTCCAAACAACACTCCTCTTTGCGCCAACTGATCAATGTTGGGCGTCATAACTTGAGTATTCCCATAAGCTCCAATATCACAATTTAAATCGTCTGATACAATGAACAGTACATTTAGTTTTTGAGGGTCTGATTGGGATTGCACAGACGGAATAGAGAAAAATAGTATAAAAACAAAAAACGTGAAGAAATGATTCATCTTAATGGTTAGAAATAAATGATATAATAGCTAAATATAGAAAATTATAGGAGAGTGTTTATTTATAAAATAGTAGTGTTAAAAAAAAACTACATAATTTTGTTTTCGAAAAAAAAGAACTTATGGCCACCAATCTTGTAATTGTTGAATCTCCTGCAAAGGCAAAAACGATAGAGAAATTTCTGGGGAAAGATTTTAAAGTTGCCTCCAGTTATGGTCATATAGCAGATCTGCCTTCAAATGAATTGGGGGTTGACGTCGATAAAGATTTTTCTCCCAAGTACATTGTATCTTCAGAGAAAAAGAAAGTGGTTAGTGAACTCAAATCGCTGGTAAAAAAAATGGATACCGTTTGGTTGGCCAGCGATGAAGATCGAGAAGGAGAGGCCATTGCGTGGCACCTCGCCAATACCCTAAACCTCAAAGCGGCCAATACCAAAAGAATTGTATTTAACGAAATCACTAAAACTGCGATTTTGGATGCCATAAAAAAGCCGAGAGACATCAACTATAATTTGGTCAATGCTCAACAAGCGCGTAGAGTTTTGGATCGTTTGGTGGGCTATGAATTGTCTCCTGTATTGTGGCGGAAGGTTAAAGGAGGCTTATCGGCAGGGAGAGTGCAATCGGTTTCTGTAAGATTGATCGTTGAGCGTGAAAGAGAGATTGCTGCTTTTGTTCCCGAAGAAAATTTCAAAATACAAGCTTTATTTTTAACCCAACACAATAAATCCATCCATGCTCAATTGCCTAAAAATTTCGAAACGGCTGAGGAAACAGAGGCATTTTTAAACCGAAACCAGTCGGCAACTTTTACCATCGATTCGATTGAAAAAAAGCCAGCTACCAAAAGTCCAACAGCTCCTTTTACGACCTCCACTCTTCAGCAGGAGGCCGCGAGAAAGTTATATTTTTCGGTGAGTAAAACCATGAATATGGCTCAAAGGTTGTATGAAGCAGGTTTGATTACCTACATGAGAACAGACAGTGTGAACTTGTCAAAAGAAGCGCAACAAGGGGCCTTAAAACAGATTGAAAAACTGTACGGGGAAGCCTATAAAAAAGCCAGAAATTACAAAGTAAAAAGTAAGGGAGCTCAAGAGGCTCACGAAGCAATTCGCCCAACAGACTTTGGTCGTACTAAAATTAATTTGGAATACGATCAATCTCGTTTGTACGAATTGATATGGAAAAGGGCGATAGCCTCTCAAATGAGCGATGCCAAATTGGAGCGCACTCAATTAAAAATTGCAGCCCATACCCATCAGGAAATATTTGTTGCCAAAGGAGAAGTCATCACCTTCGACGGATTTTTAAAAGTTTATCTTGAGGGAGTTGATGAGGAATCGGATGAACAAAATGATTTATTGCCTGCTGTCCGAAAAGGTGAAGCTCTTCAATTAAAATCTATGGAGGCCAACCAAAGATTTTCGCGTCCTCCTTATCGCTATACCGAGGCATCTTTGGTCAAAAAACTTGAAGAATTGGGGATTGGACGCCCCTCTACCTACGCTCCTACAATTTCTACCATTCAAAACAGAAAATACATCGAAAAGGGAACTTCTGAAGGGGAGTCTCGGTCGTATACTCAATTGCAATTGATCAATAACAAAGTGCTTTCAAAATCTTTGACCGAAAAAGTAGGCGCCAGTAAAGGAAAATTAGTACCTACCGATGTAGGTGTTATTGTAAATGACTTTCTTGTAGCGAATTTTAAAAATATATTGGATTACAGTTTTACGGCCAAAGTTGAGCAAAGTTTTGATCAGATTGCAGAAGGTTCAGAGAATTGGACTCATATGATCAAAGGTTTTTATGACAGCTTTCACAAAACGGTTGACTTTGTGAAAGAGAATGCTGAGAGGGAATCTGGAGAGCGAGTTTTGGGAAATGACCCCAAAACAGGAAGAGTGGTCAAGGTGAGATTGGGTCGTTTTGGACCCATTGCTCAAATTGGCGAACCCGAGGAAGATGAAAAACCGATTTTTGTGAGTTTAGCTCCTGGTCAACAATTGGAATCTCTTCAGTTGGAAGAGGCTTTGAAATTGTTTAAACTGCCCAAATTCATTGGAGTTTATGAAGATCAAGAAGTAAGCGTCAACAATGGTAGATTTGGTCCCTACGTAAAATTCCAAGATACTTTTGTTTCCCTTCCCAAAGGAGAGGATCCAATGGCTGTCGATTTGGATAGGGCCATTGCCTTGATTGAAGAAAAAAGAAATGCAGATGCTCCCATTTTCGTTCTTGACAAACTTCCCGTTACCAAAGGTAAAGGTCGTTTTGGCCCTTTTCTAAAGTGGAATGGTTTGTTCATCAATGTCAACAATAAATATGATTTTGACAATTTATCGGATGGGGACATAGAAACGCTGATCAAAGAAAAAATCCAAAAGGAAAAAGACAAACTGATCATAGAATGGCCCGAAGAAGCCATCCGGATAGAAAAAGCCAGATGGGGAAGATCCAACATCATCAAAGGGAACAAAAAGGTAGAATTGGGCAAAGACATTGACCCTACCAAAATCACGCTTGAGGCCGCAATGAAATATTTGAAACCCAAAACGGCTAAAAAGAAAAAATGAGTCTCGAATCTTTAGTTCCTGTTTCTGAAGAGGCCTTTTCCTCTATGGTATTACACCCCCGACAGGTTTTGGGGAAAAACATTGAGATTCACACCGAACAAGAAGGTTTTCCCGAATTGAAGGGGTGTAGCATTGCCCTTATTGGCCTTTCCGAAATTCGAAATGCATTTTTTCCTACAGCCTCCTATAAACTTGAAAATTTTCGGAAATCTTTCTATGGTTTATTTCCAGGAAACTGGAATTTTAGGATTTGTGATTTGGGAAATTTGCCAAATGGTGCTACTCCCGAGGATACTTATTTTGCCCTCAAAGAAATTTGCATTCATTTGAGGCAACTCAATATTGTGTCAATTTTTATTGGCGGCAGCCATGACTTGATCTTTCCCATGTACCAATCTTATCAAGCCAACCAACAATTGGTCAATATTGTTTCGGTCGATAATCAATTTGATTTTTCTCAGGAAGAGGAACTGATCTCCGGCAGGTCCTATATGAGTCGGATCATAATGGAGCAACCCAATTTCCTGTACAATTTTACTAACTTGGGTTATCAGAGTTATTGTGTAGGGCAAGAGGAGTTGGACCTGATGGAAAAACTCCACTTCGATTCAGTCCGGCTGGGAGCTTTGTTAGACGATGTAAGACTGTCCGAACCCTTTTTTAGGGATGCGAATATGGCTGGATTTGATATGAAATCCCTCAGTTGGCAAGCTACCAATCATCCTTCGGGCAACCCCAATGGAATTGATGCAAGAACCATGTGTGCGCTTGCTCGTTATGTTGGGATTAGCGATAAAATTGATATTTTCGGGGTCTTTGAACTCCTAAATTCAAATATTTCTCATCAATTATTGGCACAAATCGTATGGTATTTTATAGAAGGTTATACCCGTAGATTTGATGAATATCCAGTACTCACAAGTACTGGCTTCATCAGATATACAGTCGCTTTGTCAGATATTGAGTTGGTTTTTTACCAAAGCGAAAAGAGTGGTCGATGGTGGATGGAAATAATAAACCAAAACCATTTGAATAATAAAAACAAAACAACAGCGTTATTACCATGCACGCACCAAGATTATTTGGATGCTTGCGAGGATAAAATACCCGATAGATGGTGGAAGGCAACAAAAAGAATTTAGTAAAGTAAATGAAATATAAATTCCTATTTTTGTCAATTGAACCTGCTAAGGGTTTTAATTTTGATATAGAATCATTAATATAGTGAAAAAATATTTAATTTTACACTTATATAACCAACACCTTCTTTCGCGAATTGTGAAGAAAAGACTCCTTTTATTGTTGATAATGGTATTAACCGTTCTTGGTTGTGGTAAGAAAAACAGAGGTGAGTTAATAGGGGTGAATCAAAAGAAATGGTTTCCCGAAAAACCCTATGGAATGACCCTCATTGAAGGCGGTGCTTTCATTATGGGTAAATCTGACGAAGACGTAGCCCGCCTGAATAACGCAGCTGCCAGAACCGTTACAGTTCCATCCTTCTACATGGACGAGACCGAAATTACTAATGGCGAATACCGTCAGTTTGTGAATTGGGTAAAAGATTCGGTTACTATGGCGCTTTTGGCCAGAAAGGCCGATGAATTGGAATTGGGGGAGGACAATACCGACGGTATTGGAGAATTTTCCTTTAAAGACGCCGATACTGCAGATTTGAATGAGTTTCAAAAGTACATGCGTGCCAATTACTATGATCTTAGCGAAGACATCTACGCAGGAAGACCTCTGAACTGGGATAACGATATCTATTGGGAAACGGGGGATTATCCCGATCAAGCCTATGCCGAAGTATTAGATTCTATGTATCTCCCTCCCGAGTTATGGTACAACGGAGAAATGAAAATCGATGTGTCCAAACTGATTTACAAATATACTTGGTTTGATGCAGAGGGTGCGGCAGCAGAGTCCAAAAGAACACGTCAAAAATTTATTGATCGAAAACCCTATATCAAGCAAGAAGAAATTCAGATTTACCCTGATACTACTGTATGGATCAAGGACTTTATTTATTCCTATAACGAACCCATGCACAACGATTATTTCTCTCATCCTGCTTTTCAAGACTATCCGGTTGTTGGAATTTCATGGGTGCAGGCTTCAGCATTTTGCAATTGGAGAACACATTATAAAAACAGTTATCAAAAATCTAAAGGGAAGCCGTTGGTGAATAATTTCAGACTTCCGAGTGAAGCCGAGTGGGAATATGCTGCTCGTGGAGGAATACCCTCTGGAACCTACCCATGGGGTGGGCCGTATTTGCTGAATGACAGAGCGTGTTTTTTGGCCAACTTTAAACCGCTCAGGGGAGATTATGCAGCCGACCAAGCTGTGTATACTGTCGAAGCTAAATCCTATTTGCCCAACGATTTTAACCTCTACAATATGGCCGGTAATGTTTCGGAGTGGACCAGTTCCTCCTACGACTCAGGGGCCTATGAGTACGTATCTTCTCTCAATCCTAATATGTCCCTAAAAACCGAATCCCGAAAAGTAGTTAGAGGGGGGTCATGGAAAGATGTAGCCTATTATCTAAGAGTCAGTTCAAGAGATTATGAGTATTCTGATACGGCGAGAAGCTACATTGGTTTTAGAACTGTTCAGGATTATCTCGGTACCTCTAAAGTTAAAATTAAATAAACAAAGACCATAAATTCAGTACAACTATAAAACAATACAAATGGAAGATCAATTATTGAAAAAAAGATTAAGAGGAAAAGTAGCGATGCATATGCTATTTGGTTTGGGAGGTGCAGTTGTAATTATCGGTGCACTTTTCAAAATTCTCCACTTAGAAATAGGCCCCATTACTGGAGGTTTGGTTCTGGGATTAGGTTTGGGAACCGAAGCACTTATTTTTACAGTATCTGCTTTGAACACAGGTGAGATCAAAGAAGAACACGACGACTTTGTAAAAAAGCTAAAAGGGGGAGCTCAAAAAGCCACTGGAGGTGGAGAATCTGGACTGTCTTCTAAAATCGATGAAATACTTAAAGAAGCCAAAATAGATGTCGCTTTGATGAATAATCTCACTAAGAGTATTAAAAATCTTGAAGCTTCAGCACAGGCTTTGACTCCTGCGGCAGATGCGGTTTCATCATCATCAAGTTACAGCCAGCAACTGGTTGTTGCCACTCAAAAATTGGAGCAACTCAACAAAGTCTATGCTGAGCAAGTCAATTCTTCTGGGAACCATGCGGCTTTCAACGATAAAATTGCTGAAAATGCAGACAAACTCAAACAACAAATGGAAGCATTATCTTCCAATTTAGCGTCATTGAATCAAGTGTACAATGGTATGCTCAATGCAATGAATAAAAAATAAAATAGAAAAATGGCTGGAGCTAAAGAAACACCCAGACAGAAACTCATCAGTTTGATGTATTTGGTATTCATTACCATGCTTGCTTTGAATGTAAGTAAGGAGGTCTTGGATGGTTTTGGCCAAATGTATGTCAAAATTACAGATGCCAATTCTAGGGTAGCAGATAGTAATAATAATCTTTACGAAAATATTGCTGTAAATGCTGTTGAAAAAGGAGGTAAGTGGATAGGTCACGACCGAACGGCAAAAGAAATAAAAAGGGTTTCTGATGAATTTTACACCAGAATCTCTGAGATCATTGAAACAATAACTGAAAAACAACGAGAAAAAGATCCTGATTTGAAAGAATATGCTCAGATGGACAAAGGAGAAAGCCTCGATGTAATCTTTTTTAAGGAAGGATCGGATGAGACGGCTACTGAGTTTCTGGACATTATCAAAAATTATAAAATGAGGGTCATTCAAGTTTTTGGAAGTCAATATCCAGAGTACATCGAAATGGTTGAAGCTCGTTTTTTTACAGGCGACGAAAATGATAATATTATCAATAGAGACGGACAAGAAGAACCTTGGTTCAATTCCAATTATCAAGGTTTTCCCTTGGTCTCCTCTTTGGCAAAGTTTTCGATGATGCAAAATGATATCCGACAGACAGAACATGACGTATTGATTACCCTTATGGGGAAAGAACTCAAAATGTCTTCTACGGTAAATGAATCCAACTACATCAGTTTGTTGAAAACGGAAAAGGGTGCATACTATCAAGGAGAAACTTTTGATGGGAGTATTGTTTTAGGTAGAAAAGGGGGGGCTCAAAATCCCAATCGAGTGGATCTGACCATTGACGGAAGACCCCTCACAGAGAATGATTACGAGCTTATTGCTGGAGGAATACAATTAAAGGTAGGTGCTGGAAATCCTGGAGACCACGAGATTAAAGGAAGTTTGGTTTTCCTCAATGAAGGGGTTGAATCTAAGATTCCTGTGAATCAATCTTTTGCGGTCATTGCTAAACCCAATTCAGCGGTAATTTCTGCCGATAAGATGAATGTGGTGTATCGCGGTGTCGAAAATCCCATGACCATCTCTATACCGGGTATTCCTGACAATAAAGTAAGTGCCTCTGCACCTGGACTCGTTAAGGTAAGAGGGAGTAAGTACAACATGATCCCGGGGCAAGGAAGAGAAATTAATATCTCTGCGAGCGGAAGTTTACCCGACGGTCAAAGAGTTTCTACGACTACCACCTTTAGAATCAAAGATATTCCCGCTCCACAAGGAACAGTGAGAAAACAATCAGGTTCTATCTCTATTCCTAAAGCCAGTTTGGAAATTTCTTCTATCGGTGCAATTTTGGAAGATTTTGATTTTGACATTACCCTCCAAACGGTAAGTTTTAAATTCAAAGTTCCAGGCCAACCGACCATCAGTATTAATGGAGACAAACTGGATGCTCGAGCCAAAAGTGCCTTGAGAAGAGCTAAGACTGGACAGTCGGTTCAGATTTTCGACATCAAGGTGGTTAACCCCAAAAACCCATCTTATAAATTCAAGAAAATATCACCTGTGATTTGTGAGTTGGTCAACTAATTATTATAAAGTCATGAGCCGAGCTTTTTCTCTTTTATCATTAATCACCTTTATCGTCGGAGGAATTCTTTCCGTGAATGGTCAAGCCAATCTTTTGAATGCAAGAGTGCCGCAAGACATAGGAAGCCTTAATGATCAACAGAGAGAAGCGAATGATGAAACCCCATTGGCTTATGGATATGTTGACGATAGAGACGTAATGTGGTCCAAGACGGTTTGGGAAATTATTGATTTGGATGAAAGGGTTAATTTTCCTTATTACTATCCAACAGATACGCTCAACTTAGGACCGGAGAGAAGATCCCTTTTTGACGTGCTCAAAAAAAATCTCAGCAATAACAATATCAAGGAAGTTTACAAATCTGCTTATTTCCATGAAAAACTGACCTATGAAGAAATTCAGGAAAGATTGGTGGCGGTAGATACCACCGATGCAGGATATGAACAGTTCAACGCTGATGGTTTTGTAGATCCTCAATTCATTGAGCGCAGACGAATTACTGCAGCCGAGATCCGACAATATAAGATTAAAGGAACATGGTACGTTGACAAGCGATTGGGTGAACTCAAATATCGATTGTTAGCCCTTTGCCCTGTTGCACCCGATGTTGCCGTCAAAACCGCCAATGGGGAACAGGAAGATTTGGTCGAACTATTCTGGGTTTGGTTCCCAGATGCTAGGTTGTCTTTGAACAAAAATAAAGTGTTTAACAGTAGAAATTCCTCACAGCCTATTACCTACGACCATCTATTGAATTCAAGAAGATTCAGTTCTACCATTTACAAAGAAGAAAATGTGTATGAGGATCGAGAGGTGAAGGATTACATTTATGAGGACGCTTTGAGAATGTTGTTAGAATCTGAAAAAATTAAATCTGAAATTCGTGATTTCGAACAAGACTTGTGGAACAATTAAACACAAAAACCTATAATTTTAAAGCGTTATCTTTTGGTAACGCTTTTTTTGTTTTATGAAAGTTGATACGCTTATTGTCGGTTTTGGGATTGCCGGAATGAATTACTCTGAGCAATTGCGAAGACGTAAAAAAAGCTTCGTGGTAATGGCTCCCAGCGAGAAAAGTGCCTCTCACATGGCTGCGGGTATTATTAATCCAACTGTTTTAAAACGATTCAAACCCGTTTGGAAAGCCGAAGAATTTTTAAACTATGCTCTCCCTTTTTATGCTGAGTTAGAAGCATTGGTTCAAACCAATGTAATTCATCTTCTACCTATACACAGAATACTGAACAGCATACAAGAGCAAAATGAATGGGGCATTGCTGCTTCAGTTCCTCCTCTTGACAACTACTTAAATAAAGAATTGGTTACGGCTAAAAAACATCTTGGTATCGTCGCTCCTTTTGCTTATGGTGAGCTCATTCAGACTGCCAGGGTTGACAATGAAGTGCTTTTGGCCCTCTACCAAAAAAAAATGATTCCCGATCAGTTTGTAGAACACAAATTAAACCATCAGGCACTAGAAATTCATAAGGAGTATATTAAATATCACGATATTCAAGCAGATAAGATTGTTTTTTGTGAGGGGTATCAGGGGATAAAAAATCCTTATTTTAATTATTTGCCCTTGATGGGCTCTAAAGGGGAAATTCTCGTGATTGAGTGCGACACGCTCAATGAGGAGGTCATTTTTAAAGGGCCTATTTTTTTATCCCCTATGGGAGAGCATAAGTTTTGGGTAGGAGCTACTTTTGACAGAGTAGACAAAACCACTCAAGTAACTGAAATAGGGAAGCATTGGTTGCTTTCAAAGCTCAATCAATTTTTGAAATCTCCTTTCCAAATCCTTCAACATAAAGCTCAGATTCGAGCAACAGTAAGCGACAGGAGACCTTTATTGGGAAGGCATCCTCGATATCACAATGTATATGTTTTGAATGGAGTAGGTACGCGAGGCGTATTGATGTCTCCCTTGTTGTCCCACTGGCTTTTCGAGTTTATAGAAAATAACCAAAAACTACCCCCAGAAGCCGATATAAAACGTTTTGAAAATAAGTATTTTCGCAACTGAAAAATGAACCATGCTTGATGTTCAAAATTTAGGGGTTTCTTTTGGTGGAGAAGTGCTTTTTGAAAGCCTATCTTTCAGAATCGGCCGTGGAGATCGGATTGGTCTCATCGGAAAAAATGGAGCCGGTAAGAGTACCTTACTCAAACTGTTGGCCGGAGAGAACAGTCCATCCGAAGGGGTGATGACGCTTGAAAAAAAGGCGACAATGGGGTATTTGCCTCAAGAACTGGAAGTGGAAAACCACCGAACGGTATTGGAGGAAACCTTTCAAGCCTTTCCTGAAATTTTAAAAAATCAGTCCCGTCAAGAAGAAGTGGGCAAACTACTCAACACTCGAACCGATTACGAAAGCGAAGCCTATCAAGAACTCATTCAAGAGTTAAGTGATTTGGGAACCGAGTTTGATGTTTTGGGAGGGTATCAATACCAAGCACAGACGGAAAAAATATTGGTTGGTCTGGGTTTTACTACCCAAGATTTTGATCAGTTGACCGCCACCTTTTCTGGAGGCTGGCGAATGCGAATTGAATTGGCAAAGATCCTTCTCAAATCTCATGATCTTTTATTGCTTGACGAACCCACCAACCATTTGGATATTGACTCTATTGAGTGGTTGGAACAATTTTTAATGAAATACAAGGGATCTGTCATTTTGGTGTCTCATGATATTATGTTTTTGGATCAGGTTACCAATCGTACGATAGAAATCGTCAATAAAAGACATTTTGATTTAAAAAAGTCTTACACCCAATTCATGACTTTGCGAGAGGAAATGCGTATTCAACAACAAGCGGCTCAAAAAAATCAAGAAAAGCAAATTGTTCAGACCGAAAAACTCATTGAACGTTTTAGAGCCAAAGCTTCTAAAGCCAGTATGGCTCAATCGTTGATGAAAAAATTAGATAAAGTGGAACGCATCGAAATTGATGCTGAGGAAACGGATGTTATGAAGCTTAAATTTCCCGTGGCCTTGCAGCCTGGAAAAATGATTTTTGAAACCAAAAATCTGTCAAAAAGCTATGGGGATAAAAAAGTACTAAACGACGTAGATCTATTTATAGAAAGAGGAACCAAAATGGCTTTTGTAGGTCAAAACGGGCAAGGGAAATCTACCTTGGCCAAGTTGTTGGTTTCTGTGATTCAAGGAACGGGCGATCTTAGATTGGGTCATAATGTTAAAATAGGCTATTTTGCTCAAAACCAGTCGGAAACCTTAGAGGCTTCAAAGACGGTCTTAGAGGTGGCTCAAGAGGCTGCTACAGCAGAAAACAGGACCAGAGTAAGAGACCTCTTGGGAGCATTTTTGTTCAAAGGAGACGCCGTTGACAAAAGAGTGAGTGTACTTTCTGGAGGAGAACGGAATCGATTGGCATTGTGCAAATTACTACTCCAACCCTTTAATGCATTGGTTATGGATGAGCCAACCAATCATTTGGACATTCAGTCTAAAAAAATATTAAAAGAAGCACTTATCCATTTTGAGGGAACTCTTTTATTGGTTTCTCACGATCGCGATTTTCTGTCGGGTTTGTGTCATCAGGTACTAGAGTTCAAGGACGGGAAAACCAAACTTTATTTGGACGACGTCAACACCTATTTGGAAAACAAAAAACTCGATTCCTTAAAAGCTTTAGAAAAAACGGAGCGCAAAAGTAAATCTACCGATCTAAAAGAAAACGATTATGTACTTCAGAAAAAGGAAAAATCACTCAAAAATCAACTCAGTAAAGTCGAAGATCAGATTGCAACATTAGAGCGAGAAATCAAAGCCATTGATATGGAATTGGAAATTAATTATAATCAAACCATCAGTACGCCCGATTTTTTTGATCGCTATCAAGAGAAGAAAAAACGGTTGACACAACATATGGAAAAGTGGGAGGGAATTGTGGCCTCACTTGAAAATCTAAACCAAAGCTAATGTTTGAGCATTTCTTTCAATGTCCTTATTGTTGGGAGGAAATCTCCATGTTATTGGATTCCTCTTTGGTCCAAACAGAATATGTTGAAGACTGTGAAATATGTTGTAACCCAATCAATTTGGTATATGGTTTTGAGGATCAAAATCTGACCCACTTCGAGGCCCAAAACTTAGATGAAAATTAATCTATAAACTTTGGAGATAACGCTCTGCGTCTAAAGCGGCCATACAACCTGTTCCCGCAGCCGTTACCGCTTGTCTATATTCTTTATCTTGAACATCACCAGAGGCGAATACTCCGGGTAGGTTGGTTTTGGTCGATTTACCCTTCGTAATCAGGTAGCCATCGGTGTCCATGTCCAGTTGATCCTGAAAAATTTCTGTGTTGGGCTTGTGACCAATGGCGATAAAAAGTCCAGTAATTTTAATTTCTTCCTTTTCACCAGTATTGTTGTTTAAAATCCGGAGTCCTTCAACTACTTGATCTCCTATCACTTCGTCAATTTCGTGGTTGTATCGCAAGTCGATATTGGGAGTATTGGTTACACGATGCTGCATGGCTTTTGAGGCTTTCATTTGATCCTTTCTGACCAGCATGGTTACCTTAGAACAGATGTTGGCAAGATAGGTTGCTTCTTCTGCTGCAGTATCCCCTCCGCCTACAATGGCTACATCTTGTCCCTTGTAGAAGAAGCCATCGCAAACTGCACAGGCAGATACGCCTCCTCCACGAAGTTTTTGTTCGCTGGGCAGGCCCAAGTATTTGGCCGTCGCACCGGTACTGATGATCACAGTGTCTGCATGAATTTCAGTTCCGTCTTCAACAAAAGCCTTGTGGATCCCTCCCACTTCTTTGGAAAACTCAACCTTATTGATGTATCCTATGCGAACTTCAGTACCAAAACGTTCGGCTTGTTTTTGAAGATCAACCATCATGCTTGGGCCTTCTACACCATCGGGATAGCCCGGGAAATTGTCCACCTCAGTTGTCGTGGTCAACTGACCTCCCGGTTCCATTCCCGTATACAATAGGGGTTTAAGGTCTGCTCTTGCAGCATAAATGGCTGCAGTATAGCCAGCAGGTCCACTTCCAATAATTAATGTTTTAACTTTCTCCATAGACGACAAAAATAATTCCAAAATCGGGGAAATAAAACATTAGTTAATATCTAATGATAAGTCAAACCATTTTTTATTGAAATATTTTTTGTTCATTTGAAAAAAACAAGGGTTTGATTTTTACGCATTTTTTTCGAAATCTCAGAGCGTATGTCTTCTAAAACAATTGGACTTTTTTTGGGTCCTACTATGTTTTTTTTGACCCTTTTGTTTTTTAATCCAGCAGATTTAAATGATGCTTCCAGAGCGGTTTTGGCTTCTTCACTTTGGATAGCCATTTGGTGGATTACCGAAGCACTTCCTATATCTGTAACGGCATTACTTCCCATGATACTTTTTCCACTTTCTAATGGAATGGAACTGGCCGATTCTACCGCATCCTATGGTCATAAGCTTGTTTTTCTTACCATGGGTGGATTTATTATTGCGATTGCCATTGAAAAATGGAATTTACACAAACGGATTGCTCTCCATATTATTTATTTTATTGGAACAGATATGAAGAAGATCATTTTAGGATTTATGGTGGCTACCGCTTTTCTTTCTATGTGGATTTCTAATACAGCTACTTCGGTCATGATGCTCCCCATTGGCATTGTCATTATTAAGCAATTACAAGACAATCCGAATATCAATGGATCTGATACCCATAAATTTGCAAAGGCCTTAATGCTTTCAATTGCATACAGTGCTTCTATTGGAGGGGTTTCTACTTTGATTGGAACTCCAACCAATATGGTTATGGCTGGAGCCATTTCTCAAATTTACAATATCGAGATATCTTTTTTAGAGTGGTTTATTTTTGGATTTCCACTTGCACTAATCATTCTCTTTTTTTCATGGTATTATCTAACCAGAGTTGCCTTTACGTTTAAAGACATTAGTATTCCAGGAGGAAGTGAAGAGATTTCAAAATTGAGAAAGGCATTAGGAAAAATATCTTACGAGCAAAAGGTAGTCAGCTTTGTTTTTGTGGCTGCAGCCTTTTGTTGGATTACAAAGAATTTTTTGTTGAAAGATGTTTTTCCGAGAATCGATGATACGATTATATCGATTTTTTTTGCTACCCTTTTGTTCTTGATCAATTCAAAAGACAAAAAGGAAAAAATTCTAACATGGGAGGACACCCACAATTTGCCTTGGGGAGTATTACTTTTATTAGGTTCTGGAATGTCTTTTGCCAAAGCAGTTGACAGCAGCGGATTGTCTATATGGGTGGGTACTCAAATTTCTGCTTTTGGCACTATAAATTTCTTTCTCCTCCTCATTTTATTAATTACGGTGGTGAACTTTTTAACTGAGATTGCCTCCAATATGGCGACAATTGCCATGATGTTGCCCATTTTAGCTCCTGTGGCTTTGGAGTTCAATGTACATCCCTATATGTTGATGGTGGCCGCTTCTGTATCGGCTTCATGTGCCTTTATGCTTCCTGTAGCTACCCCTCCCAATGCGGTTGTATTTGGCTCCGGCTATTTGAAAATGCCTGACATGGTGAAAAAGGGCTTTATATTGAACCTGACTTCAATCATGATCATTGCCTTAATGGTTTATTTTTTGTTGCCTATTCTTTGGGAATTCGTTCCCGATAAGTTTCCTCATGAGTTCATATCGTTTAAATAAAATCAGTGGAATAAATGGAAATTAGGATAACAGACATTATCAGTGAGTCATTTGAATGGGAAAGACCCGGGATATGGAATGGGATGCATTTTTATGGACCCGGTCGAATGCATAAAGTTACTCTATTCACCGATCAGGGAATTCAAGGTATAGGATGGAATGGAGGGACTGCTGCGGTCCGTCCCCATAATTTTTATGCTCCTTTTGTAGAGTATTACAAGTCTTTTTTAATCGGAAAAAATCCACTTGAAACCGAAAAATTGACTTTAGAGCTGGGGGAGAAACAAAATAAAATTCTCGGCTCTGCAGGATTGCACACTCAAGTATTGGGCGCCATAATCATCGCCTGTTGGGACATAAAGGGAAAAGTAGAAGACCAATCCATCCATACTCTTTTGGGGGGGGAGCAAAAAAGGGTAAGGGCTTATATAGCCGGAGGATATTACGCAAAAAATAAAGGAATAGAGGAGTTGCAGCAGGAGTTACTTTACAATGTAAACGAGTTAAATGCCACTGCCGTTAAAATTAAAATTGGTGATCCCACCGCAGGGATTTCATTAGACATGAAGCGTGTGGAAGCAGCAAGAGAGGCCATAGGGCCTCATATAGACTTACTTGTTGATGCCAATTGTGCTTTTGATTTGCCCACCGCCTTGGAATACGCCAAAGAAATGGAAAACTACAAGGTGTACTGGTTTGAAGAACCTTTGGCAATTCATGATTTCAAGGCACACAAAATCCTTAACGAATCCACAAGTCTCACCATTGCTGCAGGAGAAAATTATTATACACTGGCCGATTTTGAAACGCTTATTGAAAACAAAGGAGCAAGCATGTTGAATGTTGATGCTACTATTTGCCCGGGTTATGATGTGGCTTTGTCGGTGGCAAAATTGGCTCAAGAAAAAGGGATAAAAATTGCGCCTCACGGATGTCAAGAAATTCATCTACCTCTGGTTGCTGCGGTCTCCAACGGAGAATTGTTGGAATATTATCCGCCAGAGGTTGACGAACTCCGCAAAGAGCTATTTTATCCAAATTTAAAATTAGACTCCGATGGATACGTAACCGTTCCAGATGCTCCTGGAATTGGGTTTGACCTCAATATGGACTTATTGAATCGCTACAGGGTAGGATAACGATTTACAAAAGGGGGTCTGATCAGGAATTTAATCCCTCTTTTATGAGTCTGTTGGGAAGGTCCTCGATTTTTTCGCAACACATTTGCTCCATTACTTGAGTCAATTGAGTTTTCAGTATTGAGATGGTATGATCTCCTCCTTTTTTGCCCAAAGCCGATACTCCATACATAAAACTCCTTCCCAGAAAAGTAAAATCTGCTCCCGAGGAAAGCGCTCTGCCAATGTCTGCTCCACCACGAATTCCGCTGTCCATCATAATTTTGATTTGGCCTTTGTATTTGGGAGCGATGGTTTGTAATGAAGTAATGGTGGCCTGTCCCATATCAACCTGTCTCCCTCCGTGATTAGAAATGATGATTCCATCTAATCCCAATCTTATAGCAGTCTGAACATCTGCCTCAGACTCTACGCCTTTGATTACCAGTTTACCCTTCCACATGTCTCTCAATTTTTTCACTTTTTCTTCATTGAGACGGCCTTCAAAAGTGGTGTTCATGAATTTACCCAATTGACTCAGATTAAGATTTTTGGGCATGTAAGGTTTAAGGACTTCAAAACTGGGTTGACCATTGATCAATGTTTTCAAGGCCCATTCTGGTCTTTTCATGACCCTCAATATATTTTGAAGGGTCATCCTCGGGGGCATGGACAATCCGTTTCGGATGTCTCTTGGGCGATACCCAAAGGAAGGAACATCTGAAAGAATCACCAATACGGGACACGCTACAGCATCAATTCTTTTGATGAGATCTTGGGTTACTCTATCCTCGGCGGGGTGATAGAGTTGGAACCATGCCCTACCTTCTGTAATTTCGGCAATGGTTTCTATACTGGCAGTGGTAACCGTACTCAAAACAAAAGGAATGTTGTGTTCAAAAGCCGCTTTAGCCAAAATTTCAGGAGATTTGGGCCACATCAATCCTTGTAAGCCTACGGGAGAAACACCAAAAGGAGCATCGTATTCATGACCAAATAGCTCTGTTTTTAAATTGGCTCCTTTGAAGGGCACCAAATAGCGGGGTTTCATTTCCACCTTACGGAGTTCATGCGTATTTTTGTAGAGGCTGACGTCTTCATTACAGCCTCCATCCAAATATTCAAATGCGAACTTAGGGATCTTTTTTTGGGCTTTGGCCCTTAGGTCCTCTATTGAGGGGTATCGAGGATTGTATTGTATGGGTTTAGACAATGGCAATAGATTGAATTATTTTTTTTGAAAAACTTTACTAAAGATAATAAAAAGCCCTCCACAAGTTAACCAAGCAGGAAGCGTTAAAAAAGAGAGAAATACATCTTGGGTTTGGGACCAACCAAAAAAGAGGATAAAACTAATGAGCCAAGCAAAAAAAACAGATTTGTTGAAAGCCACATTCTTCTTTTCAGCATAGTTTTTAATTACCCCATATCGTTCAGCAAAAAAATATTCAAATACAATAACAGCACCCACCGGGGCAAGAATAAATCCATATACTGCAACAAAATCAAGAAGTTTCATGGCAAAGGCTGGAAAAATTCCAGCAAGGGTTGCTACAGATCCAGCCAATACAGTTGCCTGTGTGATGGACCATTTGGGGAGTATGGCTTGAAACGCCAAACCCGATCTATAGATTGTAGGATTGGCAGTGGTCCAACCAGCCAATATTACCGCGATAATTCCAAACCAGCCGATGGCATTATAGGCCAAGGGTCCAGGAGCGACAGGTGGGGCAGTTCCTTCTGCTAAAAAAGCAGCTGCCTCAGGTGATTTAAGATAAACAGCATACAACAAACAGGCAGCAATCCAAGCCATATAGTGACCTACATACATCCCTGCAGCAGTAGTCCATCCCGATTCAGGGGATTTGGCATATCTGAATACCGAAAGGTCAGACATCCCGATGTGCATGGCAGCATTACAAAACCACGACCACATAAAAACATGCCAAAAAGTATATTTAATTTGTCCAGGAAAGGGGTCCGACCCTTCTCCCCATACAGCAATAAAATCAGAAAAACTTTTGACTCCCAATTGGTTGGCAGCAAATATTCCGCAGGCCAAAAAAGCCAAAACAATGAAAGGAGACATCCAGTTGGCCGCTTTTGAAACCATTCCATAGCCTTTCGCAGCAATCCAGGTAGTCAACCCTCCTATCACGATCACTACAATGACCCATGTGATACTGTTGGGCATTACGTCTGTCAATTTGGGCATTTCCAAACCAGTAGGGACACCCACAGCAGTAGCCGAAACCGTTATCATCGATCCTGCTAAAAAACAAAACAGTATGCCATTGGCCACATTGTAAAAACTCACTAATTTTTTACCTGATATTTTTTCCAATTTGAAATAAAGCGTAAAGCGTTCTTTGACAGCAATATTGGCAGTGATAAAACGCCAACACAAAACGGCCATCAAATTTCCCAATAATAGACCCGCGAGTAAATCGAAGGCACTAACTCCCACGGTGAGGAAGAGTGGACCGATCATAAATTCAGTTCCAGCTGCATGCTCTCCTGCATACATCCCCAAAAAACTTTTCCAGTTTTTTAATTCGGTTTTTGGGACGGCCTCTCTTTCAAATTCCGAGGACTGTTTGCTGTCTTTAGCCATAATTAGTAGTTTTTTTTAAATGTAAAAAAATCTTTGGGACCCAATGACCTGTAATGTCCTGTTCAAAGAGAATTACGTTCAATAAATCTAAATTCATTTTTCTGTAATACATTTTTCTTTTCAAGAATGGTTTCGGCAGCCGTATTTCCCATCGATTTGAAATTTGTTGAAATTACCGAAATTCCATTGGAAAGGATTTCTTTGAGCGGAGTATCATTATAGGAAAGAACCCCAACATCCTTTGCAAGTTGAAGCTTTGAAAGACGAATGTTTTTAATTAAATTGACTAAATCAGATTCTTTGATCACGATGTAAGCCGTGTTTTTTTTCACCGGGTGGTCACTTGGGATTTCGTGAATTAATTCGCTTTTAAAATCATTAATGCTACAAAAAAACATAAAGCCCTGTACAATTGATATGGGATATGGGTAATTAAATCCTTTTGGAAAAACCAGACAAATCGACCCATATTTCTTCAGGTTTTCCTTTGCTGTATTCAGAGAGCTGATAAGATCCTCTTTAAAATCCTGATAAATACACGAGTTGTAATGGGTAAAATTAGGAATGAAATCATCCAGCAAAATGATCTTTTCTTTTTTGATTTTGCGCATCAAAGTGTCAAACTTTTTGAAGTCAAAATCGTTAAAGTGAGGCATTACAACATAATAATTATAACCATTTAAATTTTCCTCAATGATTTTTTTAAAATTATCGAATTCACAGTGGTGAACGTGAAAATAAACACTGGCCGTATCCCCTAATGTGTCACAAAAAGCATTAAAAATCTCTTTTTTATAGGAACTCAATTTATTGAAAACCACCAATATTCTATTTTGAGTTTTGGGTTTTGAGTTGACCACAAAGTGTCCCCGTCCTTTTACAGATTCAATAACGCCAGTATCCTTTAGTATACTGTAGGCTTTCTCTACAGTATCTCTTGAGATGTAATAATCAAAACTCACTTGATTGATAGAGGGTAGTTTTTGACCGTACTTTATGCTACCGGATTGTATGAGTTCGGAAATGCTGTCTACAATTTGCTTGTATTTCGGTTTATTATTTGTGTCGTTTAACTCGAGTTTAAAAAAATCGATCATAATTTTTTATTTTTACCCACACCTACAGGATACTTTATCGCACCAACAACAATAAATTTGATGTTATTAATAACTATTTATGGAAAATAAAAGTAAGTATAAGTTTGTAAACTATCTCTGGAATGAGAAAAAAGCACAAGAATTGGGCGATGACCAAGTGGCTCTTTTTTTATACCGCTCGAATCTTTTAGGGGCAGACTTAAGGATCACCAATTTTGGAGGAGGAAACACCAGCTGCAAAACCATTGAAAAGGATCCGCTCACCCATCAAGAGGTTGAGGTAATGTGGATTAAAGGATCCGGTGGAGACATTGGAACCCTCAAACGAGATGGTATTGCAGGTTTGTACAACCAAAGACTCCATGATTTAAAAAAAGTTTACCGTGGTTTAGAACATGAGGATGAAATGGTTGCACTTTTCAATCATTGTATCTATGATTTGGACAGCAGGGCTCCTTCCATCGATACTCCCCTCCACGGCTTACTTCCTTTCAAACATATAGACCATTTACACCCCGATGCCTTGATCGCTATTGCTGCAGCCGAGGACAGCCAAAAAATTACCAAAGAAATCTGGGGAGACACTATGGGATGGGTGCCTTGGCAACGTCCTGGGTTTGATCTTGGCTTGCAACTGGAAGCCTGTTTAAACGAAAACCCTGGAATTAGAGGTATCGTTTTGGGCAGTCACGGTGTCTTTACTTGGGGAGATACCTCATACGAATCCTATATAAACAGTCTCGAAGTCATTGAAGCCGCTTCTCAATATATAGAGGACAAAATTGCCAAAAATGGAAGTGTTTTTGGTGGGCAAAAAATCAAAAGCTTGACCGCAGAACAAAGAAAAGATCAAGCGGTAAAGCTTGCTCCTACCTTAAGAGGTTTGTGTTCTTCTGAAAATCCGATGATCGGTCATTTTACGGATGATGAAAAAGTGTTGGAATACATCAATTCAAATGATTTGGAGCGTTTGGCACCTATGGGTACTTCCTGCCCAGATCATTTTTTGAGAACAAAAATCAAGCCTCTCATACTGAATTTAGCCCCTAATGAGGATCTGGATGAGGAGCAAAAAGTTTTAGACAAAATATCCCATTCATTTGAACAGTACCGTGAGGACTATATAGCCTATTATGAATCGTGTAAGCACCACAATAGCCCTGCCATAAGGGATGCCAATCCTGTGGTAATTTTGTATCCAGGAGTGGGGATGTTTACTTTTGCCAAAAACAAACAAACAGCAAGGGTCGCTAGTGAATTCTACATCAATGCCATAAACGTAATGCGAGGAGCAGAAGCCATTTCAAAATACACTTCTCTCCCTCGTCAAGAAGCTTTTGATATAGAGTATTGGTTGTTGGAAGAGGCCAAACTTCAACGTCAACCCAAAGAAAAACCTTTGTCCAGAAAAGTAGCTTTGGTGACGGGTTCTGGCGGAGGAATTGGTAGAGCCATTGCCGACAAACTCATCGCCGAGGGAGCCAACGTTGTGTTCACAGATATTTCTGAGGAATTTCTTCAGGAGGCTACCCAACAATACAGCTCAGATCAAGCCATAGGCTGTCATTGCGATGTGACTCAAATAGAGAGTTTGGAAGCCGCAGTTCATAAAGCTTGTTTGCAATTTGGAGGATTGGATATTGTAGTCCACAGCGCCGGATTGGCCATTTCTAAGTCGATAATCGATACCACTGAATCGGATTGGGATTTACTTCAAAACGTTTTAGTAAAAGGTCAGTTTTTGTTGTCAAAAACAGCCGCGATAATCATGAAAAAACAGAATTTAGGAGGAAACATAGTCAACATCGCCAGTAAAAATGGATTGGTTTCTGGGCCTAACAACGCAGGATATGGTACAGCAAAAGCGGCTCAAATGCATCTTTCAAGGCTATTGGCGGCAGAATTGGCAGCCGACCAGATACGGGTCAATACGGTGAATCCTGATGGAGTCATTATCGGGAGTAAAATTTGGGAAGGAGATTGGGCAGAAGGCAGAGCAAAGGCCTATGGAATTACTGTTGAGGAACTGCCCGCTTTTTATGCCAAAAGAAATATTCTAAACAAAATCATTAGACCAGAAGATATTGCCAACGGAGTTTTTGCTTTTTTGGCGATTTTAGACAAAAGTACAGGAAACACCATCAATGTTGACGGTGGAGTAGCCAATGCTTTTGTAAGATAAATACATCAAAATCATATGTTTGATCCAAAAAAACTAAAAGCATTCAACGAAGAACGGATATCGGAACACCAAAGGAAATATAATTTTTTGGCCGAAGGACTCACCCGAAAAGGATTTGATTTGGATCGGATGATCGATCAAATGGGTGCTTTTCAGATAGCCATACCCAGTTGGGCTCTCGGTACTGGAGGAACACGTTTTGGTCGATTTCCGCAAGGGGGAGAACCTTCGAGTTTGCAAGATAAAATCAAAGACGTAGGGATACTGCACGCACTCAATCAATCAAGTGGGGCAATTAGCCTCCATATACCTTGGGATATTCCTAAAGATTACAATGCCATAAAGCAATTGGCAAAGGGATTGAACATTAAGTTTGATGCAGTCAATTCCAACACTTTTCAGGATCAACCGGAGTTTCACCATTCCTATAAATTTGGATCTCTTTGCCATATAGACAAAGGGGTAAGAAAAGAAGCCATTCGTCACAATAAAGAGGTCATCGATCATGGAATTCAACTGGGTTCTAAGGCTTTGACGGTATGGTTGGCCGATGGTTCATCTTTTGCAGGACAGCACAATTTTCGAGGAGCATTTCAGCGAACCTTGGAGTCATTAGAGGAAATTTATGATCACTTACCTTCCGACTGGAAACTCCTGATCGAGTACAAACCTTATGAACCCAATTTTTACTCTATGGTCATTCCAGATTGGGGAACTTCCCATCTTATGGCTTCTCAATTGGGAGAACAGGCCACCACCTTGGTCGATTTGGGACATCATTTACCCAATACCAATATCGAGCAAATAGTAGCTGTACTCATGCATTTGAATAAATTGGGAGGATTTCATTTTAACGACAGCAAATACGGGGACGATGATCTTACAGTAGGAGCCGTCAAACCCTACCAGTTGTTTTTGATTTTTTGTGAATTGGTGCAGGGTATGCAGGAGACCTCAAATCCAGAATTGTCCTGGATGATCGATGCGAGTCACAATCTCAAAGATCCCATGGAAGATTTATTACAATCTGTAGAAAGTATTAAAATTGCCTATGCTCGGGCTTTGTTGGTGGACTACAACGGGTTGAAAGTTGCTCAAGAACAAAATGATGTGGCAGCCGCTCAATCGATATTACAAGAGGCTTTTAGAACCGATGTCAGACCTTTAGTCAATGAATCCATTTACTGCGCGGGTGGGGCATTGGATCCTCTTGGAGCCTATCGCCATTTGGATATTCGCAATCAATTGATCGCCAACCGAGGCCAAGATTCTAAATCTACGGGATTGTAATGAAAAAAAACTGCTGTTTGGTTTTTGATATAGGCAAGACCAATCAAAAATATTTTGTATTCGATTCGGATCACAACATCCTGAGGAGAGAAAAAGTATCCTTTGCCAAAATAGAGGATGAGGACGGTCATAAAGCCGAAAATATCCCATCCATTGTATCTTGGATGAAAGAAAGCTTCAACAATCTTTTAAAGTCCGACGACTTTGATATTGAAAAAGTAAGTTTTTCTGGTTTCGGGGCTACTTTGGTCCATTTGGATGATAAGGGAGAAGTTGTGACTCCGGTTTACGATTATCACAAAACAGTAGATACCGATACTTTCACTCAATTTTACAAAGATTATGGACCAGAGACTGTTTTTGCCAGTCAAACGGGTTCCAAAAATTTGAATCTGCTCAATTCAGGTAAACAGCTTTACTGGTTAAAATACAAACGCCCTTCACTATTCAAAAAAATTCGTTTCAGTTTGCATTTACCCCAGTACCTAAGTTATGTTTTTACCGGCGAAATGTTTACAGAATACACCAGTATAGGTTGTCATACCGATTTGTGGGATTACGAAAAAAAAGAGTATCATCACTGGGTAAAAGTAGAGGGGATTGACCGCCTTTTTCCGCCCATTGTTCAGACTCAAAAAACAATAATTAAAAATGTTGAAGGTCGAAAAATCACCTTTGGTGTTGGAATTCACGATAGCTCATCGGCTTTGCTGACCTACCTACTGGAGGGAAAGGAGTCGTTTGTGCTCTTGTCAACAGGAACCTGGTGTATCAATTTCAATCCTTTTTCCGACGACTCTCTTTTTGACGAAAAACAGATCGATGAGGGAGCCACTGCCTATATGAAAATTGATGGCAGTCCTGTAAAAACCTCTCGTTTGTTTTTGGGTGAAGAGCACCGTTTGAAAGTACAAAAATTGGTAGCGCATTTTGGAGCTCCTGAATTTTATCATCGACAATTAAAATTTGATAAAACCACTTACGAGGAACAGGTGCAAAAATCAGTCTGCCATTTCCATTGGCAGTTCATTGATAATGATGACTCCCCTGACAATGATATTTTAGACTTCCCAAATTTTGAAGTAGGGTATCATCAATTAATGCACGAATTGATTGGGGTACTGAAAAATAAAATTCAAGTGATATGTGAAAAGATGCCCGAAAAAATATTTGTTGACGGGGGTTTTTCAGACAATAATATTTTCGTAGAGCTCTTAAAACTCCAATTCCCCAATCAGAAAATCAAAGCCAAGCCGGCCTCTTATGCTTGTGCTTTAGGAGCTGCATTATTAATTGAAAAATCAGTCCATCCTTAACCGATCGGAGTACTCCTAAAAAAAGTTAAATTGGAAATTAAATATTATCACTACATTATAAAAAATTATCAAATAACATTAGAATTAACCAAAAACTGAACCCTCATGAAACGCTTTATTCATTTTGCTTTATTAACCCTATTAATCACTTCTCTTCAGGCACAGAAAACCTCTATTTCTAATTTAGAGGTAGATAAACTGATCAATCCAATAGGGTTGGATACTCAAAATCCCGACTTTTCGTGGGTCATCCATTCGGAAAATTATAATCTAAATCAAACCCATTATCAGGTTTTTGTTGCTACCGATAAAATCTTTTCCAACAAAAGTTTGGTGTGGGATTCGGGAAAAGTAAGCTCTTCGGAATCCGTTTATGTAAAATATGAAGGAAAACCTCTTGACTATGCCACTAAGTATTATTGGACAGTAAAAGTTTGGACCAATCAATCTTCAAGACCCAGACAGAGTGGAATTGGTTTTTGGACTACTGGAATGATGAATGAAAAGCAATGGAAGTCAGATTGGATAGGAGTGAACAGTGGAGATGAAAATTCAGCAGAAAGCCCCTATTTTACTAACGATTTTGTGGTGGATAACCAAATTGAATCCGCTCATTTATTCATTACTTCAAGAGGGGTTTATGAGGCGCATATCAACGGGAAAAGAGTGGGAGAATCTTATTTGACACCTGGATGGACTTCTTACAATAACCGAATCCAATATCAAGCCTATGATGTACAAGATCTTCTTTCGGATGGAGATAATAGATTGGGAGTGATTATTGCTGACGGTTGGTTCCGAAACTTCAGACCCAATAGCGGAACGAGATCAACAAATTATGGCAACGAGACATCCTTCATCGCTGAGCTGGTGGTCACTCTTGAAGACGGGACGAAGAAAACAATCATCAATGATGATAATTGGAATTATCATTTTGGTTCGATTCTGAGCTCATCAATATACAATGGCGAAACTGTTGATTATAATCTGTCCAATCCCCATTGGTCTAAACCCAATAATAACTCTTTCCCCTCCAAAAAAGCGAAATCTGTTGATCGGTACCTTGGAAAATTAGACCATACAAGAAATGAAATGATCAAAAAAAGAGAAGTGTTGAAGGCCAAAGAATTGATTATAACCCCATCAGGAGACAAGGTTATTGATTTTGGTCAAAATCTTGTGGGGTGGGCACAGTTCAAGTCCAACCTTCCCAAGGGATCCAAGGTCACCCTATATCATGCCGAAGTTCTTGATCAAGCAGGAGAGTTTTACACCACCAATTTGAGAAAAGCCAAGCAGACCAATAGCTTTGTTTTGAATGGTGTAAAAGATCAAATTTATCATCCTACCTTCACCTTTCAAGGGTTTAGATACCTAAAAGTGGAAGGGATTGATCAAATCAATCTCGAAGATTTCCAGGCGGTAGCACTGTATTCGGATATGGAATTTACGGGTACTCTCACCACTTCAAATGATCTTATCAATCAGCTTCAAGAAAACATACAATGGGGGCAAAGAGGAAACTTCTTAGATGTTCCTACCGATTGTCCTCAAAGAGACGAAAGATTGGGATGGACTGGAGATGCGCAAGCATTTTTCAATACTGCTGGATTTAATATGGATGTCAAAAACTTTTTTGATAAGTGGTTGATGGATTTGACGTATGACCAAAGATCCGATGGAGCAGTTCCAGGAGTTGTGCCTCATAACAATTATTTAGATCCGAATGAATTACTTCAACTCAGTGGCAGTTTTGGAAGAACCGGTTGGGCCGATGCAGCGACCATTATACCTTGGAATTCCTATCTGATTTATGGAGACCCGAAAACGCTGGATCGACAATACAATAGCATGAAAAAATGGATTGACTTCATGACTCAAAATTCAAAGAATAATATTTACATTAAAAAAGACCATTGGGGCGATTGGCTCTTCTTTTCTCGAGATGATGATAATGCAGGCAGATCGGCAGTGACCAGTCAAAAACTTATCGCTCAAGCTTTTTATTGTTACTCTACACAGTTATTGATTAAGTCTGCAAAAGTATTGGGCCACGACCAAGATGCCAAAAAATATTCAGAGCTTTATGAGAAACTGCTCAAAGCCTTTAACAATGAATTTGTAACCAAAAACGGAATGTTGGTTTCCGATTCTCAAACCGCTTATGTTTTGGCATTACAATTCAATTTACTTTCGGAAGAACATGCAAAAATTGCCGTCAACCGATTGGTTGAGAATATTGATAAATACGGCCATCTGACCACAGGTTTTCTGGGAACACCATTCCTGTGCCACGTGCTTTCCCAAAATGGAAAATATGACGAGGCTATTAAATTATTACTCAGAACAAAATACCCTTCATGGCTGTATCCCGTTACCAAGGGAGCCACTACCATCTGGGAACGTTGGAACGGGATCAAACCCGATGGAAGTTTTCAGTATCCCAGTATGAATTCATTCAACCACTATGCCTATGGTGCTATTGGAGAGTGGATGTACAACAACCTTATGGGATTGAAACTCAATGAAGTTTTTCCAGGATATAAGCGCTTTACTATTGAACCTATTTTTGATGAAAATTTTGAAAATATTCTCGGCAGTTTTGATTCCAATTATGGAAAAATTAAAGTCGAGTGGAAGCGAAATAATGGAGTGCTAAACGTGGTGGTTGATATTCCCGCCAATACGTCTTCGGATGTAATTCTCAATAAACCCACGGAGGGGAGCTGGAAATTACTCAATGCCAAATTGGATTCGAAAATCCAGCAACGTCAGGAACAAAACGAAAAAACTATTCTGCTGCTCGGATCCGGAAAATATGAGTTTTATTTTGCAGCAAATTGATCTGCAGATCTCTCAGCTGGTGAAAAAATAAGTACGAACGAAAAAGGGATAAACCACTCTTCAGTAGGTTAAAGGGAGAATACTTTTTGTAAATCCATTTGTAAGGGAGCGTAATCGGGTTGGGTTTCCATCAAATCACTCATATACTTCCACCATTTTTGGACCACGGGATTTTTACCCAAGGACTGGGAGTCGGTTCCATGGTTTTCCTGATAGGCGAAGAGACAATTGGTTTCTGAATCGTAGAAAATGCAGTACGTACCGATTCCTGTATTTTTAAGTAAGGCCTGAAGTTCAGGCCAAATTTCATCATGTCGTTTTTTATATTCTTCTAACGCATTGGGTTTTAAATACATTTTAAAGGCAAGCTGATTCAATAGAATTCGATTTAAATTAGTGTTTGTATGTTACATCAATATACCAAAATATTTTCAGGGAGAAATTTCAAGAGGAGTTAAAATGGGATCTTCCAAAATCCCAGCGTCTAAAACATCTAAGTTTGAAGCATCAAAAGGCTGGTAATCTAAACCTACCATATTGATTTCGTGAAATATTTTCCATTCCTCGCCTCGAGCCTCCTTGGCTTTGATTCGGTTGGATCCCAAATTGGTGACCTGAATGCGGAGGGTATTCCCCTCTTTTTTCAACTGCTCAAGTGTAATCCGATAGGGGTTGGACCAAACAGTTCCGATGTATTGATTGTTCAGCCATATCTTAGCACTTTCTCTAAGATCTCCCAAATCCAAAAGCCAGGGACCATCATGGTCTGCAGGTCTTTCAAATTTAATTTCATATTCGGCAGTTCCCGAAAATGCTTTCATGCCCTCTCCCCATTCGGTCCAGGATGTCAACGTATTGATTTTTTTTGTAAAAGTTGTATCTGGCCCTCCTTTGATTAATTTAAAATTCCAGTGGCCTTTTATCTTATACGCTGTATCTGATGGCTTGTAATAGTCCCAATTGGGAACATTGATTTTATCAAAAGTTTTAAGAAAAAGACTTCCCCCCGAGGGCAGAGCTATTTTTATTTGGGTTTGGTTTCCGATTGTCTGGGTTTGGCCCTTTCCCGTTTTTCCATTCAATGGATCCATGATCAATACCTCATTGGCCTCTACTCCAAGGGGAATAAAACCTTCAATTTTTTCGGGAGTGTGGTTGACGATAAAGTAGGTTTTTTTACCTTGATGATCCCTCCTGATGAATTTAAGGCCTTTCTCCACCATTTTTTCCTGGATCACTCCAGCTTTTTTCAGTGGGATTTCCATTTCTTCAAACGAATAGATTTTGTTGACCTTGTCTTTGGCCAATGCTTTCAATTCATTTTCTCTTTTTTGATGGTCAAAAAAACCAGGGACACTTTCGGGGATTCCTAAAAAAACCACCGACGCTCCCCTAGATCTCAGCTCGATGAGTTTTTCCAAAGTTTTTAGGGGCATATACTTTGTAGCCGGCACTACTATAGCACGGTAGTTTCCTCCTGGTAACTGAAGGATACCATTTTCAACATTCATTTTTTCCAAGAATCGATCTGAAATGTAGTCAAATCCATACCCTTCTTCGATCAGGTGATGGGCCGTTTCGTAAAAAGAGGTTCCAGATAACCAAGTATCGAGGCGATGAATGGCAAATTGCACCAAGAGGTTCCCGTCATTAAATTTTGTCCAACTGTCATGAACAGGCCAATAAACCAGTACATCATTGTCTGGCAAACCCTCTTGCAAGAGGGATTGTGATCGACCGATGTATTCAAATAGGGCGGGAGCGTCCTCCCAAACGGGATTGGTGTCGTTAAAATTTACGGGGGCATAAAACTTCCAGCCCGGCCAAGTAGCCGATGCAGGCGAATAGGTCGAACCGTGTAAAAAAACATGGTTAACCCCATTGAGAAATAAATCCTCTACCTCGGGTTTGCATTGAGATAGGGCAGCCCTAAAATGCTCTCTCAACCAAGTGAAAGTTTCGGAGGAAACCAATTTTTGGCCAGACAAATGAGCAGCAGAGGAGGAAAATTTGATCATAGCGGCATCCGCATCCCCTGCTCTAAAATTCCTATGAGGGTAATCCGCAGAGCTACCCTTTCCCTCTACCCGCCTAAAACCCTTAATATTGTATGGCATGGATCCAAAGGTTTCACACTCTGGAATATCGGCCGATGCATATAAATCTATTAAATTTCCAGGTGCGCCATGGGCTTGATATTTGGTCTCTACATTCCTGCTTTCTGCCCACAGTTTCCACTCAGGATTAAAGCCTTCTATCAGTAAATCGGACAATGTTTCTCGGTAATCTCCTCTGATTCTATTGCTGATTTCATTGTCATTTTTATCCAAGAGTCTATTCATGTAGGGTTTGAGATCATAGCCGCGATAATATTTAAAAAGCTTAAAAAAATCGGAGGTGTAATCCGCTTTATACACTTCATAACTATCATTGAAAACAGATCGGATTTTACCCTTCATTTTTTCAAAACGTTGACTAAAAAGCTGTAAGTAATTTTTAAGTGCTTCAGGAGAAAAATGGTCTAATACCCACCCCTCTCCCCCAGGAGCCGCTCTTTTGACCTTTTGCCTTGTGCGGTCTTCAAACACGAAAAATAGCGCGTAATCATCTTCTACGGCTTTCCATTTCAAGCGATCTTCAAAAGTTTGATGCGTAAGATCTATAAATTTATTGTGTGAATCAAAGGCAAAAACCCCTTGAAGTTTTGGACCCAAATTTTCAGTATCCCCCCCTTTAACATCTCGGAGCGAGGGGGTAACCAATTCTCCCGTTTTGTAGGGAGAAATCGTTTCCGAAAACAGCTCACCTTTAGTGAGATTTACTTTTCTTACTAAGAGCCGTTTGGCAGCATCTGTGGGAGTCACATGAGAGCCTCCCCAAGGCCACCCCGTTCCCAAGGTCAGGTCAACTCCCATATTGAGGCTGTCTGCCACCCTGACCGTATGGTCCAGCAAATCGATCCATTTGGGGCTCAAAAAATCAATAAAGGATCCTTCATATCCTTTTACTCCATAGATGGGTTCTATTTCTACTCCTCCTATTCCTGCTTTTTCAAATGTGATTAAGGATTGGGTAATGTTTTTTTTATCGACTGCACTGCCCATCCACCACCACCGGGTCCAGGTTTTGGATTCTTTTTTTAACACAGGCCAGAGAGACAAATCGTTTTGAGCGTTTACAAATCGTCCACTCAGCAATATACTCCCTACAAACAGTAAAGTGTATAATTTCCTTAACATTACATCCGAAAATGGAGTAGAGTTCATGAGCATATTATTAAGGGCTAATTTAAAATTTCAGACATTATATTTTACCAAAAAAAAATAAAATCTATTTTTAGGGGATCATTTAATAAATTATGAAGCCAAACCGATTCCTTTTCAATTTTTGCATTTTATTTTTTTTGTGCTGCTCTCCTGCCTCTGAATCCTCCCAAGCCTATCGAGCAGACGTAATCGTTTATGGTGGAACTTCTGCCGCAATAATTGCTGCTGTAGAGGTAGCCCAATCGGGTAAATCAGTAATGGTAGTTTCTCCCGACAAACATTTGGGTGGGCTGACTGCCGGAGGTTTGGGCTGGACCGATACAGGAAAAAAAGAGGCCATTGGAGGGCTTTCAAGAGATTTCTACCATCGTGTGTGGCGGCATTACGATCAAGAAGATGCGTGGGATTGGCAGCAAAAGAAGGATTTCGGAAAACGTGGATTGGGAACAAGAGGCGCTGATGGGAATCACACCATGTGGGTTTTTGAGCCGCATGTAGCAGAGAAAATTTTTGAAGACTATATTGTCGAAAACAACATTAAAGTGTTTAGAGAGGAATGGCTTGAGCGTAAATCTGGAGTTAAAAAAATTGACGGTAAAATCATTTCTTTTACTACGCTTTCGGGAAAAACCTTTGAAGGGAAGATGTTTATCGACGCCACCTATGAAGGGGATTTAATGGCCAGTGCAGAGGTGAGTTATCATGTAGGGCGGGAAAGTTCTAAGACGTATGATGAAAAATGGAATGGAGTTCAAACCGGGGTTTTGCATCATCAGCATTGGTTTTGGGAGAATATTTCTCCTTACCATATTCCTGGAGACCCAAGCAGTGGGCTTTTACCCAGAATTTCTCCAGATCCTCCTGGAGAATACGGGGCGGCCGACAATAAGATTCAAGCTTATTGTTTTAGAGTATGCATGACCGATAACGACAAAAACAGGATTCCATTTCCTAAGCCGAAAAATTATGACCCCTCTCAATACGAATTACTTCTCCGATCTTTGCAGACGGGTAGGAAAGACTTTTTTGAAAAATTTGACCCCCTCCCCAATTTTAAAACCGATACCAACAATCACGGACCCTTCAGTTCTGACAATATCGGGATGAATTACGATTATCCCGAGGCGACTTATGAAAGAAGAAAAGCCATTATTGAGGAGCATAAAGACTATCAAATGGGTTTATTGTGGTTTGTAGCCAACGATCCTAGGGTTCCCGCCGAAATAAGGGAGAAACTGTCTCAGTGGGGTTTAGCTCAAGATGAATTTTTGGATAACGGGAATTGGCCCCATCAGATTTATGTTCGTGAAGCCCGAAGAATGATTGGAAAATATGTTACATCCGAACACGATGTACTCTTAAAAAGAGAAGTGCCAGAACCCATTGGAATGGGCTCTTATGCAATGGACTCTCACAATGTTCAGCGCTACATCACTCCAGAAGGATTCGTTCAAAATGAGGGAGATATTGGGGTAAAACCACCTGAGCCTTACGCCATATCCTATGGATCAATTGTCCCTAAAAAAAAGGAATGCACCAATTTAATGGTTCCTGTATGTGTATCCAGTAGCCACATAGCTTTTGGCTCCATCAGAATGGAACCTGTTTTCATGATATTGGGACAATCGGCAGCTGTTGCCGCCTGTCTAGCCATAGATAAAAACAAAGCGGTTCAGGATTTGAATTATACAGATATCGAAACTATACTGGTCAAAAAAGGTCAAGTTTTATCCCTTGATCAATTGATTAAATAGCTTCTTTTGGAAAAAGGATTCCCATGTATTACCCCCATTCAACTGACTTCTTTGAGGGTAAACCCATAAAATTATTTCAGCAGATTCAGTTGACCGAATTACAGCTTCTGAAATTCAATCATGAGCCATTCCCCAAAACCATGATTCGATCAGTCACTGAAATTTACGATTGCTTTCATCACTCCGGTTTCGGGCTTAAGCCATTGCTCAAAATGGGGAATCATTTCGGTAAAATGCACATTATGTGTAATAAATGAGTGGGTAGGAAATTGATCTAAAATATTTATTACGTGATCAAAATCCTCTAAAGTAGCGTTTCTGCTACACATCAATGTGGTTTCTTTGGCGTGTATTTTAGGATGAGTATAGGTGAGTGCCCCGTTGGACAATCCCACCATAACAAACCGTCCACCGTGCGACATATAATCGGGTCCTGTTTCCAGAGCGATTTTATTTCCAGAGGCATCAAAAACAGCCGTGCATAAATTCCCATGACTTAATTGTGCGACCTTTTTGACGGCATCAGGACCGGCCTTCACACAATGATCTATACCCATATTTTCTTTGGCGTATTGCAGCCTTTGCTCGTTTACATCAACAGCAATGACTTTGGCCCCTTGTATTTGAGCCAGCTTCATAATTCCAATACCAATGGGACCACATCCCATCACAGCGATCATTTCTCCAGATTTTAGCCCCGCCCTTCGAATGGCATGAGCGCCAATGGCTAAGGGTTCTACGATGGCCATTTCGTCATAGGAAAGCGCATGGGTTTTGAGTAAAATACGAGTGGGTACAGAAATATATTCTTGCATTCCACCATCGGTATGTACCCCCATTACTTGAATATGAGTACAACAATTGGATTTTCCGCGAGTACACGCTATACAGTGACCGCAGCTCAAGTAAGGCATGAGGACTACAGGATCACCCACAACAATGTCATTTTCATTAGGATCAATCTCAACCACCTCCGCAGCAAGCTCATGGCCTAAAATACGCGGATAACTAAAAAAGGCTTGATTTCCTGCATAAGCATGTAAATCAGTTCCACAAATACCTACTTTTTTTATTTTCAAAAGCGCCTCATGAGGCGCTCTTATCGGGAAAGGCTTTTCTTTCTGAGCAAATTTACCGGGCTGTTCACAAACGATATATTTCATGTAAAAATTTACGACTAAATAGAGAATAAATTAAATATTTTTTTGTATATTTAAGTTGATGAGAATTATGCTAAATAAAATATGCGCTGCTGTAATGGCCATTGTGATCGTATTGTCTACAATGTCTTTTACCTTCAATTTGCATTTTTGTGGAGATACCTTAGTAGAAACAACCTTATTTCTCAAAGCAAAAGGTTGTGGTATGGAAATGAAAAACATATCCACCCAAAGCTGTTCTCTTGAAAAGAAGAATTGTTGTGGTGACAAGCAATTTTTGATTGAAGGACAAGATGAATTACACCTTATCATCAACAAAATTTCTTCTGAACGGCTTACATTCCTTAGCCCTTTTGCTTTTTCGTACTTCAATGTTTTTGAAATTTCCAAAAGAAACGTTTCTCATTACGAAAAATATAAGCCACCTCTGGTCGTCAGGCCCATCTATAAGATTGACGAAACCTACCTAATTTGATTTTTAAGGAATAGACTGTGTTATCCTTTCAATTAATGCGATAAGGATAACGTGCGGGTGCGTTTTGGATAAGCAGAGAGGATCAAATACTAAATCCTTACTTTGGGGATATGATGTTGAATTGTGGAAGTGTAGAAGAAATAATAATCCATTGATTCTATATCTTTTTTCAAATCAATATGATCTACCGTTTGGATCGAGTCGATTTTAGATGAGTCTTTTGCTTTAAAGGGGATGAAGAAGAAAAAAAACGGACCGGTAGCAATACCGATCCGTCTTGTGTAGTAGCGAGGGCTGGACTCGAACCAGCGACCTTCGGGTTATGAGCCCGACGAGC
>ERZ887849.154-NODE-154-length-73279-cov-11.855321_pt1 | contig 73279 bp, 59 predicted proteins | sample MGYA00521267_ERZ887849 | MGnify/ENA primary metagenome ERZ887849 (study PRJEB32303, sample SAMEA104408601) | aquatic metagenome | biome: Brackish water; feature: Pelagic; material: water | place: Baltic Sea | collected 2014-06-06T16:11:00 | depth 2,863 m ...
CCGCATATTGCCCGAATGTTCCTGTTCGAGGATCTAGGCCATTGATCCAAACATAGGATACCGTGTTATTAATTCCGAATAGGTTAAACACTTCTAAAGAAAGCCAAATTTGCTTCATTCCGCCAAAGAATTTTTTGGGGACTTTACCCTTCTCTTTTTTCTTTTCTAGATCAAACAATAAGGCAGAAAAACCGATATCAAAGCGCTTGTATGAAGGTATTCTAAAGGTGTCTCTAAATCGTTGATTGTCTGGAGGCCCGAAAGGTAATCCACTGGCAAACATCAGGCCCATGTGTACTTTCAAGTATGGGAACTTTGGAATATAATCTTGGAAAAATACGGCAAAACTCACCCGCTGATCTGTTGGTCGGGGAATGAATCCAGGAAACACACTGGAAGAACTTAAAGTGTCTAAAGATTGACTTATTACTTGGCCGTTAGCATCCACTTTTTCTTTACGCACATCATACTCCGTGTAGAAATCATCTCGTACATCTTCTTGGCCGCTCATGATAGATACACTAACCCAACTCTCAGCTCCTTTGGCCAACTCTCCGTTCAAACGCAAATCTAAGCCAGCCACATACCCTTTAGAATTGTTTTTACCAAAATAGCGAATCAACACATTATCAAACTCGTAGGGAACTCCATCCCACATATACTTATAATACGCTTCGCTTACAAACTTAAAGGGGCGATCCCAAGCTTTGAAAGCATAATTAAACCCTAGCACTAAATGTGTAGATTTTTGTGCCTTTAAGTTTAAGTTGATTTCACCATCCAAATTTCGCATTTCCCGATAGAAAGGAGGCTGCATGTACAATCCTGCTGCGGCTGTAATGATAAAATCCTTCTTCGTTTTTGGTCTAAAAGAAAGCTGTGTTCGTGGAGAGAATACCCATTCTTTATTTACATCCCAATATTGAAAACGAACGCCGTAATTCAAGCTCACCCTAGCGCTATCCCCTAGCTTCCATGTATCTTGAATATACCCACTATATCTGTTACTACTTAGTGTAAATGGCTCTGGTTTGAGTACCTCATATATTTCTACTGAGGTGCCGCTATAAGGAAGTGAATAACCCGAAGAATCTCTTCGTTCCCATTCACTCAATTTATCATCAATAATTTCCTTCTTATAAGTGAAGCCAAATTTTAAGTCGTGCTTTTTCTTGACATACTCTCCTTTGAATGCCGACTGGAAAATTTTAGTGTCAAGCACGTTTCTAGCCCAATCGTGAAAAGTACCCGATCCTAATTCTTGTTTTACTTCGCCTAAATTTTCATTTCCTGGATCAGTCTCCACTTCGCCAAGAAAGTAATCACCTATGATATCAAACTTCTCATTCTCACTCATGATGTAAACTCCTGTGAGATACTTTAATTTAAGGTGGTCGTTGACCTGATGAACCATGCTCAAGCCGTTCATTAGGGATTGATACTGATCATCTTCTTCACCTTCATAAAAAACAGTAAAGCGGCTTTGGAAATTAACTAAACCGAAATCAGTAGTTCTGTCTTCAGGAATAAATGAAAACCGATTTCTGGCATAATTTACTAAGTATTCAAAATGAATTCTTTCATTCACTTGATAAGTAAAGAAGCCTTGCAAATCAATAAATGAGGGTAAGTATTGGCCCTTGATATCCTGTGAGCCCAAAATTATCCTACTGTTCTTATATCGAAATCCCGTAGAATAGGTAAACTGCTTAGACTTGTTTGTCCCTTCTAAATGAACATTTGCTCCGAGTAAGCTTGCTTCCACTGAGCCACCAAATTCTTCTGGACGGCGATAAGCAACGGCCAAAACTGAGGCCATTTTGTCTCCATATTTGGCTTGAAACCCCCCAGAGGAAAAGCTTAGTTTATCCGTCATGTCTGGGTTAACGAAACTCAAGCCCTCTTGCTGACCAGACCGGATTAAAAATGGTCGATAAACTTCAAAATCGTTCACATAGACAAGATTCTCGTCAAAGTTACCGCCTCGTACTGAATACGATGAGCTCAGCTCATTGTTCTTTTGAACGCCTAATTGGGTAACCAGGAAGGTTTCTACCCCACCACCTACATTAGGAAGCACTGCTACATCTTTAGTTTCAATAACTCCCGTACTTACTTCTTTTCTATCTTTATGTTGCTCACCGATTACGGTGATATTGATTTCTTTGATCCGAACATTAATCGTTCTATTGAGAACCTCTCCCTCTACAAGTTTAACTAAAAAGCTAAGCTCTTCGTAATTCAATCCTTGAATACTGATAGTTATTTTTTTGTTTGCGGGAATCTCTAAAGAATAAAATCCTTTAGCATCTGTGAGCGCTCCTTTATTAAATTCCACAGAAACCACATTAACAAAAGCTGCTGGACTTCCTAGGTTATCAATGATTACTCCTTCAATAACACCCGTTTGACTATAGGCGAAGGCTTGTGTAAGTACAAGCAGAAGTAAGACTGAGATATGGCGAAAAATCATTGTAACTCTAACGTAGATTGATTAAGTATAGTATAGATTCTTAGGCATTTACCAATTGAGTAATATACTCCTTAGGGTTGGCAGCTTTAAAGACTGCACTACCCGCAACGAGGACATCAGCACCTGCAGCTTTCAAAGCCACGCAGTTCTCTACATTAACACCACCGTCAATTTGAATAAGTGTATTAGTTTTAGCTGCTTTGATTAAGGCTTTCGCTTCCGCTACTTTGCTAACCGTTTCAGGAATAAATTTTTGACCTCCGAAACCTGGGTTGACCGACATTATTAGAAGAGTGTCTATTAAATGTAAGAGATCTTTCACTACACTTACAGGCGTATGGGGATTTAGGACAAGTCCCGCTTTGGCACCTGCTTCTCTTATTTGCTGAAGCAAACTATGAACGTGAAGGTTTCCTTCATAATGCACAGAGATTCCATCTGCACCTTTAGCAGCGAATTCTTTAATATATTTTTCAGGATTGACAATCATTAAATGAACGTCAATAAATTTTGTGGTATGTCTTTTAACCGCTTGTAATAAGGGGAATCCGAAAGAGATATTGGGAACGAACACGCCATCCATTACATCAAAGTGCAACCAATCTGCATCTGATGAATTAATCAATTCAATGTCCTTTTGTAAGTTGGCAAAATCTGCCGCTAAAATTGATGGGGCAATTATTGTAGTCATAGTAGTTGAGATATTTCTAAAAACAAAAATACGGCATGCTAACTACTTCATGCCGTATTTTTCAAACTAACTACCTAAAACTTAAAACTAATTGTAACAATACGTTTTTTCTAGGGACGCAAACTCCAGACCCAGCTTATCCTTATCGCAAACCTTTCCTACTAGCTCAGCTATTAGGTCGGCCTCTGCGATAGCCTTAATAAGAGTCAATTCAATTCGTCTTCTAGCGAAAACTCTGAAGTTGTCCCCTTCTACTGCATCAATAGCAGCAGTGTTTAATGCCAGCACTCCGTAGCTGAGCAATTCTTTTCTACTTAAATATGAATCACTTTTAGTAGCAATGCACATGTCAATCAAATCTTCATTGGATTTTGCCAAATTCATTCTTTCTTCCATACTATCGAAGTTTTCATCCACTCTTATTGAGCTTTTCGTATTCTTGTTAATAAATGGGTTGTGCTGTGTTTCATCGAAATCCGAAAAAATTGCGTCGTAATTTGTAAAATCCATTAATGTAAGTTTTGTCGTTATTACCACTATTTACGAGGTAGTTAAGAATAAGTTTCATTTGGCATCATAAAAAAAGCCGTTCTATCTATAAAACGGCTTTTTTAATCAAATGGTTGCTTTTGGATACTTAATCTCTTGGCAATAAGGCTTTTCTAGAGAGAACAAACTTTTGTTTCTTATCATCAAACTTGACAATCTTCACTTTCATTTCATCTCCTTCTTTCAATCCAGCATCTTCAATTTTCTCAATTCTAGCATGAGAGATTTCAGAAATATGCACTAAAGCTTGTTTTCCAGGAAGGAATTCAACAAACACACCGAAGTCTTTAATACTCTTCACAACAGCGTCGTAAATTTCACCAACTTCTGGCTTAGTAGTTATCCCTTTAACCTTAGCTAAAGCGATATCAATAGATTCTTGATCAGGACCGTAGATTTGAACAATTCCTTCATCACCATCTTCAGATACACTTAAAGTAGCACCAGACTCTGCTTGAATTTCTTGAATGATTTTTCCACCGGGTCCGATTACAGCTCCAATAGTATCACCAGGAATTCTTACATTGATAATTTGTGGTGTATGTGGTTTTAAAGTTGAATTAGGCGCCGATAAAGTCTTAGCCATTTCACCTAAGATATGTAATCTACCATCTCTCGCTTGATTTAGAGCTTGCTCCATAATCTCGTGAGAAAGACCGTCAATTTTAATATCCATTTGAACAGCAGTAATTCCTTTCTCTGTTCCTGTTACTTTGAAATCCATATCTCCTAAATGATCTTCATCACCTAAGATATCAGAAAGCACAGCGAAATTTTTTCCGTCAGTAATTAGTCCCATTGCAATTCCAGAAACTGGACGGGTTATTTGTACTCCAGCATCCATTAATGATAAACTAGCAGCACAAACTGTTGCCATTGAAGACGAACCGTTTGATTCTAGAATATCAGATACTATACGTATAGTATAAGCATTTTCTGCAGGCAGCATTCCTTTAATCGCTCTATGCGCTAAATTTCCGTGTCCAACTTCTCTTCTACTTGTTCCTCTTGGTATTCTTGCTTCTCCAGTTGAAAAACTTGGAAAGTTATAATGCAACATAAAACCATTTGTACCACTAAAGAAAGCACCGTCAACTAATTGCTCGTCTTTCTTAGATCCTAAAGTAACTGTAGTTAAAGATTGAGTTTCCCCTCTTGTGAATACTGCTGAACCGTGAGTTGTTGGTAGATAATCTACTTCACTCCAGATAGGACGAATCTCATCCATCTTTCTTCCATCCAAACGAATTCTGTTAGTTAGCATTGAATCTCTAACACCAGCTTTTTGAGCTGCTTTAAAGTATTGATTGATTAAGAATTTGTTGTCACTAGCTTCCTCATCAGAAATAGTTGCTAAAAATCCTTCTTTAACTTCACCAAACAATCTGCTTCTTTCAGCTTTGTTAGCCAAACCTTTTGCAGCAATAGCTTTACATTTATCAAAAGCAAAAGAATGAATTGCTTTTTCTAAATCAGCATCACTACTCTCGTGATTATATTCTCTTTGTGTTCTGCCAACTGCAGAAGCCAATTCTTCTTGAACTGCACACAACTTTTTAATTTCGTCATGACCCATTTTAATTGCTTCAAGCATTTCTGCTTCACTAGCCTCTGACATCTCACCTTCCACCATTACGATATTTTCTTTGGTAGCGGCAATCATCATATCAATATCAGCAGTTTCTAACTCAGTATTAGTTGGGTTAACTACGAACTGACCATCAATTCTTGCAACTCTTGCTTCAGCAATTGGCTCTAAAAATGGAATATCTGAAACTTGGATAGCAGCAGATGCAGCTAAACAAGCCAAAGCATCTGGCATGGTATCTCCATCACTAGATATTAATCTAAGTGTTACGATACAACTTGCGTGAAAGTCAGATGGAAATAAAGGTCTTAAAGCTCTATCTACCAAACGGCAAATTAAAACTTCATGATCTGAAGGTCTTGCTTCTCTTCTTAAAAATCCTCCAGGGATGTTTCCCGTTGAAGAAAAGTTTTCTTTGTAATCTACCATTAAAGGCATGAAATCCATGTCTTCTCTGGCGTCTTTATCAGCAACAACTGCTGCTAAAATCATGGTGTTTCCTTGTTTAACGACAACTGAACCGTCAGCTTGTTTTGCTAATTTTCCGGTTTCTATATCTATAGTTTTGCCATTACTTAAAGTAACGGACTTAGTAATTCCTAATTGCATAAATGTATTTTATAAAAATAAAAGATGCCACTCAAGCTTTGAGTGGCATCTATAAATGTTGATTTACTATCTTCTGATTCCAAGAGTTTTGATTAACTCTCTGTATTTCAAAATATCTTTCTTAGCAAGATAGGACAGTAATTTTCTTCTCTTACCTACCATTTTGGTAAGTTGTTTTGTATTTGAGAAGTCTTTTCTATTTTTCTTAACATGCTCTGTTAAGTGGGAGATTCGCTCAGTATATAGAGCAACTTGACCTTCTACTGATCCCGTGTTTTCAGCAGCTCCGCCGAATTCTTTGAAGATCTCTTGTTTTCTTTTTAATGTAACTTTTTCCATAAATCTTATTTTCTACGTCTTTTTTATCGCCTGCAAAGGTAGGAAATTAATTCTAAAACACTACTATATACATAGGCAAGAAATTAATGAAATCAAGGCTTGGAAAGATTTCGCTTTTTCAGAAAAAAAGAAGAATCAAATTATACCTTCAACAATTGTAGCGCGTCGACTATTTTTTCTTTTAAATCCTTTCGCTCAACTATAAAATCAAGGAAGCCTCTTTCCATCAAATATTCAGATCGTTGGAAGCCTTCTGGCAACTCCTTCAAATTCATGGTTTCCATGATTACCCTCGGACCCGCAAATGCGATTAAAGCCCTAGGCTCGGCAATGTTTAAATCGCCCAACATAGAAAACGAAGCAGTTACTCCGCCCGTAGTGGGGTCTGTTAACAAAGAGATATAAGGAAGCTGTGCGTCAGCCAATTGAGTTAATTTCGCAGAAGTTTTAATCATTTGCATCAGGCTAATTCCCGACTCCATCATTCTAGCTCCACCAGACTTACTTATAATAACAAGTGGACATTTATTCTCTATACAGTAATCTATAGATCGGGCAATTTTTTCACCAACCACAGCGCCCATTGACCCGCCAATATAAGCAAAGTTCATAGCCGCAATAACCACTTTAGTACCACCCATTTTACCTGTAGCTACCTCCATAGCTTCTGTGGCTTCAGATTTTTCTTCCGCTTCAATAATTCGCTGTGAATAAGGTTTCAAGTCCACAAACTCCAAGCTGTCTACAGGAAATAAGTTATCAAAAAGAAGTTTTGGTCTAGAGTTCTCATCAAAGAACAAGTCAAAATACTCCCTTGGACCAATGCGCTCATGAAAATTACATGAAGAGCAAACGCCCAGATTCTCCTTGTGCTCAACTTGGGCAATAGTCGCCTTACAGCTTGGGCATAGAAACCACAAACCTTCTGGCATTTCTTTTTTCTCCTGAGCCGAAGTACGAATACCTGTTGTTATTCTCTTAAACCAATTTGACATGATTCTATTTTTTCTATTACAGCTAAGCGCTGCAAAGTCTGAGGGATTATATTTTTATGCTACAGTAATATCTTTATTTAAATAGACATCCTGTACTGAATTTAGCATTTTAATACCAGTTTTCAAATCTTTTTGGAATGCTTTTCTTCCTAAAATCAAGCCCGTACCACCTGCACGCTTATTGATAATAGCTGTTTCAATTGCATCTCCATAGTCAGAATCTCCTCCTGATGCACCACCAGAATTAATCAAGCCAACTCGACCCATATAGCAATTTGCTAATTGGTATCTACACAAATCAATGGGGTGGTCTGAAGATAATTCTGAATACATTTTTGGATGTGATTTAGCAAAATCAATAGCTGTAAAGCCCCCATTATTCTCTGGCAATTTTTGCTTAATAATATCTGCTTGAATAGTAACTCCAATATGATTGGCTTGAGAAGTAATGTCCGTAGCTACATGATAATCGATACCCTCTTTCTTAAACCCATTGTTTCTTGCGTAGCACCATAGGATTGTTGCCATTCCCAATTCGTGTGCATATTCAAATGCTTCAGCAATTTCAACAATTTGTCTTCTTGAATCTTCACTTCCAAAATAGATGGTTGCACCAATAGCTGTTGCGCCCATATTCCAAGCATCCTTAATCGTGCCAAACATCACTTGCTGATAAGAATTTGGGTAAGTTAAAAGCTCATTATGGTTTACTTTAACTACAAAAGGAATTTTATGCGCATACTTTCTACTTACTGAAGCTAACACTCCAAAAGTAGAAGCCACGGCGTTACATCCGCCTTCCATTGCCAACTTTACAATGTTTTCTGGATCAAAATAATCAGGATTTGGAGCAAAAGATGCGCCTGCAGTATGTTCTATTCCTTGATCTACAGGTAGGATTGAAACATATCCTGTTCCACCTAAACGACCATTATTGTGTAAGGCCGCCAAGCTTCCTAAAACTTGATTGCTTCTGTTACTATCTTTCCATATATCGTCTATAAACGTTCCACTTGGCAAATGAAGTCTATCCTTACTTATCGCAGGACTGTTAAAATCTAAAACATGTTTAGCTCTTTCTTCTCCTAACACCTTAATTATATCTTGCGTATTCATGACTTTACTTTAATTGGGGGGCAAAAATAAACAATTTTAGAGCAATTACATATACCAAGGACCTAATAAGAATTAAAGCCGGAACAAATCAGCTAATTTTACCTTAATTGTTTTGATGTCCTTAAGGCCTATTATAAAAACACAATTTCTTCTAATTACGCGCTGGTGCGCTTTCCAAACACTGCACGCACAAACCATTTCAATTGACGGAATATTGGTACTAAACCTTGAAGAAGACAACGGTCCTTTTGCAACACTCAATGATGAACTGGTTTTAATTCAAGGGGCCAAAAATGTACTTAAGGACCCTCTAATGTAGTGGCCGTATTCTGACATTCTCATTCTATCCGATTCCCTACCCAGCCGACTCAATCCCTTTTCATTAAGTCATACTTTGGACACCAACTCCAATTGCTTGTTTTTATTAGTAGAAATGGATAGTCGTTTAAGCGCTTCAGGAATTTGTTCAAAAGCACGATTACTATTTAACGAGTATATTATGCGCTTTTCATATAAATAAGCGAATAGAATATATGACTGGCTTTCCTCTTTTTACGCATTGAAACTATATCTTTGCCCATCACATCAAATCATTCACTATGTTAAGATTTTTTACTTTTTTATTTGCGCTATTATCTATTGGGCTTTCTTTTGGACAGACCGAACCTACTACACAGCCTAATACTTTAAATTTTTCGGGAATAAGAACCTACCGAGCCAGTGCATCTTTTTCCAGTGCCGGAGCAGATGGACACTTGGTGGTTATAAGTAAAAATCCTATTACTTTTAGTCCTGTAGACAATACTAACTATTTAAAAGGACAGCACATCGGCGATGTGAAAGTTGGATCTGTTGGTGGAGGAACGTTTACCTTCTTTAAGAACCTCTTTCAAGACAACACGTATTATGTAGCTGTTTATGCATTCAACGAGCAAGGAGTAAACATTAACTATAAAAGTGATTCCCCTTTAACTGGTTCGGTAACAACATCTAGCATCAATTATGGCAACTATTATAATAGCATAGATTTTAATGCTAGCACGTTAGTTGATGACTTAACGAACCTCATTCAACCGCATACTCAAATTACTTATGGCCAGTTTGACGAAAACATTGTCGCTGACTTGTTTGAGACAGATACCGTAGTTGGTGGTACGGCTCAAAAATATGTGACCTGCCAATATAGTAATGAGCACCGCCTTTACACGGGGACTTTTGCATTTACGAACCCTCCTCCTGGCTATAGTAGAGAGCACCGAATGGCCTTTTCTTGGATTAATTTTCAAGGAATTACAAGGGCTGACTTTGAGGATACAGATGAAGGCTGTGATGTTCACTCACTAGACTTAGTCCAAAATCAGGTAAATTCTAGCAGAAGTAACGAACCTTTTGGTGAGGTAGATAATGCATGGGCAAATTCATACTTAGATTTTAAAATAGGAACTGACGTGAACAGTCTTTTGGTTGCAGAGCCTAAGGAAGATATTAAAGGAGATGTTGCAAGAGCAATGTTCTATATGATGTTAGCTTATAATGGTAAATATGGAGAAAATTGGGGCTTAGATAATTTATTGACAGCAGCGCAAGATCAAGATATTCAAGTGTTGTTAGACTGGCACTATAATGACCTTCCTGGCGATTTTGAAAAAACACGTCATGAATATGTAGCTGAAAAGCAAGGGAATCGTAATCCATTTGTAGACTTTCCTCAGTTAGTTGACTGTATAGACTTTACTGATGTTACAAAGCGAGCAAACTGCGATGTAAATGTGGGAATAAGTTCTCGTGCGAATAATGAATTTGGCACTTTCGTGTACCCTAACCCTAGCTATGGAATGCTATACATGCAAAACCTTAAAGCTAAAGATGTTAAGAAAATTTACATCTTCAATTTAATTGGTGTTGAACAAGAACAATACACATTAGATGCGGATAGCATTAACGTTGAAAACCTTGACAAAGGCATATACATTTTGTCTATTCAAACCAAGAAGAAAAACTACATAAGTAAGTTTCAATTAAAGTAGCCACGAGCTATTCACATACCGTTAATAATTTGTTTGCAAGTAAGCCGAAATAAGGTTTTATATTTGCGTGAAACAAATTAAAGTCATGAAAAGAATTTACTCAATTATTTTATTTTCTGTTTTAGCGTTATGCACAAATGCCGCTACAACAATTGTAACCAACTCTGGTAATAACTTTACTCCGGAGGATATAGTAATTACGGTTGGAGATACCGTTCAATTTAATATTACAAATGCCCATGATGTTGTAGAGGTTAGTCAATCAACTTACAATTTACTAGGAACCACAAGTAATGGAGGATTTATCCTTCCTTGGGGTGGTGGAACTTTAACTGGTTTAAGTGCAGGGACATATTACTTTGTATGCACTCCACATGCTGGTTTAGGCATGGTCGGAACCATAACCGTTAATGCAGCTGCTCCATCAGGAACGGATTTATTAATTTCTGGTGTTTTTGATGGACAACCATCATGGGCTTCTAATCCGACCTTTCCGAAAGGTTTCGAATTATACGCCACGGCGAATATTTCAGATTTAAGTATTTATGGAGTTAGTTCTGCTAACAACGGAAGTGGACCTACTGGTTCTCCTGAGTTTGCATTCCCATCCATTTCAGTAAATGCAGGAGACTATTTATACGTATGTTCGGATTCAACAGGATTTCATGATTTCTTTGGCTTTGCTGCAGACTTTGAAAATAGCGCCGCAAACATTAACGGAGATGATGCCATCGAACTTTTTCAAAACGGTGCTGTGGTTGATGTGTTTGGAGATGTTAATTTAGATGGTACTGGTCAGCCCTGGGAATATCTTGATGGATGGGCATATAGAGTAGACGGAACTGGACCAGATGGTTCTACCTTTGTTTTAGCAAATTGGACGTTTAGTGCAATAGATGATTTGCAAGGAGCTACTTCAAATGCGACTTCAGTAAATCCTTTCCCAATTGGCACGTATCAATTGGTTTCTACACCTAAAATTAATATTCAATCTCCAACATTCACAATGAATGAGGGTGATCCAACAACAATTGTAACAAACTTGACAATTAATCCAACTGTTGCTACAGCCACTAGCTTTGAAATTCACTTAGTAGGTGGAAATGGTAGTTCTGCAGATATTGATTTAAGCGCGTACGGAGGTGGTCCTTTCCCTATTACAATTCCTGTAACGGGTGGCACTGCAAACTTAACTGTTCCAATTACACCAGTCGATGATGCAGTATATGAAGGAACAGAAACCTTTGAATTTGTGCTAAGAAACGCAACTGGTGGATTGACTTTAGGAAATGATACTACGTTTTTATTAACTTTCACAGATAATGAATTACCCCCAGACACGACAGTAAATGTTAATCCAACTTCAGTTAACGCTAATGAAGGATCAGGTACGATTGATTTAACTTTTGAAATTGGACAATTAAGTGCTGGTACTACAACTTTTACCGTTGACTTACAATTGAATAGTGGTGACCCTGCAGATATTGGAGGATATACAACACAAACAATTTCTTTCCCTTCAACAGGTACTACAACAGAAACAGTGACTATTACATTAACTGATGATGTGCTAATTGAAGGAAATGAAATGTTCATTTTTGAATTAGTGAATCCTTCCGCTGGATTAACTTTAGGTGCAAATGTATTGGATACATTAATTCTATCAGATAATGATTTCTCTACTTATACTATTGCTTCAGTAACTACTGTTGACGCTAATGGTAGCCCAGATTCATTAACTGTTGCCTGTGAAGTAGCAGGTGTTGTAATGGGAATTAATTATGCAGATGGTCCAGATGTATCATTCTATATTCATGATGGAACAGGTGGAATGGGAGTATATGATGGTCCTGGTTTAGCTGGGTATCCAACTGTCACTGAAGGAGACCAAGTAACAATTCAAGGTGAGGTTGGATTTTTTAATGGTTTGACGCAAATGGTTAATATAGATACGATCATTGTTACTGGTACAGCAACACTTCCAACTGTCCTTAATCAAACGGCTCCTATAGGAGAAGCTGAAGAAGGTGAATTAGTGAAGTTGAGCAACGTAACTGTTGTTGATCAATCTGATTGGAATACTGGCGGTGGTGCTGGATTTAATTTAGAAGTAACTGATGGGACAAATACCTACTCTGTTCGTATTGATAAAAGTGCAGATTTGTTTAACATGACACTTCCTGGTTGCGTATTGGATGTGACAGGAATTGGAACTCAATTTGACAATAGTTCACCTTATACTAGTGGCTATCAAATGTTGCCTCGTTACATGGCTGATATCACAGTAATTACTCCATGTGTTGCTGTTACTGGAACAATTGGTGATGCTACCGAAGTTGATCCAGTTTCTGGTGAGCCGGTAAATTTTGGAACAGTTATGACTTTAAAAGGAATCATTACTAGTCCTGATTTTAGAGAATTGCAAGGTGATGGTACTGAGTTTAGTTTTGCTGATGCCACCGGTGGTATTTGGGCTTACTCTACAGATTCAGCTATTAGTTTTGATCCAATGGTAGGTGATTCAGTTGAGGTAAATGGTGAAGTTTACGGAAGTTCAGGTGTAACTAGAATTCGTATTGCAACTGTTACTTCATTAGGTACAGCTACTCCTTTCACTCCTACAGTAGTAACATCAGCATTAGATGAAAGTCATGAAGCTGAGTTAATTACTCTAGAAAATTTAACAATTTCTTCTGGTACTTGGGCTACCTCTGGTGGTTCTTATAACATTAGTGCAACTAATAGTAATGGAACTTATGATATAAGAATAGACGCCGATAGAGCTGAATTATTTCAACCAATCTTATCTGGTGGAGAAACTTTCCATCTTACAGGTATTGGCACTCAATTTGACCCTACTGCTCCAAGAACAGAAGGATACCAAGTATTACCAAGATTCGATAGTGATATCGAAATTCAAGCTGTAGGTATCAATGAAATTGAATTAGCAAACTTTAGTGTTAGCCCAGTGCCAGCTACTGAAGTATTGAACGTTCAATTTGATTTTGACACTCAAGAAGTAGCTACGGCTAGATTAATCAATGTGATTGGTCAAGTTGCAGTTGCACAAGAAATGAACTTGTTGAAAGGAAGTAACCAACAAACTATTTTAGTTGGTGATTTGAACCCTGGATTCTATGTATTACAAATTGAAACCTCTAAAGGTGTGAATAACACTAGCGTTTTGATTAAGTAAGGATATTCAAATTCTATATAAAAAGCCCCGAGAGTTTCTCTCGGGGCTTTTTGTTTCGGTAGTCACGAGCTGCCAGCTGGCGCTAGTGGAGTTGTTTGGGCAGGGTTCCGAACCTTTGGGAAGGTTCGGAACCCTTGCTTCGCTATTTTCCTTTCGTAATATGCAAAGAGATAACATCTATCAAGTATGCACGGTTTACATCACACTATACATAAAATAGGTAGTCGTTATAGAAACCTGCATTAAGCAAATCTGGATAGTATTCTTCATCTCCTGATTCTAAATACAGCCATTCAGCTTCGTAGAAAAAAGCCCAAAACAATTGATAATAATCTATATTTCCTCATTTTTTTCTAATCTTTGCTATCAAATTTAGTTTTTTAAGTGGACTTATTAAAAAAGCAAATACAAAACTCCTTACAACTTCGTCCAGAATTAGTGGAAAAAATAGCTACTGAAGAGGAGCTTTTAGATTTAATCGAAACGCTTATTGAAGAATTAGTCAATAATGATTTTGAAAAATTATTACTCCTGTTGTATCGTCTAGATGTGAGTGAAAAGAAGGTTAAAAAAGCCATCGATTTATCTGGACCCACAAAAGCATCTAGAAGCATCGCTGAACTTGTTTTAGCTCGAGAAAAAGAAAAAGCCATTTCAAGAGAAAAGTATAAGACCGATAGTTCCGATTGGGAATTTTAAGAAAGACTAGCTATGAAAAAAATTGAACTCGTTCTTGGATTTAGTGCATTGATTTCAGCAATACTGAATTTGTTTGACTACCCAATGTCCGCTCAACTCTTAATTGTGAGCATAGGTAACTTAAGTATCTTCTATATGTATTTAGGAATTCCACTATTGAATAACATTCCTTTTAGAAAGATATTTCAACGAGCCAGTTATGAAGGGATCTCCAAACTGCGTTTTATTGGTGCTCTTGCCCTAGGCTTAACTCTTTCCGCATCTTTACTTGGCTTACTGTTTAAACTGATGCTTTGGCCTAATGCGAATCTTGAGTTAGTTATTGGTTTCTCCGGATTATGTATTGCACTCGGTGTGGCGATTTGGAGATACTTAAAAAACAATGACTCCTTCTATATGGGTGTGTTCAAACGTATAGCCATTTTTATGGTATTGGTTGTCGGTGGATTAGCCATTCCTAAATATGCGGTCCTTGAGTTTAAGTACAGCGAATATCCCGGTTATGTAGAAGCTTTTATTCAGCGGAATGAGCACCCAAACAATAAAGAGTTCGCAGACAACCTAGAAATCGAAAGGCAAAAGATGTTGGATGAAATGCGTGTTAAGCAAACTTCAGAAGAATAGTTTCTGCTGCTTGCACTGGACTATCCATAATTACTTCACTTTTAGGTTTAAAGCTTGGACAATCGCACTTACTTCCTTTACAAGCTATTAAAAAGCTAGAAGTGGCAAAAATTATCGTAAATACTTTCCAATTTTTCATACTTAGTAGGTTTACTTTGCTAAATTAACGTTTAAAGTTTCAAATTCATTGCAAAAAACTATTCTTTACGCAGTATTAAACTGGGGCTTAGGTCATGCCACGCGTTCTATTCCTATTATACGTTATCTAAACGATCAAGGTCATCGGGTTATTTTGGTAAGTGATGGAATAGCTTTAGACCTATTGACCAAGGAGTTTCCTGACCAAACAATAGTTGCCACTAACTCCTATGCCGTGAGTTATGCGAGCAATGCTGCTACTTTCAATATAGAATTAGCACTTCAAATACCGAAGTTCATGCGCGCTATTAAAGAGGAGCAGAGCCATTGTAAAGCATTATGCGAGCAGTATGGAGTGGATTACATCATTAGCGACAATCGTTATGGGTTTTATCACAAAACTATTCCAAGTGCTTTTATTTGTCACCAACTTCATTTACTTTACCCAGGTAACCGGTTAATAGAAAAAATAGTCAACAAGAGCTATCAAGGCTACTTAAATAAATTCTCTCAGTTGTGGGTGCCTGATATAAACCCTCCAAATAATTTAAGCGGTCAAATGTCCGATTTAGGCTGGGAAAATGTCCATTACATCGGTATTGAATCTCGATTTAAACACCAAGCTCAAGCGGTGAAATATGACAGTATAAGTATCTTATCTGGACCTGAACCACAGCGAACACGCTTGGAGGAAGAGTTATTGAAAAAGCTTCACGAACTTGATGGCAAGCATTGCTTGGTAAGGGGGCGTGAAGAAGTGGACTGGAAAGAAAATCAAGATATACATGTTGTTCACTTAGCCTCAAGTGAGTTATTAAATCAACTTATCAATGAGTCCGCTTTAGTGATTTGCAGAGCCGGGTATACTTCAGTAATGGACTTAATCAAACTGCAGAAGTCTGCTATTATTATTCCAACCCCTGGTCAAGCTGAACAAGAGTATTTGGCTTCAAGCTTAGCTGACAAAGAGTGGTTTCAGCAAAGTACTCAAGGAGAGTTGGTACTTGAAGTAGACACTAAATTTGAGGCGCCTGATTTGGACACCGGTTATCACTTTGAAATTATTCGACAGTTTCTGTCTTCTTCAGTTTCTTTAGAATCTGATCTTTAAGAATTTGAGCATTCTTCGTTTTCTTGTCTTCGCCTGCCAAAATTAACGCATAGTTTACCGCGTCTTCCGCTTCAGAAAATGATTCCAATTTATACAACAAGTATGCCTGGGTAAGGTTGTTCTCGTAGCTATTACTAGCCTTTATATTGTTTTGCATCCATTGCTCCGCTTTCCTCAAGCTAGCTGGGTCTTCAATATTCATATAGTAATTCCAGGCTACATCACGGTAAGACTTATCATCCCCTTTCTTGAATTTAGCCAAATGCTTCGTTACGGCTTTATCGTAGTTGCTCCAATCTTCATTCTTTCCATAGAAATTAACCATTAGCTCGCTACTTAACTCTTTGTAGTTCGCCGGTTTGTATTCCTTCAAAAAAGCTAGCACTTCATCCAATTGTTCTTTATTTCCATCCTTAATTGCTTGAGTACCTGAATTCTTAGCGATACCTGAAATCTTCCTATCTAAGACGTCTGCACCTTTTATATCCGTAAAGTATTCTTCGTAATCCTTAAGTACTTTCAGTCCTAAGGAGTTTATAGCGTTGGTTTGATCAAAAATAAAATCAGCATTTTCAGTAGCCACTTTTTCTTCTTCACTTAATCCATTGATATATTCTTCCATCAAAGAGTTTGTAGCATCATTATAAGCTGCCTTCACTTTAATCAAATCGCGCATAAGGCTTGGGCTTCTATCTCCATCGTCATACTTCTCTTGTAATTTTTGGGTAAGCCCTGGATTAGGAAGTGCAGCTTTTTTTGCCCAGTCAATGAGCCCGTCTGCATCTCTAGCTCCTCTAATCTGTTGAACCACCTCTCCATTGCCATCAATCAACAAAAGAGTAGGATAAGCAGAAACACCATATTGTCTTCGTAAATCAACACCTTCACCTTTTTCCATATCGACTTTCATGTTTATGAAATTCTTATTAAAAAAATCTCCCACTTTTTCTTGTGGGAACACTTTGTTAGTCATCATTTTACATGGGCCACACCAAACGGCATAAGCATCCATAAAGATTAATTTACCTTGTGCTTTTGCCTCAGTTTTCGCTTCTTCGAATGAGCCATGAAAGAAGTCTATTCCTTGTGCTTGTGCAAGTTGTAGACCCAAGCCCAAAATCAAAATGCTAATTAAATTCTTCATTCGCGTTGTTTTTCGTTCTTAAAGGAACAATTATTTCCAAATATATAGGAGTTCTAAGTTAATACTTTCTTTAAAAAATCGCTTAGCTGATTTGTCAAAATGCGGATTACTATCTGATATGTAAAACTTATCGTCTTTCGTTCTTTCTTCTGCTACGAGATTTTCCTTTATCAAAATTGCCTTCAATTTAGCCGCGACAATATCCGTTGAATCTACAAGAGCTACTTTACCCTTATAATACTCATTAATCTCTGCCTTAATGATAGGATAGTGTGTGCATCCGAGAATAAGTGCATCGATGCCTTGTAAGGCTCCATTACGCAAGTAATTTCCAATTAAGGTGTGGCTGATGTCGTCATTTGCATACCCCTCCTCAATCATAGGAACGAGCATAGGAGTGGCCAAAGCACTTACATGAGCTCCAGGAATTCGACGATCAATTTTTTCCTGATATACCCCAGATTCGATGGTGGTGTTTGTGGCTATCAAGCCTATTTTTTTCAGTGAAGGATTATCCACGAGCGCTTCGACAATGGGATCGATTACATTGATAATTGGAATCTTCCCTTTATAATTGTCTCTCAAATATTCGTAAGCTGCTGCTGAGGCGGTATTACAGGCAATAACAATGGCTTTACAATTTCTTTCGTGCAATAAGAAGTTAGTGATGCCATCAGCGTATTCGCGAATAAGATCTTTTGATTTTTCCCCGTAAGGAAGGTGAGCCGTATCCCCAAAATAAATGAGTGTTTCCTGAGGCATAGCCTTAGAAATAGCATTGGCGACCGTTAAGCCGCCAATACCACTATCAAATATTCCTATGGGATTATTATTCATTAATATTTTCTATTAATAAATACCCAATGCTGTTTTAACCATATTAGTTAAGTCATCACTTTCAGGTAGTACTAAAAATACGCCTAATGATGAATCTAAAACATACGCATATCCATTATCATTTGCTACACTCTGGATAGCTTGATATGCTTTTTGCTCAACTGGCTGAAACAATTTCGTCTCAAGGTTTACTAAATCCTCTTGTGCTTTTTTCTCTAAAGCCACAATTCTTTCTTCTAAACCATAAGCATCCTTATATTTTTGCTCCAGTACAGCTTGCATATAATTAGCTCCATTAGATTCGATATCCGTGATGATGTTTTCGTATTGTGTATATAGAGCAGTCAACTGATTTTCGTATTCTTTACTCTTGTTTTGCAATTGAGTTTGAATAGCTTTTACTTCTGGCATAGCATAGAAAAGAGATTCAGAATCTACGTGACCAAATTTTTGTTGAGCTGTTGCACTTAAAGCGACAACCATTAACACTGCTAAACTTAATAATTTCATTAATTTGTTCATTTGTTCTTTTTTTTAAATGTTCGACAAAAATATACTTTTTTGATTAATGTTCTTCTTAAATTATCTTAATTAATAACCCAAGGTTCTTAGTACTTCTTCGCTTTTATCTAGGCGATCACCAAAGTATAAAATTCCTATTCCAGCTGAAGACTTATCAAGAATAGCTTCATAGCTTTTATCTTTTGCATAAAGCTCTATTTTCTCATAGATGTTATCTTGAATAGGCTTAATAAGCTCTTGTCTTTTCTTAAACAACTCCCCTTCAGGACCAAATTTTGTTTTTTGCAATTCTTTCGCCTTTCTTTCTAAAGCCTCAATTTCTTCAATTTTTTGCTTTTTCATTTGCTCGGTCATCAATACTTGCTCAGCTTGGAACTTCGTATAGGCCTTTTCAACTGCTTGAAATTGTAGGTCTATATCTGTTTTCCATTCTGTAGCCATGGTATTGACATTTTCCTGTGCTTCTTCATACTGAGGAATTTTACTTAGGATGTAATCCATATCTACGATGCAAAATCTTTGCGCTTGTGCACTCCATGCAATCCCTGCAAAAAGTGCGAATGTTAAGATTATTCTTTTCATGTTTTTAAATTTTTTATTCAGGCTCAAAACCTAAGATTATTCTAAATTGCCCATACTTAGCGAACAAGTTGTTACCTGTCAGGGAGTTCACATCTGTATCATCAAATCCTATGCCATAATCAAATCCTAGCAATCCAAACATCGGCAAGAACACTCTCAAACCCGCGCCAAATGAGCGCCTTAACTCATAGGGCTTGTAATCTTGGATGTTGTCCCAATAGTTTCCTGCTTCGAAGAAGCCAACTGCATATACCGTAGCACTTGGGTTTAAACTTAATGGATATCTTAACTCCATACTGTACTTATTCATGATAGGAGATCCACCATCTGGGGTAATAACATCGTACCCTCTCATTCCGACAATATCAGTACCTAAAATTGTAAACTGATTAAATCCTTGTCCCCCTAATTGGTATCTTTCAAAAGGAGTCACTCCAATTTTTTTATTGAAGGTTCCTAAGAAACCGAGTTTAGCAGAAGCATGGAAAATTAAATTACCTACGATTGGAGTATACCAATCTGCATTAACACGCCATTTGTGATATTCAATCAACTTATATTTTTCAGCAGCGGGAGTTTCATCACTTCCGTAATCAATATTTTTACGCCCTTTAAACAACTTACTATAAGGAAGTGTAACATCTAACTGTAAAGAGAAAGTTGACCCTTTACGTGGGAATAATGGATTATCTATTGAGTTTCTAGCTAGGGTAGTAGATAGATTCAAATCTGTAGCCGTACCTGAAGTAAATGGGAAGTTTGCGTAGAGGTTGAATTCATCTAATTTGTAGTGGCTAACATTAATAGCACTTCGAACTGTAAAGAAATCATCTGGCCATTTAAGCCTGGTGCCAATACCTACACTACCACCTGTAGTAATAGATTTCCCAATAACATCTCCAGTGAAGTTATTTGTACCATCTAATAGATTATAACGTTGTCTGAAGAAACTAACTGTAAATGAATTAGGTTTCTTTCCACCTAACCAAGGCTCGGTGAAAGACATGTTGTAAGACTGGAATTGCTTTCCATTCAACTGTGCCCTAACTGTCAAATTTTGTCCGTCACCGGAGGGTAAGGGAGTCCATGCTTTTTTATCTACAATATTCTTCAACGAGAAATTAGTAAACTGAACACCTAATGTTCCAACCAATCCTGCTCCACGTCCACCCCATCCAAGAGATAGCTCCAATTGATCAGAAGGTTTTTCAACTACTCTTAACTCAATATCCACTGTTCCATTTTCCGGATTTGGTATTGGGATAATCTCCATTTGTTCTGGATCAAAATAACCCAGATTGGCTATTTGACGTTGAGAACGAATCAAATTTGATCGTGAAAATTTATCTCCAGGGAAAACATAAAGCTCTCTTCGAATTACTTTTTCGTTCGTCTTGGTATTACCAAATATTCTCACTTCATTAATAATGGCTTGAGGTCCTTCGTATATTTTAAGCTCTAGATCTACAGAATCATTTTCTATACGCTTTTCTATTGGCGTGATATTAAAGAAAAGATATCCATCATCCATATATAGCGAACTAATGTCTCCACCATTTTGACTCATGTATAACTTTTCATCAAGGGTACTTTGGCTATAAATAGTCCCTTTTTCAATATTAATGATTTTAACTAAGAGTGAATCAGAGTACTTCGTGTTTCCAGAAAAGTTGATATCTCTAAAGTAATACAGGTTGCCCTCTTTAAGCAGTAGGCTTATGTTTGCTTCTCCCTCTTCATCAAAACTTACCTCGTCGTATACAATTTTAGCATCACGGTAACCTTTCTCTTTGTAGAATGCAATTAGTTTCTTCTTATCGGCTTCGTAGTCTTTCTCTATGAATTTAGAAGATTTAAAAATGTTTAAGTTGACAAAATCATCGCCATAGCTAACGGCTTTGGATACGGATAAGTTTGCCAATGTATTGAAGAACTTCAATTCTTCTTTTTGCTTCTTGTTCTTTTTAACCTTTAGAAGCTCTACCAATTCAAACTTCACTTTTTCCTTGGTGTTCTTCAATTGCTTTTCAATCTTTCTTTCACTAAAGGATTCATTACCCAGCACGTTGATTTGGTTAATTTTTACTTTAGACCCTTTATCTACAACAATGTCTACAGTAACACTGTTATCAATTACTTCGTCAGTGCTCTGACTAATAAGCGCGTTAGCATTGTAAAAGCCTTTTTCTATGTAATAGGATTTGATCTTATTGAGTACATTAAGTCTATCACTTTCTGTAAAAATACTTCCCGATCGGAGGTTGATCTTTTTTCTTAACTCTTCAATCTCTCCATTCTTAACTCCTGTTATTGAATATTTAGAAAGTCTTGGAAGTTCTTGTAAGTTGATAATAAAAAAGACTGTGTTACCTAAGGTCTTTTCAATTTCAATCGAAACATCCGTGAATAGATGTTGTTCCCATAGATTCTTAACTGCTGAAGAAATTTCTTGCCCTGGAATCGTGATGAGGTCACCCACTCGCATTCCGGATAATGAAATCAAAACTTTCTTATCAAGATGCTCCGTACCTTCTACTCGAATACCACCAATTTCATATTGCTGAGGATTGTTGTAGTCCAAATCTTGAGCATGCGTAGTAATCGCAAAACAAAACAAGCACAAGCTTAAAAAAAACTGTTGTAATTTATTCATTCTTAATTTTTACTAGGACTTTATTTGTTCACTGGTTTTACCAAATCTTCTTTCTCTTGATTGAAAAGCAAGAATAGCTTCGTACAAAGATTCCTTATCGAAATCTGGCCAAAACTTATCTGTAAAGTACAATTCTGTATAGGCTGCTTGCCATAATAAGAAGTTACTTAATCGATATTCTCCACTTGTTCTAATCATTAACTCAGGATCAGGAATACTTGGCTCGTAAAGATGCTTATTAATCGTTGATTCTGTAATATCCCCTTCGCTTATTTCACCTTTTTTAACTTGGCTAGCTATCTTTTTAAAAGCGTCAACTAGCTCGGCACGGCCACCATAGCTCAAGGCTAAGCTTAGCGTAAGTCGGGTATTGTTCTTGGTGGCTTCTTTTACTTTTGCCAATTGCTCTTGTGCTCTAGAAGGTAAAGTTTCAATTGAACCAATAGTCATTAGTTTGATGTTGTTCTTCATCAACGTTTTGGTTTCATTTCCAATTGTTCTAACTAACAACTCCATTAAAGCGGCAACTTCAAGTTTAGGTCTATTCCAATTTTCAGAAGAAAAAGCATAAAGAGTAAGGTATTTAACTCCTAGTTCCGCGCAAGCTTCACTTACTTCCCGAACAGATCCAACACCATTTTTGTGTCCAAAGATTCTATTCTTACCTTTTTCCTTAGCCCAACGACCATTGCCATCCATAATGACGGCGATGTGTTTGGGCAATTTTTCTAAATTAATGGCTTCTTTTAGACTCATGTTTTTGGGGTCAATTCACAAAGGTAATCATTTCACCTTATAGCTCCGGGCGTTGGGCATTTAAGTCTAAAAATAGTGTACGAAACTGAAACTCCTGCAAATAGATAAAAATCATTCTTTGATGAAGTTCCACGTTGTTTTCCTGGTTCTGCAATTAGCTCTCCCACTTCACCTGATCGATCGCTTAGGGCATAAGCCAAACCTGTAGAGCCTTGGGGTAAGGATAAAGGACTAGGGTAAACACCACTTACATCATCTAAATAATCTGTAAATGTGATTCTTATATCACCAAAGATTCCGATGTTCCAATTTCTTCCCACGCTGAATTTCAACCCTCCACCAATCGGTATGGCGAAATTCACAATTCTATATTTTTTCAAGTCTGAATAACTAGGGTCCGTTTGACCTTCCGTCCCTAAAGGTTGCAAGTAATACCATTGGCCTTGATATTCTGCTTGCGGGTTGAAGTAGAAAGCTGCAAAACCGATGGTAAAGTAAGGACTAAACCATTCTTGTTTTTTCTTCTTATTAAATTCTAAGAAGTTTAACTCGAGCATAGCGGCTATTTCACCAATGTTCGATTTGAAATGCAGATTACGTTGTCTGTTAAAGCCGTTCGGAGATTTTTTATCATCGAAGGCAACTTGACCAAAAGAAATGGAGCTCTTCAGCACCCATCTAGTATTGAAATTATTACGAAGAAATATACCTCCAACTGGACGAATCATAGAAAAGCTGGCATTCGAATTTAAGTCACCAAAATAATTGGCACCCCCCATCCAAGCTCCAACTTCAAAATTCTGAGCCTTACTAGTTGTTAGTATTAGAAACAAAAAGACTACAGTCAAGTAAGAACTTAAAGGGCCTTTTATTTTACTTACAGCAACTTTTGTCATAGTCATTAATAACGCTCTATTTGGTAGACTTAATATAAATCTGGCCAAATATTAAAGAGTTCGTTGAATTTCTATTTCAGTGTACGCTTCTATTACATCGCCTACTTCAATATTATTGAATCCTTTCATGTGTAAACCACAATCCTGACTCGAAACTACTTCTTTAACATCATCTTTGTATCGTTTCAAAGAAGCTAACTTACCTGAGTGTAAAACGATACCATCTCGAATTACTCGAACAAGGTGATCTCTTTTTATCTTACCATCAGTAACTATACAACCAGCAACTGTTCCGATTTTAGTAATCTTAAATACTTCTTGTACCTCAAGATTTCCTGTAATTTTCTCTTCAATTGTTGGTTCAAGCATTCCTTCCATTGCGGCAGTAAGCTCTTCAATTGCTTTGTAAATAACTGAGTACAATCTGATTTCAACACCTTCATGTTCTGCAACACTTCTAGCTTGTGGGGAAGGACGAACTTGGAATCCAATTATAATGGCATCTGAAGCAGATGCTAACATAATATCAGATTCAGAAATTGCTCCTACACCTTTATGCAAGATGTTCACTTGAATTTCTTCCGTGGATAATTTTTGTAATGAATCAGAAAGGGCTTCAATTGAACCATCCACATCACCTTTAATAATAACATTCAATTCTTTAAATGTACCTAGAGCTAATCGTCTTCCGATCTCGTCTAGAGTAATATGTTTCTGTGTTCTTAAACCGTGCTCTCTTTCCAATTGACTTCTCTTGGCAGCCATGGTCTTACCTTCTTGCTCAGTAGCGAATACTTTAAAGCGTTCACCTGCAGCGGGGGCACCATCTAGTCCTAAAATTTGTACGGGTTGAGCAGGACCAGCAGATTCAATTTTCTCTCCTTTATGATTAGTCATGGCTTTTACTTTACCTGAGGTAGAGCCCGCTACTAGGAAGTTTCCTACTTCAAGCGTTCCGCCATCAACTAACAAAGTGGCAACATATCCACGTCCTTTATCTAAGGAGGCTTCAATTACTGCTCCTGATGCTGCCTTACTTGGATTAGCTTTAAGTTCGAGCAAATCCGCTTCTAATATGATTTTCTCTAGAAGCAAATCTATATTTGTTCCGTTCTTAGCAGAGATATCTTGTGATTGGAATTTACCTCCCCACTCCTCAATGATTAAGTTCATTTGAGAAAGTTGGTTTTTCACATTATCAGGATTCGCACCAGCTTTATCTATTTTGTTTATTGCAAATATCATTGGCACGCCTGCTGATTGGGCGTGACTAATGGCCTCTTTTGTTTGAGGCATGATATCATCATCTGCAGCAATTACAATTACCGCTATATCTGTCAATTTCGCACCACGTGCACGCATTGCAGTAAAGGCTTCGTGACCAGGTGTATCAAGGAAAGTAATTTTCCCCTTTTCTAGAGCAACTTCATAAGCACCAATGTGCTGAGTAATCCCACCGGCTTCTTTATCCGCCACATTTGCTTCTCTAATATAATCTAACAAAGATGTTTTACCATGATCTACGTGACCCATTATGGTTACCACTGGAGCTCTTGATACTAAATCTTCTTCAGCATCTACTTCCTCTTCAAAATCTTCTGTATCTGAAGCTGAGATAAACTCAATTTCGTAGCCATACTCATCCGCAATCAACTCGATTATTTCAGCATCTAGACGCTGATTAATCGAAACCATTACACCCAAGGTAAAACACTTTGTGATAATTTCAGTAGGTTTTACATCCAACATGTGGGCGATATCACTCACGGTAATAAACTCAGTTACCTTAATTTTTTGGTCATCGGCGCTTTGCTCTTCTTGCTTAATTTCTTCAGCTTCCTGAATTCCTTGACGTTTAGCTCTTCTTAGCTTAGCACGATTACTTTTCCCTGAAGTAGCTGCTTGAAGTTTAGCCATTGTAGCTTTCAACTTCTCTTCAATTTCTTTTTCACTTACAACTCTATCCTCAGGTCGAGTTTGCTTAGCCTTATCTATTTTTGCGCTTTTCGGATCAATTTTAGCGCTCTTTTTAAATCGCTTTCTTTTACGTTTAGCGTCTTCACTATTAGAATCCGATTTTTCTTTTGGTTTTCTTTCTTCAAGTATAATTTTACCAAGAACCTTCGTTCCTTTCAACTCAACTCTTTTCGTAGCTATGAAATCCTGAGCATCCTCAATCTTTGGTTTTGCCTCAACAGGTTGTTCTACTTTCGGGTCTACTTTTGCTTCTACTTTATCATTGATATTTCCAACAATTTTAGGACCAGAAAGCCTTGGCTTTTCTGATTCCATCATTTCTGGTTCAGCTTTAACCTTCTTAGGCTTTTCTTTCGGCTCAGTTTTTTCTACTGGTGCCTTAACCTGCTTTTCAACAGGTTTTTCTACAGTCTTCGCTTCTTCTTTCTTCGCAGGCTTCTTATCTAAATCCACGGTACCCATAACCTTAGGACCAGTCAATTCAACTTTGGCTCTTTCAATAAGTTCTTCCTTAACCTCAACTGTTTTAGTCTTACCGTCTTCAGTAAGTTCCAGCTTAATGTTTTTGTTTTTATTGCCTAATTGTATACTATCTGCAGTTTCCTTTAGAGTTTTTGCATCTCCAAATTCATTCAGCAAGGTCATATACATAGCTTCATCCAGTTTCGTGGTAGGCTTATCTTCAACTTCGAAACCTTTGCCTCGTAAAAAGTCGATGATAGTCCCAGTACCCACGTTAAGGGTTTTAGCAGCAGCAATCAGTCTTTTCGGTTTAAATTCTGACATAAATATTTTATGTTTTATATTTCTTGCCTTACGGCGATTTTATTAAAAGATTAAAGGCAAAATGGAAGACTATTTTTCGTCTTCTTCAAATTCAGCTTTCAATATTTCAAATATTTCTTTTACTGTTTCGTCCTCTAAATCAGTTCTTCGAATTACTTCACTTTCACTTAATTCAAGAACACTCTTAGCTGTATCACAACCAATTTTTTTCAATTCATCGATAACCCAGCTATCAATTTCATCTGAAAATTCTTCAATGTCGATATCTACCTCTTCATCATCTGTATCCCTGAATACTTCAATTTCATAACCAACCATTCTACCAGCTAGTTTAATATTCATTCCTCTTTTACCAATAGCTAATGAAACCTGATCTGGTTTCAAGTACACAGCGATTGATTTATTCTCTTCATCAATAACTACAGACTCAATTTTTGCAGGAGACAACGCTCTCGTTGTCATTAATTTTAAATTGTCGGTATAATTAAGAATGTCAATGTTCTCATTTTTTAACTCACGTACAATACCGTGAATACGACTTCCTTTCATACCTACACAAGCTCCAACAGGGTCAATTCTATCATCATAAGACTCAACGGCAACTTTTGCTTTCTCGCCTGGCTCACGCACAATTTTCTTTATCGTAATAAGACCATCAAAAATTTCAGGTACTTCTAGTTCTAATAGTTTCGCTAAAAACGCATTGTCTGTTCTAGAAAGGATAACAAATGGATTATTGTTTTTAAGCTCTACTTTTTTAACTACTGCTTTTACTGTTTCTCCTTTTTTGAAGTAATCCATTCTGATTTGCTCAGACTTTGGCAAAATCAATTCATTTCCTTCGTCGTCAATCAATAAGATCTCTTTCTTCCAAACCTGGTATACTTCAGCATTGATGATATCACCAACTCTATCTTTATATTTCTTATAAACCTCATCTTTCTCTAATTCTAGAATTCTAGAAATTAAAGTTTGTCTAGCAGCTAAAACTGCTCTACGACCGAAATCTTCAATAATAACTTTTTCATAGCAATCTTCACCAACCTCGTAATCTTCCTCAATTGCCACAGCATCTGTAATAGATACTTGAGTTAACTCATCTTCAACCTCTCCATCTCCAACAATCTCTCTAGTTCTCCAGATCTCTAAATCACCTTTATCTGTATTTACAATCACATCAAAGTTATCCGCATTACCGTATTTCTTTCTAAGTAATGTTTTAAACACATCCTCTAAGACTTTCATCATGGTAGGACGGTCAATGTTTTTAAAATCTTTAAACTCGGCAAACGAGTCGATAAGTTCTATACTATTCATTTTTTATCGGTTAAAAGTTAAAATGCAACAATGCTTGTTTTATATCAATTAAATCAATCGAAATTGATTCTAAGTCTTCTTCTTTGATCTTTTTAATTGGTCGCTTACTCTTTCGCACACCAAGTGTTGTACGCAGGCCAAACAAAGTAGTTTCACTTACTTCTTTAAGAAGCACAGCTACTTGTTCCCCATCTTGCATAGTAATCTTCAAGGTGCTTCCAATTCGCTTGGTAAACTGTTGTGGCACTCTTAAAGGGTTAGTCATTCCAGGAGAGGAAACTTCTAGTGTATACTTTTCAGGAACACTAGTATCTTCGTCTAAATACCCTTCTATGAATCTACTCAAACGGGTGCACTGTTTAATCGTAATAGAAGGAATACCATCAGCAAAAATCTGAATCTTGTAGTTCGCTCCAATTGCAATCTCGACCAAGAAAAGGTCCATCTCGGTCAACATTGGAACTATGAGTTCCTCTATTTTATTTTTTAGTGCATCCATGTTTTGTAGAATAAAAAGAGGGGACTCGCGCCCCCTCTTTCCCTTTAATTACACTGTAAATGTAATGGTTTTATGCCAAATTGTGAAATTTGAATTACTTTTTATTGTTGAGCGACTTTGAAGTGCATCATACTAGCTATACTTTTAGCTCTAGTTAAAGCTTCATCAGCCTTCGGTCCATTGAAGTGCAAACTCAAATTATTCTCCCATAAACGGAGCCATTCATCGAAATGCTTTTTCTCCATTTTCGCTAATTTATTTAAACCCAAATGCTTGGTCATAGGATTGCCAGAGAAGTTGCTGGTACCTAGTAAAATATCACTCCAGAAGGCATACATTCTAGGCATATGAGCACTCCAATCTATCGGTTCCACCTCATTAAAAAAATGACCAATCTCTTCATTTTCTCGGACCTTCTCATAGAAACTATCTACAAGAAATTCAATGTCTTTTTGGCTTTCTATATCTCCTTTCATTACGCGGGTTTAAGAAGGTTCCGAACCCTTTAAGGGTTCGGAACCGTTTTGAAAAAGTTGGTCAGCAGCGTTAAATGAAGAAGTTTTACCGGCTATAATTTCCGCTTCTAGGGCTGTAATCTTATTATTTACTTCACTATTCGTGTAAAAATTGCTCAACAAACGTTGCTTTATTGTTTCATGAAACCAAAACAAGTCTTGTTCTTTTCGTCGAGCTTTGAAAAACCCTTTTAAATCTTGGTGTTCGAAAAAAGAGCTAAAACTTTTCAAAAGAGGTTCAAGCCCTTGCCCGGCCAATGAGTCAATTGCTTTAACCTTAGTTAACCAAGAGAATTCTTTCTGTGGATAATAATGTAAAGCATTCTTAATTTCTTGCATGGCCAGCCTAGCTTTTGGCTTCAATTCATCGTCTTCATAAGCTTTATTGATAGCGATAATATCTGCCATCTCCATGATTCCTCTTTTTATTCCTTGAAGTTCATCTCCCGCACCAGCCAATAAGAGCAAAACAAAACAATCAACCATAGAATGTACGGCTATTTCACTTTGTCCTACACCAACAGTCTCCACTAAGACATAATCGTAGCCTGCAGCTTCACATAGCATAATCGTCTCTCGAGTTCTTCGACTCACACCACCTAAAGATTCTCCAGCGGCTGTAGGTCTAATATAAACTCGTGGATTGCCCGTCAGCTTTTCCATTCTAGTTTTATCTCCCAGTATGCTTCCTTTACTCAGTGAACTACTTGGGTCAACCGCAAGAACGGCTAGCTTTTTATTTTCTCCGATCAAGTTTTCACCAACCGCTTCAATAAAAGTACTTTTCCCTACACCTGGCACTCCAGTTATTCCTATTCTTTTAGATCCACCGGTATGGGGCAGCAATTCTTCCAAAATTTCCCTAGCTAATACTTGGTGATCACTTCGAGTGCTCTCCAATAAAGTAATGGCTCGACTGAGAATAATAGTATCTCCATCCAGTATCCCTTTTATGTAATCGTTATGCTCTAAAACTTTCATTTCTTTTGACAAAATTAAGAAAGTATGCAACCAAAACCTGAAGTTCTGCGTTTAAAAAGAAAGTAAACATGAAAAAATACAAGATTTTATTACTTATTGGGGCCTTGTTACTGATATTGAGCCTAGAAGCGTGTAAAACACAAAAAGATTGTGGTGGTCGCACCAAACATAAGTTGAGTAATGGGATTTGGATGTAGTTAAATCAACTAACTACTTAATCCTTGTAAACTTAAAATAGCCCATATTCACCACTGAATCTAAACCTTCTGTTAAAGGGCCTTCAGATAAATACGTGACCGGCTCAATGGAATCTAAGGGGCTATTAGCAGAACTAAAACTAATGCCCTCATCTGACCCAGCGTCGTAGCTTATAACATAAGAGCTTACTTCATCATACCACAAACCATCTGTTTGATCTTGTAAAGAAGTGGTGGCCGAAACAAACCAATCTGGACTAGGTGCAATCATACTCACAGCCGTTACATAATGATACCCTTCTCTCAAACCCAATTGAATTTTACTGCTGTTTCCTGGACTATCAAAACTATTGCCTTGAATAACATCTAGGCCTTCTCCCGTATTTACAAAAAACTCTAACTCCTCGTTAATTTTATCTGTATTTCCCGTTTCAGCTATATTCCTCAAACCTTCGCTTGCGCTTAATCCCTCAATAAAAAGACGAGAAGAAGAAAGATGCGACACTGCAACAAACGGGGAAAAGTGAGCACCACTTGGGAAATCTGTAGGATGAGTGCTTGCGCTCCACGTACTTACAAATTCAACTTCATAAACCACGCTAAAGCGATCAATTCGATCCTTCGTACAAGCATTTAGGCTCAATAAAAACAAACCAATCATTAAACTCTCTTTCATTCGAATCATTTCAGTGAAAACGCTAAGTCTAAAACTTTAGTGCCCTTCATTATTAAATTGCTCCTCTTCCTCTGCTTTTTGCGCTAATACATCTGGGTGAAAAGGAGAGGCCTCTTGATGCTTTTTAATGGCTTTTAGTGCCACTCTTATGGAAATAAACAAGCCTAAGAAAGAAAACAATGCAAACGCAGGTATGTTGTTTTGCATGAGGAAAAAATCATAAGCACCATGCAAAGCTATAGCAGCTATTAATCCTCGCAATTTATATTTCCATGCTGATTCAGGATGTTGCCAAGCAAGACCAAAATAATAACCCATTATTACACCAAAACTAGCATGAGCAGGCACAGCAGTGAACATTCTTAACAAACCAACACTCACACCACCGCCCATTACATAAAAGATGTTCTCGACAGCCGCAAAACCTAAACTTACTACAACACCATAGACAATGCCATCAAAAGGTTCATCAAATTCTTTTTGACGAAAGGCATAAATTCTTAGCATAATAAATTTACTTAGCTCTTCTGAGCCTGCCACGATAGCAAAGGCCCAAATAGCTGTTACCATAACATTCAAAGAGTTTTCAGGGAAGATGCTTCCTAGCGAATACTCAAGAATTAATGCTGGAATAACCGAAAGACAGCCTAGTAAAAAGCTGATAATCAAGTGTTTCACGGGCTCCTTGTCATATTTGTCTTTTAAATAAACAAAAAACAAAATGGCCACAACAGGAGCAAGAGCTAAGGCAATGAGCATAATTTCTTCTTATGACTTAAAGATATACGTTTTTGTAGAATGTCAAATAAAGCGATAAATATGTTAGCTAAAATCCATTCAATTGTGAATAAATCGCCTAGTCATTTTCAAAAAAAGGAAGTAAATTTGAGACTCTAAAAAGCCCATCATAAATGATTCATTTTTTCAATCATCACGACGAATATTTTTACACTGTTCAAACACAGGAAACTTTAGACAAAAAAACAATTGAAAAATTAGAATGGCTATTCGGAGAAGCAAAAAAAGTCGACGCCTCAAACATTCAATTATCGACTACTCAACTCTTTCTTGGCCCAAGAGCGGCAATGATAAGTCCTTGGTCTACAAACGCAGTTGAAATAACTCAAAATATGGGCATCAATGGTATTCTTCGTATTGAGGAGTATAGCATCATTACACAAGAGTTTCAAAGCTTTGACCCCATGCTTTCAGAGCGATTTGAAAAACTTCATCAAGAAATGTATACTATTGACGTAGAGCCGGAAGCTATTATAGATGTTGACAACATTGAGGAATACAATAAAAAAGAAGGCTTAGCACTCAGCGAAGACGAAGTCACTTACTTAGATGATCTTGTAACTCGTTTGGGAAGAAAACTAACCGACTCAGAAGTGTTTGGATTCTCACAGGTAAATTCTGAGCATTGTCGACATAAAATATTTAATGGCTCATTTGTCATTGATGGCAAAGAGCAAGAGAAGTCTTTATTCAAGATGATTAAAGAAACTTCAGCGAAGTATCCTAATGATATTGTATCTGCATATAAGGACAATGTGGCCTTTGTGAAAGGACCAAAAGCCGTTCAGTTTGCTCCAAAGAGCGCAGAAAAAGCTGATTTCTATCAAGAAGAAGAATTTGAATCTGTTATTTCTTTAAAAGCAGAAACGCATAATTTCCCAACCACAGTAGAACCGTTCAATGGTGCGGCTACCGGTTCAGGAGGAGAGATAAGAGACCGATTAGCTGGTGGAACGGGATCATTACCTTCCGCTGGAACTGCAGTATATATGACATCCTATTCTCGTTTAGAAGCCAATCGTGCTTGGGAACAAGGAGTAGGAGAAAGAAAGTGGTTGTATCAAAGACCTTTAGATATCTTAATAAAAGCATCTAATGGGGCTTCTGATTTTGGAAACAAGTTTGGACAGCCCTTAATTGCGGGATCTGTTTTAACTTTTGAGTACCAACAAGATGGAAAGACTACCGCCTATGACAAAGTCATCATGCAAGCTGGCGGAGTTGGTTATGGTAAAGCGGAAGGTGCATTAAAAAAGACCCCAAAAGCAGGTGATAAAATTGTGATTTTAGGTGGAGACAATTACCGAATTGGAATGGGTGGAGCAGCAGTTTCTTCCTCTGATACAGGTGCCTTTGGAAACACTATTGAATTGAATGCTATTCAGCGTTCTAATCCAGAAATGCAAAAGCGTGCAGCTAACGCTATTCGCGGAATGATGGAAAATCAAGAAAATCCAATTGTTTCTATTCATGATCACGGGGCTGGTGGACACTTAAACTGTTTGAGCGAGCTAGTAGAAGATACTGGTGGAAATATTGACTTGGATAAATTACCGGTAGGTGATCCAACACTTTCAGCCAAAGAAATTATTGGTAACGAAAGCCAAGAAAGAATGGGCTTGGTTATTAGTGGAGAACATATTGAGACCCTTCAACAAATAGCCGACAGAGAAAGATCTCCGATGTATACCGTAGGAGTTGTAAGCGATAACATGCGCTTTACTTTTGAATCTAAAACCAAGGGGCAAAAGCCGATGGATTTGAACCTCAGCGATATGTTTGGGAGTTCTCCAAAGACCATCTTAACGGATACCCGTCAAGCAGCAAATTTTTCAGCGCTTGCGTACAAATCAAGTGATATTTACGCTCACCTGGAGCAAGTTTTACAATTAGAGGCAGTTGCTTGTAAAGATTGGTTGACCAATAAGGTAGATCGATGCGTTGGTGGGAAAGTAGCTAAACAACAATGTGCTGGTGCGTTACAATTACCCCTTAATAATGTAGCCGTAATGGCCTTGGATTACAAAGGCAAAGAAGGGATTGCTACATCGATAGGTCATTCGCCAATCAGTGGATTAATCAATCCAAAAGCAGGAAGTAGAAATAGTATAGGAGAAGCCTTAAGTAATTTAGTTTGGGCTCCAATCAATAAAGGATTAACTGGTGTGTCCTTGTCAGCTAACTGGATGTGGCCATGTAAAAATGATGGAGAAGATGCACGTTTATATGATGCAGTGGAAGCTTGTGCTCAATTTGCTATTGATCTCGGTATCAATATTCCAACAGGAAAGGATTCTCTTTCCATGAAGCAACGTTATCCAAATGAAGATGTTATTTCTCCAGGTACCGTTATAATATCAAGTGTTGGAAATTGTTCTGATATTTCGAATGTAGTTGAACCTGTATTACAAAAAGGTGGGGGAGGTATATATTACATTAACTTGTCTCAAGATGATTACCAGTTAGGTGGTTCTTCTTTTGCTCAAGTATTAGCTAAAGTTGGCCAAGAAGTACCAGACATAAAAAATCCTACTGCTTTTAGAACAGCTTTCGATACGATACAAGAATTGATAGGCAAAAACTTGATTCAAGCTGGACATGATATAGGAAGTGGTGGATTGATAACTACTCTATTAGAAATGTGTTTTGCTGAACAAAATTTAGCTGCAGATATAGATTTGACGGCATTGGCGGAGTTAGACTCAACTAAAGTATTATTTGCTGAAAATATAGCTCTAGTTTTCCAAGCTTCCAAAGAAGCAGAAGCCATCCTTGAAGCCGCAAACGTTCCTTATCATAAAATTGGAAGCGTTAGTTCAGGTGAAGCATTAACTGTTCAGAACCATCAAGAAGAATTGAGTTTCAACATCCCTCAATTGAGGGATATTTGGTACAAGACCTCTTACCTTTTCGATACTCACCAAAGCGGAGCCAAACAAGCCAAGGCAAGATATGAGAATTATAAAAACCAAGCATTAGCATACACCTTCCCTAATCAATTTACAGGCAAGCTTCCTCAATTTGAAGGCGCTCGACCTAAGGCTGCAATCATTAGAGAGAAAGGGAGTAACTCGGAAAGAGAGATGGCACATGCTATGTTTTTAGCTGGCTTCGATGTGAAAGATATACATATGACTGACTTAGTTTCAGGGAGAGAGAACCTAGAAGATGTTCAATTCATTGGAGCAGTTGGAGGATTTTCAAACTCTGATGTATTGGGAAGCGCAAAAGGATGGGCTGGATCATTTAAATACAATGAGAAAGCAAACAAAGCCTTAAACAATTTCTTTGCAAGAGAAGACACCTTAAGTGTAGGAATCTGTAATGGGTGTCAATTGTTTGTTGAATTAGGCTTAATCAACCCGGACCACGTAGACAAGCCTCGCATGTTACACAACAACAGCCATAAACATGAAAGTGGATTTACTTCTGTTGAAGTAGCAAGTAATAAATCAATAATGTTAAGTAGTTTAGCTGGAAGCACCTTAGGTGTTTGGATCTCTCACGGAGAAGGAAAATTCCATTTACCTAAAGAAGAATCAGCCTACAATATAGTAGCCAAGTATGGTTATGAAGGCTACCCAGCAAATCCGAATGGTTCTAAGTACAACACAGCCATGATATGTGATGATAGCGGTCGTCATTTAGTGATGATGCCGCATATTGAGCGTTCTATCTTTCAATGGAATTGGGCTAACTATCCTGGTGGAAGAAAAGATGAAGTGAGTCCGTGGTTAGAAGCGTTTGTGAATGCAAGAGAGTGGTGTGTGGATAAGGAATAGTTTCTCGAGTGTAGTTTTCTCGCTAAGGATTGCTAGCTAAGACGCAAAGGCGCATAGTTAGATGTTGTATATTAAGTGTTTCTATGTAAAACGAAATTGCGGCTTAGCGTACCGATATCTATCGGTATTGCGAGAAAAACCTTTTACCCAATCATCTCTAAGAAATCATCTTCAGAGATAATATTAACTATTGTTTCACCAGCTTTCTCATTGATTTTTTCTGCCTTGGTCAACTTAGACCCCGCTTTTTCGCCAGCAATCAAGTAATTCAATTTAGCACTTACTCCGCTTACGTTCTTTCCTCCATTCTCTTCAACTAATGCCTTCGCTTTGTCTCTAGAGAATCTGCTTAACGCTCCTGTAAACAAGAATGTTAGTCCTTCTAGTTTATTGCTCTTTAGGACATTGTCCTCTTCCGTTTTCTCCACTTTCACCCCTAACTCTTCAAGGTTCTTCAACAAGACTTGATTTTCTTCATTCTGGAAAAAACTCATTACACTTTCAGCCACTTTAGGGCCCACATCTTCTAGTTCTGCTAAACTTTCCATCGTCCAATTAATCAAGTCATCTACCCGTTGAATTTGCTTCTCTAGCATTTTAGCCGTAGCACTCCCAACATGTCTAATCCCTAGACCGACAAGCAATCGCCATAAGGGTTGTTGTTTAGATAGTTCAACTCCCTTTTTAAGATTTTCGATAGACTTTTCTTTCCAACCTTCCAAGGCTAAAACCTTCTCATAATCAAAACGATAAATGTCTTCTACATTTTCTAATAAGCCTTCCGCAATGAAGCGCTTCACAATATCTTTTCCCATGCCATCTATATCCATAGCCCCTTTAGATACAAAATGAATCATTCGTTCTTCAGTTTGAGCGGGGCATTCTACATTATCGCATCGCCATACCGCATCGCCTTCTGGTCGCACGAGCTTAGCCTCACAAGAAGGACAAGTCGTAGGGAAAACAACTACTTCAAGCTCTTTTCGTTTGCTCAAATCTACACTTGCGATGTAAGGAATCACATCACCAGCTCTTTCTACTCGCACATAATCACCAATATGAACATCCTTTTCCGCAATGAAATCTGCATTATGTAGAGAAACAGAAGATACCGTTACCCCAGCCAATCGAACGGGATCCAACTTGGCAACAGGAGTTACCGCACCCGTCCTACCTACTTGATATTCAATGTTTAATAACTGAGTTGTTGCTTGTCTTGCTTTGAATTTATAAGCGATGGCCCACCTCGGATGATGCGCGGTAGAACCCAATGTATTTTGCAAACGCAAATCATCGACCTTGATTACCATCCCATCGATTTCGTAATTGTAATTATCTCTTTTTTGCTCCCATCCTTGCGCAAACTGAATGACATCTTGGATGTTGGTGCTTAAAGTCTTTTCTTCTTGAGGAGTTTGAAAGCCCAATTCGGCTAGCATTTCTATATTCTGAAAATGAGAAGTAAATTTCTCTCCTAACATTTCTTTTCCATCAGCATCCACGACATAGCCTATTTGGTAAATGAAGGCTTCCAAATTACGTTTAGCCACTTCATTAGGATCTTTCATTCGCAAAGAACCAGAGGCTGTATTTCTGGAGTTTTGGAAGACCTTTAGTCCTTCTCTTTCTCGTTCAATGTTCATTTGATCAAAGTTGTTCAACTCAATAACAACCTCGCCTCTTAACTCAATTTTACCAATGCCATATTTAGAGAATAGGGCTGTAATCGGTACATTCTTTAACTGTTTGGCATTTGCCGTAATCTCTTCCCCTTCTGTTCCGTTTCCACGAGTTGCTCCACGAACTAATTGATCGTTTTCATACACTAAGGCTATACTTGCCCCATCAAATTTAGGCTCCACGCAATAGCTAATTCCTTCTCGGTTACTCAACTTCATTACGGATTCATCAAAAGCATTTAAGTCATCAGCATTATATGAATTGCTCAATGACAACATCGGCACCGTATGAGCTACTGAAGTGAAATCAGAAGTCAATGCTTGAGCTACTCTTTGTGTCGGCGAGTCTGCCGTAATGAGTTCTGGATTCTTCTCTTCTAGCGTTTTTAATGACTTGAATATTTTGTCATACTCCACATCTGAAATACTTGGTTCCGCTTTGACGTAATATTTCCAATCATGATACTGAATCAATTCCCTTAGGGGTACAATATCCTCTTTTGTCAATTTCTTATAGAGCAAATTGTCCGTTTGCACCTGCATTTCATCGTCGTTCCAATCTTTTACCATCTTGTGTTGAAGCTTACTTAGGTTTATAATTGCTTGTTGCTAAAATCGTGGCAGGAGGAGTAGCCAACAACTCTTTCAATGAAAGTTCATCAGCAGCATTTTCCATGTATTGATTAACTATTTGCCACCCTACCCAGCTGCCAACATTCCCAGGCGCTTGCTCAGGCATTCCCGCCGTCATTGGACCATCGCCAATATGGCGACTATGCTCCATATAGTTTTTGGAATAGAATAAATCGTGTTCATTGTAAAATTTCCAGATTTCTCCTTCAGCATTATCACACCAAGCAAATTGCTCTTCAGTATATCCGATCAAAACATGTTTAGCTTCTTCAGGCTGCATACACTCTTTGAAATAATACAATTTACCCTTTTCAATCATTGCATGAATCAAGGCATCTGTTTCGGCTAAGTCGTCTGGGGCATAATATGCATTGAACATTACCTCCATTACATTGGGAACGATATACTCCGGTTCAAATCGATTAATGATGTAATACGGAAAGTCAAAACTACCATAATACATGTAATCTTTCCCTAGATACATATCCAAAGAGATCAAAATATACGTAGAATCCAGAGCCACCGCATTATAGCCAAATTCGCTAATTATAGTTTTAAATGCAGGGAGTTGTTTATTAGGGAAGTAATACTTAAAGTGCTTGAGCGACTCTTCCAACTCTTCTTGCATAGGGGAAATGTCTCCATAAAGTTTTTGCACCGTATCATACAATTCTAAAACATAAGGATTGGTGTAAAAATGCTGAAGATCAAGCATGGTAGGTGTTATACTATCGCTAATATGTCCGAAACGCATGACGTTGACGGTGTAGAAATCAAAAAAGCTAGAATCTTTTTCGCGATGAATAGCTAAACTATTGTAAAGGTCATTGGTGTCCACATCAAAGAAGGATTGATCAAAACGATCAATTTCTAAATTCAAATCTATCTCCGAAACATCTATCTTTTTCGTATTTTTGTTGAATAAATCACAACTTACAAGCGTTAACATACAAATACTTAAAATAATAAAATAGCGGAAAGTGTTCTTCATGGCTCTGCAAAATAAACCATTCAGTATGAAAAAAATTATAATAGCCTTTGCTTTTTTACTTTTTATAACAAATTCTTTTGCACAACACAAAAAATTTAGATTTGGATTGCAATTTACGAACGGCTTGTCTTTTTTGAAATCTGATAATGTGAACATCGCAGATTCGAAGGTTGGCTATGCCTTTGGTTACGGATTAAAGACTGAATTTTACTTTGATGAGAACTATGGCATCAGCACAGGATTAACTATCAGCCATCCTAGAGCTTCAAGAAGCAATAGTCCAGCAGTTAATGAAGTAATTTTCGATACCACATCGACCTATGCCAACGATAATTTCTTAGTCCCCGGCATAAAGGAAACCTATAAGTTCAACTACATTGAAATACCTTTTACGTTCAAATTGAGAACGAATGAAATTGGCTATTTTAGATATTTCGGAGAATTCGGTTTAGTTAATTCTTTTCGTGTTCGCTCGAGATTGAGCCTGGTTGGTTCTAGCATTGAAAATGAATCTATCAGTAAAAAATTAGCCCCTTTCGATTTACGTTCAAACTTTTTTAACGCCAGCCTAAAAGTAGGTGGAGGATTTGAATATACCTTTAGTGACAAAACAGCCCTTGTTGTAGAATTGTCATTCAACAATGGGTTTGTAAACGTTTTGAAAGATGGGGATGATAAGCGAACAGTGCTACGTGTAGTGAACTTAAGCACTGGAATCATGTTTTAAAAACAATCCTACTCCCCTTTGGGTTTTCAAGATAATCTTAATTAAAGTCTAGTCAAATGAAAGTTGCTATCGCTCAATTAAACTATCACATTGGACATTTTGAAAAAAATTTTTCAAAAATACAAAGTGCAATAGACGACGCTATTCGTGTAAAAGCAGACATCGTTCTTTTTGGAGAACTCGCAGTCTGTGGTTACCCGCCAAGAGATTTCCTTGAATTTGAAGACTTCATTAATAAATGCGATGAAGTTATTGAACAAATCAAACCTTTAACTAAAGATATCGCAGTAGTTATTGGAGCACCGAGCAAGAACCCCGTTGCTGAAGGTAAAGACCTATTCAACTCAGCCTATTTTATAGCAGATGGAGAGGTTCTTGGAATGGCTCACAAAGCCCTTCTTCCTACCTATGACATTTTTGATGAGTACCGATACTTCGAACCCTGTGAAGAATTTCATGTTATCGAATATAAAGGCAAGAGAATTGCCTTAACAATCTGTGAGGATATTTGGAATATTGGTAATGAAAACCCATTGTACAAAATTTGCCCAATGGATAGCCTTATTCTGCAAAAGCCCGACTTCATCCTCAACTTATCAGCTTCGCCTTTTTCATACAATCAAGCTGAAGAACGAAAGGAAATCGTAAAGGCTAACACCAAGAGATATGGAGTGCCTTTGTTTTACGCCAACCATGTCGGAGCACAAACCGAAATCATTTTTGATGGAGGATCTTTGGCTGCAAATAGCAGAGGAGAAATTGTTGCTGAGCTGCCCTACTTTGAGGAATGTATTGAAATGATTGATAGTGATGAAATCGATGATTTGATAGGAATTGAACAGGAAATGCCAAAGATTGAGCGAGTACATCTTGCCTTGGTAAGTGGTATCCGCCAATACTTCAACAAACTTGGTTTTACAAAAGCAACTCTAGGCTTATCTGGAGGAATTGATTCTGCATTAGTTTTAGCACTTGCTGCGGAAGCTTTAGGTAAGGACAACGTCCTATCCGTGCTAATGCCTTCTCATTATAGTAGTGACCACTCGGTAAATGACTCGTTGGAAATGTGTGATAATTTAAAATCACCGTTTAAGACTATTCCAATTGAAGACATGTATCACAATGTTGAAGCAAACTTAAAACCCCATTTAGAGGGTAAGGAGCCAGATGTAACAGAGGAAAATATTCAAGCTCGGTTAAGAGGATTAACCCTTATGGCGTTGTCTAATAAGCTTGGGTACATCCTATTAAACACCACGAATAAAAGTGAAGCCGCTGTGGGATATGGAACGCTATATGGAGATATGTGTGGTGGTCTTTCCGTTATTGGAGACTTATACAAAGGCCAAGTGTATGAATTGGCTAGATTTATTAATAAAGATCGAGAAATCATCCCTGAAAATATCATTACCAAAGAGCCTTCGGCAGAATTGAAACCTAATCAAAAAGACAGTGACTCCTTGCCAGCTTATGACAAGCTGGATGCTGTACTCTTCCATTATATAGAAGAACGTCTTGGACCAAAAGAGATCATTGCCTTAGGTTATGACGAAGCTTTAGTGAACAGCGTACTTCGCTTGGTAAATATGAGTGAATGGAAACGCCATCAAATGGCTCCGGTATTGAGAGTCTCACCCAAGGCCTTTGGTATGGGTCGCCGTGTGCCGATAGTTGCTAAGTATCTAGGGTAATTCGCTAAGTCAATCTAGAACCCAACTAATTATTCAAACCAATAAAAATAATCAACTATAACTTAGACCCGTCGCAGGGTGCTAGTGGTGGCATGACTTGGAGTCATGCCACCACTAGTTCAAGCAATTTTTACCTTTAACACTTCTTAACCACCTACCAAGCACATCGTTTTTTAAATTTGTCCTACAAAATTTTGGACGAACATGGAAAACACAAGTATAGACATCAGGGAATTAACAGAAAAGATTGAAAAAGAAAGTGGATTTATTGACCTCATCAATCTAGAGATTGGGAAATCAATCGTGGGGCAAAAGAAAATGGTAGAACGATTAGTTCTAGCTATGCTAGCGAATGGGCACATCCTTTTAGAAGGAGTTCCTGGGTTAGCAAAAACCTTAGCCATCAAGTCTTTATCTTCAGCTGTAGAAGGTAAGTTCAGTCGGATACAATTCACGCCCGACTTACTCCCTGCGGATATTTTGGGGACTATGATCTATAACCAAAAAGAGAATGACTTTAAAATAAAGAAAGGGCCCGTTTTCGCAAACTTCGTATTAGCAGATGAGATAAATAGAGCTCCAGCTAAGGTGCAAAGTGCTTTGTTAGAAGCTATGCAAGAGAAGCAAGTTACTATTGGGGATACCACTTTCAAATTAGATGCGCCTTTCCTAGTATTGGCCACTCAGAATCCAATAGAACAAGAAGGGACTTATCCTTTACCAGAGGCTCAGATAGATCGTTTCATGCTTAAAGTAAACATCACCTACCCTCAAAAAGAAGAAGAGCGGGAAATCATTCGTATGAATATTGGCAACAGCAAGCCAACAATAAATCCTGCAGCCAGCTTGAAAGCCATCCTTCGAGGAAGAGAATTAGTAAAAGACGTGTACATGGATGAAAAAATTGAGCAATACATTCTAGATATTGTTTTTGCTACTAGAGACCCAGCTGCAAACAACTTAAAGAAAATAGCCCCATTAATTACTTATGGTGGTTCACCACGTGCAAGTATTAATCTGGCAATGGCAAGTAAAGCCTTGGCTTTTATGAAGAAAAGAGGATATGTAATTCCTGAAGATGTAAAAGCAATTTGTCATGATGTAATGCGCCATAGAATAGGATTAAGTTATGAGGCTGAAGCCGAAAATGTAAGCGCCGATGACTTAGTAAGTGAAGTTCTTAATGCTGTTGAAATTCCATAAACTCCGTCAAGCCAATTACGATTGAACAGAAGGAAATAACAAATGGAAACGAACGAATTACTTAAAAAAGTTAGAAAGATAGAGATCAAAACCAAGGGCTTGACGAATCAAGTCTTTACCGGTTCGTATCACTCTGCCTTTAAAGGAAGGGGAATGTCTTTTAGCGAAGTTCGTGGCTACACCTATGGAGATGATGTTCGGGCTATTGACTGGAATGTAACTGCCCGATTTGATGCCCCTTTTGTGAAAGTTTTTGAGGAAGAACGTGAGTTAACTGTCATGCTACTAATCGATATTAGCAAGTCATCATATTTCGGAACACAGAAACAATTCAAGAATGAATTCATGGCAGAAATTGCGGCAGTTCTTGCTTTTTCAGCCATTCAAAATAATGACAAGGTAGGCGTCATGTTCTTCAGTAATAAAGTTGAAAAATATATTCCACCAAAGAAGGGTAAGAAGCATGTTTTGCTAATTATTCGAGAGTTGCTAAACATTGAGCCTAAGGAAGATAGTACCGATATTGGCACCGCACTAGAGTACTTCAATAATTTGGTAAAACGAAGAAGTATTGCTTTTGTAATGTCTGATTTTAAAAGCAAGTCTTACACCAATTCACTTCGTATTGTTCGTAAAAAACATGATGTAATTGGTTTGCATGTTTACGACCCTATGGAAAGAGATTTACCTAACATCGGACTAGTCCAAATGGAAGATTTAGAATCAGGCAAAAAAATCTGGGTAGACAGTTCATCAGATAGTTTGAGGAGAGATTACAGTCAGTACTTTGAAGATCGTAGAGCTGAAAATGAAAAAACTTTCTATCGCTTAAAAGCCGATTTTTTAAGCCTAAATACTGCAGATGATTACATCGCGGTAATGATGCAAATGTTTAAAAGAAGGGGGCAACGACGATGAGGAATTTGTTGATTGCCATCTTATTCGTTTCCTTTTCTAGTGGAAGTTTATCCGCTCAAGAATTCAGCATCGAATTGAATAAAGACTCTATGTTGATTGGCGACCATATCCTCATGACCATGGACCTCAAACTCCAAGAAGGAGAAAATGGGTTCTTCCCTCAATTAATCGACTCTGTGATGATATTTGATCTTATTGAGACTTACCCTATAGATACGCAAGGTAATCATATCAAGCAGCAGCTGTTACTTACTCAGTTTGATGCAGGCAATTATCAAATAGCCGGCCTACCTGCACTTATTCAAAGGAGTAATGGTGCAATTGACACGGTGCAGTCTAACAGCTTAATCTTAGTTGTAAATACCATTGAAGTAGATACTTCGAAAGCCATAAAGCCTATTAAAACCGTAAAATCAATTCCTTTTCCTTGGAAACCTTTCTTGAAAAAGCTAGCGCTTTGGTTGATTCCAATATTTATTATTCTTGCCTTAATCATTTGGTATTTTCTACGTAAAAAGGATATTAAAATATTTAAGGAGAAGCCGAAAACCATGCTCGATTATTATCATGAGGCTTTAGATAAATTGCAAGAATTAGAAAATGAAAAACTTTGGCAAAATGAAAAAGTCAAAGACTACTATTTGGGAGTATCTGAAATTCTAAGAGAATACATTGAAGGCCGATTTGGTGTCCATGCCATGGAAAGTACAACAGATGAAATCAAAGAAGTCCTTTTCTTGAACCGCTCACTTAAAGAAAAAGTATGTGAAGTATTAGCTCAAGCTGATTTGGCCAAATTTGCCAAATTTAAACCAATGGGTGAAGAGAATATTCGTATGATGAAGTTGGCTAAAGACTTTGTTCGTCATACTAAGCCAAAAAACCTAGAAGAACAAGAAGATGCTAAATAGTTGGACTGACATAGAATTTGCTCATCCATGGATACTTTACTTTATTCCTGTTTTGGCCATGCTTTTTGGACTTTGGTTCTACTTTAGATATAAAGACCAAACGGCAAGCTTTAGTATATCGGATACTTCCATGTGGTCAAACTATACATCCTGGCGAGGAAAATTGCTGCCGCTACTTCACGTGCTTCGTTTCTTGAGTTTAGCACTAATACTAGTTGCCTTGGCGCGCCCTCAAAGCTCCTCAACTGAAGAAAATATCAAAACCTTTGGAATTGATATGGTCTTATCAATGGACGTTTCTTCCTCAATGCTAGCTCAAGATTTCAAACCAGATAGATTGGAAGCTGCAAAGGAAGTTGCTTCTCGATTTATTCAAGCCCGACCCAATGATAGAATGGGTGTTGTCATATTTGGTGGAGAAAGCTTTACTCAAGTACCTATTACAACGGACCATAAAATAGTACAAAGCCAATTGTCTAAAATTAAAAACGGATTGATTGCAGATGGAACTGCTATCGGAATGGGGATAGGAACCGCCGTCAATAGATTAAAAGATAGTCCAGCAGAAAGTAAAGTAATCATCTTAATGACGGATGGCGTAAATAATTCTGGTTTAATAGACCCATTGACTGCTGCAGAAACCGCTATCCAATACGATATCAAAGTATACGCGATTGGTATTGGAACACAAGGAGAAGCGTACATGCCTGCCTACTTAATGCCAGATGGCTCATTTGAATATGATTATCTTCCTGTAGAGATTGATGAAGAATTGCTGAAAGAAATTGCTAGTTCAACCGGCGGCAGTTATTATCGAGCACTCGATAGACAATCTTTAGAGGATATATATGAAGAGATTGACTTATTGGAGAAAACAGCCATAGAGACTTCTCAAACCGTTCGAGTGAAAGAACTCTTCTACCCTTTTGCTGCTTTGGCTATTCTATTTCTTTTTATTGAACAAGGCTTAAAATTCACCCTACTACGTACTTTTCCTTAAATTCGTAATTTACTTTAAGCTTTAGAATGAAGAATTACTTCATTTGTAGCGGTAATTGGTGCTATTGGAATGGCCATGCAAGGGTCTCTAGGTAATCTAGCTGGAGGAGCGATGATTCTTATCTTTCGCCCTTACAAAGTAGGCGATTTGATTGAAAGTCAAGGTCACATCGGGGTGGTTAAGGAAATTCAGATATTCACGACTATTTTATTAAGCCCAGAAAACAAGACAGCTATCTTACCCCATGGAGCAGTGTCTAATGGTGATATTCTCAACTATACCTGAAGGATTGATAAGTGTCGATTGCTCTGTAGACATCTCTTATGGTGCAGACATTGCTAAGGCAAAAGAAGTCTTAATGGCTGTGCTACAATCAGATAAGAATGTGTTAAAAGATCCTATGCCGTTTACAGCACCTACTTTACGAGGTAATCAAAAAGCATTTTGTTTTCGTTTATTTTCTCATAACTAAATCCATTTTCATCTAACTTTTCAATGATTAGTTTTAGGTCATTTTTATCAGAAAGCTCAATACCCACCATACCGGGAACAGTATCTCCCCTAGTCTTTTTAGAGTTGTATTCAAAAAATGAAACCTCATCATTGGGTCCCATAATATCATTCATAAAATCCCTAACACTCCCCGCTCTTCTAGGGAAATTAATAATGAAGTAATGCTTTAAGCCTTCAAAGAGCATCGAGCGTTCTTTGATCTCCTCCATCCTTGTGATGTCATTATTTCCACCGCTAACAATACACACAACGGTTTTGCCTTTAATTTGATCTCTATACTGATCCAACGCTCCAATTGATAGTGCTCCCGAAGGTTCCACTACGATTGCATCCTCATTATACATCTGAAGAATCACCGTACACGTTTTACCTTCTTCCACTACACAAATCTCATCTACCACTTCCTGACAAATCTGGAAATTCAATTCTCCCACTTTAGCAACCGCGGCCCCATCCACAAATTTATCCATTGTTTTTAGTCGAGTAACCTTCCCTTTTTCAAAGGACAACTTCATGCTCGCTGCTCCTGCAGGTTCAACTCCAATAATTTTTGTTTTCGGACTAACTTGCTTAAAATAGCTACCTACTCCCGAAGACAAACCTCCACCTCCAATAGGAATAAACAGATAATCGATATGACCATTTTCTTGCTCATAGATCTCTTTACCCACTGTGGCTTGTCCTTCAATAATTTTCTCATCATCGAAAGGTTGAATAAATACCTTTCCCGTTTCCTTTTGATTATTCTTAGCCTCGGCGTAAGCATCGTCAAACGTATCTCCTATTAGTATAATTTCAGTGTACTCTTTCCCGAACTGGCGAACCTTATCAACCTTCTGTTGAGGTGCTGTTTTAGGCATAAAAATCGTCCCTTGTATCTTCAATTTGGCACAAGACAAGGCCACGCCTTGGGCATGATTTCCCGCACTTGCGCAGACGACTCCCATAGCTCTTTCTTCTTCACTCAAGGAAGAAATCTTGTTAAATGCACCTCTAATTTTATAACTTCTGCCTAGCTGTAAATCTTCGCGTTTCAGCAACACTTTACAGTCAAACTTGGTAGATAAATTATCGTTTTCTTGCAAGGGGGTGGTTTTGACATAACCATAAATTTTATGGTTTACTTCAAGAATCTTTTGTACAGATATCATGTATTGTATTCGTTGGTTTGGTGGCATAAAGCTATCACTAATTTGCGAAATACTAAGCGCTAATTACTTGCTAAACTAAAAAAGTAACTTACTTTTGACGGGCTTTATGAATCACAGTCAAAAAATGGGCATTTTGCCCATACCGAAATTACTCCTCGAGCAAAGTCTTCCAGCGGCCATTGGTATACTAATGCTTTCTATCAACATGGTAGTTGACTCTATCTATGTCGGTAATTTTGTTGGAAGTATGGCTCTAGGCGCAATTGCCGTTGTTGTACCGATAACTTTCTTTATCTCTGCTCTCGGCATGGCAATTGGGGTAGGTGGTGGGTCTATCATCAGCAGAGCACTAGGAGCACAAAACAAAGAAAAGGCATTTTTAACTTTTGGTAACCAAACAATACTTACTCTTGGCCTCTCCATTTTTGCAATCCTACTCAGCACTTTCTTTAACGAAGAAATTCTAGGCCTATGGGGTGGTAAAGGAGAACTTTTGATTCCTGCGAAATCATATTTCACTGTATTACTACCAGGCGTGCCGTTCTTGGCTTGGGCCATGATGAGTAATAATGTATTTCGGGCAGAAGGCTTACCAAAAATAGCCATGGTATCCATGCTTATTCCCGCATTTGTCAACTTAATCCTTGACCCCATATTTATAATTTGGTTCGATTGGGGATTAAAAGGCGCTGCACTAGCAACAACCATCGCATACATTTCTAGTGGAACATTTGCCTTCTCATACTTTCTATTCGGCAAAAGCAGTATGAGACTAACTCCCTCATTTCTAAAACCAGATGCAGGAATTATTAAAGAAATTTTTAGTGTTGGAGGAGTAACTTTCGTACGACAAGGAACAGTAAGTTTATTAGCCATTGTTTTAAACAACTCTCTTTTCCATTATGGCTCCGAAATGGCTATTTCTAGCTATGGTATCATTAGTAGATTAATGATGTTTATCAACTTCCCTGTTTTTGGTTTAGTGCAAGGATTTATTCCAATTGCAGGATTCAATTATGGCTCTAATCAATGGCCTCGAGTAAAGGAAGTGCTTTACACAGCTATAAAATATGGTTTGGGAATTGCCTTCATCATCTTTGCTGTATTGATGTTTTTCGCCCCTCAAATAGTTAGACTGTTTACAAATGACCAAGCGCTTATTGATCAAACCTATCCGGCACTAAGGTTCATCTTTTTGTTAACCCCAACGCTAATTATTCAACTTCTATCCAGTGCCTATTATCAATCCATTGGAAAGGCCTTGCCGGCTCTTGTATTGACGCTACTTAAACCAGGGATTTTTCTGATACCACTAGTTCTAATTCTTCCTTTGTACTATGGCTTAGATGGGATATGGTATTCTTTCCCTATAGCTGATGGCTTAACAACTATAGTTTCATCAATATTTATACGAGCCTCCATGAAACGATTAGTTCCTCAAGGCAAACCTATATAAGTAACTAGTTCCACAGTCGCACAAACATCTCCTTGGTTATCTGTTAAATGTACCACATGAGTTTCATTATGCTTGCCTTTCGTTTCCAATCCTAATTTAACTCGCTCCACATCCTCTTGGCTAATCTTAAAATCAAGATACATATCACCAACTGCAGGTTTCTTGTATTTGATTTCGGCAGATTTTAACCATACCCGAACTTTTTGCTGATACTGATGGGCAAAATTTTGCCAATACATTAAGGCATAGAAAGGGTCTGCAGCGGAAAACATTGTACCCCCAAACATAGTTCTGGAAAGATTTGTATTGAGTAAGGAACTCTTTACGCGAACTTTGACCTGTTTAAAATCATCAGAGACATACTTCACTCTAACCCGCCCAAAAAGGAAAGGGGGGTAAAAATTCATCATCATTTTAAAGAAAAATGGACTTAGCTTATTGCTCTTCAACTTCTTCCGTTTTAAATTTGTCCAGAAGGTCCATATCAAAAACTCTACGTCCTTCATCCCCTTCTACGAAAGAACTCCACCCTAGATCATCGACTTTTTTGAACTTTGTATTTCTAAAGAAAAAATTATTGGCCATTACATTAACAAATATACGAATTTGGTGTTCTATTTACTAGAGATTTTAATTACAATTCTAAGCTAAAATAGTTTTTAGGAGTAACTTTGCAAAAAAAAGATAAAACATGAATCCTCAAGCGAAAAAATGGGTCAGCATCTGGCTTGCAATAGGCTTAATTTTAGTTTTTGTTCAGGTCGTTATTGGCGGAATCACTCGCCTAACTGATTCTGGTTTATCAATTACCGAATGGGACCTGGTTAAAGGTGTTGTACCTCCTACAAATGAAGAGGCATGGAATATAGCTTTTGACAAATATCAAACACACGCTAAGAAGCAATACGAAACCATTCACCAGTCGATGACTCTTCCTGAGTTTAAGACCATTTACTTTTGGGAATGGTTTCATAGGTTGTGGGCTAGAAGTATGGGATTAATCTTCATTTTTCCATTTATATTCTTTGTCTATAAAAAATGGCTGCCTTCTTGGTTAATCAAACGCCTCGGCCTTGTGATAGCATTGGCAGCATTAGCAGGTGCTTTTGGCTGGATAATGGTTGCTAGTGGATTAAATGAAGATAACCGAACCTGGGTAAGTGCCTATAAATTAGCCGGGCACCTTCTAATCGCAACAGCTCTTTTCTCTTATCTGTTCTATACCTTTCTTAAGGTCGTTTTGGAAGGGAAAAGGAAATATGCCGAGCCCTTTTTAAAAAAGTTCGTTCTTGGTGTAATCCTGGTTTGCCTTATTCAGATAATGCTGGGAGGATTTATGGCGGGTATGCGTGCCGGAGCCATTCATCCTCATTGGCCAATTTTCGCTGGCAATAATCATCTCCTAAAAATAATCGGAGACCCTTCTCTCATTCAAGATTCTGAAATCATGAATTATGAAGGTTCTGTTTGGATAAAAGGAATCGTTCAAGTATTTCATAGAGTCTTTGCCGGGGTTCTTCTTTTAATGGCAATATATCTACCCTTTCGTTTAAGAAAGCTAGCAAACAAAATACGCTACTCCTCCCATGTAGTATTACTCTTAGTTGGCTTACAATATCTTTTAGGAATCTTAACGATTATTGGTATAGTCGGGAATAAAACCTCTGTAAATTTAGGTGTCATACATCAAGGACTTGCCCTTCTGGTTTTAGTCAGCTTATTCCACTTATATTATTGGCTTGACGGCACACGAAAAAACCAGTAGTTCATAAAACTAAAAAATCCTTTAACTCAAGCAATGATGGCTTTTCTTAAAATACAATCACATTCTTCCTTACTTTTAAGAGATAGAAACGCGTGACCAGTATAAGATGAATAAGCCTGAAGCAAACTTACAGACTACATTCAAAAATTTAAGCGCTCAGCTCTTTAATGTTTCCAAAAAAACAAGCTGCTATATCCTAATGAGCAAAACGGAATCTATCCATTAGGTAAGCTAAATGACATTATCATTCGTTATGGGAAAGTAGGTTCCAAAGGATTCAAAGTGAACTAAGGGAGGATTTATCCATATGGCAGATGTGAAAACAACTCCAGTAAAAACGGATAAGGCCAATCATCACTTTTTTTACTTCCAACACAACATTCAATTTGGAGCAGTATTCCCTATAATTAGGAAGGAAAAGAGGCTTCCTAAAAGTCAAAAGGAATAAGTAAACACCTTAATCGAGGTATTTAATCCATTCACACAAAATTATTTTGTTGAATTTCCCAATAAGCTTAGTTCGATTTCGTTATTTTGCATAGCAATGTTAAGCCATTTAGACATAAAAAATTACGCCATCATTCAGCATGTATCGTTAGATTTCGATAAAGGCTTGAATATCATTACTGGTGAAACTGGAGCTGGAAAGTCCATATTGCTCGGGGCCTTGGGTTTAAGCCTTGGAGAAAGAGCCGATACCAAAGTCCTTTACAGTCAGAGTGAGAAGTGTATCATTGAAGCTAAGTTTTACATTGCAGATTATCAATTAGAACAACTTTTCGAAAAACTTGATTTAGATTATGACGAACATACCATTGTTCGTCGAGAGATAAGTCCCAATGGCAAATCAAGAGCCTTTGTTAATGACACCCCTATTAATTTAGAGTCGTTAAGAATGTTGGCAGAAAAAATGGTGAATTTGACTTCACAAAACGAAACCCAACAACTTAATAAAGAGAGCTACCAATTAGAAATTTTAGATGCAGTTGTTGCGAAGCCATCATTGCTTCTCAATTACCAAGATGCATTTAGCTCCTTTTCTTCCTTGAAAAAAGAAATTGCTTCGCTTGAAGCGGAACAAATCCAACTGCAGAACGATTTTGACTTCCATAGTTATCAACTTAATGAGATTGAAGAAGCTCAATTGGAAGGAGAGAATCTAGAAACTTTAGAAAAGGAATTGGCTACGCTAAGTCATGCAGAATCCATCAAAGCCAATTTACAAAATATCGTTCAACTCATTGATAATGGAGAGACATCGGCCATTCAGTTACTCAACGAAGCCTTCTATCAACTCAAAGAAATTGAAAAATTTAGCGCGAAAATTGAGGATCTAGGAAAACGTTTAGATAGTTCCATTATTGAACTTGAAGACTTAAAGAACGAAGCGGAAAGTATTGCCGAAGGAACAAGCTTTGATGAAGAGCGAATAGCACAAGTCAGCACAAAAGTCAACGAATGCAATCGTCTTATTAGAAAGCATCAGGTTCAAAGCATAGAAGAGTTAATAGTGGTCCGAGATAAGCTCTTAGAACAAACTTCAGCCACTCATTCTAACTCGGTTCAACTGAACAAGTTAAAACTGCGCTTAGATAAAGCTCAAGAAATCTTATCAGTATCTGGAGATAAATTAAGCGCAGCTAGAAAAAAAGCAACTACTCTTGTTGTTAAGGATATTGAAGAAACCATGCAAAAAGTGGGAATGCCGAATGCTGTATTTGAAGCGACGCTTGAAGACAAAATAGATTATGGTATCACCGGAAAAGATCGCATATCTTTTCAATTTAATGCGAACAAAGGCTTTGCTCCTCAAGCATTAAAGAAGATTGCTTCAGGTGGAGAATTATCTAGAGTACTTTTAAGTATACAATCGCTTTTGGCTAAGAAAACCGCCTTACCAACACTTGTTTTCGATGAAATAGATACAGGGATTTCCGGAGAGACTGCTGCTAAAGTGGCTGAGGTTTTCAGGGAAATCAGTAAGAATCATCAACTGATTGCCATTACACATTTGCCTCAAATTGCCGCTAAAGCAGAAAAGCATTTCTTCATTTACAAGAATGACGATAAAGATAAAACAGAAACTAAAATTGCAGCATTAGATTCCGCACAACACATCAAAGCAATAGCCAGAATGCTGAGTGGCGAAACAATCTCTGAGGAGTCATTAAGTAATGCTAGAAGTCTGATAAACGTATAGATGATAGATGTTTCCATCATAATTGTTAATTACAATGTTCGCTACTTTATAGAGCAAGCAATCATATCTGTTTACAAGGCTTCCAAATCACTTCAAGTGGAAATCATAGTAGTTGACAATGACTCTAATGACCATTCCGTTGAAATGATTCAAGAAAAGTTTCCGGAAGTCATACTCATTGCAAACACGGATAACTTAGGATTCGGGAAAGCAAATAACCTGGGAATAGCAATAGCTAAAGGAAAGCACACCCTGCTTCTCAATCCTGACACCGTTCTACAAGAAAACACACTGGTTGCTTGTCTAGCATTCATGAACAAAACCACAGACGCGGGTGCGCTTGGGGTTAGAATGATAGATGGTAGAGGAAATTTTTTACCAGAGTCAAAGCGAAGTATTCCAAGTCCTTTTGTGGCTTTTACAAAAATGAGTGGGCTTGCGGCTCTCTTTCCAAAGTCGACCACTTTTGGAAAATATCATTTAGCCTATCTCGATGAGCACGAAAATCATGAAGTGGAAGTTTTGTCTGGTGCTTTTATGTTTTTTCAAACTTCCCTATTGAAAGAGATTGGGGGCTTTGATGAAGACTATTTCATGTATGGAGAGGATATTGAGTTATCCTATCAAGTGATTAAAAAAGGCTTCAAAAACTATTACTTAGCGGAAACAAGTATCATTCATTACAAAGGGGAAAGCACGAAAAAGGGAAGCTTGAATTATGTTAAAGTCTTTTACGAAGCCATGCTCATTTTTGCGAAAAAACACTTTACTAGCCAACAAGCCAAACTTTATGGATGGGGTATTCAAATTGCCATTTATCTGCGGGCGCTAATTAGCCTAGTAAGTAATGCGATAAGTAAATTAGCACATCCATTTATTGATGGGATCTTAAGCTTTGGGCTTACTTCATTAATTGTCAATATTTGGGCAGTAAAAATAAAAGAGACTGCAAGTTATTATCCGAATGAATTTTTCACTTTTATCATTCCGATTTACGTCTTAATTTGGATAATTACCCACCTCATAATTGGTAGTTATGAAAAGCCCTATAAAGCAAATAAAATTTGGAAAGGTGCCCTGTTAGGGACACTTGTTATAGCAGCTATTTATGGTTTTTTACCAGAGAACTTGCGCTTTTCAAGAGCTATTATCTTGTTAGGTGGTGTAGGGTCCGCCTTTGTATTAGCTGCTACTCGATTTTTATACCATCTTGTTTTTCATAAGAAAGCGACTATCGAATTGAATGAAAAAGGTCGCATAATTATTGTCGGAAATGAAGAAGCGAATAGGGCACTCTCTTTGCTTAAAGATAGCGAAGTAGAAGTGGACTGTATTGGGTTTGTTTCCTCCAATCAAGCCTACGAGCAAAACAATTATTTAGGCGAGTTTGAAAACCTAGCAGACATCGTAAGTTTGTATCGGATTGATGAACTTATCTTTTGCGGAAAGGATGTTCCTTCTTTGAAAATAATCTCATCGATGGCTGAGTTGGGGAATAGTCTAAGTTACAAAATACTTCCTGAAGAAAGCGTGAGTATAATAGGTAGTAATTCGAAGAATTCTGCTGGTGATTTATATGCTATTGATGTGAATTTGAAAATTGCTTCCACAAGATCCAAGTGGATTAAGCGAAATTTTGATATTCTATTCGCCATTATACTCTTAGCCTTCTCACCAATCTTAATCTGGATAACAAGGAACAAGGGTAATTTTTTTAGGAATGTATGGAAGGTACTTAAGGGAGAATTATCTTGGGTCGGTTACTATCAAAACAAAAATGAGGATAGCGAACTCAAACTTCCAACATTAAAGAAAGGGGTACTTAGTCCAATGGACTATCGTAAAAGCACAAAAGGCTTAACTGGAAATAAGTTAAACCTTTTATATGCTAAAAATTATAGTTTGGAAAACGACATTACACTCGTTCTCAAAAATTTTAAAGACTTAGGAAAGACTTCAGATTAGTAAGCTAAAGCACTAAGATCCACATTTACAGCAGATAACCGCTTACTTTACCGTCTTTATCGGTAACTGAAATAGTGTAAGATGCGAAACTGCAGCATCTTTCTAATACGTGAACTAAGGCAGTTTTATCTTTAAATATTCCCACTTCTTTAGTGTCTATGTTTATAGAAGTTAAAAGTACGAACGCTAAGGCTAATATTTGTTTCAAATTTTTCATAAGTAGTCGTTTTTATTTGTTATTGTTAGTATAGTTTGCGCAATGCATCTTAACTTTGTTTCAATTATTACATTGATACCCTGAAAAAATTGAAAAAAGATTTACGCATATTGTCGCAAGAAGAGTTAGAAGATTTGTTCATTTCATTAGGACAAGCTAAATTCCGAGCCAAGCAGTTATATGATTGGTTATGGAACAAAGGTCTTTCTAATATTATGGAAATGAGTAACCTACCTAAGGATCTGCGAGAGACTTTAGATAAAGAATATGAGATCAGAAGCGCTCAAATTGATACCGAACAAAAGAGTAAAGACGGGACTATTAAGCTTGGTTTCGAACTATTCGACAAAAGAATTATTGAGGGGGTACTAATTCCTGCTGATAAAAGAATGACTGCTTGCGTATCATCACAAGTAGGATGTACACTAAGTTGCGCTTTTTGCGCAACGGGTATGATAAAGAGAGATAGAAATTTGAGTCCGGGTGAGATATATGACCAAGTGGTGTTATTGAACAAGATTGCACAGGATAATTATCAGCATCATTTAAGTAATATCGTTTTTATGGGAATGGGAGAACCACTCCTTAATTATAATAATGTAATGGCCGCTATTGAAAAAATCACCTCCCCTGATGGGCTAGGAATAGCTGCTAGAAGAATAACATTATCTACGGTTGGAATAGCAAGAGGAATTAAGCGATTAGCGGATGAGGGTAAAGATTTTAAATTAGCTTGGTCATTGCATGCGCCAACGAATGCTAAAAGAGATGAAATAATGGGTATCAATAGAAGTAATTCTATTGAAGAAGTAATGGAAGCGCTTCGGTACTTTTACCAACAAACAAAAAACAAAATCACTTTTGAATATATATTATTTGACAATTTTAACGATTCGATTGAAGATGCCAAAGCCTTACTTAAGTTATGTAAGCAGGTACCGGCATTCGTAAACATAATAGAGTACAACCAAGTAGAGGGTGTGTTACTTAACAAAGCAAGCAAAACAAATAGAGATGCTTTCATTAAGTTCCTTGAAAAAAATGGAGTTACTGCCAAAGTTAGAATCAGTCGAGGAGAAGATATTGATGCGGCTTGCGGACAATTAGCAAATAAATAGTATGAATTCGTTCAATAATCTTATTTTTACCAGATGTTGCTAGACGGGACCTTTAAACATTTGGGCAGAACACGTCAAATTATCAAAATCCTCATTAAGTATGGATTTGAAGATTTAGTGTTTCATTCCTTTTTGCAAAATCTGGTACCGCGCAGAATGTTACTGAATTGGTCAAGGGATGATCGAATCGTAAGTAACACTAGCAGATGGGAAAGAATTCGAATGGCTGCTGAAGAAGCAGGTCCTTCTGCCATTAAGATTGCGCAAATCATGTCTAACCGCTCAGATATTCTTCCTGAGGAGTTTATCACAGAGTTAAAGAAGCTACAAAGCGAAGTAAAAATATTTCCTTTTTCTACAGCCAAGAGAATATTAGATGAAGAACTTCCTCGTCCTTATGAGGAAATCTTTGAAGAGTTTAATGAAACCCCAATTGGTTCTGCATCCATTGGTCAAGTGTATAAAGCTAAGCTTCGAACAGGAGAAGATGTTGTTGTAAAACTAAGAAGGCCCGGTGTAGGTAAATTACTTGTTCAAGATTTAGAGATAGCCAAAGCTATTTTGCCACATGCCAAAAACATGATTGAGCAAAACGGCTTAACCTATGAAGCTGCTGAAGATAGCCTACTTGAACTAGAAAAAAGTACGGTTAAAGAACTTGATTACAAAAACGAAGCAAGGAACATTGAAAATTTTCGTAAATTTTATAAAAAACGAAAAGACTTCCATGTTCCCCGTGCATATCGTGAATACTCTACAGAGAAACTACTCATTATTGAGTATGCTGGAGGTTGTAAAATTACAGACCAAAAGCAACTAAAAGAATGGGGCATTGACCCTAGAAAAGTTGCAGAACGAGGAATGGATATTTACTTGACTCAAATATTTGAGTTTGGATATTTTCATGCAGACCCTCATCCAGGAAATATCATTATACAGGAAGACGGCAGGATTTGCTTAATTGATTTTGGAATGGTTGGGAAACTCATGCAGCGAGACAAAATGTCTTTTGCTCAGGTTTTTGTTTCCATGTCTCAAGGTGATTCCAAAAAAATGGCACTTAACTTGAAAAAGCTTTGTATCAGCCATGATATTGAGAATGTTCGAATGCTGGAATATGACCTGCAAGAAATTATAGAAGAATACACCACCTTAGATGTGGCCGAAAGCAAAATAGAAGATTTAATTCTAAGTCTACAAGGAGTGATGCGCGACTACAATATGCGTGTGCCCGGTAGTATAACCTTAATATTTCGAGCCTTAGGTTTGCTGGAGGGAATAGGCAAGCAAATACATCCAGAGTTTAACGTCAACCAATTTGTTCAGCCCTACGGATTTAAATTACTTAAAGAAGAGTACTCCGTTAAAAATCTGTTAGATGAAGGTTTGTCTCGCATTAGTGAGATAAGTGCCTTACTTAATAGTATTCCTGTTGAAGTTCGAACTATTCTAAAAAAGACAAGACAAGGAAAACTTAATATTCAGGTCGAGCATAAAGGCTATGAACCTTTATTAAGAAAAATGGATAGAGTGATGAACAGATTCATCCTCACCTTCATTATTTTCACCTTGGTACTAGGCTCGTCAATACTAGCAACCATCCCTATGGCAGAACAATTTATGATGAAGTCTATAGGTCTTCCTTACCTTTCCGTAATTGGATATGGTGTAGCCCTATTCCTGGGAACAATTTTATTGTTTGCTGTGTTAAGAACACGTAAACTGTAAAGTAGAGATAGGAATTCATGTTTTACCACCAAGCCAAAAAATCAAAATTCAATTTTAACATCATTGAGGATTATCAATCCATCGATTCTAAAGAGCATCTAAATGCTCCTTTTTTCGCTAAAAGTGATTTCTTAAAACATTCCGCAGATGTCAACCCTCAGGTTAGGCACATAATGATAGAGGCTAGTTCTGATAACAAAACACTAGCTAATTTTTATTTTCAAATTATGCCGTTTAAGGGAAGTGAATTAAAGTCATACATCCCTCAAGGTGAAGATTGCATCATTAACAAGACCATGGAAGCCATGGTAGACATGGCATTGGAAAGGGTGAATTGGAACCTTGCTGTAATGGGTAATGTATTTGTAACGGGAGATAATGGACAATACTGGAAAACTGATAATTTAGCAGATGAAATTAAATGGGAGATTGTAGAAGAGGCTTCTTCGTTTCTTTTTAAAAATTTAAAAGTTGATGCTTACCTCATTAGTGATTTACGTGAGGAAGATTTAAAAGGTCATGACAAATTATTGCAAAACGGGTATCGCTTTTTCGAAGTAGAACCTGATCTAATATTTGATATTGATTCTTCTTGGTCGAGTTTTGACGACTACATGGCTAGCGTTGTTTCTAAATATAGAGTGCGAACTAAAAAAGTTCTAGAAAAAAGTACGCTTTTAGATATAAGAGATCTTGATTTAGATTCCCTAATCACCCAAGAGAAAGAAATTTACCAACTCTATAAAAATGTAATTGACAGCGCTGCTTTTAAACTAGCAGAAATCACCGCGGATTACTTTCACAAGTTCAAAAAAGTACACCGCAATCTTTTTTTTGTAAAAGGGTTTTATTTGGAGAACAAATTAGTAGGCGTTATCTCCTACTTTGAAGACACGGAAGTTCTGTATATGAATTTTGTTGGGCTTGATTACACCTTTAACAAAGATCATTGTATCTATCAACGTGTGCTATATGATGCAATCGAACAAGGTATTTTAAAAGGTAAAAAGCACATTCATTTCGGCAGAACTGCTAGTGAAATTAAAACTGCTGTTGGTGCTAAACCAGTAAAAGCATATTCTCTATTAAAGCATAATAGTAAGATACCTAATATGGCTATTAAACCGCTAACTTCTTATTTAAAGCCTGAGCCTTTTCAGGTAAGACACCCCTTTAAGTCTAAAGCTAAAGTTTCCAGCTAAGGCAAATACAAGGCTTCCTTTATTTCAACATCCGTAAATTCAGTGCTATAGGATTGCCCTCTCCAGTTGCAGCTAATAGTAAGCTTAATTTGCTCGTCCTTTGGAAAGGAGTACACATGAGGATAATTACCCTGATATGTTTCCCCTCGCTTCATTAATGGTATCTGATCGTTTAGATAACTCGCTCTGCATTCAGCCACTTCGTCATTGGCGAAGATCACATTTAAAACCATGTATGGTTTTACTCCTTGTTGTCCTGGAATAATTTCTTGAAATGAGGCTTCAATAATTTCCATATTAATCAAAACCTCTTCCGATGTTTGAACAATCTTCCTATTTGAACACGCAAATAGAAGCACGGTCAAAGTAGTAAAGACAACAATCCCTTTCTTCCACATTTCTTTATCGTTTAAGAACTTCTACCACTTCCGAAAACTCCTTCGTTGTAATATGAATGAAGTAGCTTCCAATAGCATTATCTCCTAAATCAATCGTAAAGAACAATCCTCTTTCCTCACTCAATTGCAGGATTTGACTTCCATTTAAATCGAATACCTCAATAAGAACAGCTTCTTGATTTTCCATAAATTCTATTGTTAGTGAATTGGAAGTAGGGTTGGGATAAACTAATAAGCCTCTTGCACCAATACCATCCTTTATGCCCACATTGGCAACTTGAATACAATTAGACGTATCTGAACAGCTGGCATTCGTTAACATAACGGAATAAGTTCCATTCGAACTTGGACTAAACAACACCTCTTGTTCACCGGGAATAATGGCATAATTATTTTCACAATCTAACCATTGATAACTAACTCCAGTTTGCTCGGCTATTAACCCTTCCGTTACATAATTGATAAATGTATTGAAGATGTTATCATAAACACGAGTGATAGTCACTACTGAATCACAGCCAAACTGATTGGTGTATGATTGGGTAGTCGATCCGGTTTGTGCCGCATCACATGTCGTTACATTTAATACAACTGTATCCGGTTCAAGAATGGTAAGGGCGTTGATGATTGTAGATTGAAACACTTGACCATTGATATTTGCATCTAGACTAATTGTATAATTCCCAGAATTATCCATTAATATTGAAGGGTTAGTCGCTGTAGAACTATAAGAATCCATTCCATTACTTAGCGTCCAATTCAAAGAATTAGCCGATACTCCGCTATAGGTTATCATTACAGAATCTCCAAGGCAAAGCGTATCATCAACTAGCGTGAAAGAAGTGTTTGGGGGAGCGACCACATTAATTCGGTAATCTTCTACTTCTCCATCAAATCCGGTATCACATAAATCTGGATATGAATTGTATCTACAAGCCACTCGCATGGTTGTAGGTCCAACAAGTGCATTAGTAGGCACATTCACGCTAAAGGGAGACAAGGTCGTTGGCGCATTTGTATCATTACTTACTGTACCCAAATCAAACATCTCTCCGGGATCATCAAAGTCAGCATCCCTGTTCCAGTCAATCCAAGCTCTTCCATAATAGGTGAAGTTGCCATTGTCGGTATTTAGATTTACCGTTAAATCATAATCCAGCCCAATAATCACTTCCGTTGAATCCGTAAAAGTATAATTGGTGTATGGTTGTAATTTACCACTCGCTCGATTGATATCTCCCAGATTAACCAATGTTACATTTCCATCATATTGCAGCGCACCCAAAGTGGCACAATAGTCAAATGGTTGAACAGTATACATAAATTTGTAGGTCTCTGTAGTGTCGCTATTATTTCCAACTGCGAATACCTTAAAGTACATTTTTGAACCTACTGTTAAATTAGGAAGCGCTTGATCGGAAACCCAAGTGCTATCGCTAATATTACTCATGCTAACAACATTCCCAAAAGTAGGTGCATTAGCCGACCATTCTACATAAACGTTACTTAGGTTTTGATCATAAGAAATGGTAGAGGTAACGAATTGATCGATTCCAAATTTGGGGGTGTTAAAGGTGGGTAAATCGGTAATCTTAGTAGTCATTATAGCAGGGTAGTCATTTCTTCCAACTAAGGAAAATTCAAATAACCCTCTTCCCCATGTAGCCGCTCTAAGCGTATTAGAACCATACACCACTTCTAATTCTTCAATGGTGGTATTTGGTAAATTTGGATTATACAAAGTCCAATTATTCCCATTCATTGGCATGGTATAAACTCCAATTTCAGCACCTAAATAGATGTTATGGTCATTGGTATGATCCACTACAACTGATCGGATAGGCATATTGCCGAGGTTATAGGTGATATTCGTCCATGAGGCTCCACCATTAGTTGACATAAACACCTTGCTATTGTCAATGTTATACCTTCCGTAACAAACAAAAATGATACTATCATTGTCTGGATGAAAAGCGATATCCTCAATCGTATAACTCGGTAAGTTATTTTTAATGCTTGTAAACGTTGCTCCTGCATCGGTCGATCTTTCTATTTTACTCCATTCTGAAATGACTACAAAATCAGAATTATTCTCAGCAATCGCTGCTTGTCTTATACTTCCTGTAAAGGTTAATGGAACCCCTCTGTAAGTCCAATCCTCTGCAAAGTTTTCACTTACATAAATACTATCACTAAAATTATATAAGCGCATTTGGTCATTAGGCGCGTATGCTATTGGCGCCTCCCAAGCACCACTTCCAGACCCGTTTTGTCCAGGTGCGTTCACTCCACTTTGACTTAAGCCACCATCTAAGGTTCTTCTTCTACTCCCATATTGAACACTTCCTATAATCCAATCATCATTCAAAGGGTGAATCAATCCTTCCATCCCATCTGCTCCATAGAATTCTACCCAGCCATTTTCTGTATTAATACTGGTTCCATTATCCTGGGATCCAGAAACACTTCTAAAATGATTCGATTGACTAGCTCCTAACTTATAATTCTCTCTTACACCTAGCCCTTCGCTTAAGTGCTCCCAACTAACTCCATTATCTGTACTTTTCGCAAACATTCCATCCGTCCCTACATAGAATACTCCGTTTATACATTTCGCAATTCTTAAATCCGCATGCACATACTTTTGACTGTTTGGGAAACGCGTATTGAAACCACCTGTTCCGTGCTCAGCGCTTCCTAAACTCCACCAAGTTGTTTGTTCAAAGTTTTGTCCACCATCAAAAGTTCGCTCTAAATCAACATAGCCATAAATCATCTTAGTGGTATCTTGATCATTCACAGCAAAACCACCACAACTTTGTCCCGGGTTACTTAAGAAACTATAATTAACACCGGTATCTAATGATTTCCAAACCCCATCCGTCGAGGCAAAATATACACAGTTTGGACACATCGGACTTACCGACAATCTTCCCGTACTATTATTGTTTCCTGGTATTGCATTACTTTGATTAAAAGTTAATCCTTGGTCTACTGATTTCAGCACATAATCTCTTAAACCATTTGGCGAGTATGTGTCCAACACATACATAATATTCGGATCAGTGGGGTGAAATGCTATCTGGGTCAAATCCGCCGTGCTTAACAATCTCGTCCATGTTGCCAAATTATCATCTGATCGATAAAGCCCTCTTGAACTTCCTACAAAAACCAAGTTTGGAATAGTAGGATGATAAGCAATTTTAAAAATTCTAAAGCTACTACCCAGACCGCCACTTCCTATATTGACAGGGTTGAAATTTGATTCTATCCAAGTGTCACCACTATCAAATGATTCATATACTCCATGGGTATAAGCATTTCTCGAATTCCTCAGATTAATCAAAACGTGATTAGAGTTTGTAGGGTCTACATCAATGGCATTTACTCCACTTGCAAACAAGAAGTCAGTACTTCCGCCTGTCCAATTTTGGCCGCCATCTAAAGACTTCCAGAATCCACCACTTCTTGAACCTACATAGATTTTATTGGGGTTAAATAGATCTACATACAAATCTTCTATTCGACCATAGCCAGCTGAATAATGACCAGTTAAACTATCAATACTTAATGGCCCCAATTCTTTCCATCCATTAGGAAATAGACTTTTAGTTTGCGGGTTGTTTTTTAAAAACTCCTTGTATTCATTTGCTACGAAATATGGGTCAGTTTGACTTCTATCCCCATCTGGGTAGTATTTAGATTCGTTTGCATTTCGCCATCGTTGGTAGCCTTTCCAACCAGAACCCTTTGCGCTGATATCAATGTTTGCGAAATGTGCTTCTGCAACTTCACAAACTTCATAAAAATTGTAGCTGTTGTCGTACATCATATCTTTATAAGATAATTGCGCGTCTAGGCCTTTAAAACTAAATAAGATAACGATCAGCGAAAGTAAAAAACGTTTCAAACTTGAATGGTTTTTGATAATTGCGATATAGCAAATGACTGGTAAATTTAACAATATAATCCCCTATTCTGTTCGTTATATTGTAAAATGAAGAAGGTTTTTACTGATAAATTCCTTTCAACTAGACACTTTAGCAACTATACACAAAAGGTAGTTTTATATTTAGCACGATTTTAGCACACTTAATGTATTGAAGTATTTACTTTTGTGAGATGAACAGCTCTTGGTGGGTTTTATTAATATTTATGTGCATGTCCTTCTATTCGACAGGAATACAGATCCCTATTGAATCTAACAGAGAGAGTTTAGCTAAAGAAGCGAACAAATCTACATGGGTAGACTCTGTAAGCGCTGGTTTAAATCTCGATCAAAAAATTGCTCAATTCTTCATGTTAGGAGTTTATCCAACACAAGGAGAAACAAATAGAGCATCTGTAGAAAAAATAATAGCTAATTATGATATAGGCGGTGTCATCTTTTTTAAAGGTCACCCCGGGCAAATTGCATCTTGGACCAATGATTTTCAATCTGCCGCAAAGACTCCTTTGTTCGTATCCATTGATGGGGAATGGGGAATTAATATGCGAGTAGACAGTACTATTCAATATCCGAGGCAACTGACTTTAGGAGCTATTCAAAATAATAATCTCATATTCGAGATGGGTGAGCAAATAGGAGAAGAATGCAAAGCCGTTGGAATCAACATCAATTTAGCCCCAGTTATTGACGTGAATAACAACATTAACAATCCTGTTATCAATGACCGAAGTTTTGGAGAGGACAAATACAACGTTGCTTTAAAAGGTCTATCCTATGCACAAGGCATGCAACATGTTGGAGTAATGGCAGTAGGTAAACATTTCCCAGGACACGGCGATACCGATACGGATTCACATAAAGACCTGCCAGTTATTAAGCACAGTTTTGAAAGATTAGATAGCCTAGAATTGTATCCATTTAAGGTGGCTATTGATAACGGAATGATGGGGATGATGGTTGCCCACCTGAGTATCCCAAGTTTAGACAGCACTCCGAATTTAGCTTCAAGTCTATCCAAGAAAGTAGTGACTTATTTACTTAAAGATAGCCTAGGCTTCAAAGGATTAGTTTTTTCTGACGCCTTGAACATGCAAGGAGTAAGTAAGTATTTCGCACCGGGCGACGTAGACAAAACCGCTTTTCTTGCAGGTAATGATGTATTGGTGGTTTCGGAAGATATTCCTAGAGGCATCAATTTAATAAAGAAAGCTGTTCAGAGTGGTGAAATTTCTGAAGAGTATATTGATATGCGCTTGAGGAAAGTTCTTGCTTATAAATATGAGCTTGGCATCAATCAAACCCAAATAATTGATACTAAAAATTTAGATGAGTTATTACGCTCTAAATCTGCAGAAGCAATCAATAAGAAACTTTTTGAAAGTGCCCTAACAGTTGCAGCCAACAAGAATGCAATCATTCCTTTAAAGATTGGCCAACAGCGCAACACCGCTTCGTTGGCAATAGGTGCTAGTAGTTTTACCGCCTTTCAAAACCAACTCGAAGAATTCGGCATCACTAAAAAATTTACTGTTCCCAATGGAATAAGCTCCACTCAAGCTCAAGCGCATATTGACAAACTAAGCATGTATGAAACCTTGGTGGTAAGCGTTCATAACATGAGTAGATGGAAAAGTAAAAACTATGGCTTCTCTGCGGGCGAATTAAGCCTCTTGAAACAGTTGAATGAAAAAACCCAAGTAGTCTTAGTCTTATTCGGAACGCCATATAGCTTAGTTCATTTTGAAGGTTTCGAACAAATACTGATTGCATATGAGGAAAATGCCTACACACAAAATGCTGCCGCTCGAGCATTATTCAATGAGTTAAATGTGGATGGAAAGCTACCCGTGTCAGCTGGGTCTTTTGTTGTAAACTCCGGCTACGATATCATCAAAAATGAGAATGTCTTGCAGTATGCTGATCCTAAAGATGTAGGAATGGATTCCAAGATTCTTGATTCCATTGATTTCTATGCAAAAAAAGCCATAGAGTTAAAGGCCACTCCCGGCTGTCAGATATTGGTAGCAAAAGAAGGGAAGATAGTATACGAAAAAGGCTTTGGCTATTCTACCTATACTTCTAACACGGCGATTAACGCTAACACTATATACGATTTAGCTTCCATTACTAAAGTGGCCGCTACCACCCTCGCCATCATGAAGCTTTATGAAAAAAAATCTTTAGAACTTACTCAAACGCTAGTCCACTATCTTCCAAACCTAGAAGGAACGAAGGTAGGAAATTTGGTAGTGAAGGATATCCTTGCGCACCAATCGGGCTTACCTGGATGGATTCCTTTTTACGCCTCAACGGTAGAAGATTCTGTTTATAATAATTGGTATAGCGTAGATTCTAATGCCGCCTATTGCGTAAAAGTGGCTGATGATTTATTCATCTGTAAAGATTCCACTGAAGTAATTTGGCAAACTATTGAAGGGCTCAGTATTAAGGAGGACCCAAAATATAGATACAGCGATTTGGGCTTTTACCTATTAATGAAAGTCATACAGGAAATAAGTGGTAAAACTTTAGATCAATTCGTAAACGACGAATTTTACGAACCTATGGGATTGAAGAGTATTTCTTTTAATCCAAGAGATAAATTTCCAGCAGAACGCATTCCACCGACAGAAAATGACACTATTTTCCGTAAACAGGAAGTACAAGGTTATGTGCATGACCCTGGAGCAGCCATGCTTGGCGGAGTATGTGGTCATGCAGGCTTGTTTAGTAATGCCCATGATATAGCCGCCATCTTTCAAATGCTAATAGATGATGGTTTTTATAATGGGAAAAGGTTCTTGAAAGAAGAGACCATTAGCTACTTTAATACCGCTCATTATAATGAGAAAGATAATCGAAGAGGCCTCGGCTTTGACAAACCTGCTGAAATAGATGAAAAAACAGGCGAACGAGGAGCAGGACCAAGCTCAAAATTAGCCAATGATTTTTGTTTTGGTCATACGGGATTTACTGGAACATGCGTATGGGCAGACCCAGAAACTAAACTAATCTATGTGTTCTTATCTAATCGCACTTTCCCAAATGCATACTCCAAAAATATATTAGCTCAGGAAAATATTCGAACGGATATTCATACTATAACATACAAGGCTATACAAGACTAAAATTTCCTTATCTTAGAATACATGAAATACTTGTTTTCCATATTGGGAACAGGCTTAATTTTTTCTTGTAGCAAAAATTGCGACAGTGCAAATGAAAAGTGCCAAGATGTTCCGCAAACCGGAATCGTTTGTCAAGCTTATTTTGAAAATTGGTTTTTTGACGCTAACACAAATAGCTGTTCCTATATTGGATACAGTGGTTGTGAGTCTGTAGGTTTTGCAAACCTAGAGGAATGTGAGGAATGTACGTGTATTAAAAAAGATTAAACTAAGCAGGATACTCTACAAAATTTCGTTCAGTTTCATATAACCTCACTTGTAACTCGTATGCGCCCCCAAGTTTCGCTTTTAGTATATCATAAATAACCACCGCAATATTTTCTGCAGTAGGATTCAATTCGGCAAACTCTGGGCAATCCATGTTTAAATTCTTGTGATCGAAACGCTCTTCCACTTCATTTTTTATAATATCCTTGAGCACTTTTAAATCAATTACATATCCAGTATCGGGATCAATTTCTCCCAACACTTTTACCACTAGCTCGTAGTTATGTCCATGCCAATTCGCATTATTACATAAACCAAAAACTTCATCATTTTTTTCCTGACTCCATCCCTTATTGTATAAGCGATGTGCTGCATTAAAATGTGCTTTTCTAAAAACGGCTACTTTCATAATTAATCAACCTCAATTTGAACAAATAGTTTAAAATTACTTCCCGAAATTCGTTTAATTTCGTGACAAGCTTGCACAGAAATCAACTTATAATTCCGGCTATTTTTCGTAAATTTACAAACTCTAAAGTAAAGCATGCAATTTAAACAAGTCATCGCCCAAAATGAGCTAAAAAAACAGCTCATTCAATCTGCCAAAAACGATAAAGTTAGCCAAGCTATGTTGTTTTTAGGTGCAGAAGGAACGGGTAAGTTAAGTATGGCTCTAGCCTTTGCACAATATGTGAACTGTGAGAACCCTCAAGAAGATGATAGTTGTGGAACTTGTTCATCATGTGTTAAAGCGCATAAAATGGCTCATCCAGACATCTTTTATACTTATCCAACCATTGGCGCTAAAACGATTTCTCGAGACAAGATTAAAGATTGGCGTATTTTTCTAGCCAAAGAAGCCTATTTCAAGTATCCAGAGTGGATCGCTCAACTAGATAACGAAAACAAACAAGGAAATATCACCGCAGAAGAATGTAACCAAGTCATTCGCCAGCACTCTTTGAGGCATTTTGAAGGGAAGTACAAGGTTCAAGTCATTTGGGGAGCAGAAATGCTCAGAAAGGAAGGGAATCGCTTACTAAAGTTGATTGAAGAGCCTCCAGCCAACACTATTTTCATTTTAATCTCTCAATCGCAAGAAGCTATTCTGCCGACAATTTTAAGTAGAACACAGTTAATAAAATTTCCAAAGCTCAAGTTAGAAGATATCGCTCAAGCTTTGGAAGAACAACAGCAAATACCTAAAGAAGAAGGGCTTAAAATTGCGCAGATTGCTGATGGTAGCTGGATCGATGCCAAAGAATTGCTTGGGCAAACCCAAAACAACTATTTTGAAGAGTTTAGAGAGTGGTTATTGCTGATAATCCAGCATAATGCTAGCCCTTCCATAAAGTTTGCTCAAGGTTTGGTGAATTGGAGCGATAAAATGGGTGCTTCAGGCAGGCAAAATCAAAAAGCTTTTCTTCAATATGCCTTATTTTTTATCCGAGAGGGCATTGCCGCCAAGCACAATCTGCCTAGTAAGTTGCAAGACCAAGAGAATAGCGTTGCTATTAAAATGATTGATGCAATTACTTGGAGAAAAATGCTAGACATTTCCCAAATAATCAATAACTTGCATTATCAAATCGTGCGGAATGCAAATGCAAAAATCGCATTCCTCGGTACAAGCATGAAAATAAAGGCTTTACACAGAAAATAAGCCAAAATCAGCTGATTAATAATATTTCTCTCCCTTTTGCGGGCGAGTCCAAATAAATAAAATATGGCGTGCTCAACAGGTGGATGTGGCTCTTCGGGCGGATGTAGTTCCGGCGGATGTAACAAAATGAACACCTTCGATTGGTTTGCAGATATCCCATTATCTGATAATTATAATTTCAATTTAGTAGAAATAAGCTTTAAGAATGGCGCTAGAAAAGGTTTCTATCGTAACGACAAAAAGCTAGATCTTTTTCGAGGTGACTTAGTTATCGTTGATGCCTCCCAAGGATTTGACATTGGAGAAGTAAGCCTTACCGGTGAGCTGGTTAAACTTCAAATGAAGAAAAAAGAAGTTAAAGAGACCGCTGACACCATCAGAAATATTTTGCGCAAAGCTACCGAAGACGATATTGAGCGCATGCATGAGCTCCGTGGTAAAGAGAGAGAAATGCTAGTAAAAGCGCGTGTTATTTCTCGAAGTTTAGACTTAGAAATGAAAGTTAGTGACATCGAATATCAAGGTGATGGAAAAAAAGCTACTTTTTTCTATACCGCTGATAATCGAATAGATTTTCGTCAATTAGTTAAGCAATACGCAAGTTCTTTTAAAGTGAAAATTGAAATGCGCCAAATTGGTGCTCGTCAAGAAGCTGGAAGAATAGGAGGAATAGGTTCTTGTGGTAGAGAATTATGTTGTTCTACCTGGTTGAGTGATTTCGAAAGCGTATCTACAGGTGCAGCCAGATATCAGCAGCTAAGTATCAATACAGATAAACTTTCTGGTCAATGTGGCCGACTGAAATGCTGCTTAAATTACGAGCTGGACACTTACATGGATGCCTTGAAAACCATCCCTAAAAATCCAGACAAGATTAGGACTAAAGAAGGAACGGCGTATTTAAGAAAAACCGATATTTTTAAAAGAGAATTGACTTACAACATTGATAAGAGTAATAAGTATTATAAGCTAAGTGCTGATGATGTGGCAACGCTTATCCAAATGAATAAAAAGGGTGAGCATCCAAATAGTTTGGCCGACTTCAATATTATTGAAGAAGCTAAAGACAAAGAATTAGAGGAAGCTTACAATGAAGATTTAGTTGGAAGCGTTAGTCTTCAAACCTTAGAGAAGAACACCAAGAAGAAAAAGAGAAAGAATAACAACTATAGAAAAAATAGAAATAGCAACCGAAATAACAATAACAACAATCAGAACAAGAATAGTGATAACAAAAAGTAATAATGCTTAGGTTCTTTACATATACACTTATGCTGCTCCTTGCCATGGGTATGAATTCCTGTGATGAGCTTATAATCTTTGAAAAAGATAAGGATTTCAAAGAACAAGAGTGGATGTCTAGCGACACCCTCCAATTTGAAGTGTCGATTGAAGACCAAGATCCAAAGAATCTCTATATCAATGTGCGACACCGTTTCAATTTTAATTGGCGAAACGTTTGGCTCAATTTGAGTGTTACTTTCCCTAATGACAGTCTCTACGAGCTTCCTATTAATATTCCTCTATCACAACCTGACGGTCAGTGGTTTGGTGATTGTAGCGGAGACCTCTTTAGATTACAATATCCTTTAGCGCAATTCACACAAACTACTTTTGGTGATACGGGAAAATATGTTTTTCGCCTAAGTCACGAAATGCGTGAAGACCCCTTGTTAAATATGCTTAGTGCAGGTATTCGAATTGAACATTATAAATTAGAGGAATAATGGAATTTGGTCTTGATAATAAAATTTTGGCGATTAGCATTGTGGTGTTCTTTATCCTAATTTCAATTGAGGCAATCATCGACTACAAGCAGAAGAAATATATCTACGCCAAGCAAGATTTTTTTGCTAGTATAAGCATGGGCTTTGGTTCCTTGTTTGTGGGAGGGACTATGAAATTCCTTGCGCTCCTAGTCTATACCTTCTTGTATCAATTCCGTTTATTTGACTTAGGCAGCGAATGGTGGGTATGGGTACTCATTTTCTTTGCTGATGATTTCACTTTTTATTGGCACCATCGATTAAGCCACGAAGTGCGCGTGCTTTGGGCAGCCCATGTTAACCATCACTCCTCAGTGCGAATGAATTTAGGAACGGCTTTAAGACAATCTTGGGCAGAACAACTCTATAAATATGTTTGGTGGTTATGGTTGCCACTTGTAGGCTTCGCCCCTATTATGATCATTGTTATGCAAACGATTAGTTTAGTTTATCAATTTTTTCAGCATACTGAACTTATTAGAAAACTACCTAAGCCAATCGAATGGATATTCAATACGCCATCACATCACCGCGTGCACCACGGTAGCAATATCAAGTATTTGGATCAAAATCATGCAGGAATTTTGATTATCTGGGATCGCTTATTTAACACCTTCCAAGAAGAGGAGGAGCAGGTGAAGTATGGCATTACAGTCAATATAGACAGTTATAACCCATTTAAAATAGCTAGTCATGAGTACATCAGTCTTTTCAAAGATGTAAACCGTGCTAAAAGTCTAGGTGATAAATTAAAATACTTGTTTATGCCTCCCGGATGGAGTCATGACGGAGAGGATCAACGTGCCAGAACATTGAGAAAAAATATAGTGAATAATGCAAATAATTAAAATCTTACTATTAGTAGTTGTAGCTAGTAGCTTACATTCTTGTGGTTATTCTGATGAATTCAAGGAGATTAACCATGACGAGCAGTTTGTTGTTTCGTTTCCGGATTACATGGAATCTTGTGAAGATTTTGGAGCCGACGTGAACTACAAAAATTCGTATCGCAATACTTACTCTTTAGTAAACGTATATGACAAAGAAGGAAGAACTTTGCAAGAGTTTCAAAAAGAAGTGCTTGGTCTGTTGAAGGGCTATGAACTGCTAAATGATCCATTGATTACGGATTCCGTTTATCGAGAAACGGATAGTTTCTCTGCCATAGAAGTTCAGCTTTATGGAATCATGGATAATGAAAACATTTATTACTGGCATTCAGCATTTGAAAGTGAAGGTCAATTTTTTGAAGTAGTTTGTTGGACAAGAAGCATGGATAGAAAACAACGCTATGGCCCTGACTTAGAAAAGGTTCTAGCAAGCTTTAAACCTTTAGTTTAAGCTATTCAATCCTTTCGTTAAACTATTCACTTGCTAGGAGTGTTTAACTTGCACATTCTATAGCAATGAGTATCTATAAATTCAGAAAACAGATTATTGGAATTAGCATTTTGGTGGCTATCTTAAGCGCCTTTTTTGCTACTAAAGTCAATTTTGTTTTTGACCTTGAAAGGTTTTTTCCTCAAGGAGATGATGACCTTGCCTTCTTCTATGAGTTTAGAGAGGAGTTCGAAGATGATGACAACTTTTTACTCGTAGCCTTTACAGATAGTCTAAGCGTCTTTAATGCTGAACTTTTAAACGAAGTAGACGAATTCACCAAGACAAGTTCTAAATTCGAGAACGTATTACATACCAGTTCTATCACTAATTTTAATTACTTCGTAAAACTGCAATTCGGGGGTTTCTCGCCTCCCTTCCCTGCCATAAACCTTGACAAACCTGCGAATTTTTCTAACGACAGTTCTAGAGTCATGAAAGATGAAAGAATTGTAGGGAAATTGATTTCAAAAGACATGAAGTCGACCGTTGTTATTCTCAAGACCCAAAATGCCCTCAGCCCGGAACAATCCTCCAAATTAATGGACGATGTTCAAGCCGCTTTAACAACTATTCCCCCAAACAATTACCACATCTTAGGAAGAGCCTATATTCAGACCCAATTAGTCAAGCAACAGATTAAAGAGTTTATTTTTAGCACCCTTATCTCGGCATTCCTTGTTTCGCTTATTTTTTGGATCATTTTAAAGAAGCCAATCGGAGTTTTCATTGCCGTTGCTTCCATGATTCTATGTCTTTTGGTATTTGTTGGAGTTATTGGATTGCTAGGTATTGAGTTAGACATACTTAGTTCCTTGTTTCCTATAATCATGATAATCGTTGGGGTAAGTGACGTAGTCCATTTGACCAACAAATACATCGATGAGTTTGAGCGACTTGGGGATAAAAAAGCTGCAATCAAAAAAACAGTTCGAGAAATAGGCTTAGCTACCTTCTTAACTTCATTAACAACAGCCATCGGTTTTCTTACCTTAACCACCTCTCGAATCTATCCAGTGAAGTCATTTGGGATGGCCGCTGCTATAGGAGTAGTGATCGCTTTTTTCGTGGTCATTACTTTCACCACATCCATGCTTTCTATTTTTCCCCCTGAAAAGATTGTTGCAAGAAGAAAAGCAAATGAAGTTTGGAAAAAGTATCTACTTCGTGTATATGATTACACCAAAACAAAAAGAAAAGCTATTAGTCTCGGTGCGCTCATCTACTTTATAATATGCCTAATAGGCATGAGTCAAATTACCACTGATTTAAGAATATACGACACCTTACCCAGAGATTTAAAAGTGACCAATGACTTCAAATTTTTTGAAACAAACTATGCTGGATTTAGACCATATGAACTAGCTGTCCATGTTAAGAAACCCTATCAGGTGACCGATTGGGAAGTACTTCAAGAGATTGATAAAATTGAAAACTATATCAAGCAGAAAGAAGAAATTGATGGAGTAAGCTCTATTACCGCCGTATACAAGACCATGAACAGGGCGTTCAATGCAGATCGTGTTTCCTTTTATACCTTTCCTGAAAGCCAGGCGCAATACAAGCGAATGCAAAAGTATGTTAACAAGGTTCCTACTAGCGAACTAAGTATTTTAGTTAATGAAGACAATACGAAAGCGCGGATATCTGCCACGATCAAGGATGTTGGCTCAGCACAAATCAAATTGATTACAAATGATATTGATGCTTTTATTCAAACAGAAGTCGATAGTACGATTCTAAGTACTCGAGTAACAGGTACAGGAGTGATTTTCGATAAAAACAATGAATATATTCGGGAAAGCTTAATCAGTGGACTGGCTATTGCCTTTTGTGCCATCAGCCTCATCATGGCCCTTCTTTTTAAAGATATTAAAATGGTCATTGTGTCTATTGTGCCCAATGTATTCCCGCTACTTTTTGGAGCGGCTTTAATGGGCTATTTCCAAATTGCTTTGGATGCACCAACTGCCATTGTTTTTGCAATTGCCTTTGGGATAGCGGTAGATGACACTATTCATTTTTTGAGCAAGTACAAGTTAGAACGTATGGTTGGGAAAGGAATGGAAGAGGCCTTAGAAGCTACATTTACCGAAACCGGTAAAGCCATTATCCTTACCAGTATTATTTTATTCTTCGGCTTCCTTATTCTTCTTTTTTCGAAGACTCCCGGTATTGTTTTTGTTGGTGTATTAGTAGCAGGAACTCTATTTTCAGCAGTCCTAGCAGACTTATTACTGATCCCTTTACTTATCCGAACTCTGCTAAAAGACTAAGTGAAATTGATATTAGGAATTTATTACCTTTGGAAGGCAACATTCCCAAATATCCATGAAATCTAAAGCCCTCATTTATTTATACTTTGTTTTGCTCATTTTAGAAATGATGGGTGATATCGTTTTTGATTTGAAGGGTTTCCCTTATGGAATTTGGACCTTCAAACCCTTGCTTATGCCAGTCCTCATGTTTTGGTATTATAAGCATACCAAAGCCCAAACAGCATTTGATAAAGTTATTCTAGCTTCACTTTTCTTCTCTTGGTGGGGAGATAACTTCTTGATGCCGGCAATATTCAAAACAGACATCA
>ERZ887849.157-NODE-157-length-73071-cov-9.050345_pt1 | contig 73071 bp, 61 predicted proteins | sample MGYA00521267_ERZ887849 | MGnify/ENA primary metagenome ERZ887849 (study PRJEB32303, sample SAMEA104408601) | aquatic metagenome | biome: Brackish water; feature: Pelagic; material: water | place: Baltic Sea | collected 2014-06-06T16:11:00 | depth 2,863 m ...
GAACGGTGAGAAATTGCCACCCTACGATGTAGGGCAGCCTGAGATTACTATTCTGAAATTTGAAGTGCCTCCAGGGGGGCGTTTGCCGTTACATACACACCCCTACGCCAATGCCGGAGTACTGCTGAGTGGAGAATTGACTGTTCACAGTGAGGGAGGTGAAACCAAACGGCTCAAAGCCGGAGATCCACTCATTGAGCTGGTGAATATTCCTCATTACGGAGCAAATGAAGGGGTCGTGCCCGCGGTGGTTTTGGTTTTTTATGCGGGGATAGTAGGCCAACCGGTTACCCATATTCTCGATTGAGGTGTTTGTGCAGCCTTATTTCTATCTACAGCAACTTTAGAATCTCTGCAGCCTGAGCGGGCGTGGCGACAGGACGGCCGATCTTTTGGCACAGCGCTACAGCTTCCTGAACTAATTCGACGTTAGAGGGCTGTCGATCGCCTTTGAAAAACTCCAGGCCTACATGCAGGTGGCCACCGAGTTCGAGCGCGGCGGCAGCGACGTCGGAGCGCCCTGCGTCGCCGCCGACGACGGACACCGCCCAGGGGAGGGGGCAATCCCCAAGGATGTCGAGATACATTTCCAGGGCCTTGATAGTCGGAGGCATTCCAAAGGGTGCACCGAACAGGCCGTGCTCGGTAGAAAAGTAGAACTTCAGCATCGCTCCTTGCGGCACACGTCCTTTACGGTGAAACGCGAGTACCGTGCGCAGGAAGCCGGGCTCATAGATGGCGAAACTGGGCCCCAGCTTGTTTTCCTTGTGAATATCCAGCGCTCTGCTAATGACCGCATAGCTGTTGGCGTAGACAATACCTTCGGGTCCATCTTCGGTCATGCTGCCGAGGTTGATGGAGCCGGGGTCGCAAATGCCTATGCGCAGGTTGCCGCGGCTTGCTAATACGGCAAGATGTTCATAGCTCACTCCGTTCGTGTCGTAGTCCACGGTGGGATAGATCAACGTGTCAGGGCGTTGAGCATAGATATCGGACCAGCCAGCGAGGTAGGCATCAGCAGAAGCCTCTGCGCCTTTCCCGAATACGCTGGTGTGGTTGTGAATGACGGCGGCCCCGGCCTTGATGCAGGCGAGCGCGTCTTGGCTGATCTCGCTGGGGGTAATGGGCACCGACGGATTTTGTTCGCGCGTAATGCCGCCGTTGATGGCTGCCTCGATAATGACTGGAATCGTTTTCTTAGGCATAGGGTCGTTTCCTTGGTGTAGGGCTGCGTTGCCTGCCTAGACGCTGTCTCGCCCGTAGTTTCTTTCTTCCTCTTGTTGGAGAACGTATTTCCGCTTGGAGATTAGCGATGCGGAAATGACGCCTACGGTGACAATCGCAATCATGATAGTTGAGAGTGCGTTGATTTCCGGGCTAACGCCGAGCCTGACCGCGGAGAATATTTTGATGGGCAACGTCGTTGCGGCCGGCCCTGTGGTGAATGATGCAATGACCAGGTCATCCAACGATAAGGTAAAAGCCAGGAGCCACCCGGAAATGACGGCAGGCGCTATGATTGGCAGTGTTACAAGGCGGAACGCGTCAAAAGGCGTGCAGCCTAAATCCAGCGCAGCTTCCTCCAGCGATCGGTCGAAGGTTACCAACCGGGACGACACCAACACAGACACGTAGCACATGGAGAAGGTGGTGTGCGCGAGCACAATGGTGAGCACGCCCCGGTCTAGCCCAAGGCCTATGAATAGCAGGAGAAGCGACAGGCCGGTGATTACTTCAGGCATAACCAAGGGAGCGTAAATCATCCCGGAGAACAGGGTGCGTCCCAGAAACCGTCCGCCTCGCACCAGCACATAGGCCGCCATTGTGCCTAGTACCGTCGCGATGCTGGAAGAGAAAACCGCTACTTTCAGTGTGACCCAGGCAGCGTCCATGAACGCGGCGTTGCTGAAAATCTCACCGTACCACTTGGTGGAAAATCCGGTCCATACCGTTACCAGCCGGCTCTCGTTGAAGCTGTAAACAACCAGAATGACCATGGGCAGATAAAGGAATGCGAAGCCAAAGGTTAGCGAGGTGATGTTGAACCAGGTCAGGCGCATCAGCTTTCTGCCTCAATCTGTTTTTGCTGATTGCGCTGAAAAAGCACGATAGGAATGATCAGTATCAGGGTAAGTACAACCGCCACGGCCGCAGCCACTGGCCAGTCGCGATTGTTGAAGAACTCTTCCCACAGGACTTTACCAATCATGAGTGTGCCGGAGCCACCGAGCAGTGAGGGAATGACAAACTCCCCCAGAGTGGGGATAAAGACTAAAAAGCACCCCGCCATGATCCCGTTGCGCGACAGCGGCACGGTAACAAGCCAGAACGCTTGTGTGCGCGAACAGCCGAGATCCTCGGCCGCCTCAATGAGAGAGCGATCGAGGCGGTCAAGCGCCGCATAAATCGGCAGAACCATGAACGGAATGTAGGTGTAGACAATACCGATATAGACAGCGACTTTGGTGTTCAGAATAATCAATGGCTCTGAAATCATGCCTAGCGCGAGGAGTAGTTGGTTCAGGTATCCCTCCTGGCTGAGGATGCCCATCCACGAATACACCCGAATTAAAAAGCTGGTCCAGAACGGCAGGATCACTAACAGCATAAGGGTCGCGCGCCATTCCTCGGGTGCGCGAGCCATAGCATAGGCGATGGGGTAGCCGATCAGCAGTGCCAGCAATGTTGACACTACAGCGATCTGTAAGCTTGATGCGTAGGCTTTCCAGTAGAGGTTGTCGGTTGTCAGGAAAACGAAATTTTCGAAATCAAGCTGCGACAAAAACGACCAGACACCATCTTCCCAGCTGAATTGTGGCAGATAGGGCGGACGAGCCATTGCCATATCAGAAAGCGATATCTTCAACACAATGGCAAAGGGTATTAGAAACAGCGCAAGCAACCAGAGGTACGGTATGGCTATAAAGAAGAAGCGGCGCATCAGCTTTCCAGCAGGACTCCTGCTGTAGCTTCCCACGATAGCCACACCTCGTTTTCCCAGGTAAAACTGCGTTTTGAGATGCGGTGGGTATTCGCAGCCTGCGCCTTCAGGATTTGGCCGCCGGGAATTTTGACATGGTAAGTGCTGATGTTGCCAAGATAGGCAATGTCTACCACCTTGCCACGTACGGCGTTTTCTGCAATTTCTGGCCTGTCAGCAGTGATGCAAATTTTTTCTGGACGTATTGCGAGGAAGGCTTGCTGCCCTTCTTTAAACGTGTTTTGAGAGGTGTTAAACATGGGCTCACAACCTTCCGCCCAGCGAAAGCCATAGCGCTCCGGCCCGGCGCTATAGGTTGTGCCCTTAACGATATTGACATCGCCAATGAAGTCGGCGACGTAGACACAATTGGGCGCTTCGTAGATCGCTGTGGGCGTTGCCACTTGAATAAGCTCGCCTTCGTCCATTACGGCAACCCTACTGGCGACAGTCATTGCTTCTTCCTGATCGTGGGTCACGATAACGAAGGTGGTTCCTGTTTTTTCCTGAATATCCATGAGCTCGAATTGCGTTTTTTGACGCAGCTTTTTATCGAGTGCTCCCATCGGTTCATCCAGCAACAGCAGCTTGGGTGCTTTGGCGAGGCTGCGTGCCAGCGCTACCCGTTGGCGCTGGCCACCCGATATCTGGTCGGGCTTGCGGCGTGCGAATCTCTCCAGGTGGGTAAGCTTGAGCATTTCTTCCACCCGGGACTTCAAGGCATCCTTCGGCAAATTGTCTCTTCGCAGGCCAAACGCAATGTTGTCCCAGACACTCAAGTGAGGAAACAGTGCGTAGGATTGAAACATCATATTCACCGCGCGCTTGTTGGGGGGAACAGGTACGATATTCTGCCCCGCCAGCTCTATCTCCCCTTCGGAAGGATTCTCGAACCCTGCGAGCATGCGCATCATGGTGGTTTTGCCGCAGCCCGAGGGGCCAAGCAGAGCGAAGAACTCATGTTCATAAATGTCGAGCGTGAGGTTACTGACCGCGGTGAAATCGCCGAACCGTTTGGTCACATTCCGAAATCGGATCAGTGGTTTTGCAGCGGGGTTGGCCCACGGAGCGAAAGCGGTCTCTGGCACAGTACCCTCTTTGGAAAAAAGAGCCGAAGCAGCTCGGTGCTTCGGCTCGGATCAGGCGATCAGGTTCCGGACTTTATTTTGGTCCATAATCGTGTGACGCTGCGCTGTACCTTTGAGGGGTAAGGCGTTGTGGTGTAGAGGTTGTCCAGCGTGGCAGCATCAGGATAGATGGCAGTATCCTCAATGACGTCTGCAATCAAAAACTCCTGGCTAGCCAGGTTGCCGTTGGCGTAAAACACGTAATTCGACGCCTTCGCCATATTTTGTGCATTCATGATGAAGTTCAAGAAGGTGTGAGCCCCCTCTGGATTTGGCGCATCGACAGGAATAGCCATCTGGTCAAACCACATGAGTGCTCCCTCTGTTGGGGCGTGGAAGACGATTTCAACACCTGCATCGGCTTCAGCCGCGCGGTCTCGCGCTTGCAAGATGTCACCCGACCAGCCAAAGGCAACGCAGATGTCGCCGTTGGCTAACGCGTTGATGTACTCCGAGCTGTGAAACTTCTGCACGAACGGGCGTATTGCCATCAGCAAGGGCTCAACCTTGGCGATGACGGCAGGGTCGTGGCTGTCAGGGTCTTCGCCAATATATTGCAGTGCGGCGGGAATGACCTCTGCCGGTGCATCCAGCATATGGACACCACAGGCAGCGAGCTTTTCCATGTTCTCAGGCTTGAAAATAAGGTCGAGCGATGTGATAGGCGCATCCGCTCCGAGAATTTCGGTAACCCGGTTAACGTTCACGCCCAAGCCTGTCGTGCCCCACATGTAGTTGATAGAGTAGGCGTTTCCTGGGTCGTATTGTGCGGTGCGTTTGGCAATCACATCCCATAGATTCACGCTGTTGGGAAGTTTCGATTGATCAAGCTTCTGAAATGCTCCTACCGCAATCTGACGCTGTAAAAAAGTACCCGTGGGCACCACGACATCGTAACCAGAGCCACCGGCGAGCATTTTCGTTTCAAGAACTTCGTTGGAGTCAAACACATCGTAGATCAACTTGAGCCCGCTTTCTTTTTCGAACTGTGTTAGCAGCTCTTCGTCGATGTAGTCCGACCAGTTGTAAACTCGTACTTCATTAGCGGATGCTGCCGATGCAGCGATTGCCAGCACAGCGGCTAGGCCCAGTGTCATTACCTTCATGATTGAGTCTCCTGAGGACAGTTTGCCCGAGTATCTCTCGGTATTCGTAAATTGATCAAGCATTACCGACATACTCAGCCCTGTTTTTGCCGGTGTGCACTGGCGTGCACCATGCCGAGTCAGTTCCGCACAGTGCACGCCCTGTTTTGATGCGCGCCCCGTTGCTCACGCGCGACCTTAGGGTAAGCGGTGATAAGCAGGAAGCCGGTAATTAGCTCGTTCTACAGTCGCTTTTGCGTCATTGCGACGAGTTGGCACGGAACTCGCAAGTCACGGGGTGACGGTGCAAACCCTGGTGGCATTACCTGTGCGTCAACCGCCAAATTTTGTTCTTCAATTTCCGGGACGACCCGGACGGCCCGCGGGCCGATTATTTTTCTGGACGGCCAGATAACCTGACCTGCAGAGGTTATCGACATGACTGCAACCGCATCGCTTAGCTCCCGCCATAGTGCTTTTAATGTATTACCGAAGGTTGATGTTGCAGGGCTTCGTTCGCGTGATGCGGAAACGCGTGACGCGACGGCGAAGCAACTGGGCGTCGCCGCAAGAGACGCAGGGTTCCTGTACATCACAGGGCACGGTATTGCGGAAAATATCATTGAACAATTTCGCCGCCGTACTCGCCAATTTTTTTCGCAGAGCGCTGCGGTCAAGATGCGCAGTTATATAGGTAATTCGCAGAACCACAGTGGTTACGTTCCGGAGGGTGAGGAGCAGTTCTACGGTGGGGCAATACCCGACCGCAAAGAAGCCTACGATCTGAACTTTGAACTGCATGATCCGGCCTACCAGCGCCCGATGCTCGGGCCCAATCAATGGCCCGATCTGCCCGGATTCAAGGAAGATGTACAAGCCTATTACGATGCGGCGTTTGAGCTCGGGCTCCAGCTGTTTCGTGGCTTTGCACTTGCATTGGGTTTGCCCGAGGATCGCTTTACACGTCTTGTTACGCGCCCGCCTACCCAACTCAGAATGATTTATTACCCCTATGATCCGCAGGTTCAGTCTGACGCCATGGGGCTGGGCGCCCACACGGATTACGAGTGTTTCACCATTCTGTTGCCGACGGCCCCAGGGCTGGAAGTGATGAACGGCGAGGGTCGCTGGATTGACGTGCCGCTCGTTGCGGGTGCGTTCGTTATCAATATCGGCGATATGCTGGAGGTTCTCAGCAACGGTGAATTTGTGGCGACCTCTCATCGTGTGCGTAAAGTCGCTGAGGAACGCTATGCGTTTCCGATGTTCTGTAACGTGGATTACGACGTGGTTATTCAGCCGCTGCCTGAGTTGGTTGGCGATGACAGGCCGGCGCGCTATGAGCCGCAGGTTTGCGGAGACCATTTGTTTGCTCAAACCGCGCAGTCATTCGCTTACCTGAAAAAGCGCCTTGAAAGCGGTGAACTGACGTTACCCCAGGGCAGCCGTGGTCTGTTCAGTTTTGGCCGGAAAGTGGGGGGCGGCAATGACGCTTGAAGAGTTGATTCGCCGCCGCCGACACCGCCCGCAGCGCAGTGTGCCAGACTGGATGCTCGGGTGTTTTCGGCGTCGTTGTATCAGCTTTGCCAACGGCGAATCCGACGACCAGACCATCGTTTACTGGCTGCAAAGCTGCAATTTCACGATCGACCTGCGTTTGCCTCTCGGCGCCAGACAGGTACGCGCGGCAGCTATGGAAGAGTACAGCGAAGCTGAGCTGGTTGAACTCGCGAACTACGAGGGGTGGTTTGCCGGCTGTCAGTGGAATGGTAAAGCAATGATGTGGCAGGAAGCCATATCTCTGCAAGTCACTAACCGTTGGCCGGAGCCTGCAGAGCTCACACGGACGGGTAATTGCATGGTCGAGTTTGCGCCCAGCGGTGCCTATGTTGAGGATTGGCGGATGCAGCCATCCGACACCGGGCCACTCGTTGGTTTGCGTCTCGTGGGTGAAACCATTGCAGGCACGGAAGATATGATGGCACGGCGCGGGGGATTGATCATCTGCGGTGATTACGCCGCAATGGTGCTGGGCAGGTCTAGCCCACCAGGCGACGTGGCTCAAACGGACGACGTGGCTCAAACGCTGCAACAGCAAATTGCGGCTGCCGGCGGCAACCTCGCCACGCTCAAGGAATTACTCGACTTTGAAACGTCTGTAGCCCAGGGCTCATTGGCGCAAGGGTACACAGTCATCCACTCGACTCTACCTGAGCGGGTTGGGTCGCCTCTACTTGAGGTGAGTGAGTTTGAGTGGCTGGAGAGCAGCCAGCGCGTCGCACAGCGGTTTCTGCGTGATGGGCAAGAGTGCGTTCGGCACTACGAGGTTGACGTTATCGAGCCCTGCCAGACATTCCCCCTCACTACGCCGGTGAGCGATGAGTCAGCGGCATGGTTTGCTCGCGAGGCTGCGACCTTACAGCGCTATACCGGGGTGTTGCAGTGAATGCTGTTGAACAGAAAGCGGTGTTTCTGCCGCTGCCTATCGATAACTTCGCAATACCGCAGCGCTGGCGCGGTAAAAATGTGCTTCTGGTGCCCGCGGCTCCTGAGTGGGCTGCGCTCGATTTTTCTGCCGTAGTTGAGTGCCGTACAAGCCTTAAGCACTTTTTTGGTTCAGCAGATACATGGCCACCGGATGAGCTAACCCTCGAAGAGGATCGCGCTGACCTCGCATGGCACAAACGCGAATTTGATGCGAAAAGCTCTTTTGCCTATCACCTGCTCGATCATGACGCCAGCGAGTGCTTAGGGTGTCTTTACTTGTACCCAACTGCGGCGCAGGAGCACGATGCAGAGGCTTACCTGTGGGTTCACACGCGCCTTGCACAGGTTCAAGCCACGTTTATCGAAAACGAAGTCATTGAGTGGGTCCGGCAGTGCTGGCCGTTCTCTGCGGTTGCCTGGCCGGGGCGCTTTATCCCCTTCACGGACTGGGAAGTGGCGGCCAGACCCAACTACTACGCTAGCAATCGTGTAAGTGATACACCTTTAAATATTGGGATTTGAGGCGCCTACCTGATGGTTGCCCAACCGATTGTTGTTACGTTTTCCGCCAACATGGCCTTTAGGAGATCTACCATGAAACATATTTACCGAATTATTACAGTACCCGTTATGGCAGTTTTACTCTGCGCAGGATCTGTCTGCGCTGCAGCGGAGGAGGAGCGCACCAAGTTCTCACTCGCCTGGTCAATTTATGTGGGGTTCATGCCTTGGGCTTATATGGACGAAGCGGGAATCATGGACAAGTGGGCCAAAAAATACGGCATTGAAGTCGATCTCGTGCAAATTAACGACTATATCGAAGCCATCAACATGTACACCGTGGGTGAGTTTGACGGCGCTACCATGACCAATATGGATATGTTGACCATTCCTTCGGCGTCCGGCGTCGATACAACAGCGCTCATCACCGGCGACTTTTCGAACGGCAACGATGCGGTTGTTTTGAAGGGGCGCGACAGCATGCAGGATATCAAAGGTATGGACGTTTACCTGCTTGAGCTGTCTGTCTCGCACTACGCCTTGGCGCGGGCGCTGGAGATGGCAGGCCTTAGTGAGCGCGACGTTACCTTGATCAACACATCAGACGCCGACATTGCCACCATGTTCAAGAACAGTGACGTGCAGGCTGCTACCCTGTGGAATCCACAGCTACAGATGGCGATGCAGGAACCCGATGCAGTGAAGGTGTTTGATTCCAGCCAGATTCCTGGCGAGATTCTCGATGTTATGGGCGTGAATTCCGCGACCTTGAAGAAGTACCCGGCGCTGGGTAAAGCGGTCACGGGAGCCTGGTTCGAGACGGTGGCGATTTTGCAAGGAGATAGCCCGCAGGCGATAGAAGCTAAAACATATATGGGTGAGAATTCAGGTACTGATCTGGAAGGTTTTGAATTGCAGTTGGCGGCCACTTATATGTTCAAGACGCCTCAAGAGAAGCTAGACTACCTGACCACGGAACGCGTGCGCGAAACCATGGACTTTGTCACCAACTTCACCTTTAAGCACGGCCTGCTGGGTGCCAGCGCGCAGTCTCCCGATGTTATCGGCATTGAGTTACCCGACGGGTCAATTCTGGGTAATAAAGATAATGTAAAAATGCGCTACGACCATCAGTTCGTACGCATGGCGGCAGAAGGCTCGCTATAAACTCGAGCCGGCGGCTTGCGCAGCTTCGTCGCTGCGTGAGCCCTCCAGCAACGCGGCGATTAACACCATTGCTCCACCGATAATCTCGAACATCTGTAAGCCAGCGCTGACGATGAATGCGGTTGAAGCCACAGCGACCACAAGCTCAGTGACGATGATTACCGAAGAGCGCCCCGCGTCCATTTGCGTCACGCTCCACTGAGTTCCTGTGGTAATGAGCGTCAGCCATAGCGCGCCATAGGCGACTGCCCACAGTATTGTGCCAGTGCCGGGCAGGGTTGCTGTGGAAGAAACAACGAGTAATGACATCCCGATCAACATGGTACAACCAATAAACATAGCCGCAACTTTACTCATGACCGGGATATCTTGGGTAAAGCGAAAGAGAATGTTGGTGGCTGCAAGCCCCATCCCCGAGGCCATGGCCAGCAGGTCGATCCAGGTAATGCCCGTCCAGGATGTATGCCCCACATCGAGGATGATGAACGCGCCGGATAAACACAGCAAGACTGCGATCACACGAACTGCATCTATGCGTTCGCCCAAGAAAATGCGCCCACCTATGACGCTCCACACCGGCAGCATATAGAACAGTATCATCACGCGGATGACGTCCCCGTGGTAGATCGCGGTTTGAAACGATGCATTGGCAATGCCGCCGGCCAGCGCAACCATCCCCATCAGCGCAAGTTTTTTTCTCCAGAGCTGTCGTTGTGCATAAAGCCACGGCAGAAGCAGCAGAGCGCCCGAGCAGAATGCGATAAATATCAGGTGCAGGCCATCCAAGCCATTATCGCTAAGCGCTTTTATGGGTAACCAGGTTAAACCCCAGGCGGCAGAACTGAGGAACAGTATCAGTACGGCAAATCGAGTGTTCATTCATGTGCTCATGTGTGGTGTTGGGCTCAACTGGCTACCTTGGCGCTCCGCAGTTTTTGTAGCCCTATCATTGCTAGTACCAAAACGGCGCCCACCAGGCCGTAAACAGCTACGGTGACCATGATGGCGACCACCGAAAGCACCATGAACTGCACGTCGATTGTCTGTTCCGTTACTGTTCCCGAGGTGATGGCGATAATCTCAGCAGAAAGAATAAAGTCGGTGCGAATCGCTCCTTTGATTTTCTGCTTTTCCAGAGCCTTGACGTCAACGTGAGGGTCTTTCAGTGCGGTTCGTAATTGCTGTGTGTGTTCGTCTGCCTGTTTGCTGTGAAGATACCTTTGGGCCAGTTTTTCGAAGCCCTCGAAGCAGAGGAATGCCCCGCCAAGCATCAGTAGGGGCGTCACCAGCCACGGTGCAAAAAAACTGATGGCGACTGCCACGGGCACCAAAATTATTTTGTTGACCAGCGAGCCCTTGGCCACTGCCCATACAACGGGAAGCTCACGCGATGGCTTTACGCCGGCAACTTGCTGCGCGTTCAATGCAAGGTCATCCCCAAGCACGCCTGCAGTCTTTTTGGTGGCGGCTTTGGTCATTACGGCGACATCATCCAGAAGTGTGGTGATGTCGTCGATGAGTGCGAGCAGACTGGTCCCTGCCATGTTACATGGCTCCTGCTGGGCAGCCGTTTCGTGTTGACCCAGTCTATCTCATTTGTGAACCGCCAGAAACGATAACCCTGGGAAACATCGAATATTCGAGCACACCGGTTGTGGGTTTGACACGGCCACTGCTGTGTAAAGCGCAAGCCGTTCTACACATCGCGTGAGAATGCGGCTACAGTGCGTTACGTTAACCTGGCCATCAAGGGGCTTGCGAGAGGTATGTCAAAGCCATCGGGCGCAGAAAAAGATGGTCGTCGATTACGGGGTGAACGCAGTCGGCAGGCTATTCTGGAGGCCGCGCTTGCGCTCATGGAGGAGGGGAATCTGGTGCCCACTGCGCAGCAGATTTCTGCTCGCGCAGGCGTTGGAATACGCTCCTTTTTTCGCCATTTCGAAGACATGGAAACGTTGTTTAAGGTTGCCGACGAGCATATACGTGATTCGTATGAAGCGCTGTTTATAGGCGGTGAGCGCAGTGGGACGATTGAACGGAGAATTGAGCGATGCGTTGAATGCCGCGCCGAAGCTTATGAGCGTGTCAGCAATATGGTGCTGTGTTCTCGCGCTCAGCTGTGGCGTTATGAAACCTTGCGGAAAAATTATGCGCGGGCTCAGCGTGGCCTGCGCAAGGATTTAGAAGGTTGGTTGCCAGAAATCACATCCATGTCGCGAGATGTGTACGAGGCTGTGGATGTTATTGCCTCGTTCGATACCTGGAACCGCCTGCGGGAGCATCAAGGACAGAGTAAGAAGTCCAGCATTGATATCGTCAGTGGCCTGATGAAGCGGCTCATACTCGATTAGCTGATTGCTGCTGCCACATTCACAGCCCGCTGTGAGTCTTGATGATCTCCTTTGACTCCGCAGGGAGCGAAAAGGACACGCCGTCTTTGCCGATGGTGTACTCCTCAAAAATATCCTCTGCACCGTTCAGGAACAGGGCTTGTTGGCCAGGAAACAGCAACGGCGGAACGATGTGGTAGTAAAGCAGGTGCCCAACTCGCGCATCACGAGCGGTCTCAGCCGCTTCCACCGGGCTGGCGTGGTAGTCGGGAATGTCGTGGGTGATTTTGGCCATGATGGCATTGCCGTTTTTGGTCGCCGCGTCGTGCATCATTTTTACCAGATTGGGTGCCAGAACATCGTGCACCAAAAGGTCTACTCCTTGGGCAAATTGTTCGATGTTGGCGAGTTTTGCCGTATCCCCGGTAATGAGTAGCGAGCGCCCTGCATAGCTGAAACGGTAGCCTACGGCAGGTTCTACCGGTGAGTGATCAACCGCCAGTGCTTCTACTTTTAACCCGTCGTGTTCGTACACCGTGCGTAATTCGCCAATCGCAGGTTTGGTGAATGGCATGGCCTGAAGGCCTGCAGCGCTCAGTGGTGTTACGCTGTCGCCGTGGTGAGCGTTGCGGTAGGTGAAGTCTTGCGCATATGCCAGGTTGAAGCCGTCGACGATTCGGCCTACACCCTCAGGGCCGTAAACTGGCAGTGGTGCAACGTTGTCGCCACCCGCCCAGCGGATGGTGCCGAGTTCACCCAGGCCATCAATGTGGTCTGAGTGGAAGTGTGTGAGAAAAACCGCGTGGAGATTACCCGGCTGGTAGCCCATACGGCTGAGATTGCGCACGCCATTGGTGCCGGCATCCACGACAAAAAATTGCTCTCCGGCCACGACCGCAACACAAGGGCCCGACGCATTCGCGGCAGGTAGTGGGCCACCTGCCCCGCACAGCGCGAGGTGCAGGCCATCTTTCAGCGTGGCAATGTGGCCTGCGCCCATGCGAGACTCCAATCCCCGTTCCATGATGCGGGTGACAATGCTCTCTCTCTGGTTGTAGGTGATGGAGATGATAACTGCGAGGGTGCCAACAATGATCAGGGCTCTTTTCATATAAATGCCTACTAGCGACGCCGAAGCGCGTGATGGACATGATAAAACTCAGCATACATAATGGCACACAGACTGTCATTATAGTAAAAAATAGGGTCAAACGTATGGACAAATTACTCAGGTTACTGGTGCTGGCACCATCGATACTCTTTGTCTTTGTTGGTGTTCGTTGGCTGGTAGACCCTGCGGGAGCGGCGCCGATGTTTGGCCTGACGCTGGAGCAGGGGGTTGGTTTGAGTTCTCAGGTGGGCGACATGTCAGCATTCTTCCTCACCTTGGGCAGCTGTATGCTTATTGCGCTGATTAGCGGGCGGCGACTGTGGTATTACCCGCCGCTTATGCTCTTGCTGGCTGCGGCAGTGGGCCGCCTGGTTGCCTGGATGGCGCATGATGCGACTTTCGCAGTGAGTTTGATCGGCACAGAAATACTCGTGTCCGCGCTTCTCTTTCTGGCATCACATCGTCTGGCCGATAAAGGCTAACCCCATGGCGCGTGCTCGGTTAGGCTTAAGTACGATGCTTGTATATCTGGCAGTGGCCGCGTTGTTCGTTCCCTTTGCGGCGGCGCAAAGTAGTCTGTCTATCGACGCTGTCACCGATTTTCGCACCGATAACGCCACGGATACTGACACCAACGCAGCGGTGACCGCGGCACTGCCTGCCGTCGAGAGCGTGCACGGAGCTGATAAGCCACGCCCTAATATTGTTTTTATTCTCGCGGATGATTTGGGTTTTACCGACATTGCACCGTATGGCAGTGAGGTGAATACACCCAGCTTGTCTGCGCTTGCGGCCAGTGGTGTGCGCTTTACCAACTACCACACGGCGGCTAACTGCGCGCCCGCCCGCGCGATGCTACTGACCGGCGTCAATAACCATCTTGCGGGTGTACCCAATATTCCTGAAATGCTGCCACCGGAACAGCGGTTGCAGGCGAACTACCAAGGTGTACTGGGGGATGACGTGGTGACGGTGGCAACACTGCTCGAAGACGCGGGTTATCACACGTATATGGCGGGCAAATGGCACCTGGGTATGGAACCGGATAAACGGCCAAGCCGGCGTGGTTTTGGGCGCACGGTAGCAATGATGGATTCTGGTGCAGACAACTGGGAACAGCGGCCCTATCTGCCATTGTACGAACAGGCCAACTGGTTTGCCGACGGTGAGCGTATGACCTTGCCGGAGGATTTTTACTCATCGCAGTTTCTGATCGACAAGACCATAGAGTTCATTGGTGAGAATCACGGTGATGGCCAGCCGTTTTTTGCCTACGTGCCGTTTATGGCAGTGCACATGCCGGTGCAGGCGCCTCAGGAATATACCGATCGCTATGCAGGAGTATATGACGCTGGCTGGCATGCACTGCGCGAACAACGACTCCAGCGCGCGGTTGCGCTAGGTATCGTGCCGCCGGCCACAGCCATGACGGAAATGGCCACGACACGTGATTGGGACGCACTGGATGCACAGCGCCAGCGTTATGAGGCAAAGCGGATGGCTGTCTATGCGGGCATGATTGAAGCCATGGATTTTCATATCGGACGGTTGGTAGATTACCTTAAGTTGACGGGCCAGTACGAAAACACCATTTTTATCTTTACCTCGGACAACGGCAGCGAAGCCAGCGGCCCGGATAATCCACAAGCGTGGCCTACTCGGCTTGCCCCCGCGCTGCTGGGTTATCACCTCGACTACGAGCGGCTTGGCCTGGAAGGCAGCTACAATACCATTAGCCCCAGTTTCGCCAGTGCCTCCGCGAGCCCTTTGTCGTTCTTTAAGTTTTACGCGGGGGAGGGCGGTATGCGGGTGCCGCTTATCATTGCCGGCGATCGATTGCCTCGTCGCAATGCATTGGATACAGCCTTTACCTGGGCAACTGACATTACGCCGACGATTCTCTCTTTGGCGGGAGTGACACAGCCGGGTAGCCGATATGCGGGACGGCCGGTGCAGCCGATTACCGGCTACGACCTGGTGCCCCTTCTAGCGGGTGATGTAGAGCGGGTCCGTAGCGACGATGATGCGGTGGGGTACGAGCTTACGGGCCATGCCGTGCTGTTTCAGGGTGACTACAAATTGGTCGTTAACCAGCCGCCGTTGGGAGATGGCGAGTGGAAGCTATTCAATATCGTAACGGACCCTGGCGAAACGGTGGACCTGGCTGCTGCGCAGCCTGAACGATTCCAGCGCATGCTGTTGCGCTATGAGCTTTTCCAACAAGAAAATAGTGTTTTACCCATGCCGCAAGGATACACGCAAATGCGGCAATTACTGCTGAACACGCTGCACACGCGGTACCGCAATGATCTGCTTGTGCTGCTGCTTAGCCTACTGGTGCTCAGCCCGTTTTATGTCGCCTACCGAATGCGCCGAAAAGTTGCCGCGTAAGGCCAAGCGATACGCTGTGGCAACACGAGCCTAGAAATCGTAGCGCACTGTGGCACCGTAAGTGCGCGGTGGCGCAAGAAAATACGCATCCATGTCGGTAATGGCAAAGGGGGTCAAAGTCTGAATAGCGTATTCTTCGTCGGTCAAGTTCTTGCCTCAGAGGCTCACGCTCCAATTATCGTCGCGCCAGCCTAGCGCTATGTTCAGTGTGTTTCTGTCTTGCGTATCCTTTGCTTCCAGTTCCGCACCGGAGGCCACGTTGGTCAGGTGATCGCTCATAAAGCTGTAGTCACCGCGCAGGTATACGCCGCCCCAGGTCAGTGGAAAGGCCAGCGTAGCACTGACATTGCCACTGAGTTCAGCGGCGAACGGCATGTTCTGCCCTTGGTCTGGCCCTGCCGTGAATTCATAGGTATCGAGATACTGTAAACCAAACCCTAAGGTCAGGTTGGGTAATGGCAGTGCGTCCACCTGCAGCTCCAGCCCGAAAACTTCCACTTCGCCCTGGTTGGTGGTGATTTGCCCCAGCCCCTGCCCGGTTTGCTGTGCGGTTTGGAACTTTTCGATCTCCGTCAGGAACAAGGTTGAGTTGATGCGCAGCCGTGAGTCTAGCAGGGTGGCTTTGATTCCCACTTCATAACTTAAGGTATTTTCGTCGTCGAACTCGCGTTCTTCGGGGGTGCCTGCCACACCATTGAATCCGCCTGATTTGGTGCCTGTGGAGGCGCTCGCAAACAGCAGGGTATCCGGGCTAAGGTCGTAGCTAAGGCTTGCCAGCCAATCTACGTTGTCGCTGCTGCGATTGAAGGCCTGGTCAATTTCAGGCCTCACCGAGGAGGTAAAGGAAAAAGGTGGCCTGATGCCGAGCGCGGCGAGCTGTGTCAGCACAAAGGGCGGGAGACTCTCTGGCGGTTGCGCAGTCAGTGCACTGGACTCAACCTCTACCTCAAGGTCGGCGTCTTTATCTTCCTCGCTCCAGCGCAGGCCGCCAGTTAACTGCCAGCGGTCGCTCAAGCGCCAAGAGGCGCGGGTAAACACGGCGAGAGTTTTTGTCTCGAACACATTGCGAACAAACGAGGCATCCCCTTGTGCTGCGATCAGCCCTAGTTGCGGGCCGAAAACCTGCGAGCCAACGGGCACCGCATCTGCACCGACAATGGTTGATACATCACCATCACCGTCCCGGGTTTGCTGCTGGAAATAATACACCCCAGCCATGTAGTCCAGCGCGGCTGAGCTGCCACTGAAGCGCAGCTCCTGCGAAAAGCTGTCGCCGGATTGAGGTTGGTTGAGGAAGACAATATCGAGCACTGAGCGGCTGCCCTCTTGTGTTGCCTGAACGTCATAGTCGTCCCATGAGGTAAGGGACTCAACGAGTCCCCACTCAGTATCGTATTCGACCTGTAAAGAAGCGGCGGTAGACTCCAGCTCAAAATTGCTGGGTATGTTTTGCGCCGTTTTCTGATCGAAGGGATCGTTGGGAGGAAGTCGTTGGCCGCGTTCGGCCATGGCGGCTTCTACTATGGGGTTTTGCAGAGTGTCCGGGGAGCAGCAGTTCATATCCCTTTCTACGCGGCTGGCTTTAAACAGCACGGAAGCGTTGGCAGTCGGCTCCCACAGCAACTTGCCGACCGCGTTCCATTCGTCGGCGTCGTTGAGGTCGGGCCCCGCGAAGTTCTCCAGGTAACCATCCCGTTGGTGATAGTTGCCCGCTAATCGATAGGCCAGGGTATCAGACAGGGGCGCAGACACTGAGCCGTTGAGCCGCTGCATGGCATAGTTGCCGGCGCTGGCTTCCAGATGTGCCTCACGCTGCTCTGTATTTGGGGCTTTGGTGGTGATACTTATCGCTCCGGCATTGGTGTTCTTGCCATACAGCGTACCTTGTGGGCCCTGAAGCACTTCAATGCGCTCGATGTCCACCAGATCCGACACGCTCAACCCCGAGCGATTGAGATAAACGCCGTCAACAAATACGCCCACCGACGGTTCCAGATACGTTGACCCGGCTGTTCCAATGCCTCGTATCGACATGCGGGTGCTAAAGGGGCTGATATTCGCATTGATGTTCAGTGATGGCGTGAGTACCGCTACATCCTCTGCACTGCGAATACCTGCTTCGCGAATGGCCTGTTCACTAAACGCGGTAACGGTTACTGCAATATCTTGCAAGCTTGCCGCCTGTTTAGTGGCGGTAACAACGACTTCCTCCAGCATGCGCATATCAGCGAGTGCGCCGGTGGCGCAGATCGTCAGGCCCAGTACTGCTGCGAGAGGTGTGCTGGAATGCATTTTGCTATACTTTGTTTTGCTATTGTTATAATGGCATATGCAATGCCACAATATAGTGCTGTTATCGTATGCCAAGCAAAAGACCCGCGCAAGACAGTGCCGTTTGGGTTTCGTGAGCTGCCACCGTAGGTGTGGGTGGAGCATTGGCGAGCGCTAGGGTACCGTGTCTCACCCGGTAATAGTGCGTCGCGGCGCTGAAATATTTGCAGCCAGCCGCGTCCGATTTATCTGACTAGACTGCTTTCGGAGTACAGCATGCAAGCCAAGCCGATACACAACCGCGTGACTGCGATGACAGGCACCGACTACCCCATCATCCAAGCGCCTATGGGTTGGATTGCCCGCGCCCAACTGGCCTCCGCTGTGAGTAATGCTGGCGGCTTGGGAGTGATCGAAACGGCGTCGGGTGAGTTCGACAATATTCGCGCCGAAGTGGCAAAGATGCATGAGCTGACCGATAAGCCTTTCGGTATGAACGTCGCGCTCTCTTATGTCAAAGGCAGCAACATCATCGATTTTGTGATTGAGCAAGGTATCAAATTCGTGACCACGTCCTCTGGCAGCCCTGCGGTCTGTACGCGGGCATTTCAGGACGCAGGTATCAAGGTGTTTCACGTTGTTCCCACCCTCGACATGGCTCTTAAAGCGATCGATTGCGGGGTGGATGGCCTGGTGGTGGAAGGTGGCGAAGGGGGCGGCTTTAAAAACCCCAGCCCTGTGTCCAGCATGGTACTGCTGCCGTTGATTCGTTCCAGGGTAGACGTGCCTATTATCGCGGCGGGCGGCATGTGTGATGGGCTGTCGATGGCGGGGGCGTTTGCCATGGGTGCCGAGGGGGTGCAAATGGGCACACGCATGCTGGGCAGTACTGATTCCCCAGTGCATGATAATTGGAAGCAGGCGATTCTGGCGGCCAAAGAAACCGATACGGTATTTCTTAACCAGTCATCGCGGCCGGCTTTGCGCGCGCTGCGCACTGAACGCACGGCACAGTTGTTGCCGCTTGGTTCGTTCAACGCGATGGAGCATTTCACCGGTGTGCGGGAACTTTACTTTGGTGGTGATATGGAAGCGGCGATCCCGCTATCGGGGCAAGTGGTGGGGCGTATCGATGCCATCCAAAGCGCCGCCGAAATCGTGCAAGAAACCATGCAGGGTTTCTACCACGCAGTGCAAAGCCTCGCCAGTCATTACGGTCAGTAAATCAGGCGCTCTACCTCCCTATCGCCATGGGTAAAGCAATAAAGAGGTAACCAGAAGCAACATTAGCCATGCCGCTCAGAGCGGCATGGCTCCGCTTAAAGCTTATCCAGCGCGCCTGTTGAACTCGAGTTCAGGGAAGCCAGCGTCCACCGATTCTCGCATTTTGTCGTAGTACACGTTGGCTCCGCCGAAGTAAATCAACACGCGCGGTGGTTTATCTGCGAGGTTGGCACCCATCATCCATGAGTTGACCTTATCGCCCTGCGACATCAGCGTCTGCTCATGAATTTCAGCAGTATGTGCAGTCCAGGCGTCTTCGGCATCCTGGCGCGGTGTAAAGGTGTCGTAGCCTTCCTGCTCCATTTTCTGAATGCAGTCCTTGATCCAGATGGCATTCTGTTCGATGGAAGTTGGCAGGTTGGCAAACGGCGCTTGCGGACCGGTCACCACGAACATGTTGGGGAAGTCCGCGACACACACGCCCATGATGGACTTGGAGACTTTTTGCCACTTCTCGCGCAGGCTTTGGCCGCTCAGGCCTCGAATGGGGAAGGCTTCCAGCGCGCCCGTATAGGCTTTAAAGCCAGTGGCCAGTACGATGATGTCGAACTCGTAGTGATTCTCGGTTGTGCCGATCCCGCTCTCGGTAATTTCGACGATGGGTTCGCGGTCTGCAATATCGACCAGGTGCACGTTATCGCGGCTGTACGCCTCAAGGTAGCCGTGGTCTAGCGGCGGGCGTTTGGCAAACAAGGGATACTCACCGGGTTTGGGCACCAGCAACTCGGCGACGCGCGGATCCTCAATACGCTCTTTCATCTTGTTAATGATGAATTCGGAGGCCATCAGGTTAGCTTCCGGGCTTGCGAGCAGGTCTTCGAAGGTCTCGAAAACCCAGCGGAAGCTGCCCGTCCATTTTTCCTCAAAAATGCGCTGACGTTCTTCCGCCGGTGTATCGACAGCCATGCGACCTTCGGCGGTATCGAAGGCCATGCCGAAAATATGGTTACGACACTTGGCCACAATTTCGTCGTAATTTTCTTTAATGTCTTTTTCCCACTCAGGTGTCATGGGCTGCTGCATGGCGGGCAGGATGAAATTGGGGGTGCGGTGGAAGACGGTGACGCTGGCGGCTGTTTTCGCCATGACGGGTAGCATCTGTACCGTTGTCGCACCTGCGCCAATAATGCCCACACGCTTGCCAGCGTATTCGATCCCTTCGGGCCAGCGAGAGGAGTGGAAGAGTGGGCCTTTGAAAGTGTCCATGCCTTTGGTTTTGGGGATGACAGGTTCAGAAATCATGCCCATGCTGCTGATAAAGTACTTGCAGGTGAACGTGTCGCCACCGCCGGTGGTTACTCGCCATAAGCCTGTGTCTTTTTGATATTCGGCGCCGACGATTTCGGTGTTCAGTTGGATATGCGGCCACATGTCGCACTTGTCGGCAACAAAGTGCATGTAGCTGTGGGTTTCTTTCCAATCGGGATAGCGCTGCGTCCAGGACCACTCCTGCAACAGCTCCTTGGAGAAGGTCAGGCAATAGTAGTAGCTCTCGCTGTCGGTCATGGCGCCCGGGTAGCGGTTCCAGGTCCAGGTACCGCCGATGTCAGTGGCGCGGTCGAACACCCGGATGGAAAGGCCTGCGTCACGCAGGTAGTGGATCAGTGCGAGGCCGGCAAAGCCGGCACCAACCGCAATGGCATCGAAATCAGGTTGCTGCTGGGTGGGCATAGCTGTGTTCCTCATGTTATAAAAATAGTGCCGCTAGTGTGACTGCGTGAACCCCCTTTGCATCAGGCTTTGGCGGGTGCGGCAGTGTGTGCTTCCAGGTTCGACAGGTGGCCCGACCGATGCCTCGCTCTGCCGTCGCAGGTTCACCTGAGTATACTTGCTAGATGCAAACAATCAAATATCGCAAAGCATGGTATCTGCGTTATAGATTCTCCACAATAGTTGGGTTTACCTGCAGGACAGCCTTGGGGAGCGCAGTTGCACGGGCACCGCAAAGATCGGCCTCACCAGAGTGGCAGCCGTTGTTCTGAATACTGTCGAAGTTTTTGTTTTATGGGGGGGCGCGCGCCGCCAGTAATACTGTCCAGGGTTTACCAACGAGGCCTGAGATCTCAACCAGGCCCGCCTGAGCAAGTACGCGGGCCAAGCCTGTGCTGTCCAGTTGCACCACCGATTGCCCGCCGTCCGGAAAGCGCAACTGCACAGCGCATGCGGCTTCGCCGTCGTGCGTTGGTGTCAATTGTACCTTGCTGACAATGGCAGCCATGCCTACTGTCTTGAGCTTAGGGGCCCGCTGTGTCGCGTGGTTTTAGCGATCACGCCGGCGGCGGCCCGGTAAATACGATATCGGAACAGGTCAACATGGCCGGTGCCGGCCGAAAGACCAAGTACAGGTTCCAGCTCTGCAAGTCGGCAACAGCTTCTTCAACTGAGCGTTCGGGGAAGGCGCGTGCGGCGATGCTCTGCCAGTTATCGCCCTCATTTGGGTAGGTCCAGGGTCGCACGGGTGGAATGATGGGGTGCATGCAATGTGTATCCTGTGTACGTTTAGGCGGCCTTTTGGCGTGTTGCAGATACCAGTTGTCCAGCGCGCGCTTCGGTATAGCCTTGTTGGGCCGAGTAGGTGGCAATGCCGTTGACAAACACCTGCTCTATGCCCACAGCGCGGCGTAAAAAGCGGTAGCCTTCGCCGGGCAAGTCGGCTACGGCAATCTCGGGCCCGCGGTCGATAGTGTTTGGATCAAACAGTACCAGGTCAGCTGCCAGCCCGGGTTGAATGCGTCCGCGGTCGTTTGCGAGGCCCCAATTATCGGCTACCTGCCCGGTGAGCTTGTACACAGCCTGCTCGAGGGTGAGGGCACCGGCATCACGCACGAAACGACTGAAAAAGTACCCGGTGTCGCCGTAGGTGGCAAAGCGGGTGACGTGAGCACCGCCATCGCCAGAGCCAATCTGCACCAGCGGATCGGTGATTGGGCCGACAATCCTTTCCAGGTTGTTGTGCCCAACCGAGATTGCGCTGAAACGGGTCAGCAGGTCTTCCTCAACTGCGAGGTCGAGCATGAGCTCTACCGGGTCGCAGCCGCGCTCCTCAGCGATGTCTCGCAAGCGTCTGCCCTCCAAGGGCTTGTTGTGCTCGAGGTGGCAACGGCTCACGATAAAATCTGGGAAATGGACTTCCATCGCGATCGGTTGCATACCGTTGTAGGCTTCGTCCACCAGTTGACGCCGCAACTCGGGGTCCTGGAAGTCGCGCAGGGTCTCTGCAGCAGGTTTCAGGATGGTAGCCCACCACGTGGGACGTGAGCTGAACACCGAGGTGGGAACGTCGAACTCAAAGGTTACATCAATAGGACGGGTTTGCATTTGTGGTACCACCCGCGCGCCGTTGGCCACCTGTAAGCGCACCCGCGCCAGTGCCCGGCTGACGAGGTCGGGTGTGGCGTTGGAGTCGAACAGCGGTGAGAAAGTCACGGTGATATTGTGCCGGCGAGACAGGTCTCCCAGGATATCAATGCGTGTGCAGAGCAGGTCCGGGTCCCAGAACTCGGGGACGACCTGCATCACAGCACCGTATTCGCCCAATACTGCGCATAACGCGCTCAGCTCTTCCGGTGACGCCAGGCGGCAGGGCACTGGGCGGTGTTCGTGGTCAATGTCGACCCAGCTGGTGCTTAGCCCGAGCGCGCCGGCATCCAGGCATTCACGTAGCAATTCTTGCATTGCGGTGATTTCCGCAACGCTTGCACAGCGCTCACGTGCTGCGTCGCCCATCACCCAAAGCCTGAGCATACTGTGGCCGGCAAGGGTGGCAACATTAATGCCAATATGGCTGCGGAAGGCGGTCAAATAGTCAGCGAAGGTTTCCCAGTTCCAGCGCATACCTGCATCAAACGCGGCTGCAGGCATTTCTTCAATTTGCCTGAATACGGCGCCCACAAAGGCACGGTGTTCCGCTCGCACAGGCGCCATGGTCAACGAGCAGTTGCCGTTGATGACAGTGGTAATGCCGTGTTCCAATGATGGCGTGGCTAAGCCGTCCCAGGTGATTTGGGCATCGAAATGGGTGTGAGAGTCAATGAAGCCCGGTGCCAGTGCCAAACCTTTTGCGTCAATTACGGTGACAGCGCCACCGTCCAGGCGGGTGCCCACGGCGGTAATACGGCCATCGTCTATTGCTACTTCTCCGCAGTAGGCGGGGGCCCCTGTGCCGTCGCAGATAAGAGCATTACGTATTTTAAGCTGATGCATGGTGAGTTCTCCTTATCAACGCCGACTGTAAGCGGCTTGCCGGTATGAGAACATATCAAATCGAGCGGAGCATATGGATGATCGCCCTTAAACAGTATTACCGATCCGGCGTGTAGAGCCCTACGGCTGGCATCGCGATCTTCTACTGCGATGGGCTATCGCGATGGACTATCGCGTGACTCTCAGGCGCAGGGTAAACTGGCGGCTTGGTTTTTATAGGTAGTACAGGACGTGACTGACGACGACAGCGTTGCACCAGATGCATTGGTCTCTCTTGCTGAAGCACTGGTGGCTGCGCTGCTATCGGAGGACGCCGAGACCGCGTTTGTGGAGGAAACCCGTCAATTCGTTGACCAGCTGGGCGACACGCTGACGCTGCCCGTCAGCGAAATGATCAGTATTGATCAGCTTGGCCAACAGGCCCGTCGTGAATTGTTGGAAGAGACATTGCACGATTTGGGTTTGAATTTGCGCTCGCTGGACTGGTCTTCGCAGCCTCTTCTGGCCCGCGAGTTTCAGAACAGAATCTGGTTACATTTGTACCGCCGTTTTCTGAGCGCCTATCAGGTGGTTAGCAGTCATATTGAATTGTTGCCGCCGCCCGCTGAGGAGTACCCGCGCCCGCTTTACAGTCCACCTGAATCCTGGCTGTTGCTGTTTGCCGAGAGCGGATCCTGTCGCGTGCTGCATCCCAGTGGCGATGTTGTGTTGGGCAACAACGGCCCGGCGTTGTTGCTATTGCCGCCGGAATCGGAGGTTGTGTTATGCCGCGGCTCGGATACAGGCAGTTGCAGCGTGTTTAGCAGTGCCTTTTTTCCGCCCCAGCGCTGGATGCAATGGCTGGGCAAGAGCGATCGTGAAGAAGCACCGCGCGCGCTGCCTGTTGCGGATACGCAGATTTCAGCCTACTTGTCGGAATCGTTCCGACGTATTATCGATATTGCACATTCCACTGCCCAAAGTGGCAGAGCGTTGCACCTGAATCTGCTGGAACACATACTGCTCTTGCGCAATGAATTGATACCGCGCAGCGATGACGCGGGATTGGATCGCCGTGTGCTGGCGGCACGCGATTTCCTGCTGGCACACTACCGCGAGAAAACCACGGTGGAACAGGTGGCCAACGCCGCCGGTGCCGCCCCATCCACGTTGACCGCTTTATTTAAAAGCCAGATGGGCGAAAATCTGATGCGCTGGCGAGACCAGCTGCGCATGCGGCGCGCGCGTGAGCTGCTGCAGGGCAGCGATGTGCCGATCAAGGTGATCGCGGCGGAAGTTGGCTACGATGACCCGATGTTTTTCTCCCGGCGCTTTAAGCAGCTGACGGGTTGGTCACCCTCTCAAGTCCGCAGCGGCAGCACGCCCTGAGTACTCACGTTTTTGGTGTTAGACAATTGTGCAATGGCTCCGGCGTATTCTCCATTCCACCTTGTGTAACGCTGCTCTCTAATGGTGCCATAACGAAAACTGCAGCGCTTCAAGGAGCTCCAATGACCGATGTTCCAAGTTACACCGCCAACCAACGCCTACTGGATCCTCGGCGCCTGGGTACAAGCACCATGCTCAGCAGCACGTCCAAATATCTTAACCACCCGCGCTTGCGCCATTGGGTGGCGGTGGAGTCGCTGCGCCGTAACGGCCCGGATATGGACCATTACGGTGGCCCGATGGAAATCATCGATATCTTCCGTGACCTGGACGATATTGACGAGATCAACCGTTTGTTTGGTGAGGCGCGAGCGCGCGATGCGGCTCTGGATGCGTGGTTTGAGGCGCGCTTCCTGGTGCCTCACGATCTCGATGCGCTGGCCACTCTGCCCGAGGGCACGCTGGGCCGTGAGTACCAGAAAATGCTCGCGGAGCAGGGGTTGCAGGCCGATTTTCTGCCCTTTGAAAGCACCGCCACCGATTACGATTATTTCCACCGCCGCCATAGCCAGACGCATGACATCGAGCACTTGGTCGTTGGCTACCGCTTCGATCCGCTGGGCGAATTCGCGTTGATAGCGGCTCGTCACACTAATCTGCTCAAGGCTCTGGGGCAGGAACTCGGGGAGCACATTTCCGTGGTGTCGAACCTGCTGGTGGCGACCGGTATCGCTCGTTTCGGCTGCCACTACCCCCATTTGTTGCCACCTCTCTACAAGGCATTGGGGGAGGGTAACCGTATAGGCGAAGCCATCAATACACCGCTGTTTATGCCTCGCTATGAAGATATGTTCGAGTGGCAGGTGGCTGAGGTCCGTGAGCATCTCGGGGTGGTGCACGGGCCCAACTACGAAGACACAATGTGGTCGCTGGGCGAGTATTTTGACGCTGCGTGAATGAGCTTTTGTCCTGATAAAAATCAGTTCTGCGCCCGCCCGGTAGTGTGCCGGCGGGCGCAGGTATGTAATACTTCGGCTTTTTGACTGCGAAAATAATTATGATGTCATGTGCTTTGCGTTTCTCGTTGTTGTGTTCTCTTTTCCTGGTGCCTGCGCCCGCTAGTTGGGCCTCCGATGTGAGCGGGGCGGATACCTCTTGGATGCTGACAGCTACGGCGCTCGTGCTGTTTATGACCTTGCCCGGGTTGTCGCTTTTTTACGCGGGTTTGGTGCGAGTGCGCAACGTGCTCTCTGTCTTGATGCAGTGCTTTGCTCTCACGGCTTTGATGTCCCTGCTTTGGTTTGTTGCCGGTTACACTCTCGCCTTTGGTTCCGCGGGCGTAGAGCAGGGCCCCTGGTTAGGTGACTTTGGCAACCTGTTTTTGGCGGGCGTTGCCATTGACAGTAGCTCAGGCACTATCCCGGAATCGCTGTTTGTCATGTTCCAGATGACGTTTGCCGTCATTACCCCCGCGTTAATCGTTGGCGCTTTTGCTGAGCGGATCCGCTTTTCTTCCATGCTGGCTTTTAGTGCGGCCTGGATGTTGCTGGTCTATGCGCCAGTCTGTCACTGGGTGTGGGGTGGCGGTTGGCTTGGCTCGCTGGGCCTGCAGGATTTTGCAGGGGGTACGGTGGTGCACATCACCGCCGCGGTTGCCGCTCTGGTGGCAGCCATCATGCTGGGCCCGCGGCGGGGGTTTGGCAGTGTTGCAATGCCGCCGCATAACTTGACCATGACGGTAACCGGTGCCGGAATGCTCTGGGTGGGCTGGTTTGGGTTCAATGCGGGGTCGGCCGTTGCCGCTGACAGCAGCGCCGCGATGGCTATGCTGGTGACGCACTTGTCAGCTGCCTGCGGCTCCCTCGCCTGGATGACAATGGAATGGATGCGCCACGGTAAGCCCTCGGTGCTCGGTATTGTCACTGGCATGGTGGCAGGCCTCGGTACTATAACGCCGGCAGCTGGATCTGTGGGTCCCGCCGCAGCTGTGGTGATCGGGCTCACAGCGGGTGTAGTATGCTATTTTGCAACCATTACCTTGAAGAACCGATTCAAAATTGACGACAGTCTTGATGTATTCCCAGTGCATGGTGTGGGGGGTATTTTAGGAACACTGCTGGCGGGGGTGTTTTGTTCTCCAAACCTGGGTATTTTCAGCGGCAATGGTTTTTCCGAGGGGGTCAGTTCGATCGCTGGCCAGCTCGCGGTGCAGGCAACCGGTGTTGTGGCGGTCTTTGCCTATACAGCGGTGGTGAGTCTCATACTTTTCAAGCTGGTTGACATGTTTATCGGGTTGCGGGTTGACGCCGAAGAGGAGAATGTGGGCCTCGACCTCGTGTTGCATGACGAACGTGGCTACGATTTGTAGTCAGGACGCCTCACCTCGAATGGACGAGGTCAGCGTGTTCCGCGTGTAAGGTGCGCACCAAAAAGGCTGTTTCGTCCCTCGCAACCTCATTGAACACAGGTTCGACGTAGACGCCAAAGTGCCCGCAGTCGTAACTCGCTATCTCTGCATGCGGCGCCAGAGCCGCGGCTTCACGGATGGTTGAAGGTGAAATGAAGGCGTCCTGTTCCGCGATGGTGTAGTGAATGGGACATTGAATACTGCCGGCTTGTTTGCCCGGCTTATAGCTGGCTAATTGAAACACGAAGCGCGCCGCCACCCGGTTACGCCAGCCTGAGTTGGCAGGCGTGATGCTGGCTATGCCTGCAGCTGCGCCTGGGGAGGTCATGGCTGCGTGATCATCTGGGTCACCGATGGCCTGAATATAGTGCGGGGTAAGCCCGAGTAATCCGCGCAGGCTGTCTTTAACTGCGCTAAGCAGTAGCCAAAGGGTTTTACTGAGAGGGATTTTTTGCTGCGGTTTTTCTGCCCAGCAAAATGGAATTTGCGCGACCACGGCGGCGATGCGGTGATCTACGGCTGCGATGGCCTGCACATGTGCACCGCCAAAGGAGGTGCCCCACAATGCGATACGCTCTGGATCGATGTCGGGTTGCTCGCGCAGTGTTTTGATCGCTGCCTTCCAGTCTTCCAGCTGGTGCTGCACGCTCAGTAGCTGTCGTGGCTCACCATCGCTGGCCCCAAAGTGGCGATAGTCGAATAGCAGCACGCCGATACCCGCTGCAGCGAAGGCTTCAGCATAGGCGTTCAGCCCTTGGTCGCGAACGGCGGTAAAACCGTGCGCCATCACCACGCCGGGCACAGTGCCCGTGCCATCAGGCCGGTAAAGCCAGGCGGAGCAGTGGTCACCGCCGCTGACAAAGGTGATTCCTGCCCGGGAAAACGTGGTCATGCTGCGTCTACCTGCTCTGCCACGGCAGTTAATGTGGCTGGTGCTTTGCCGCCCTGCCGCCGCTTTAACCCGGCGTCGATTTCCTTATCCAGGCGCCCTACATAGTGGTCAAAGTGCAATTGGATGGTGTGACGGGGGCTGGGATAGTAATCGCGCAGGTAAAAAGCTTCGTCATCGGCAATGATTGCCTCCATGTCCTGCTCTGCGGGTGGGGCGTAGTCACCTTTGATATAGGGTACTACCCAGCGCGCCTGTTGTTCCGCGAAGTTCACCAGTGTGGGTAGCGACTGCGCCAGGCCCATGTAAATCAGGTTGGGTATACCGGGTATCAACATACGTTTGAACAAGCGCGGAGGCTGGTTGTTTTCACTGGCGGTAAACTGCGTCTGATCAAAAAATGGAAAGCTGATTTTATAGCCGGTGCACCACACAATCACATCAAAGTCGCCTGTTGTTCCGTCGGTGAAATGTACGGTGTGGCCATCGAGTCGCTCAATGCCGGGCCTTGCGTTGATGTCGCCGGAACCTGCGCGTTGCAGAAATTCGCCCGATACCGTGCCGTGTGCTTCCCAGGGCTGATACGTGGGTTGGGGCAGGCCATAGTCGCGCGGGTTGCCAATCTGCTGCTTCACCACCCGGCTCATCAGCCAATGCTGAATCTTGCGCGGCACCCAGGCCGGCAGCATGTTTTTATCACCGGGTTTGCCATTGATGTACTTCGGGAATACCCAAACGCCTCGGCGCATGGAGATATGCAAAGTGCTGGCCATGAAACGCATCGACAACTCCGAGGCAATGTCCATGGCCGAGTTGCCCGAGCCGACAACGAGGATGCGCTTGTCGCGCATGTCGATAGGGTCGAAGGGCGTGTTGTAGCTGTGCGCGTGAATCTGTTCACCGGCAAAGTCTCCAGGATAAGCGGGCTCTGGCCAACGCGGGTCCCAGTGGTGGCCGTTAGCGACCAACAGCACATCGTAGCGGCGCGTCTCGCCATCGCTGGTAGTAATGGTCCAATAGCCGTCGTCTTCCCGGTGGGCGAGCTCTACCCTGGTATTGAAGGTGATGGTGTCGCGCAGCTCGAAGTGGTCGGTGTATTCATTCAGGTAGTCGAAAATTTCGCTGTGGTGTGGGTAGTCTGGCCAGTTTTCCGGAACCGGGAATTCTTGCATACCCATGCGGAACTTTGAGGTGTCGATATGCAGGCTCTGATAGCAGGCCGACATGCCATTGGGATTGCGGTAGTACCAGTTGCCGCCGATGTTATCGGAGGCCTCAAAGCAGTCGTAGGCGATACCGTTTTCCTTCAGTCGTTTGATGGTGGTGATGCCACTGGGGCCGGCGCCGATCACGCAGCACAGAGGGCCGCTGTTGTTGGTGGGTCGAAAACCATTACTCATGTCGGTGGACTCCATCAGATGTGCAAACAGGGGAGGTACTGGGTGTGTTCGTTGTGTCATCCGCATCCGGTCTGCAGCTGCCAAGCAGCTGTTCCAGAGCCGTTTCGAAATTAGCCAAGCTCGCTGGCAGTGGGTTTTGCTCAATTGCCAGGCGCAAGCGCGGCAGCTGTTGGGTTGAGACCCCCAGTATAAATCGGCGCAAAAGTGCGGTGTGCCCGCCAGTATCGTTGGTGGCTCGCAGGTATGCCGTAGTAACGGCAGCGCCGAGCACCAACTGGTTAACGCTGTAATACAGTTCCAAGGCGCTGCCGGGTGAGAACCCGCGCGTGCACAGCAGCTCAATGAAGTGTTCCAGATACTGTGCTTCCACGTCACCAAACACGCCGCCCTGCATAATTTGGCTAATGAGCTCCGGCCATTCGGTGGCCGTTTGGTAGGTGCTACGAGCGTGTTCGCGCAGTATGTCTTGCCAGGATTGGCCGTGGTCAATAATGGGTTGTAGCTCGCCCTTGCGCTCTGACACCAGCCGCATCAGATGCTCTCGCCCTTCCACGTAGCCATACAGCGTGGCCACGCCAACCTTTAATTTTTCCGCCAGAGTCGCCATATCCAACCTGCCAGGCGGTAACTCACAGGCCGTTGTTACGATAGTATCGAGCGTCAGGCTGCGTGGCCGGCCACGTCGCTTGGCCGACGATTTTTGAGTCAGTAAAGTCATGCCGTGAATAATATCGAATTAGTTTCGGAAAAGAAATCAGAAAGTCTGCAAGGTAGACCCAGGGCGGCGGGACACGAATTCCCATGACGAGACTGAGTAAGAGCTGCTGGCGACACGTACAGGCAGCAGCCATAATGTGCGGCTTAAGCAGGCAGCTTTTGGTTGAAATATGGTAGGTGGTCACCCTCACAACGTGGGCAGTAAACTGGAGCGACGCTTCGAAGAGGCGCTAGCGCTGCACCAAGCTGGTGATTTCAGCGAGGCGCAAAAGCGCTATCGACAAATTTTGCGCAAGCAACCCAGCCATGCGCACGCTCTGCATTTGTTGGGCGTGATTGATCTTCAGCGCAAACACTTTGCCGATGCCCTCGCCTTGATTGAGCGTGCCATCGCCCTGAACCCGCGTAATCCAGGGTTCTACTCAAATCGCGCCAATGCACTACAGCAACTCAACCGCCTCGAAGACGCGGTGGACAGCTATGATCAAGCGCTGGCACTGAAACCAGATTACCTGGAGGCTTTACACAATCGCTCCAGCGCCCTGCAAAAACTGGGACGATACGAGCAGGCGCTGGCCGGTTACCAGCAGGCGAAGGCGCTGGCGCCACGGGATGCTGAGGTACACGTCGGCTGTGCATTGACTTTACAGGCCTTGGGGCGCTATCCGCAGGCTCTGGCGAGTTTGGAAGAGGCCTTGGCGCACAACCCAGGGTCTGCCAGTGCCTGGTGCAATCGCGGCAATGTGCTGCGCGAATCGGGTGATGTGGGTGGCGCTGCCGCAAGTTACGAACGCGCTCTGACATTGCAGCCCACGCTGGCGGTGGCTTACTGTAATCGAGGCCATCTATATCAGGAAGCTGGCGATTTCACGCTAGCGATTATCGACTACGAACAGGCAATCACGCATGGTCGTTGCTCGGAGCCGCCGCAGTATGAATACCTGCGCGGCGCCATCCTCCACGCGAAGTTGAGCCTGTGTGACTGGCAGGGCGTCGGTGAGCAGATAGATTTGCTGGTCGATGATGCATTGCGTGGCCAGCTCTGCAGTGTGCCATTTCCGCTGCTTACACTGTCTGACAGCGGCGCCGCGCAACGGGCCGTGGCGGAGGCCTGGTGTGCAAGCTGTATTCCCGTCAGGCCAGTACCGGTTTTTCCGACCAATCCGGCGGGCAAGGAGCGTATTTGCCTGGGTTATTTTTCTGCAGACTTCCATCAACACGCGACGAGCCAGTTGATCGCCGAACTCTTTGAGTGCCACGATCGCGAGCGGTTTGAGCTGATTGCCTTCTCTTACGGCCCGCCTTTGCAAGACGCCATGCGCGGCCGGCTGGAGCGCGTGTTTGACCACTTCCTCGATGTTCGAAAGCTCGGTGATGCGCAAGTTGCCGCACGGGCGCGTGAATTGGGCCTGGACATCGCTATCGACTTGAAAGGTTATACGCGGGGCCAGCGCCCCGGCATATTTGCCTGGCGCGCGGCACCGGTTCAGGTGAGCTATCTGGGTTACCCGGGCACGCTCGGCAACCCGACGATTGATTACCTGATTGCAGACCCGGTGCTGGTAACGCCTGCGACTCGGCAACACTATGTTGAACAGGTCGTTTACCTCCCTGGCAGCTACCAGGTGAATGACAGCCAGCGCCCTATCGCGGGGGATACGCCGCCCCGCCGCAGTCAAGGGCTGCCGGACGATGCAATGGTTTTCGCCAGTTTTAATGCTCTATTCAAGCTGACCCCCGCGGTCTTCGACAGCTGGATGACCATTCTGCAGGCGGTACCCGACAGTGTGCTGTGGCTGCTGGAGGGGTCGCCTGAGGCAACCGCAAACCTGCGGCGAGAGGCGGCGGCGCGCGGGTTAGCGGGGGAGCGCCTGGTGTTTGCTCCACGCCTGCCCTTGGCCGAGCATCTCGCCCGGCACGCCTGCGCCGACCTGTTTCTCGATACCTTTCCCTGTAACGCACACACTACCGCCAGTGATGCACTGTGGGCTGGGCTGCCGCTGCTGACCCTGTCCGGAGAAAGTTTTGCCAGCCGCGTGGCGGCTAGTTTGTTGCACGCCGTGGGGCTGCCAGAGCTGGTCACCCAAACGCTGGACGACTATACGGCGCTGGCGATTGAGCTGGCCACCGACCCGGCGCGGCTCGAAGGTTTGCGCAGTACACTTGCGGCGGCGCGCTCAACATCGTCGTTGTTTGATGCGGCGGGTTTCGCCGCTCAGCTGGAACGTGCTTTTACCATCATGGTGGAACGGCAGCGACAAGGCCAGGCGCCGCAGGATATTTGCCTTGAACCGTAAAAAGACAGGCAAACCACTGCCGCCGGCTTTGCAGGCGCGCGACCGAGAGGCCAGTGCGCATGACTGATCACGCGTACTGGATGCAGCAGGCGCTGGCGTTGGCGGATCGCGCTGCTGAGGCGGGAGAGGTACCGGTGGGTGCCTTGGTCGTACGTGACAAACAGCTGCTGGGGCAGGGCTGGAACCGCGTGATTAGCAGTGCCGACCCCACAGCGCATGCGGAAATTGTGGCACTGCGCGAGGCGGCTGAGGCTGAGGGTAACTATCGTTTGCCGGGTGCCACGCTCTACGTGACATTGGAGCCCTGCAGTATGTGTGCCGGCGCGCTGGTGCACGCGCGCATTGCATTACTGGTATTCGCCGCACGCGAGCCACGCGCAGGTGTTGTGTGCAGCCAGTGTGCCCTCTTGGACTCGCCTTGGTATAACCATCGCGTGCGTTGGGAGGAGGGCGTGCTCGCCGAAGCGTCTAGCGCACGTTTGCAAGCGTTCTTTCGGGCCCGGCGTTCATAGCGCCAGGAAACGCTCATTGCGCACCGCTTCCGGCAGAAAATCCAGCGGGTTAAGCGGTTGCCCTGGTTGGCTGGCAGACATGTCCTTCCACTGTAGAATGCTGTAATAGTGCCTGATGTTCTGCACGAAGCTGGCGGCTTGCCGCCCCCGCGCGTAGCCATAGCGAGTAGTGCTGTAATGTTCACGCTTCTGCAGCAACGGCAAGTTCTCCATCACGTCGCTCCACACATGCGGGTCGCCCCCTCGCCGTTCGGTGAGGGCGCGCGCATCCTCGAGGTGTGCGAGGCCCATATTATACGCCGCCAACGCCATCCAAGTGCGATCTGGCTCGGCGATATCCGCGGGCAGTCTGCGACGCATGTCTTTCAGGTAGCGTGCACCGCCGCGCAGGCTCTGTAGCGGATCCAAACGGTCCTTGACGCCCATCTCCCGCGCCGTGGGGCCGGTCAGCATCATCATTCCGCGCACCCCCGTGTGGGATGTCGCCTCTGGATCCCAGTGAGATTCTTGATAGGCGATGGCAGCCAGCAGATGCCAGTCCAGCTTGTACTCCACAGCAACCTGGCGGATAAGGTCCCGGTAGACAGGCAGCTTGCCGCGGATATTGCGCGCGAAAACGTGTGAGCCCACCCTCGACAGCACGGTGTTGTGGCCAAAATGTTCTTCGCGCAGCTTTGTCAAGCGGCCATCAGCGAGTATGGTCGCAAGGAACGCATCGGCCCGTTCAACTAGCGTGGTATAGGCGCGGCCGGGGGGGAAATACCACACCATGTCCTGCTCATCGCCCAGATTGAAGGCAACATCCAGCCGCGAATACAGGCTATGCTGCATGCGAAATTCATTCGAGTCGATTACCGCGATGTCCGCGTCGCCGCTGTCCACCCGTTCCAGGAGCTCCATGGTGTCGGCGCCCCGCACGGACTCCCAGGTCAGTTCTGGCCATGCCGCAGCTTGCAAATCCTGCAGTGTCTGTTCATGGCTACTGCCGGCCAACACCACCAATTGCAGATCCTGCAGGTCATCTAGCCCGCTGGGTTTGCGCTTTCCGGTGCGGTATATGACGCGCGGAATCAGGTTCGCATAAGGCATAGAGTGGGCAAACTGTGCACTGCGTGCATTGGTCAGGCTGAGGCCCGCAGCCGCAATGTGCGCTTCTTTGCGGTTCAGTCGGCGAAAAATGCCACCCAGGCTGTAGGCTGTGTCCATCTGCAGCTCGACGCCCAAGTCGTCGGCGAACAGCTGCGCCAAGTCGTGCTCGAAACCGGCGGCGCCGCTTTTATCGAGGTAATAGGTGGTTGGGCTGTTGCGGCTGACCACGACTAACTCGCTATCGGCCAGGATCTGCTGCAGCGCGTCGCTGCGCGAGCATCCCGCGAGCACCGTGCAGGACGCGAGCAGGATCAGGCATAGGGGACGAAGGCACATCATGGCTGGATTCTAGCGCCATGTGGCCGACAGGAATAGCGCCTGCAAGGTCTACAAACACTAGACAGCGTGGCTAGCACGTTGCGCAACTGCGCTTTATCACTCATTCAGGGTATTTGGCCGCGGTCAGTTCGGGTTACGCTATGATGGACATAAATAATCCGGAGAGTAAGCCATGACAATGCCCGCTACCCCCTTGACCCACCGCCCACCGTTGCGCGCTCAAGATGTATACGACCGCGTACTGGCCGCAGGTGACTTGTTTCGCAAGAACGCCCCGTTGGCCCGCGAAGGGCGCATGGTGCCGCAAGAGAATATTGATGCCCTGCGCGACGCTGGATTCTTTCTCGCGCTGCAGCCGCGCCGTTGGGGAGGGCATGAGGTGGATCCGCAAGACTTCTTTCGGATGCACCTTGCGATTGCGGAGAACTGCATGTCGACGGCCTGGGCTGCGGGTATCGTTGCCGTACACGCCTTCCAAATCGCCTTGATGGACGAACGGGCACAGGTCGATGTCTGGGGCGAGGACGTGCACGTTCGCGCGTCTTCGGCCTACGCGCCTATGGGCAAAGTGACAGCGGTGGAAGGCGGCTTCCGCTTTAGCGGCCGCTGGGGTTGGAGCAGTGGCAGCGACCATTGCACCTGGGCCCTGCTCGGCGGCATTGCACCGGATGGTGGGTTTCGCACCTTCCTGATTCCACGCAGTGACTATCGTATTGAAGATACTTGGCACGTAATGGGTTTGCAGGGTACCGGTTCCAAGGACATCGTCGTGGAGGATGTGTTCGTGCCCGACTACCGCACCCACAAAGCGGAAGATGGTTTCCGCGGCACGAACCCGGGCGTAACCGCAGACAGCGCACCCTTGTATCGCATGCCTTGGGCGCAGCTGTTTGTGCGTGTGGTTTCCACCCCCGCCATCGGCGCGGCGCGCGATGCGCTGGATCTGTATCGTAAATCAGTTGTTGGCAAGGCCAGCGGCGACATCACCAAGCTTGCGGGGGATACCGGTACGCAGGAACGAATTGCTGCCGCCATGACCAGCATTGATGAAATGGAAGCGATTTTGTTCAGTAACTTTGATCGCATGATGGCGCAACTCAAGGCGGGAGAAGAAGTGCCGGTGCTGGAGCGCATTAAATACCGCTACCAAGCTTCACTGGTGATTGAGCGCTGCATGACGGTTATCGACAGCCTTTACTCATCAGCAGGGGGCAGTTCCGTGTTTCTGGGTAACGAAATCCAGCATCGTTTTCTGGATATCCACACAGCCAGAGCTCACGTAGCGAACAACCCGACGTCCTTCGCCCGCAATCTTGGCGCGGTGTTGTTGGGTGCCGAGAGCTCAGATTTCTTCGTTTAGGCGAGGTTATGAGAGCCGCAGGGGAGTGAATTTACCCGCTGATTGGCGGTGACTCCCGGCGGCGCTGTCCGTACAATGTCGGGCTTTCAGAAGACCCTCTCCTGGAGCCCGTCTCGGCATGTTAATTCTGCGTGGTGCATCCGCTTTGTCCCCATTCCGCCGGGACAAGCTGACTCAAAGACTTTCTATTATCGACCCCGCTATTCGCCTTGAGCACTGCGCATTTGTGCACTTTGCGCAAACCACAGGTGAAGTCAGTGGGGGGCGCAAGGCGCTGTTGGGCGAATTGCTTGGCGAGCCCGCGGCGGGCCCGGATGACACTCAAGGCGAGCTATTCCTGGTGGTGCCCCGTCCGGGCACCATTTCCCCCTGGTCGAGCAAGGCCACGGATATTGCACACAACTGTGGCTTTGCTGAGGTGCGGCGCTTGGAGCGCGGTGTTGTATGGCACCTGTCTTTACCCGACGGCTTATCGGTTGAAAGCCACACACAGGTTTTGGCATTGCTGCACGATCGCATGACCGAGACGGTGCTGCCCACGCTCGATTCGGCCAGCGCGCTGTTTCGCGAGCAGCCACCCGCGCCGCTCGCCACCATCGATATTCTGCAAGGCGGCCGTGCATCGTTGGAGGCGGCCGATGCGAATCTCGGCTTGGCACTGGCGGATGACGAAATCGACTACCTGTTGCAGGCCTTTACCGGGCTGGGGCGTAACCCCAGCGATGTCGAGTTGATGATGTTTGCCCAGGCTAATTCTGAGCACTGTCGTCACAAAATATTCAATGCCAGCTGGACTATCGACGGCGTGGATCAGGATTTGTCCCTGTTCGGCATGATTCGTAACACCCATGCCTGTGGTGGTGAAGGCGTGCTCTCGGCATATTCGGACAATGCGGCCGTGGTTGAGGGTCACCACGCGGGGCGTTTTTACCCGCACCCGGAAACCGCCGAGTACCAGTTTTCCCAAGAGCCCATTCATTTGTTGATGAAGGTGGAGACGCACAATCACCCTACGGCCATCGCACCTTTCCCGGGAGCGGGGACTGGCGCCGGCGGTGAAATCCGCGACGAGGGCGCTGTGGGGCGCGGTTCCAAGCCGAAGGTGGGGCTGAGTGGTTTTTCGGTGTCCAACTTGCTGATTCCGGGCTATTTACAGCCTTGGGAATCCGACTACGGCAAGCCGTCACGCATCGTCTCGGCCCTCGATATCATGCTGGAAGGGCCGATTGGCGGTGCCGCCTTCAACAACGAATTTGGGCGCCCCAATCTGTGTGGTTATTTCCGCAGCTTTGAACTGGATGTGCCCGGCGACCAGGGCGCTGAGCGTCGTGGCTACCACAAACCCATCATGATCGCCGGCGGTTACGGCAACATCCGCGAAGAGCATGTTGCAAAGGGTGATTTTGCCCCGGGTGCCCACCTTATTGTTCTGGGCGGCCCGGCCATGCTGATTGGCTTGGGTGGCGGGGCGGCATCGTCTATGGCCAGCGGAGCCAGCGCTGAGGATCTGGATTTCGCTTCGGTGCAGCGCCAGAACCCGGAGATGGAGCGTCGTTGCCAGGAGGTGATTGACCGCTGCTGGCAGCTGGGTGCAGACAACCCCATCGCTTTTATCCACGACGTCGGTGCCGGGGGGTTGTCCAATGCCCTGCCTGAATTGGTCAAGGATGGTGGCCGGGGAGGCCGCTTTGCGTTGCGCAAGGTGCCCAACGACGAGCCCGGCATGGCGCCGGTTGAGATCTGGTGTAACGAATCCCAGGAACGTTATGTGCTGGCCGTGGAGCCTGCGCATCTGGCGCGCTTTGAGGCCCTGTGCGAGCGCGAGCGCTGCCCGTTTGCCGTGGTGGGTGAGGCCACCGCCGAACATCACCTGACGCTTACCGACAGCTATTTCGGCAACGAAGCGGTGGATTTGCCGATGTCGGTGCTGTTTGGCAAGCCGCCGAAAATGCAGCGCGATGTAACCCGTCGCCCGGTGTCTCTGCCACCTCTGGTGCTGGATATGCCGGTGGTGGAAGCAGCTGAGCGCGTACTGCAATTGCCAGGCGTAGCGAGCAAGCAGTTTCTGATCACCATTGGCGATCGCACCGTGACCGGCATGGTAGCGCGGGACCAAATGGTCGGGCCTTGGCAGGTGCCGGTTGCCGACTGCGCGGTGACCACTGTGTCCTACGACAGTGTTGCGGGCGAGGCTATGGCGATGGGCGAACGCAGCCCTTTGGCATTGGTTGATGGTCCTGCCTCCGGGCGCATGGCCATTGCTGAGGCGATCACCAATATTTGCGCGGCGCCGGTGGCGGCGCTTGGCGACATCAGGCTGTCGGCTAATTGGATGTGCGCGGCGGGGCAGGGCCGTGAAGACGAAGTGCTGTTCGACACCGTGCATGCTGTTGGTATGGAGCTGTGCCCGGCGCTGGGCATCACCATTCCGGTTGGCAAGGATTCCATGTCGATGCGCACCACTTGGCAGGATGAGGGTGAGCAGCGTGCGGTCACGGCACCGGTATCACTGGTGGTGTCGGCGTTTGCACCGGTGATTGACGCAAGGATGACAGCGACTCCCGTGTTGTCGAGCGCACCGGACGCCGAACTCTGGTTGCTGGATTTGGCCTGCGGCGCCGGGCGCCTGGGCGGCTCTGCGCTGGCGCAGGTGTATGGGCAGGTGGGCGACCAGGTGCCCGATCTGGATGACCCGCAACGGCTGATAGGGTATTTCACGCTGGTGCAAGAGCTGCTGCAGGCGGGCAAGCTGCTGGCCTACCACGACCGCTCCGACGGCGGCCTGCTCACCACCGCACTGGAAATGGCCTTTGCCGGCCACTGTGGGCTGGAACTGGACCTCTCGCTGATGGCGGGCACGCCGCTGCAGCAGCTGTTTGCCGAAGAGGCGGGCGGCGTGCTGCAAATTGCGGCAAGCCAGGCGCCCGCGCTGCGTGCCCGCGCTGCGTCCTTGGGCCTCACCGAGTGCCTGTTTCCCATCGGCCGCGCCGTGGCCGGGGAGCGGGTGGTCGTGCGGGCCGGCGGCGCCGTGGTGCTGGACGATGTGCGCAGCCGCCTGCAGGCACTGTGGGCTCGTACCAGCTATGAAATTGCTCGCCTGCGCGATAATCCCGCATGTGCCGACGAAGAATATCGACGCATTACGGCGGTGGATCCCGGCTTGTCGGCACAGGCCACGTTCGATCCAGCGGACGATATCGTGGCGCCCTATATTGCTCGTGGTGTGCGTCCGCGCGTGGCTATTTTGCGCGAGCAAGGCGTCAATGGCCACGTGGAGATGGCCGCCGCGTTTCACCGAGCGGGGTTTACCCCGGTAGATGTGCATATGAGCGATCTGCTCAGCGGCGCTCGCAGCCTTGGTGAGTTCAAGGGGCTGGCCGCTTGCGGTGGGTTCTCCTACGGTGACGTGCTTGGAGCTGGCGAGGGCTGGGCCAAAAGTATTTTGTTTAATAATGCACTGCGCGACCAGTTCGCCGGTTTTTTTACGCGCGAAGACAGCTTTACGCTGGGCGTGTGTAACGGCTGTCAGATGGTGTCCGCATTGTCAGAGCTTATTCCCGGTGCACAGCATTGGCCGCGGTTTGCGCGCAACCGCTCGGAGCAGTTCGAGGCGCGCCTCACGCTGGTGCGGGTGGAAAACACCCCTTCAGTGTTGCTGGCGGGTATGGCTGGCTCGCATTTGCCGATCGCGGTGGCGCACGGCGAGGGGCGTGCAGCATTCTGCGAGGGCGGAGCTGATTCCTGTGAGGCCAGCGGTACGGTCGCCTTACGCTACCTGGATAATGACCTGTCGGTGGCCCAGCACTACCCGGCCAATCCGAACGGGTCGCCGATGGGTGTTGCAGGTTTGGCCAGCCTCGACGGGCGCGCGACTATCATGATGCCGCACCCTGAGCGGGTGTATCGTACCGTGCAGCACTCCTGGGCACCCGCTGAGTGGGGTGAAGATGCACCCTGGTTGCAGTTGTTCCGTAACGCGCGTCACTGGGTCGGCTGATGCAGCCCCTTGTGACCCCCCCTTGATTCCTTATAATGACCGACTTTCCATTCCCGGCTGTGGTGCGCTGCTCGTGCGCCTGCCGAGCCCCGGCACCCTGTTAGAGCCTGATTATGTTGAATAAATACCCGTTGTGGAAATATCTATTGGTGCTTGCGGTACTGGCCATCGGCTTGTTTTACGCAGCTCCCAACTTGTACGCGCCAGACCCGGCGCTGCAAATCACCGGCGAAAGCAGCGCCCAGATGATTGATGAGCGCACCCTCGGCCGCGCCACGGCGGCGCTGGAAGAGGCGGGTATCGATCATTTCGGTGAGCTGATTGATGAATCCGGGCGCAATGCCCTGGTGCGTCTACGCGATCCGGAACAGCAGCTGGTGGCGCAAGCGCGTGTGCAGCGTGCCCTCGGTGACGGCTTTATTGTCGCCCTTAACCTTGCGCCGACGACGCCCAGCTGGCTCAGCGACTTTGGTGGGCAGCCCATGAAGCTGGGCCTTGACCTCAGTGGCGGCGTGCACTTCAAGCTGGAAGTGGATGTGAATGCGGCTATGGAGCGTCGTCAGGAGTATTTTGAGACGGCTATTCGCCGCGCCCTGCGTGACGCGCGTATTCGTGGCATTGTGGGCCTCGACGGCGACTTGTCGGTAGTTGCTCGCCTGCGCAGCGAAGAAGATCGTGAGGCTGCGCGCAGCCTGATTGCTGAAAACCACCCGGAATTGACGCTGGAGCGCGCCGGCAGCGGTGAGGACTGGACGATCACCGCCTCAATGACCGAGCAGATGCGTACGGAAATCGCCAACTACGCGGTGTCGCAAAACCTGACCACGCTGCGTAATCGCGTAAACGAGCTTGGCGTGTCGGAGCCGCTAGTGCAGCGTCAGGGCCAGAACCGGATCGTAGTAGAGCTGCCGGGTATTCAGGATACGGCGGAGGCCAAGCGTATCCTCGGCACGGTGGCGAACCTGGAATTTCGCCTGGTGGCCAACCTGGATGCTCCCGAGTCAGAAAAACAACGCTTTGAGTACCGCAGCGATGAACGCTCAGGTTCTTTTGAGTGGCTGGAGCGCGATATCATCATCACCGGTGAGCGCGTTGCCAACGCTCAAGCCAGCTTCGATGAAAACGGGCGCCCCAATGTGCAGATCAGCCTCGACGGTGAGGGCGGCACGTTGATGTCTCGTGCTACCCGCAATAACGTCAAGCGGCGTATGGGCGTGCTGTTTATTGAACGCAAGTTCCGTACTCGCTATGAAATGCAGGAAGACGGTACCGAGAAAACCGTGCAGATCCCCTATGACGAACGCAAGCTGCTGACGGCGCCAGTGATTCAATCAGCACTGGGCGCACAGTTCCAGATCACTGGTTTGGATAGCCCGCTGGAAGCCTCCGAGCTCGCCTTGATGCTGCGCGCGGGTGCACTGGCAGCGCCGATTTCTTTTGTCGAGGAGCGCACGGTGGGGCCGTCCCTGGGTGCGGAGAATATACGCTTGGGGGTGAAGTCGGTGCAGTTCGGCCTGGCTCTCGTGGTGTTGTTCATGATTCTCTATTACCGCGTGTTTGGCGTGATCGCGGTTGTGGCGCTAGCCGCAAACCTGGTATTGCTGGTGGCGTTCATGTCACTGATAGGTGCCACGCTAACTTTGCCGGGTATCGCCGGTATCGTGCTGACGGTGGGCATGGCGGTGGATGCCAACGTGCTGATTTTCTCGCGAATACGCGAGGAGTTACGCGACGGGCGAACACCCCAGATGGCGATTCATTCGGGCTACGACGCCGCGCTTTCCACCATTCTTGATGCCAACATCACCACGCTGATTGTTGCGGTGATTCTGTATGCGGTGGGTACTGGCCCGGTGAAAGGGTTCGCCGTAACGCTGTCGGTGGGTATTGTGACCTCTATGTTCACTGCCATTATTGGTACGCGTGCTCTGGTGAACCTGTACTACGGTGGACGCAAGGTGAGAACCCTGTCCATCGGGGGAGTGTAAGCATGAAAGTGATCAACTTTATGGGCCAACGTCATTTGGCGTTGGGCATGTCGGCGGTGCTGCTGCTGGTAGCTATTTTCAGTTTGTCTACCCGTCAGCTGAGCTGGGGGCTGGACTTCACTGGTGGCACCTTGGTGGAAGTGCACTATAGCGAATCAGCCGACCTTAAGCTGATTCGTCAGACGCTTGATGTGGGCGGGTACGCAGGTGCGGTTGTGGTCAGCTTTGGCACTGATCGCGATGTGCTGATTCGTCTGCCGCAAGGCCATGCGGACACCGAAGGCACCGCTCTGGTGAGCTTGCTGGAGTCGTCTTCCGAGGTTGGTGTAGAACTGCGGCGTATAGAATTCGTCGGCCCGCAGGTTGGTGATGAGCTACGCGAGCAGGGCGGCCTGGCCATGTTGATGGCGCTGGGGATGGTGATGCTCTATATCGGCTTCCGTTTTCAGTTCAAGTTTGCTTTGGGCGCGGTCGCCGCGCTGGTACACGACGTGATCATCACACTCGGCTTTTTCTCACTGATTGGCCTGGAGTTTGACCTCACGGTATTGGCGGCGCTGCTGGCGGTGATCGGTTATTCCTTGAACGACACTATTGTGGTGTCCGACCGGATTCGGGAGAACTTCCGCAAGCTGCGCAAGATGAACTCGCTGGAGGTGATCAACATCTCCTTGTCGGAAACCTTGGGCCGAACGCTGGTCACCTCGTTAACCACGCTGCTGGTGTTGGCTTGCCTGGCGCTGTTGGGCGGTGCGATGATCAAGGGGTTTGCGGTAGCGCTGTTGGTGGGTGTGGTGATCGGTACCTATTCTTCGGTGTACGTGGCCGCGAGTGTGCTGTTGCTGCTGCGGGTGAGCAAGGATGACTTGATGCTGCCGGTTAAGGAAGGGGCGGAGCAGGAGGATCTCACGCCCTGATGGTTGTGTGGTTGGAGTTGTCTGATTTGCCGGCCCTGACTGGGTAGTGAACTCGGGTGTCTTCTACGTGTGTTAGTGGCCAGCCCTCTTGCCTTTACCCGCTCGGTCCCTAGCGGCTCAAGAGGGGTTTGGTGGCTTGCAGCACGGCCTTGAAGCACTTGGGGTTGCCGCAGACGATATTGCCGGATTCCATGTAGTTTTCCGAGGCGTTGATATCCGACACCATGCCGCCGGCCTCTTTCACCAGCAGTGCACCCGCCGCCATATCCCAGGGCGCCAGTCCAATTTCCCAGAACGCATCAAGACGGCCGGCGGCGACATAGGCGAGGTCCAGTGAGGCAGTGCCAGCGCGGCGGATACCGGCGCATTGGCCGGCCAACAGTTCGAGGCTCTTGGTGTAGGCGCTAAGTTGTTGATCGCAATGATCTTTAAACGGAATGCCGGTGCCGAGCAGCGCACCGTCCAGCGATATGCGGCTGCTCACGCGGATACGGCGGCCGTTAAGCTGCGCACCGCGCCCGCGTGAGGCGGTGAATTCTTCGCGGCGAACGGGGTCTACAACGACGGCATGTTCGAGCTTGCCGCGGTATAGGCAGGCAATGGACACGGCATAGTGAGGAATGCCGCGCAGGAAGTTGGTGGTGCCATCCAGCGGGTCGATAACCCACCGGTATTCGGAGTTTTCGTCACCGCTCAAGCCACTTTCCTCGGCCAGAATGGCATGGTCTGGGTAGGCCTTGCGCAGGTGGTAGATGATTTCTCGTTCGGCGTTGCGGTCGACGTCTGACACGAAGTCGTTGACGTTTTTTTCTTGCACGTCGATTCGTTCGAGCTCATCGGAGGCGCGGACGATCTGTTCGCCTGCTTTGCGCGCGGCGCGCAGTGCGATAGTGACCATCGGTTCCATACAAGGTGTCCTGGGTGAGCGTTTTGGGGCGCGCGATTATAGCAGTACTTGAGGGCCTGATCCTACCGGCAATCTGCTACACTTCACGACTTTTACACAGGGCGCGTCGCGCGTATCAAGGGCTCATGACATTCGACAATATTCGCATCGTGCTGGTGAATACTTCGCACCCCGGCAACATCGGTGGCGTCGCCCGGGCGATGAAAAATATGGGGCTTTCGAGGCTGGTACTGGTAGAGCCGCGTCAGTATCCGGATGAGCAAGCGACCTGGCGCGCTGCGGGTGCCCTGGATGTGCTGGAGCAGGCCGTGGTGTGCAGCACGCTGGATGAAGCGATTGCTGACTGCCAGTTTGTGGTGGGTACCAGCGCCCGCGAACGGCGCATTCCCTGGCCGCTGTTGGACCCGCGGCGCTGCGCCGAAGAGGTGGCCAGCCGTGCCGGGCAGGAGCAGGTCGCTTTGTTGTTTGGGCGCGAAGACCGCGGGCTGACCAATGAGGAGTTGCAGCGCTGCAATCTGCACCTCAATATTCCCTCAGACCCAAACTACAGTTCGCTCAACCTGGCGATGGCAGTGCAAATTGTGTGTTATGAGCTGCGCATGCTGCAGCTGGGTGGCGGCCTGCCTGCACAGGCTGAGGCGCAGTGGGACGCGCCATTTAGCACCGGTGACAATATGGAGCGTTTCTATGAACACCTTGAGGAAACACTGATCGGGATAGGCTTTCTTGACCCTGTTGCGCCACGGCAGTTGATGACACGCCTGCGCCGGCTTTATAGCCGTCTGCGGCTTGACGAAATGGAGCTGAATATTCTCCGGGGTATTCTCACTGAGACGCAAAAATATATCCCCAAGCCCGCCCGGCCGCCGCAGGACGGTTCACAGGAAGGGTGACAGGACAAAAGTTGACCAATTTGGTGGGGCATTGCATACTCTACACTTTACGCTAACGGGTAAAGTCATGCGGCTGACAACCAAGGGACGCTACGCAGTAACGGCCATGCTTGATCTGGCTTTGCATGGGCAGCAAGGGCCGGTGAGTCTCGCGGAGATCTCCGGGCGTCAGGCGATTTCGTTGTCCTACCTCGAGCAGTTGTTTGCGCGGCTGCGCCGGCGTGAGCTGGTCAGCAGCGTGCGCGGCCCAGGCGGGGGTTACTGCCTTGGGCGTGAGTGTGACAGCATATTTGTGGCGCAGATCATTGATGCGGTAGACGAAGCGGTAGACGCTACCGGTTGTGGTGGTAAAGCTGACTGTCAGCAGGGTGAGGTGTGCCTTACCCACCATCTTTGGCAGGATCTGAGCGACCAAATCCATGGTTTTCTCAGCCAGATCAGCCTGGCGACACTCGTCGAGCGCCGTGAAGTGCGGCATATATCCTCACGCCAAGACGCCCGCTCTCGTATCAATCTGGACAGCCTCGTCGCACTGCGGGAGCTTTAGCGCCAGGTTGCGGCCTGGAGACGTGCATGCAAGCCCCGGTTTATTTTGATTATCTCGCCTCAACCCCGGTAGACCCGCGTGTAGCTGCGTTGATGGCCGATTGTTTAACGTTGGACGGCAACTTTGGCAACCCGGCCTCGCGTTCGCACATCTACGGGTGGCGCGCGGAGCAGTCGGTTGAGCAGGCGAGGCGCGAACTGGCGGATTTGATCAACGCTGACCCCCGTGAGCTGGTGTGGACCTCAGGTGCGACTGAGTCTGACAACCTCGCCATCAAGGGTGTAGCGGGTTTTTATGGCGAGCACGATAGCCGCCGGCATATGGTGACCTCGCGTATTGAGCACAAAGCGGTGGTCGATACCTGCCTGTGGCTGGAGCGTTGTGGTTGGGAAGTCACGTGGCTGGACCCGTCGGACGACGGTTTAACCCGCCCCGAGAGTGTTGCTGCCGCGCTGCGCCCGGATACGGCCTTGGTGAGCATCATGCACGCCAATAATGAGCTGGGAACGGTCAATGATATTGCCGCGATTGGCGACATTGTGCGTGCCTCCGGCGCTCTCTTTCATGTAGATGCGGCGCAAACAGTGGGCAAAATACCTCTGGATATGGCGCAGTTGCCGGTGGATTTGCTGTCTATTTCCGCACACAAGTTTTATGGCCCCAAGGGAATTGGGGCTTTGTATGTGCGGCGCCAGCCTCGCGTGCAGCTGGAAGCTCAAATTCACGGTGGTGGGCATGAGCGGGGCATGCGTTCGGGAACATTGGCGACGCACCAGATTGTCGGTATAGGAGAGGCTGCGCGCATTGCTCGCGAAGAACTGGCGGTGGAGGGCGCGCGGCTGTTGGCTCTGCGAGAGCGGCTGTGGCGGGGCGTATCCGCGCTCGGTGGCATGCATTTGAATGGGCATGCCGAACACCGCTTGCCGGGAGCCCTGAATGTCAGCGTGGAAGGCGTGGAGGGCGAAACGCTGCTGATGGCGCTGCGGGGCCTGGCTCTGTCGAGTGGCTCTGCCTGCAATTCCGAGAGTGTCGAACCCTCTTACGTGTTGCGCGCCATCGGTGTGCCGGATGCGTTGGCAATGAGTACTCTGCGGCTCTGCTGTGGCCGCTTTACCACAGAGGCGGACGTCGACCATGCCATTGAGCATCTGCGGGACGTGGTTGGCCGCCTGCGCTAACGCGTTTAGCGCGTGAAACCGGGCGCTAAAGCCCGTATAATTGCGCGGTTTTCACCTTGGGGCGCACGGCCCCGATTGTTTTCTATTTATCTCTGGAGAGAGTCAGATGGCTGTTGAGCGTACCTTGTCTATTGTGAAGCCCGATGCGGTGGCAAAAAATGTAATTGGGCAGATCTATTCACGGTTCGAATCTGCCGGCCTGCAGGTTGTTGCAGCGAAGATGGTGCGGTTGAGCGGTGACGTGGCTGGCGGTTTTTACGCTGAGCACCGTGAGCGCCCCTTTTTCCCGGCTTTGATCGAGTTCATGACGTCTGGCCCCGTGATGGTGCAGGTGCTTGAAGGCGACAATGCCATTGCCAAGAACCGCGAGCTGATGGGTGCAACCAATCCCAAGGATGCAGAAGCTGGCACTATCCGCGCCGATTTCGCTGAGTCTATCGACGCCAATGCGGTACACGGGTCTGATTCGCCGGCCTCTGCCGCGCGTGAGATCGCCTACTTTTTTGCCGCCAGCGACCTCTGCGGCCGCGGCTGAGCGAGCGCAGCCCACACTATGAAGCCCGCGGTCATCGCATCTTCTGTCACGCCCACCAAGGTTAACTTGCTGGGCATGACGCAGCTGCAGCTGGAACAGTTCTTCCTTGATATGGGGGAGAAGAAGTTTCGTGCGCAGCAATTGATGAAGTGGATGCATCATGCGGGCGTCACCGACATCGAGTCCATGTCCAATCTGGGCAAGGCGCTGCGCGAAAAGCTGCTGGAGATTGCCGAGGTGCGGCCTCCGGAGATTGTCAGCCAGCTGGATTCCACCGATGGTACGCGCAAGTGGGCCATTCGTGTGTCCGGCGGTGGGCTGGTGGAAGCCGTGCTGATCCCCGACGGTACCCGCGCAACACTCTGCGTCTCCTCGCAGGTAGGTTGCAGCCTTGACTGCAGTTTTTGTTCAACCGGCAAGCAGGGCTTCGAACGCGACCTCACGGCGGCTGAAATCATTGGCCAGGTGTGGTTGGCGATCAAGTCCTACGATGCGTTTCAGGCGGGTAACCGCCGGGTTGTGACTAACGTGGTGATGATGGGCATGGGCGAACCCCTGCTCAACTTTGACAACGTTGTTGCGGCGATGGACCTCATGATGTCGGACTTGGGCTACGGTATTTCCAAGCGTCGCGTCACCCTGAGCACCTCCGGCGTGGTGCCTGCGTTGGACCGGTTGGCAACCCTCAGTGAGGTGTCACTGGCTATTTCCCTGCATGCGCCCAATGATGCACTGCGCAACCAACTGGTGCCGATTAACCGCAAGTACCCGATAGCGGAGTTACTGCGCAGCGCCCGCGCCTACATCGATGCACAGGCTGACAGCAAACGCGTTGTCACCGTGGAGTACACGCTGATGGCTGGCATCAACGACCAAGTTGATCAGGCCCGTGAACTGGCCGTGCTGCTGCGTGATTTCCCCTGTAAGATCAACCTGATTCCCTTTAACAGCTTCCCCCAATCCGACTACCAGCGCCCCAGCGGCAATGCGGTATCCCGGTTTTGGCAGGTGTTGGTGGATGCAGGCTTTGTGGTGACCATACGCACTACGCGGGGTGACGATATTGACGCCGCGTGCGGCCAATTGGTTGGCCAGGTTGTGGATCGTACCCGGCGCAGTGAGCGCTACCGGGCGGCAGGTTTGGCCGCAGAGGTTGAAGCACGATGACATCAGCGCCGATGCTTTTTCCTAATACAGTACGTGTTTTCCTACTGCTGCTGGCGGTTTGTTTTGTGCTACCGCTTACCGGCTGTGTTACCACTACTGACAGCGTTTATACCAATCCCCCTTCGCCGCAAGCGGCGCTGGAGCGGCGGGTGGGCCTGGCGCGCCAGTATATTGGTGAGGGCGATTGGGAGAATGCCAAGCGTAACCTGGCGCAAGCGGTAAAAATAGATGATCGCAACGCGGAAGTGCACGAGGCCTTCGCGCTGGTGTACCAAAGCACGGGCGAGAAAGAGCTCGCTGAGCAAAGTTTCGAGAAAGCCATTCGCCTGCAGCGTGATTTCTCCCGAGCGCGCAACAACTATGCGGCTTTTTTATTCTCCGAGCAGCGCTACGCCGATGCCGAGAAGCAACTCGATTATGTGGTGAAAGACACGCTGTACGCCGCACGGCCATTGGCGTTTGTGAATTTGGGCCTGTGCCGGATGCAGCTGGGCAAGCGCGCTGAAGCGGAGGAGGCGTTTAGCCGAGCGCTGTCCATGGATCGCACCAACAGTATTGCTTTGTTGGAGCTGGCGATACTGAAATACGATGACGGTGCGTACCGGGAAGCCGAGCGCCACTATGGAACTTATCGCACAGCGGTGCGGCCACAGAGCCCGCGCGGTTTGTGGTTGGGGGTGCGTTTGGCTCGTGCGCTCGGTGATAAAGACGGAGAGAGCAGCTACGCGCTGGCGCTGGGCAGCTTGTATCCGAAGTCACCCGAGTATCAGGAATACCAGCAGGCCCTGAACAGTGGGGAGTAAAGAAATAATTGAAGCACCGCTTGCTATAAGGGCCGCACCCGGAGCGCTGCTCCAGGCCGCCCGTCTGGCGCGTGGCTGGTCACCAGCCGAGGTGGCGGGACGCCTGCACTGGCTGCCGGAAGTGGTGGGCTTGCTGGAGCGGGATGCCTACGACCGCCTGCGTCGACCGGCGTTCGCCAGCGGCTACATCAGGGCCTATGCTCGGCTGCTGGGTCTGGATGACGTTGAAGTGTTGGCCGGGTTCAATCCGAGTGGCCCGGAATCCGCGGCGCAGTCAGGGGCGGATCTTCCGCGCCGCCTGCACCCCCTGCAGCGCACCGGGGTGGGTATTGTATTTGGCCTGGCAGTGTCGGCGCTGTTGGTTTTGGGTATGTGGTGGGCGCAGGTCGGCGAGGCCTCCACACGTCAGTTTTCAGGAGGATAAGCTCATGCATAAACCCTCTCCTATCACTCGTCGGGTCAGCCGGCAAATTATGGTCGGCTCCGTACCGGTGGGAGGCGATGCCCCGATCAGCGTGCAGAGCATGACGAATACGGAAACCTGTGACGTGGATGCCACGGTAGCGCAGGTGAAGGCCATTCAGGATGCGGGTGCCGACATCGTGCGCATATCCGTGCCCAGTATGGACGCGGCGGAAGCCTTTCGGGCGATCCGCGCCCGTGTCGACGTGCCTCTGGTCGCTGACATTCACTTTGACCACAAAATTGCGCTTAAGGTGGCGGAGTACGGGGTCGACTGCCTGCGCATTAACCCGGGCAATATCGGCAGCGACAAGAAGGTCCGCGCGGTGATCGACTGTGCTCGCGATAAAGGTATTCCTATCCGTATCGGTGTGAATGCCGGCTCGCTGGGGAAAGAGTTGCAGCGCAAATATCCGGAGCCTACCGCGGAAGCGCTGGTGGAGTCGGCGCTGCGCCATGTCGATATCCTCGACCGCTTCAACTATCCGGATTTCAAGGTCAGTGTGAAAGCGTCGGAAGTGTTCATGGCGGTAGCGGCTTATCGCTTGCTGGCCAAGCAGATTGAACAACCGCTGCATTTGGGTATTACTGAAGCCGGCGGGTTACGCGGCGGTACCGTGAAGTCGGCGGTAGGTTTGGGGATGTTGCTGATGGACGGCATCGGCGACACCATTCGCGTGTCCTTGGCGGCAGACCCGGTGGAAGAGGTCAAGGTTGGCTTTGAAATTCTAAAGAGCCTGAAGCTACGCGCCAATGGCATCAATTTTATTGCCTGCCCCAGCTGTTCACGGCAGAACTTCGACGTTATTTCGACCATGAATATTCTTGAGCAGCGGCTGGAAGATATCCGCACGCCCATGGATGTAGCAGTCATTGGCTGCATCGTTAATGGCCCGGGTGAGGCGCGAGAGGCCGATGTTGGCCTCACCGGCGCCAGCCCCAGCAACCTGATTTACATCGACGGCGAACCGGATCACAAGGTCAGCAATCAGGATTTTATCGACCACCTGGAGCAGGTTATTCGTAAGCGGGCGGTTAACCTGGAGGCCGAGCGCGCGGCTGAGGATGCGCGCATGATCGCGCGCTGCAAGTGATAAAAAGGCAGGAGCACAGGTGACAACGATTCGAGCCATTCGGGGCATGAGCGATATTCTCCCGGATGAAAGTGAGCGCTGGCAGTACCTTGAGCGCACCGTCGCCGGTGTGCTTGCCAGCTATGGCTACGGGGAAATTCGACTGCCTATCGTTGAGCAAACGGCGCTGTTTCGTCGTTCTATCGGTGAAGTGACAGACATCGTTGAAAAGGAAATGTACAGCTTTGATGACCGCAACGGCGAAAGCCTGACGTTGCGCCCCGAGGGCACTGCCGGTTGTGTGCGGGCCGCGATTCAAAATAGTTTGTTAGGCACGGTACAGCGGCTGTGGTACAGCGGCCCCATGTTTCGTTACGAGCGTCCGCAAAAAGGCCGCCAGCGCCAGTTTCACCAGATTGGCGCGGAAGTCTTTGGGGTGGTAACGCCGGAAATTGATGCCGAATTGATATTGATGACGGCGCGTCTGTGGCGCGCGCTGGGTGTTGCTGAGCATGTCGAGCTGCAAGTAAATTCGATTGGCAACAGCGCCTCTCGCCAAGCTTTTCGCGCGGCTTTAGTGGAGTATTTGTCGGCCCATCACGCGGCGCTGGATGAAGACAGCCAGCGTCGCTTGCTCAGTAACCCCTTGCGCATTCTGGACAGCAAGCACCCTGGTACGCAGGCGGTGTTAACGCATGCGCCGCTATTGGCCGATTACCTTGATGACGAGTCGAAAGCGGATTTTGTGCGTGTGCGCGAGCTGCTGGACGCCGCGGCAGTGCCCTATGTGGTGAACCCATCGCTGGTTCGCGGCCTCGACTACTACAATAAAACCGTATTTGAATGGGTCACCGACCGGCTGGGTGCACAGGGAACCGTGTGTGCAGGTGGCCGTTATGACAGCCTGGTGGAACAGCTGGGCGGCAAACCCACTCCCGGTATTGGCTTTGCGATGGGCAAAGAGCGCCTGGTATTGCTGCTGGAGGCCCTTGAGGCCGCTCCAGCAGCTGTGCCCGCCGTGGATGTTTATGCAGTGAATTCAGGTGGCGGTGCTGAAATAGCGGCGTTTACAGCGCTGGAAACGCTGCGCAGTGCGTTGCCTGGGCTGCGTATTGTGCAACACACCGGCGGCGGCAGTTTTCGCAGTCAGTTGAAAAAAGCAGACAAGAGTGGCGCTCGCTGGGCGCTGATCTGGGGCGACGATGAGGTGGCGAATGCTACGGTCACCGTTAAATCGCTGCGCGAGCAAGCGGAGCAGGTCGCTCTGCCACTGGCCGAATTGGCCGGATTTTTACAGCGTGGCACAGCCTCCTGACACCACAACCCAAGGAATCTAGAGCGTGGAATCATATCGTACAGAAGAAGAACAAGTAGAAGCACTGGGTCGCTGGTGGGACGAGAATGGTCGGTCTACGGTGGTGGCGATTGTGCTGGTGCTGGCGGGGACGTTCGGCTGGCAGGGCTGGCAGCGCTATGATGCGCAGCGCACGGCGAGCGCTTCGGATCTTTATCAGCAGATGCTGGAAGCGGCGGCGATGGCACAGGAGGGCGTCGTGACCGCGGCTCCGGTGCTGCGCTTGGCCACGCAGCTGCGCGCCGATTATGCGGGCACCACTTACGCGCAGTTTGCGGCGCTGCACCAGGCGCGGGTGGCGGTGCTCGGTGGTGACCTGGAGGCCGCGGAGGCCGATCTGCGCTGGGTGCTGGGCAAGGCCTATAGCGGCAGTGAAACCGCCCTCGTCGCACAGTTGCGCTTGGCGCGTGTGTTGGCAGCGCAGGGCAACACGGAGCAAGCGCTGGCGCTGCTCGTGCCGGCCTCCGCCGGCAAGTATCAGGGGGCTGCGGCCATGGCTCGGGGTGATGTGCTGGCAGGTGTAGGGCGCAATGCGGAGGCGCTTGACGCCTACCGTGAGGCGCAAGCGCTGGTGCAGACATATCCCGCGCAGCTCAATTTGGAAACCTTGGCGGCCAAGCTGCAAAGCCTTGATGCGGCCAGTGCGGAGGGCGGCGCATGAGTTCTTTTGTGGCTCGCTGGAGTGTGCTCCTACTGTGTCTGTTTGCTCTGGGCGGCTGCAGTACCATCAAAGGCTGGTTTGAAATTGACGATGACGAAGACCCCCGCGCGCCTGTGGAGCTCGAAAAAATCGAGCAGACCGTCAAGGCAAAGCGGCTGTGGTCAACCAGCGTTGGCGATGGCCAGGGCAAGGGGTTGTACCGTATTGAGCCGGTGATTGGCGATGGCCGCATTTATGCGGCTTCGGCTGACGGCGAAGTGAAAGCGCTGGATGTGACCACTGGCCGCAAGGTGTGGGACGTAGACCTCGAGCTGCCGATTTCCGGTGGTGTTGGCCTCTACAACGATAGCGTATTTTTGGGTGCCAGCGACGGTTTCGTGATTCACCTGGACGCGAGCAGCGGCGTTGTGCGCTGGCGTGCGCCGGTCACCGGCGAGGTGCTGGCGCCACCGCAGGGCAACGGCAAGGTCGTCGTGGTCCAAACCTACGACGGTAAGTTGCACGGCCTTGATTTTGCAACAGGTGAACGGCTCTGGACCTACGACAGTAACATGCCGGTGTTGACCATCCGCGGCACCAGCACCCCGATTCTGCAGGGTAATCGCGCCATCGCGGGCTTCTCCAACGGCCGCGTGGTGGGCTTTGATGCCGCGACCGGTTCTGTGGAATGGGAGGCCCGCGTGGCTATCCCTCAGGGCCGCTCGGAAATCGAGCGAATCGTCGATGTCGACGGAACCATGGCGCTGGCTGGTAACGAGTTGTTTGCCTCGAGCTACCAGGGCTATGTGGTGTCGATTGACGTGGCCAGCGGGCGCAAAATCTGGGAAAGTCCGGTATCGTCTGTTTCCGGCGTGTCACAGGGCTTTGGCAACGTTTACGCCGCGGACGAAGATGGCAGGGTTATCGCGTTTCTGCGCACCGGCCAGGGCCAGCGCTGGAGCCAGGATGCTCTCGCCTGGCGCGGGTTGGGCCGGCCCACACCGGTCAGCAGTTATCTAGCTGTTGCCGACTTTGAAGGCTACGTACATTTGCTGTCGCAAGTCGATGGCAGTTTTGTGGGCCGCTTCCGGCCCGACAGCGATGGCGTTCGCGCCGACATGTTGAGCGACGGCAACCTGCTCTATGTGTTCGGCAACAGTGGCAAGCTGCAGGCTTACGAAATTAGCTCCACCTCCAGGTAAACGCCATGATTCCCGTAATCGCCCTGGTCGGCCGCCCCAATGTGGGCAAGTCGACATTGTTTAACCAGCTCACTCGCAGTCGGGATGCGCTGGTGGCAGACCTTTCGGGGCTCACTCGGGATCGCAAATACGGCGAAGCGCGCATCGGTTCGCGTCCATTTATCGCCATTGATACGGGTGGCATCAGCGGCGACGAAGAAGGCATTGAGGCACAAATGGCGGGGCAGTCTCTGCTCGCCATTGAGGAGGCCGATGCGGTGCTGTTTCTGGTGGATGCCCGCGAGGGTTTGAACCCGGCTGATCAGGCGCTGGCGCGTCACTTGCGGCAGCGCAACAAGGCCTTTCATGTCGTTGTGAACAAAATCGACGGGCTCAATGAAGATGTTGCGCTGGGTGATTTTTATGCGCTGGGTGTAGAAATTTTGCACGGCATCGCGGCCTCGCACGGCCGCGGCGTGCGGCAGATGATTGACGATGTGCTGGCCACCTTCCCCGAAGACGAGCCAGAAGATGCCGCCGGCATTGACCGGCGCGACAGCATTCGCGTGGCCATTGTGGGGCGCCCCAATGTGGGTAAGTCGACACTGGTCAATCGTCTGCTAGGCGAAGAACGCGTGGTGGTGTTTGATCAGCCAGGCACCACGCGAGACAGCGTGTATATCGACTACGAACGCGACGGGCAGCGCTATACCCTGATCGACACTGCGGGCGTTCGGCGGCGCAAGAATGTGCGTGAAACCGTCGAGAAGTTTTCTATTGTTAAAACTCTGAAGGCGATCGACGACGCGCATGTTGTGCTCTTGGTGATGGATGCACATGAAGGCATCGTCGACCAGGATCTGCACTTGCTGGGCCACTGTATCGACGCAGGCCGGGGTTTGGTCTTGGCGGTAAACAAGTGGGACGGCATTGAATCTCACGAGCGCGACTGGATTCGCAATGAGTTGAACCGGCGCCTGGTGTTTGCCGACTATGCCGATACGCATTTTATCTCTGCACTGCATGGCACGGGCGTGGGGCATCTCTACAAGTCCATACTCGGCGCGCACAGCTCCGCCACGCGCAAGCTCAATACCAATCAGCTTACGCGTATTCTTGAAGGTGCCGTGTTTGATCATTCACCCCCGATGATCAACGGCCGTCGTATCAAGCTACGCTATGCGCATCCCGGCGGCCAGAATCCGCCGTTGATTATTATTCACGGCAACCAGACCAGCAGCGTACCCAATAGCTACCAGCGTTACCTCGAGAAAGTGTTCCGCCGCGAATTGAAGCTCACGGGTACGCCGGTGCGCATTGAGTTCCGCACGGCGGAGAACCCCTTCGCTGAAAAGCGCAACCAGCTCACACAGCGGCAGGTGCAGCGTAAGCGGCGCCTGATGGCTCACGTGAAGAAAAACGACAAAAAGAAAAAACGCTAGCGGCTCTGCCATGGGCAACGAAAATTGCAACAATGGCGCCAACCGTGGCAAGCCCGATCTGGATTGCCGCGCGAACATCGAGGCCTTTGTACAGCGTTTCTATGCGCGCGTGTTGACAGATCCCCAGCTGGCGCCGATTTTTCTCGATGTGGCACAGATCGATCTCGATGTTCATCTGCCGCACATTGTGGATTACTGGTGCAAACTGCTGCTGGGTGAGCAGCACTATCGGCGCCATACGATGGCTATTCATCGCCGACTACATCACCAACAGCCTTTGCAGCCCGCGGATTTTGCCCGCTGGGTGGCCACCTTTACCGCAACGGTCGATACGTATTACTGTGGCGAGCGTGCAGAGCGAGCCAAGCGCGTGGCGGCTGCGATTGCCGGCAACATGCAGCAGAATTTTCCCGCCTAGCGCCGAAGGCAACAGGAGTCATCAATGACTGAGGTAATTTCGGCACGAGGACTACAGCGCCGATTTGGCGCCCAGCACGCTGTTGCCGGCGTTGACCTGCAGGTAGAGCCCGGTACCGTGCTGGGGCTTATTGGGCCCAATGGCGCCGGTAAAACCACCTTGCTGCGCTCGCTGCTGGGGCTCACTCGCTGCCAAGGCGAGCTGTCGGTGCTGGGCATGGACCCACGGCGTGAACCGGCAAAACTTGCGGAGCATGTCGCCTTTATTGCCGACACAGCCGTCTTGCCGCGCTGGATGCGTGTGAAGCAGTTGCTTGACTATAGTGCCGGCACCCACCCCAAATTCAACCGCGCGCAGGCCGAACAGATGCTGTCACGCACTGAAGTCGGGCTGGGACGGCGTATCGGCGAGCTGTCCAAAGGCATGACGGTGCAGCTGCATCTGGCGCTGGTGATGGCAGTCGATGCCCGCCTGCTGGTGCTCGATGAGCCCACTCTCGGCCTCGATATTCTGTTCCGTAAGCAGTTTTTTGAGCAGCTGCTGAATGATAATTTTCATCAGGAGCGCACGATTATCATCTCCACGCATCAGGTAGAGGAGGTGGAGAGCATCCTCACCCATGTCATGTTTATGAACCGCGGCCGCAAGCTACTTTACCAATCGGTCGCCGCACTGCAGGCGCGCTTTGTGGAGTTGCGCGCTGAGGGCGCGGCTGCGCAGCGTGCCGCAGAGGTGGCGCATCTGAGTCAACGCCCGCTGCCGGGAGGCCAGGCGTTCATTTTTGAAGATATTGACCGCGAAGTGTTGGCACCCCTGGGTGAATTGCGCGCACCGGCACTGGCAGATCTGTTTGTGGCGGTGGTCGGCGAGGATAACGCTCGTGGCTGACTTTAGTGCGACGCGATGGCGTACTCTGTTGCAGCGCGAACTTCGGGAGTACCGGGTATCTTTGCTGTGGACGCCCCTGCTGGCAGGCGGGTTGCTAGCGCTACTGATACTGGCGAGTAGCCGGGTGGCCAACCAGCTTAGCGAGTTCGGTGCGGCCTTGTTTGAGGCGTTTAGCCAGATGGAGGAGGCGGGCCATATGAGCCTGGGGGCGGCTTTAGGTGCCGTGGGCAGTGACAGTGCGCGGGCCGCAGTTCAGGCTCAGGATAGCCTCTCGGGGCTGCACCTGTTGTTCTACGGTGTGCACGCGCTGATGCTGATGGCGTTGCTGCTGGTGAGCTTTAATTATTTGCAGGGCTGCCTGTTCACCGACCGCAAAGACGGTAGCATCTTGTTCTGGAAGTCGATGCCGGTTGCGGCTTGGGAAGAGGTGTTGGCAAAGCTGGCAGTGGCTACCGTGCTGGCGCCGGTGCTGTTTTTGGCCGCGTCCTGGGTAGCTCAGTTGGCGCTACTGTTTACACTCTCACGGCTGGCCGCTGAGGCCACGAGTGGGCTGGACCTGCTGCTGGCAAACCTGAGCCTGAGCCGTTTATTTGCGGATCAGGCGGTCGGTTGGATGCTCACCGCACTGTGGGCGGCGCCGGTTTATGCTTGGGTATTGTTGGCTTCTGCCGCGGCGCGGCGCTCGCCTGCGCTTATGGCGATTGCACCGCTGCTGGGGCTGGTGGTGCTTGAAGCACTGTTATTGGGCTCCCGGTACCTCATTGCCAGGGTTTGGGTGCATATGCCGCGGCTAACCCCCGATGATGTTGGCGTAGGTGGGTATCTGCACGATGAGCGCTGGGTAAGCCCGGGCTTGTTCGGCCTCTTCGCTGGCGTGGTGGTAGCGGGCTGTTTACTCTGGGCCTGTGTGTGGCTGCGTCAACACCGCTGGGAGACTTGAGGCGGGTCGAATAATTCATGCAGTGAATAGTAAAAATATTTTCTATTTATTTCATTTATGGGCGGCTGATGGCTAAGATGCGCGGCATACCCACTTCGCAAGACAGAGGCCAGCCATGTCAGACTACCTGAAAGATGTCGAATCCTTTGCTGCACTGCGCACCGCGCAGGGCGGCACCTGGGACAACATCCATCCCGAATACGCCGCGCGCATGAAGCACCAGAATCGCTTCCGTACGGGCCTCGACATTGCACGCTACACCGCGGGCATCATGCGTGCCGACATGGCCGCCTATGATGCCGATAGCAGCCAGTACACGCAGTCGCTCGGCTGCTGGCACGGTTTCATTGGCCAGCAGAAACTGATCGCGATCAAGAAGCACCACGGGACCACCAACAAGCGCTACCTGTACTTGTCCGGTTGGATGATCGCCGCCCTGCGCAGTGAGTTTGGCCCGTTGCCAGACCAGTCCATGCACGAGAAAACGTCAGTGCCCGCGCTCATTGAGGAGCTGTATACCTTCTTGCGTCAGGCGGATGCGCGCGAGCTCGGCCACCTCTACCACGACCTGGATGCAGCCCGTGAAGCGGGTGATGCGGTGCGTGAAAAAGCGCTACTGCACTCTATCGATAACTACGAAACCCACGTGGTGCCGATTATTGCCGACATCGATGCAGGCTTCGGTAACGAGGAAGCGACTTACTTGTTGGCCAAGCGCATGATTGAGGCGGGTGCCTGCGCGATTCAAATCGAAAACCAGGTGTCCGACGCCAAGCAGTGCGGCCATCAGGACGGTAAGGTCACCGTCCCGCACGAAGACTTCCTGGCCAAGATCAACGCTGTGCGCTACGCGTTTTTGGAGCTTGGCGTGGATGACGGCGTGATCGTTGCGCGTACCGACTCTCTGGGTGCAGGCCTCACGCAAAAGATTCCGGTGTCTCGCAGCACGGGCGACCTCGCCCACAAGTACAACACCTTCTTGCAAACCGACCAGATCGAGAGCGCCGAGGACGTGCGCGAAGGTGACGTTATCATCAAGCAAGACGGCAAACTGGTGCGCCCCGTGCGCCTGCCCAACGGCCTGTATCGCTTCCAGGACGGCACTGGTGAGGCACGCTGTGTGCTGGATTGTATTACCAGCCTGCAAAACGGAGCGGACCTGCTGTGGATCGAAACCGAGAAGCCGCATGTGGGGCAAATTGGCGCCATGGTAGATGAAATTCGTAAGGTCATCCCCAACGCCAAGCTGGTCTACAACAACTCGCCGTCCTTTAACTGGACCCTGAGCTTCCGCCAGCAGGTGTTTGATGCCTGGAGTGCAGCTGGCCAGGATGTTTCCGCTTACGCTCGCGACAAGCTGATGAGCGAAGACTACGATGCCACGGAGCTCGGGCAGGAAGCGGATCGTCGCATTCAAACCTTCCAGGCCGATGCCGCCCGTGAAGCCGGTATTTTCCACCACCTGATCACACTGCCCACGTACCACACTGCAGCACTGTCGACCGACAACCTGGCGAAGGGGTATTTTGGCAAAGAGGGTATGCTGGCCTACGTGCAAGGCGTGCAGCGCAAGGAAATTCGCCAAGGCATAGCCTGCGTCAAGCACCAGGATATGGCCGGCTCCAATATGGGCGATGACCACAAGGAATACTTTGCCGGCGAATCCGCCCTCAAGGCGGGCGGCAAAGACAACACCATGAACCAGTTCGGCTGATCAGCCGAGCAATAGCACTCTTACGGCCCGAAAGGGTCGTCCACAGAACGGGCCGGCTGGGTAAACCAGCGCGGTCCGTTTTCCGTCATATAGAAGTGGTCTTCGAGGCGCGCGCTGCAGGCGGCGGGCGTACTCTGCATCACCAATCGGTGTTGCGCCGGCGCTCATGTCCTGCAGCCGGTCGAGTTCAGTGACGGCGTCAGAGCCGCCGATACCGTGTGTCATGGGATCTCCTCATTGGCGTTCGCGGGGTGGTCGTTTATGCTCAACGCAATTGGGCTGGATCATAACTGCAGTGTCTGCAGGGGGAAAGGGTAATGCGTTGGACTGAGATTGATCAGCAATTGTGTTCGGTGGCGCGGGCGCTGTCGGTGGTGGGGGAGCGCTGGACTCTGCTGATCCTGCGCGATGCCTTTTTGGGCACTCGGCGTTTCGAACAATTTCAGCACAATTTGGGCATTACCCGCCACCGTCTCTCCGAGCGGCTGAGCAAGCTGGTGGAGCAGGGTGTGCTGGTCAAGGTGCCCTATAACGAGCGCCCTCTGCGTCACGAATACCGGCTGACACGCAAAGGCCTCGGCCTGTACCCGGTGCTGATGAGCCTCTCCCGCTGGGGTGATGACTGGATGGCGCAGGACCCCGGTGTCCCCTTGGAGTATGTGCATCGCGGGTGCGGCAAGGTCACTCGTCCTTTGCTGGCCTGTAGTGAATGTGGTGAGCCGCTACGGCCGGAGGGCGTAACACCGCAGCCAGGCCCCTCGCTGCAAGCGCTAGCCGATGACCTGGACCGGCAGGGGCGTCGAAATCTTTCTATCCCGGAGTTGATTGGCTGTTCCCGGCCCCAGGATTAGACGGATTGCTAACCCTGCCCGTAACGCATGCCCTGCACGGACTATTGCGCTGTGCAGAGGGAAGTGTGTCCTTATTCATGGGATCCTCTGCTAAGGAAATCGGGTGGCGCAGGAAGGCAATCGATGGCTGAACATTCCAACCAACGGCATCTTTTTCCCAAATGGCCTAGCGCGGCGCGGCAATAAATACGGGAATTTTGCGCGTCGTTTTTGCCTGATAGTCGTCATAGGGCGGGTTTACTTCAAACGCGGTTCATTTGGGTGGAGCCACGTCGCATTGAGCACCGGCTGAACCTGCAATTCAGCGGGAATGTTCTGGCGTCCAATTGCTGCATCAGCGCACTGATGTGAATAGTAGATTCTCGCCTCCTGATAGCTCAGAGGGATGTCCTTGCTTGTGCCGGGGTCCAGTGCTGCCTGGATCGCTTCTGACATCTCAATGTCCTCGCGCAAGACCAGGCTGGGTTGTGCACCGTTGTTCTCTGTCCACATGTCCGGGCCGTTGGTGGGGCTGGAACCCCAATCCGGTGCCATGGTCCATGTCTCGACAATGCATTGATCGAGGCCGTCAGGCCAGAACTGTATAGGCGGTATGACAAACTGATTGAGCGGCATCACGAGGTTGGGGAACATGCTGTAGGACTGCGTGCAGGTTCTGGCGATCTCTCCCGCCGTGGCAATTTCCGGCCACTTTGATCTCCAGGCAGGCTGCGCGTGGCCCTCGGGAATGGGGGCAACCATCCTGCTGTGGCCTCCGGGGTAGAAGGTGTTCACGTTGCGCTTTGCGTCGAGCACTGGCGCTACGGTCCTGCCGTGAATGCTCGGTACGTGGTAGACCTCGAGATTGGCCTCCATGGCGATTTTCCAGTTGCAGCGCACGGTGAAGCGATCCCGCCGTGAGAGCCGGCAGTTGGCCAGGTCGAACTGGGCCCATTCTTCCACGAGTGCCCCAAGGCTCTCTCGCAGCGTCGACGCTTGCGTATCGAAATTTACAAATATCAGCTTGCCGAGGCGCTCGCAGCGCAAGCGCTGCAAACCGAGCGCTTTCATATCCAGGGCGCCAAAGTCACGCGACTCGCGTACAGCGAGCAGTTCTCCATCGTGGCCATAGCTCCAGCCGTGATAGGGGCAGGTCAGGCGTTGTTTCTTTCCCTTGTTATCCATGGCGACCGGAGCGCCACGATGGCTACAGCGGTTGATCAGCGCGTGGATATCGCCGTTATCCGCGTGTACCAGAACAACTGGCACACCTGTTATATCCCAGCGCTGGAAGCAGCCTGGTTCAGGGATCTCGTCCAGGTGCGCAGCCAGCAGCCAGGTTTTTCTGAACAGAAGTTCACGCTCCAGCGTGTAATAATCCGGATGGGTGTAACGCGCTGAAGGTAGTGGCGGCAGAGTCGGAAAGTCTTCCGGGGGCTTGCTTCGCGATACTTCGTAGGCCATCAACCGGCGCAGTTGTTGCATATCGTTGGGCATCTCTTATCTCTGGATTCACGGTGCGCGCCGTGTGACCCAAGGCCGCAGTAGTGTAGTGTGTAGGTTCCTTTCCCCCGTCACACTCTCTTAAGTTGAAGCTGTTCCCCACGAAAACCAATAATGTCCCCGCTGACCATTTTCTTGCGGCGCTGGGTTTCAACTGCACCGTTGACCGTCACCTGGCCATCGCCAATCATCAGCTTTGCCTCACCACCGGTGGCCACTAGCCCCTCAAATTTGAGGATCTTGTAGAGCTCAACGGGCTCCCGGGTAATGCCGATTGTTCTCACCGCTAGCCGCCTGTGGATGAACGTGAAGTGCAGAAGTTGGCGCGCCCGGAGAGATTCGAACTCCCGACCAACTGGTTCGAAGCCAGTTACTCTATCCAGCTGAGCTACGGGCGCATAATGCAGAAGTATACAGGCTTATGCGCCTGCATAGTGTTGAATATAACCTTGTCGCTTGCTTCCCGGCTGATAATGTCTCCGCCAGCTCGGCAGCCTTGAGGCTCAAATAAGCCAGCGTGTCGACGCTCAGGCCGCCTTCGACTCCGCGCGGGCCTTGTCCGAAAGGTACTCATCATAAGTGCCCTGGAAATCGATCAGGCTCTGATCCTTGATCTCCACCACACGGGTTGCCAGTGAAGACACAAACTGACGGTCGTGGCTGACGAAAATCAGCGTGCCATCGTAGTTGGCCAGCGCTTTGTTCAACGCCTCAATCGATTCCATGTCCATGTGGTTGGTCGGTTCGTCCATAATGAGAACGTTGAGGTCCATCATCATCATTTTGCCGAACAGCAGGCGGTTCTTTTCACCGCCGGAACACACGCTCGCTTTTTTGTTGGCATCGTCTGCGGTAAACAACAGGCGGCCCAGCATGCCGCGTACCGCCAGGTCATCGTGCCTGGGCATGCGCCACTGCGTCATCCATTCGAAGATGGTGAGGTCTCCATCAAAGTCGGCGGTGCTGTCCTGCGGGCAGTAGCCGAATACGGCGTTTTCCGACCATTTGATCTCGCCGCTGTGGGCTTGAATTTCGTTGATAAGGCAGCGCAGGAAAGTGGTTTTGCCGGCCCCGTTTTCGCCGATAACGGCGAGCCGTGCGCCGGCTTCCAGAATCATCTCGCCGCCCTTGAACAGGGGCGTTTCTTCAAAACCGTGAGCAAGCCCCTTCAGTACCAGCGCCTGCCGATGCAATTTTTTCGACTGTTTGAAGGTGATGTAGGGCGAAACCCGGCTGGACGGCTTGATCTCATCGAGTTTGATTTTCTCCATCTTCTTCGCCCGCGAACTGGCCTGCTTGGCTTTGGAGGCGTTGGCGGAGAAGCGGTTGACGAAGCTCTGCAGTTCCTCCAGCTCCGCGCTTTTCTTGGCGTTGCCGGCTTGCAGTTGATCTTGAATCAGCGTGGACGCTGCGACAAACGCTTCGTAGTTGCCGGGGAATATGCGTAGCTCACCGTAATCGATATCCGCCATATGCGTACAGGTGGCATTCAGGAAGTGCCGGTCATGAGAGATAATGATCATGGTGCTTTTGCGCTGGTTCAGCACGTCCGCCAGCCAGTTGATGCTGTGAATATCAAGGTTGTTGGTCGGTTCGTCCAGTAGCAGGATGTCCGGATTGGCAAACAGCGCCTGAGCCAACAGCACGCGCAGTTTCCAACCGGGTGCTACCTGCTTCATCAGGCCAAAGTGCAGAGATTCGTCGATGCCCGCTTCCAGTAGCAGCTCGCCGGCACGGCTCTCTGCCGTGTAGCCGTCCATCTCGGCAAATTCCACTTCAAGGTCAGCGACGCGCATGCCGTCCGCTTCGCTCATGTCGGGTAGCGCATAGATACGTTCACGCTCCTGCTTCACCTTCCACAGGGCGGTGTCGCCCATGATCACCGCATCGACTACGCTGTAGTTTTCAAAGGCGAACTGGTCTTGGCTCAGAATGCCCACGGTGCAGCCGGCTTCAATGGACACATTGCCTGCCGTCGGGGTGAGCGCGCCGCTCAGAATTTTCATGAACGTGGATTTACCACAGCCATTGGCGCCGATCAGTCCGTAACGGTTGCCGTTGCCGAATTTGGCGGAGATATTTTCAAACAGCGGCTTGGCACCGAACTGCATGGTGATGTTGGCGGTGGTAATCAAGAGCGTAATCCTGCGGGCGTGCGAAATAAGAGCGTTTGATGGCGCCTCTGTAGTGGAGGCGTGCAGCGGGCCGCTACCATACGGGGTTGGGGCGGCGCTGTCGAGGGAGATCTAGCAGTTGGCGGCCCTTGTATTTGCCATAAGGCATCACCTGATGGATTGCCGCTAGCAGTTCTTCGCTTTCCATGGCGCGCTAACCCGAGTGTGCGTTGAGGTCGTTATGACGAATGATTTCGGCGTAGAAGTGGTATTCGTCCGGGGGCGTGGAGACAAAAGCGCCTCCATGGCAGTGGAACGCTATCCGGCTGCTGCTGTGGCCCTCAAGGGCGTAGTCGCCGCAAGGAACGCCACCGCAGTGGGCCAGCTGCACCCGAAAGTCTTCGCTGACGGGCCGGCTATGAAAGGCGGCGAACATGGCGCGCACGTCACGGTAGTCGGCTGCGGGGCTGGCAAAGTCTGGCGGTATGGCATGGATAATAGCGCTGAGTTGTTGGCTGATGGGCATGGCAGCTCCATGGGTTGTTGCTGAGTTTTCGGCTGGAACACTGTAGTTTATGGATAACCACCGTGATGTGAAAACACAGGTAAAATGCTGGTCGCACAATGCGTTAATTTCCCAGACCACGGTATACTCTGCTTATGATTCCATTGTCGATACTTGATGTCACCGCGGTTCCCGAGGGCAGCACGCCTGCGGATGCGCTGCGCAACGCAACAGACCTCGCTCAGCATGCAGAGCGTTGGGGCTACAACCGCTACTGGGTTGCCGAGCACCATAACATGCAGGGTATCGCGAGCGCCGCGACCTCCGTGGTGATTGCTCACCTGGCCAATGCGACCTCTTCGATCCGGGTGGGTTCTGGCGGCGTTATGCTGCCCAATCACGCGCCGCTGGTGATTGCCGAGCAGTTCGGTACGCTGGCGACATTGTTCCCCGGCCGCATTGACCTCGGCTTGGGCCGCGCCCCCGGGACGGATCAGCGTACCGCGCAAGCCTTGCGTCGAAATCTCAACGGCAACGTGGACGAATTTCCGAACGACGTATTAGAACTGCAGCATTATTTGAAGCCGCCTCAGCCAGGCCAAGCTGTGGTCGCTACACCCGGTGCCGGAACAGAAGTCCCTTTATGGATTCTGGGCTCGAGCCTCTACGGTGCAGGCCTGGCGGCGATGTTGGGCTTGCCCTTTGCGTTTGCCTCGCACTTTGCGCCGGCTTATATGGACGCCGCGATAGCGCTCTATCGAGAGAAGTTCGAGCCCTCAGAGCAGCTCGCCAAGCCTTACGTGATGCTGGGATATAACGTATTCGCAGCCGATACCGATGAAGAAGCGCAACTGCTGCAGACGTCCATGATGCAAACGTTCGTGCGCATGCGGCGTGGCGTTCCCGGCAAAATGCCGCCGCCCAAGGCGGGCTTTGTGGAGACGCTGTCACCGGCAGAGTGCCAAATGGTAGCGGAAATCGGCCGCTGTTCCGCGGTGGGTTCACCGAAGACGGTTGAGGCCGCCATGCATTCCTTCATCGCTTCCACCGGCGCCGATGAATTAATGTTGATGTCTTCGATCTTTGATCATCAAAAGCGACTCAGGTCGTTTGAGATTGTTGCCAATATCAATGCAGCGTTGGCGGCTTGATATTTTCCTCTGTGATGCCAAGATGTCATCGTGAAACATCACGGGAGAGGCAGCATCAAAGGTCTGTCAGTTAGTGAAATCTCAGACGAGGTCGAAGCAGAGTCGGGGTTGCTACAGGTCGATCAGCGCACTCTTGTGCAAAGAACGAACGTCGTTGCGGCTGTTACGGTCGTTATCCTGAGTATTCTCAGATGGGCTATCGGTCCAGCCGTGTACTTGCCCGTTGGCGGAATCGCTATCATTTTGCTGTGTTTCTGTAACGGGATCTATTTAGCCAGAGGCGGGTCGCCGATTGTAGGCGCTCGCTTGATTATTCTCGCAGTGAGCCTGGATTTTATCTACGGCACTTTTTTCAGCGGCGGCTTCGCTGGCCCGATTGTGCTGCTAGTGCCTGTTGTTCCTGCCCTGGCGTTCCTGCTCAGCGGGTCGCGAGCGGGCTGGATTGCCGCTGTGGTAATGGTTTTCAGCCTGTTTTTGTTGCTGGCGCTGCATTTTTTCGAAGTGGTACCTCGAAACCCTTTGCCGGATGGCGTTCTTGTCATCGGTCGCTTTATCGCATTATCATCATCCGGTCTCTTGGTTATCTGGGTGATCTGGGCCTTTGCCGCCAATGCCGCCGTTTTGGGGCAGCGCAATAAGCTGCTGGCCAATACGGATCACCTCACGGGCCTCCCCAACAGGCGCTTCTCGGAGAACTTCCTGAATCAGGAAATTCTTCGTGCTCGTCGTTCGGAGGAGAATTTGTCGCTTATTATTGCCGATGTCGATCACTTTAAGCGTTACAACGATGTTAACGGCCACCAGGCCGGTGATGTCTGTTTGCAGCGTGTGGCTGACGCTATAAGGCTCGCTACCCGGCGCCCGGCAGATATTGTGGGCCGCCTTGGTGGCGAAGAATTTATTGCGGTATTGCCGAATACTGACTCTGAGGGTGCACAGAGCATTGCCGAGTGTATGCGTCAGGCATTGCTGGACCAGCGTATTCCCTGCCAGCCCGGGAAACCAGAGTTCGTCAGCATGACGCTTGGGGTGACAACATTCCGCGGCAAGGAGATCGAGTCTTCCTCAGGCATGCTCCGGCTGGCGGACCAGGCGCTTTATCAGGGCAAGGAGCAAGGGCGCAATGCGGTGGTAGTACACCTACCCTTGTCTCAGTCGCAAGCTTGAAACCGGGCGAGTCGAGCAACATGTTGCTATTGATCTTCCAACGTTCCCCGGTTCTTCTTGGACAGGGTGGATTCGAGAACTTTCTGTTCAAACTCCGCGCGCGTTAACGCTTTGCTAAACAGGAAACCCTGGATTTCATCGCAGTTTAGCAAGCTGAGAAGTCGCGACTGCTCTTCTGTTTCGACGCCCTCGGCTACCACCTTAAGCCCGAGGGTGTGCGCAAGGTTAATAATTGAAGAAACCAGTGCCATGCCCTTCTTCCCGTTGGTCATGTCGGTGACAAACGCGCGGTCGATCTTGAGGGTAGTGACTGGCAGTTTCGCCAGGTAGCCGAGTGAAGAAAACCCGGTGCCGAAATCGTCAATTGCGATGGTAATGCCCATCGCGCGAATCGCCTCCAGAACCGGTGTCGTGTCTTTGACTCTCTCCATCGCCAGGCTTTCGGTGATCTCCAGTTCAAGCCCTTCTGCCGCCCGTGGATGATTGCTGATCACCCGCTCGATTACGTGAATAAAGTCTTCACGGCGAAGTTGCAGTGCGGACACGTTGACGGCAATGCGCATGGCAGGCAGCCCTGTGTCACGCCAGCTCAGGTTGTCAGCGATAGCTTTTTGCAGCGCCCAGCGTCCAACCTCGTGGATCAATCCGGTTTCTTCGAGAATAGGGATAAATTGATCCGGTGGTAAGAGGCCGGTGACGGGCGAATTCCAGCGGATCAGCGCTTCCGCACCTGTGATTTCGCCACTCTCCAGATTGACTTTTGGCTGGTAGTGGAGAACGAACTCCTCGTTAACGATCGCTTCACGAAGCATGTTTTCCATGGACAGTTTATCAGCCACAACTTCCGTCATGCTCTGTGCATAAAACAGAAACCTCTCGGCACTTTTCATGGTTTTGTTAAGAGCAGCTTCCGCTTTGACTAGCAGGCCGCTTGCGTCGTCACCATCGTCCGGGAAGACGGTGATTCCACATTTGACTGAAATGCTAAGGTCGGACCCATTCAGATGGAATCGGTGGGTACTCAAGGCGAGCTCCATGTTCTCCATTAGCTCCAGAAGGCCGCTTTCATGACATAGACTTGGCACGACCATGGCAAAATGGTCCGCCTCGATGCGAGCCAGCAGTGTGACGTCGCCTCTATCGTGTGCTAGCCAAGCTGCGAACATCTGGAGCAGTTCATCGCCGGCCTCCCTGCCAAAACTTTCGTTGATGTTTTTAAAACGCTCCGGGTTGATGATAACGACAGCAAGTTTGTTGCCTTCGCTGGCCGCAGCACGCATATGTTGCGTTAGACGTTCAATGAACAGACTTCGATTGGCGAGACCTGTGAGCGTATCGTAATAAGCGAGATAGTTGATCTTCTCCTGTTTGTTGAGGTGGTCCATCGCGAATACGACGTCGTCTGCCAGTTCTGTAAGAAGCTTGAGTTCTTCTTCATGGAAGAATGCAGTTTCTTTCGAATATAAAGCCAGCGCTCCGACCGCCTCATCCGCAACGATCAACGGTAAAACCGCTATCGAGCGAATTCCGTGTTCGGCGTATTTCGTAGCGAACACGAACCTCGTGTCGTTGACCGAGTTGTTGGACACGACGGTCTGCTGCTCCCGGATCGCCCAGGCGATCATGGTCTGCGATGACTCTTCCTCCGATGCCAGGGTGCTTTTGATTTTTGCCAGCAGTTCATTGTCTTTACCGGCGGATGTGATCGACACAACCTTGTGCGTTTGCGGCTCTGCGATGCAAATCATGGCGGACCGAAAACCCCCGGTCTCAACCGCTATCCGGCATGCTTCGCTAAGCAGTTCTTCCCGATTATGCGCGCGCACGATCAGCATGTTGATCCCGCTCAGTACGGCGTAGACCCGGTTGAGATGCTGGATTTGCTTTTGGTTTTTGATGCGCTCGGAAATGTCGCGTAGGTTGATCGATGCGCCAACCACAGTCTGTTTGGCATCAAATATCGGCGAGGTAACTATGGAGACAGCAATGGGCGAGCCGTCCTTGTGCAGTCGCACGGTTTCCATATCCGGGGTCACCAAACCGCCACGCTCGGCAGGGCCAATAAGCGTATTCAGTGAAGCGTTCGACGCCTCTGCAGCACTGTAACCAAAGAGTTTCTCGGCCGCGGGGTTCCAGCTCAAGACCAACCCGTCGAGTGTGGTCGAAATGATGGCGTCTTCAGACGATTCGACGATTGCTGCCAGCAGCGACTTCGTTTCCGCGGCTTCCGCGGCTCCTGCCAGGTCGGTCACTACAACAGCGATTGCCCGGTTTTCGCTGCCAGGCAAGTTATGCATGGACAGGTAGACGGGGGTCGGTTTTCCATCGGCTGCCTGCAACAGTATTTCGTTCCGTACAGCACCCTGCAGGCTTTGGGCCAGCATTTCGCCAAAACGGCGCCGCTCATGTTCAGCAACCATGTCGCGGAATGACATCCCGACGACCTGGCTGTGTGGAATGCCTGCCATGCCTGCGAAGCACTCGTTGCAGTAGAGAATAGTACCCTCTCGGGTAAGCGTTACGGCGCCGTCGCTCATCGCCTCGACCATCACCCGGTAGGCGTCGAGAGCACCCTTCAGAATAAAGAGCTGGTCACCCTCCGGCCCTGGCGCGACCAGGGCGTCCACTTCGCCGCAGCGGATGGCGCGCAGCGTCTCTTCCAGCTCCTCCTTACGCTCCCAGAGCCGTTGGTTTTCGCTGATGACATCGTCGATGTTTTCAGCGCTCATTGAGCAGGCCGCAGTTGCAAGCCGACCAGTACGCGCTCTTTATCGGAGAGGTCGCCAATGATTTTTCGAATGGGTTCGGGGAGTTTGCGCACCAGCGTGGGCACAGCAAGGATTTCATCATCGCGAGAAAGTTGTGGGTTGACCAGAAGATCAACGACCTCGATATGGTATCGGCCTTTGAGACGCTCCTCGCATAACAGCTTGAGGTTTTCCAGCGCCATTATAGAGCGCGGTGTTTGCCCGGCGACGTAAAGCCTCAGCTGCCACTCGCAACTGTCGTCGTGAGAGGTTCCGGCTTTGCTCGCCTTATTCATTTTCAGCCTCTTCTGGTGAAAAACGAGCAGTGAGCAGATGTTGCGCATCCGCCTCGGCCTCGGCCTGGGTCTCCTCAAGCGCCTGGCGCTGCCAGCTCGTGTTGCGCCCTGAGCTCGACGATTGTGGCCTCCATTGCCTTGCGCTTGCGCTCCAGCAACGCCTTTCTGGCACGCACATCTCTGCTGCGGTTCAGCGCGTTGGCCTTATCCCGGTCCATCTGCATGTGCCTGGCGCTACCGGTCAGGATACCGTCCGGCCCCATGTAGACCTTAACCAGATCTACCCCCTCGTCGGAGAGCATAAATTCGTGGACCTGACTGGAGTGGGCAAGACCGCGCGACTTGAGAATATAGAGAAGACGGGTGCGTTCGTTATCCCGCTCCAGATGGCGCAGCAACAACCAACTATCAACCAGCGATGAAATTCCCACTTCACTGCGCTCAGCCGCGGCACCTCCTTCGGTGAGGCTGGTAAGCACACAGGTAATCTGGCGTGCTTTGAAGTAGTCCACCAGCCGCATCAGCATGAGATAGGCATCCTTGGCAGCGCCTGCTGGCTTAATGCTTGAGATTGGGTCAAACACCACGACCTGTGCCTTGAACTGCTGGGTAAGCCGCTGAATGCTAACCAGCAGAGCTTCCAGCCCGATGGACGTGGGCCGCACGGCTTCGATGTGCAGTACGCCCTGGTCTTGCCACCGTTGTAGATCGATTCCAATCGAGCGCATATTGCGCGTTACCTGGCTCGGCGACTCTTCAAAGGCAAAATAGAGGCTGCGTTCTCCCCGCTGGCAGGCGGCTTCGATGAAGTGAGCGGCAAGGCTGCTTTTGCCCGAACCGGAGGTGCCAGAGATGAGCACGGTTCCGCCTCGGTAATAGCCCTTGCTGTTGAGCAGCACATCCAGTTTTTTGACACCGCTTGAGATAAATTCATCAGATACGATGTATTGCTGACTTATGGCGGTGTGGGGCAGCAGCGTGAATCCCTGTGCGTCGAGCAGGAAGGGGTATTCGTTAGTGCCGTGGGCGGACCCCCGGTACTTGACGATACGCAGGCGGCGCGTGGCGATTTGTTCATCAACCCGCTGATCAAGCAGGATCACGCAATCGGAAACGTACTCCTCCAATCCGTGGCGCGTGAGTACGCCCTCGCCGCGCTCCCCGGTGACGATGGCCGTCACCCCCTTGTCCTTGAGCCACTGGAATAGCCGGTGCAGCTCTGCGCGCAAAATGCCCATATTGTCGAACGCGGTGAGTAAAGTTTCGATGGAATCCAGTACGACCCGTTTGGCGCTGATGGAATCGATCACATAGCCGAGGCGGATGAACAGCCCCTCCAGGTCGTACTTCCCGCTCTCTTCAGTCTCGCTGGGCTCGATGCGAATCTGATCAATAAGCAGCTTCTTTTGATCGATCATCGCCGGCACATCGAATCCCAGGGACGCGACGTTTTTGATCAGGTCATGGCTACTTTCTTCGAAGGAGAAACAGACCCCGGGCTCGCCATAGTCCGAGGCACCCTTGGCCAGAAATTCCATGCCGAGCAGTGTCTTGCCTGAGCCCGACGAGCCGCAAACAAGGGTCGGCCGTCCTTTAGGCAGGCCACCCTGAGTGATTTGATCCAGGCCAGTAATCCCCGTGGGGCTCTTTGCGAAGGGGACGACTGATGGGGCCGGTGTGCGCGATTTTGCCATGGTGGTACTCGCCTTCAGGCTGCACTGGACAATTTCAGTGTAGCACTAGTACCACCGGGCGTGCGGTCAGGCTCAGCGGGGAGTGTGAGCCTTACCCTGTGGCACCTAAACCCCGAGCGGCTCCCGATAGGACTCAATGCTCGGGCAGGAACACACCAGATTGCGGTCGCCGTAGACGTTGTCCACACGGTTCACCGGCGGCCAGTATTTACGCTGGCGCAGAGAGGGCAATGGGTAAGCGGCTTGCTCACGCGTGTAGGCGTGCTCCCAATGCTCTGCTGTCACATCCAGCAATGTGTGGGGTGCGTTGCGCAGCGGGTTGTCCTCCGGGTCAAGGCGGCCTTCTTCCACCGCGCGAATTTCCTCGCGGATGGCAATCATGGCATCGCAGAAACGGTCAAGCTCAGCCAGCGACTCGGATTCGGTAGGTTCAATCATCAGCGTGCCGGCAACCGGGAACGACATGGTCGGTGCGTGGAAGCCGAAGTCCACCAGGCGCTTGGCAATGTCCTCCTCAGAAATGCCGCTGGCTTCTTTCAGCGGGCGAATATCCACAATACATTCGTGCGCTACGGTGCCGTTGCGGCCGGTGTACAGCACCGGGTAGTGCGCTTTTAAGCGGTGGGCAATATAGTTTGCGCTGAGAATGGCGACGCGGGTGGCCTGGGTGAGGCCCTCTGCGCCCATCAGGGCGATGTAAGCCCAGCTGATAGGCAGAATGGACGCACTGCCCCAGGGTGCGGCAGACACCACGTCATTGCTTGCAGGCAACCCGGGCAGCGGCACCACAGGGTGCGAGGGCAGGAACTGCTGCAGGTGCGCGCCGACGCCAATCGGGCCCATGCCCGGGCCACCACCGCCGTGCGGAATGCAGAAGGTTTTGTGCAGGTTCAGGTGTGAGACATCAGCGCCGAATTTGCCGGGCGAGGCGAGGCCGACCAGGGCATTCAAGTTGGCGCCGTCCACGTACACCTGGCCACCGTGCTGGTGCACGATATCGCACACATCGATGACAGTTTCCTCAAACACACCGTGCGTTGACGGGTAGGTAATCATGATCGCCGCCAGTTCACTGCTGTGCTGTTGGGCGCGGGCCGTGAGGTCAGCAAGGTCAACGTTACCGTCGCTGTCGCAGTCCACAATCACCACGCGCATGCCGGCCAGTGCGGCACTGGCCGGGTTGGTGCCGTGGGCAGAGGAGGGGATCAGGCACACATCGCGCTGATGGTCGCCGCGGCTCTCGTGGTAACGGCGAATGGTAAGCAGGCCCGCGTATTCGCCCTGCGAGCCGGCGTTGGGCTGTAGCGAAATGGCGTCGTAGCCGGTGCACTCTTTGAGCATGTGCTCCAGCTCTTCGAGTAATTCGCGATAGCCCTCGGTCTGGTCGGCGGGGGCAAAGGGATGAATGCCCGCGAATTCCGCCCAGGTGACGGGCAGCATCTCGGTGGTCGCGTTGAGCTTCATGGTGCAGCTGCCCAGCGGAATCATCGCCTGATTGAGGGCGATATCGCGAGTTTCCAGCCGGCGCATGTAGCGCAGCATTTCGGTTTCTGAGTGGTAATCGTTAAACAGCGGGTGCTGCAGATAGTCCACGGTGCGCTGCAGATTGCCGGGAATGACCGTGGCGGGTGCGGCCTGTTCGCGGCAAGGCGTTGCCGCGTTGGCGCCGCTAAAGGCTGCCAGCAGCTGGTCGATGTCTTCCGCCGTGGTGGTTTCGTCCAGCGCGATGCCGAGCTTCTGCGAGCCTACAACGCGCAGGTTCATGCCGGCGGCCAGGGCGCGCGCAACAATCGCCTGTTGCTGATCTCCCACGCTCACCGTGAGTGTGTCGAAATAGACGCTGTTATCAGCCACCATCCCAGCCGCCTGCAGGCCATTGGCCAGCAAGCCGGCCAAGTAGTGAATGCGCTCGGCAATGCGTCGCAGCCCTGCGGGACCGTGATACATCGCGTAGAACGCCGCCATAATCGACAGCAGGGCCTGCGCCGTGCAGATATTGCTGGTGGCCTTTTCCCGGCGAATATGTTGCTCTCGGGTCTGCATGGCCATGCGCAGCGCTTCGTTGCCGTGGCGGTCGATGGACACACCGATGATACGCCCGGGTGTGGAGCGCTTGTAGGCGTCACGCGTGGCAAAAAAGGCAGCGTGTGGCCCGCCAAAACCCATGGGCACGCCAAAGCGCTGCGAGTTGCCGACCACCACATCTGCGCCTTGTGCGCCGGGCGATTTCAGCAGCAGCAGTGACATCAGGTCTGCCGCTACCGTCACCAGAGTACCCGCCGTGTGGGCCCGTTCAATGAGTGGCTCGAGGTCACGCACGTGGCCATAGGTGCCCGGGTACTGCAGCAGCAGGCCAAAGGCTTCGGTGCTGCCGACCAGTTCTGCCGGGTCCCCGACAACCACCTCGATATCCAGCGCTTCGGCGCGGGTACGCACCACCGCAATGGTTTGCGGGTGGCAGTCTTCGGCCACAATAAACGTGCTGCTGCGGTTTTTCTTGTTCACCCGTTGCATCAGGGTCATGGCTTCGGCGGCTGCGGTGCCCTCATCCAGCATTGAGGCATTCGCCAGCTCCATGCCGGTCAGGTCCATGATGGTTTGCTGGAAGGTGAGCAGCGCCTCCAGTCGGCCCTGGGAAATCTCCGGCTGATAGGGCGTGTAGGCGGTGTACCAGCCGGGGTTCTCCAGCACGTTGCGCTGAATAA
>ERZ887849.158-NODE-158-length-73012-cov-8.651576_pt1 | contig 73012 bp, 61 predicted proteins | sample MGYA00521267_ERZ887849 | MGnify/ENA primary metagenome ERZ887849 (study PRJEB32303, sample SAMEA104408601) | aquatic metagenome | biome: Brackish water; feature: Pelagic; material: water | place: Baltic Sea | collected 2014-06-06T16:11:00 | depth 2,863 m ...
GTATCGTCATTGGAATCACTGGGAAGACGAATTCAAAACACATCTTTTTTTGCATGACTTTTCAAACAGCAAAGTTTCCAACAATGGAATTGATTTACTTGAAGGAGAAGCTTTTGATGGCGTAGTCCCTCCATTTAGTGGAAGCGAAGGAGTTGTTTTTTCTGGTAATGGAAACAAAGTGTACTACACCAGTAAGAAATTAGGAGGTAAAGAATTTGCGACTAGCACCAATAGCGACGTGTATGAATATAGCATCGAAAGTGGAAATACTATCAATTATACCGCTGACGGTAAAGGGTACGATAATTCACCTGCCATTCATCCGAACAACATCAAGTTTTCTTGGTTGCGCATGGAAAGAAATGGTTTTGAGGCCGACCGAAACGTTATTCATTTGAAAGATTTGAGTTCGGGAAAAATCATTTCAGTAAACTTGAGTATTGACCTGACCGTTAGTGATTTTCAATGGGAAGCAGATGGGGAATCTATCATTTTTTCAGCTCCTTATCGAGGTGTTCAGCAATTGTTTTCACATGATTTAAAATCGAATGTTACAACCCAATTGACAACAGGCAGAAAAAACGTTGTGCATTACAGTTTGGCTGAAAAAGAAATTGTTTTGGGCATGCAATCTATGTTGGACCCAACTGATTTGTTTGTATACAACCGAAAGAAAAAGGACATCACGCAAATCACTTTTGTCAATGCCGAGGAAATGAAAAACATCACCAAGCCGACAATTGAAGAAAGATGGATTAAAAACTCAGAAGGAAAAGACATGTTGACGTGGGTTTTGTTCCCGCCAAACTTTGACGCGAACAAGAAATACCCAACTCTGCTGTATTGTCAAGGCGGACCGCAAAGTATGGTCAGTCAATTCTTTTCCTATCGTTGGAATTTGATGTTAATGGCCTCACAAGGTTACATTATTGTTGCACCGAATAGAACAGGGCTTCCTGGTTTTGGTCAAGAGTGGAACGACGACATTTCAAAAGATTGGGGAGGTCAACCTATGCGTGATTATCTTACAGCCATTGATGAAGTTTCAAAAGAAACCTATGTTGATAAAGACAAACGCGGCGCAGTTGGTGCATCGTATGGCGGATACTCTATTTATTATCTAGCTGGAATTCACGAAAACCGTTTCAAAACATTCATCGCACATTGTGGATTGTTCAATTTGGAAAGTTGGTACGGGACAACAGAAGAGTTGTTTTTCGCGAATTGGGACATCGGCGGACCATATTGGGACCCAAAGAACAAATATTTGTACGAAAAAAATAGTCCTCATAAAATGGTAAACAAATGGACGACCCCATTGTTAGTTATCCATGGTGGGATGGATTTTCGAGTGCCAGAAGGTGAAGGAATGCAAGCTTTTCAAGCCGCGCAGTTGATGGGTTTGAAGAGTCGATATTTGTATTTTCCGACAGAAGGACATTGGATTCAAAAACCACAAAACGGTATGCTTTGGCAACGGGAATTTTTTAAGTGGTTAGCTGAAGATTTGAAATAGAATAAACCTTGTTTGAAACGAACGAATTGAGTACTTTTAACTCCTTCAAACCATAAAGAAAATAGACCCTAATGTGGCAACGAATTGCTAATCTCATTCTTAGAAACCGATTGTTCATCTTAGGTATCATTACCTTATTGACGGTTTTTTTCGGGTATTTTGCTTTAACAGGACTTAAAATCGACAACAAATACGGGAACATGTTGCCCAAGGAGTCGCCTGCTCAAAGCGCTTATTTAAAATTCAAAGAATTATTCGGAGAAGACGGCAGTTCCCTAGTTTTGGCCATAGACAACGATCAACTCTACACTGAAGAACATTTTCTAAAATGGAAAGAATTGGGCGATTCCATACTTCAATATGATGGTGTTGAATCCATCATTTCTGAAGCTACGCTTTTTACCATTCAAAACAATCAAGCGGAAAACAAATTTGAGGCCAAACGAATCTTTTCAGATATCACTTTTAAGGAAAAAAGTATTGATGAAATAAAAAAAGAAATTCGGAACAACCCCATTTACGAGGGAATCCTGTACAATGACAAAGAGAGCGTTTCTATCATGATGATAGGAATAGACGAAAATTTTCTGGCCAATCAAAAAAAGGCTGAAGTTGTAATCGAAATCGAAAAAGTTGCAGCTGCATTCGAAACAGAGCTTGGTCATATTCATTATGCTGGACTACCTCATTTAAGAGTGATCATTGGTAAAAAAGTAATCAATGAAATGTACGTCTTCATTGGTCTTTCCATCTTCGTCACTTCACTACTACTTTGGTTGTTCTTTCGATCAATTCGAGTCGTTATACTTTGTAATATCGTCGTTTCCATAGCTGTAATTTGGTCAATGGGTTCTATTGGTTTAATGGGCTTCAATATTTCCATTTTAATGGCCTTGATTCCTCCATTGATGATCGTCATTGGTATACCGAATTGTATTTTCCTCATGACCAAGTACCATCAGGAAATTCGGGAACATGGAAACAAAGTAAAAGCACTATCTCGCGTTATTCGAAAAATTGGAACAGCAACCTTCTTGACGAATTTCACCACTGCGATGGGATTCTCCACCTTTATCCTTACCAATTCAGAAAAACTGACTGAGTTTGGTATCGTTGCTTCTATAAATATTTTAGCCGTATTCTTCCTTTCAATAACCATTTTACCCATTTTTATTTCTTTTTCAAAGGATCCGAAAGAACGCCATTTAAAGCATTTAGACCGAAAGCTTGCCGTTGGTTTCATCAAGAAAATAACGCACATTGTTCAATTCAAAAGACCGATCGTTTATATTTCTGTAATTGGCGTGGTGATTTTAAGTTTCATAGGATTACTGAAAATTCAAGCTACAGGTAATATCACGAGTGATTTGCCAGAAGGAAATAAAATATTGGAGGACATCGAGTTTATTCAAAATACGTTTGGAGGATCTATACCGTTTGAGATAATGGTGGATTATAAATCGAAAGGACGACTGTTTTCGAACGAAACCATGAAAAAGGTGGAAAGTGTTCAGGACATGTATTCCAAAGATTCGCTATTCGGAAAGTCCATTTCTATTGTGGACTTCGTGAAAGTGATCAACATGGCATTTCACGGCAATAATCCTGATGCGTACAAATTGATATCGAGTAAGGACAAATTGCGTTTGAAAAAGTACATGGACAATTTCAATATGACCAACGCCAACGGTGGAGGTTTTTCATTGAAAGAATTGGTAGACACCAGCGCGTATCACTTAAGAATCCGAACGCAAATGATGGACATTGGTTCATACGAAGTGGCGCAGAAAGTCGATTCAATGAAAGTTCGGATAGATTCCATATTTAATCCAGACAGAAAAGAAATTGAACGACTGTATGCCAAATCGGGTAAAGACGACGCTTATTTAGACAGCATTATTTTTAATCATCCGGGAGTTTACAACAACTTGACGGCGCTACTTTCCAAAGGAGATCAAGACAAGCAATATGATTTTGATTTAGACCCAAAATCGGTACAAAAGTATTACCGTGAAACAGGGTTTAAAAAGAATCTGCGAACGGCAATTGATAACGATTATTACGATGTTGTGCTCACGGGAACGGCCGTTGTGGCTTCGGAAGGAACGCAATATCTTGTGATTAACCTATTCACCAGTTTACTGTTTGCCATCATCGGTATTGCTATTTTAATGTCCATTCTTTTCCGTTCTTGGCGAATGGTTTTGGTTTCCTTAATTCCAAATATTATTCCTTTGCTATTCACAGGTGGAATAATGGGTTGGTTTGGAATAGCGCTCAAACCGTCGACACTATTGGTCTTTAGTATTGCCTTCGGTATTTCGGTGGATGACACCATTCACTATTTAGCAAAATATCGCCAAGAGCTCAAACTGTATCCTCATGATTTGAAAAAATGTGTCACAAAAGCGATTCACGAAGCTGGAATTGGCATGTTCTATACATCAATCGTGTTATTCTGCGGATTCTCTGTATTTACCTTATCTGAATTTGGTGGAACAAAAGCATTGGGATTACTCATTTCTTTAACCTTGCTCGTAGCCATGGTGACCAACCTAGTCGTGTTGCCTAGTTTATTGATGTCATTAGAAAGAAGAATTACCACAAAATTATTTGAAGAACCGTACTTTGATGTATATGACGAAGAAACAGATTTAGACCTAGACGATCTGCAGGTTCAAGAATTACAATCAAAACCAATAGAATGAAAGGAATAATTCTCGCAGGCGGGTCTGGAACTCGTTTACATCCTTTAACGTTAGCCGTGAGTAAGCAATTGATGCCTATTTACGACAAACCAATGATCTATTATCCGCTCTCTATTTTGATGAGCGCTGGAATACGAGAAATTCTAATTATTTCTACACCCCACGATTTACCTCATTTTGAGAAATTATTGGGTGATGGAAAGAGTTTAGGCTGTGAGTTTTCATATGCTGTGCAAGAAATTCCTAACGGATTGGCGCAGGCTTTTGTTATTGGTGAAGACTTTATTGGTGAAGACAATGTAGCCTTAATTCTGGGTGACAACATTTTCTACGGTGTGGGAATGGACGATTTGTTGCGCGAAAACTCGAATCCAAATGGTGGTGTTGTTTACGCTTATCACGTTAGCGACCCAAGAAGATATGGAGTTGTTGAATTCGATGAAAACATGAAAGCCATTTCTATCGAAGAAAAACCAAATCAACCCAAATCAAAATTCGTTGTTCCTGGATTGTACTTTTATAACAACGACGTAATTGATATTGCCAAGAATTTAAAGCCATCGGCGCGCGGTGAATATGAAATTACTGACGTTAATGCAGAATATTTGAAACGTGGCACACTTAAAGTTGCAGTTATGGACCGTGGCACGGCTTGGTTAGATACGGGTACATTTGAATCTTTGATGCAAGCTGGACAATTTGTACAGGTGATTGAAGACCGACAAGGATTAAAGGTTGGATGTATTGAAGAAATTGCGTTTAAAAACAAATGGATTTCGAGCACTCAATTAAAAGAATTGGCTGAACCGTTGACCAAGAGTGGCTACGGCGATTACCTTTTGGAATTACTTAAATGACGACGAAAATAATTGTACTTTCTAAACTTATTGAGCAAGGTATTCAACAATTTGAATTACCGCAAAAACCCAATAATCTATATGGCCCACTTCGTTATTTCATGACGCTTGGTGGAAAAAGAATACGACCAGTTTTAACTTTAATGGGTGCAGAATTATTTGAAGTGCCTGCTAAAAATGTGCTTCATGCCTCAGTTGCAGTTGAGTTGTTTCATAATTTCACCTTGATTCACGACGATATAATGGATGCGGCACCCTTACGACGAGGGAAAGAAACCGTGCATTCTAAATGGAATGAAAATATTGCTATTCTTTCTGGAGACGTATTGATGGTGAAAGCTTATGAAGAGATTTGCAAGCAAAAACCCGAAGATTTACCTGAATTGTTAACGCTTTTTAATCGAACGGCAATTGAGGTGTGCGAAGGTCAGCAAATGGACATGGATTTTGAAGAGCGAGACAATGTTTCGATTGCGGAATACATCGAAATGATTCGTTTGAAAACGTCAGTATTGCTGGGTTGTTCACTTGAAATGGGTGCTGTTGTTGCCAAAGCGAACAAAGCAGATCGTGAGAAACTTTATAGTTTCGGACAAGAGTTGGGAATTGCCTTCCAAATAAAAGATGACATTTTAGATTTGTATGGAGACCCTGAAAAATTCGGGAAGCAAATCGGTGGAGATGTGATGGCCAACAAGAAAACCTTGCTGTATTTATTGGCGAGAGAATCGGCAAATAATGATCAAATGAATCAATTTGATGCCTTAGAGAAGGATACAGATTTGACTCGAAAAGTGGTGGCCGTCAGAGCATTGTTTGACCAACTTCGCGTTCAAGAAAAAGCAAAAAATGCAATGGAATTGCACCGAAAAAATGCAATGAAAGCACTAGTTGAAATAAACGTGCCTGAAGAACAAAAATCGGACTTAAGAGAACTCGCCGAATACTTGATGACGAGAGAAAACTAAGTACTTCCCTCGCTCAACAAGACCTTCACATTTCAATTTATTCAATAATTAAGCCGATATTCGAGTTATAAATTATACCGCATGAAAATTTCATCATTCTTTGTCTTGCTCCTTTTTTTTCAACTTTCAGTTTATGGAAATGACGAGATTCTCATTAAGAAAAGCGACATCAGTTGGATCAAACCTGTTCGTGATTCGTACGTGGCGAAATTGAATCAAACATTGGAGCTGGGATTAAATCTAGACTCAGAGATCGCACAACAAATCGAAAATTTTATCACGGGTGCGAGAGCAAAGCAATTGAACCCATACAATCCAGAGGAGGTTGATGTAATTGCCGTTTTCAATTCACCATCCGGAAAAACAAAGAAAGGAATTGGATTTTATTACCAAGAGTTTCAAGAAGATTTGGCAACTGATGCCTTTTTACTAAAGAAAACAGAGGAACCTTGGCGCGTGCGATTTGCACCGAATGAAGTTGGTACATGGACCATTCAAATTGAAGTAAAAGCAAAAGGTTTAGACAACCCGTTAATGTACAGCGTTAAATTTAAATGTGAAACATCTGAACACAAAGGGAGATTGGTAACGCATAAAACGGGAACAGAGGAAGATAGATATCTGTATTATGAAGCATCGAAAGAACGATTTATTGCTGTCGGTATGAATATTTCAAGCGGTGGCTTTTTCACCTACAAACCGTCCCAAAATAAAAGACAAATGGGTGGTTTGGAAAAACTGGCAGCAGTAAACGGAAATTTTGTTCGCTTTGAAATTGGTGCACAGGGGTCACTTCCCGATTGGAATGATGTGTATAATTACACCTCAAAACAAGACGAAATGTTTGGCTTTGATCGACTGTTGGCAACGGCCGAAAAAAATAAAATTTATGCCATTTTATTCCGTCATCACGTAGAAATAATGGGGGCAGCTTGGGACTTACCCAATTGGCAAAACAACCCGTATCGTAAGCAATTTCAGTTTGAAAAAATCAGCGAATATTTTACAAATCCAGAAGCGATAAAATTGCAACATATGAATTTACGCTACATATATGCTCGATGGGGTTATAGTCCTTACTGGTCATTTTATGGGTATTCCGAATTGGAAAAATTCATTGATCCTATAATTGAACAAGAAGGGATTTCGGACCATGAGGCCATTCAAGTTTTCAAAAAATGGTTGGAAGGTCAAATCGACTATATCCGAACAAATTTAGACGATCAGGCGATGTTTGCCAATTCATATGGAAACATGAAAAAACCAGAGCGAAAAAATGGATACGACGGCATTTTGAAAGCATCGGACGTAACAGCGGTTCATGTTTATTCGACAATTAAAGATGGAAATTTCTACAATCGCGCCAATTACGTTGATGATTTCTGGAAGTCCTACAAGCAGCCTGTAATATTGGAAGAAATAGGTTTGACCGATGATAAATTAGCCTTGTATTGTTGCACGGGAATCGATTTTCACAACCAAAGTTGGGCGACTACTTTTACGGGTTCTATTGGAACAGGATTAGATTGGTGGTGGGATCGTGGTGTGATGGATTTCGGCTACGAAAGTTCATTGGCACCACTTCAAAAATTCATCCAACCGCTTTCCGATAAATCCATACAATTTTCGCCTTATCGTTGGGCAGATGCAGGCGAGAAAAGTCGTTTGCTGGAAACCTACGCTTTGATTAGTGATGATCAACAAGAAATATATGGTTGGTTGCACAATGCAAGTTACTATTGGCGAAATGACGTCAATAACTCTTGTGTTCAAAGCCTTTTGGACAGCAGCAATGTGATAGAAAAATGTATAGTTGGCGACAATACAGAAATCGGACGAAACGAACCACCGCGCGATTATGCCCAAGATAGACATTCCGATAAATACTCCTCTCGTGGTGGATTTCAACAAATATCTGGAGGAATGGAAGACAACCCGTCTTTTATCCTGGAAGATGTTTTAAAAGGTAGAGGTAAAAACAGAATTTGGTACAAAGTTGAATTCTACAGCACCCGGCCTGTGGAAGATTTAAAACCTATAAAAGGATTTGATCAAGTGGTTCGGGCAGGATTTAGGAAGAAATTAAAAATCGTTGTTCCGAATTTGAACGATGCTAATCCAGATGTAGCCTATAAAATTACCATAGCTGGTTTAGGCAAAAAGAAGAACGAAATTCAAAGACCTAAACAGGGAGTTAGATGGTTTTGACTCCTTTTTTAAACTTTTTGTAAAAGAAAAATACCAACAGTAAAAATCCGTAGTTGTAAATCGTGTCCTCGACTGGGATACTCACCCATCTTGGCCCCATGATTTCCGCTTCGTTATACCACACGATTGGTTCAGGAGTGAACATACCCGTCAAAACTCCATTCACGAAAAAGAACGGGATCTGAATCACTAAAAATGTGAGTACGAAATCGGCAAACCACTTCACTTTTCTGCCATAATACAACCAAATCGTCAGGGCAAGAGCAACAATGCACGCCACACTTGTATACAATTTTTCGAGATAAATAATAGACAATACCAAACAGAGTATACTCATGGAAAAGGCGAAAACTCCAGCCAATTTCTTGAATTTTAAGTATGGGAAATAGGCCTTCAAACATTCGTAAACGAAAATGCAAGCGTAAGGAACAAAGATGAAAAAACAAATTTCTTCAATAGGTAAATTCCCTAAATACCATCCTTGTAAATACTCTGGATTGAATCCCCAAACACCCCATTGTGTATATAGTTCATCCCAAATAAGGTAAACCGTTGCTACGATTAAAGTTGCTGAAAAGAGTGGTTTCCAATACATGTAGAAGTGCACCTTTTTATCGAAAGAAAGGATAAATGGACCAGCTAGTGTTCCGACCATGAGGATGAAATAAAGACTCATCTTTTTTTGTATTTCCGTTGGAAAGTGCGCTTCGCTTCTTTGTAATACTTCAAGGGAACAATTAGCATCCCGAAGCATTCTCCATGTTCTTTACCCAAATGTTTGTGGTGTACTTTGTGCGCTTTTCGAATCGACATGAAATACGGATGATCGATATCGCGCAACCATTTGAATCGACGGTGAATATACACATCGTGAAACATGAAATAGGCGAAGCCATAAACGGCTATGCCATATCCAACCCAAACAGCAGCGTATTGATCATACATCATTCCGAGCATAATACACAACCAAGAGGGTATAGCATAAATTAAAAAGAATACATCATTTCGTTCGAAAAAACCAGATTTTTGAACGTGGTGGTCTTCGTGAAATTTCCACATCAATCCATGCATAACAAATTTATGGGTTGCCCACGCCATGAACTCCATTCCTAGAAATGCCAAAATCAACAAAAAGGGACCCCACCAATACATTTAAACAAAATTTAGTACTAAAAAGAAAATGGCTAATAGGACGAAAACAGCTTTGGGTACTGAATTGTTCTCTGCCAAATTCCATTTCATATAAAAATAGTGCATTGGTAAGGAAATAACAAACCAACAGATGTAATTATAAATTGGAATTTCTCCTCCAGCCCAAGACCAAAAATTGAGTTTAATGGCAACTGGTTCAATTAAAAAGTCAAGAGAAGTCATCAAAACTGCAGCTAGAACTGATCTCCAAATCAACTTCAGTTTTAAACGATGAACAAGAGTCGAAGAGCACACCACCATTGTTGCCCAATTGACACCGATAATCAAAGAAACGCCAAATACTTTCGCACCTAAAGTTACTCCATATTTGTAATCGCCGAAAAGTATTCCTGTATTCGTGCCTATCGATTCCACCAAAATACCAAGGACAAAAATCAAGAACGCAAATAGAAAAAACTTCTCTTTTTTGTCTTTTCGAGAATAATAAAGCACGATGAACGTCAGCAACAAATGAAACGAACTTAAGCGAACTAGCGCATCTCTATAGTCGGGTAAGGCAATGCCAATCGTTCCCACAGCGAAAAATATCGTGATTAATACGATCCAAAAAATCTCCATTTTCAAGAGATCTTTTAATTCAAAATCGGCTTTACTTTTCATCATTTCACACGACCCTTTACGGCATTATCAATTGTTTCTTCTAGGGAATGGAATTCATACCCCAACTCCTTTTTACATTTCTCATTCGAATAAACAGTAGTTGATAGCGCACTGTTCACTATTTCATAGGTAATTGGCGATCTTTTTTTTGAAAACAGGTAAACAAATCCAAAAATCACACGCGCCAAATTCAGCCCAAACGCACCTACTGCTTGTTTTGGCGGCTTCTTCCTTATTCTATTTGCAATTTTTATAAAGAGATTTTGGAAGGAAACATTTTCTCCAATTAATAGAAATCTATCTTCGGAAACGTCACTTTTCATCAATTTTTGCATAACATTTGCTACGTCTCTAGCATCGACTATCGCATTTCCACCCGGTGGATAAAACGACAACCCTTTTTGAATCTTTCCTAAAATCGTCAAGGAACTTTCTGACCAGTTTCCTGCTCCAAGTATCACACACGGATTGACTATTACTGCATTCAATCCTTCATTTATTCCACGCCAAATTTCTCTTTCCGCACCGTTTTTACTGATGGAATATCCGCTCGTATCGGAATCTTTTTTCCATTTCGTTTCTTCGCTTACTTCTTGGTCGCTTCCACCACTTACGGCAGCGGTTGAACTAACGTAGCATAACTTTCGGATTTTCTTTTCCAGACAAACATTCACCACATTGGTAGTTCCTTCTCGGTTGATTTTCATCAAAGGATTAAAATCTCTACGGTGAAAAGAAATAATGGCAGCACAATGATACACCTCATCGCCTTCGCTAAGTATTTCTTCGAGCGAAACGATATCGTTTACACTGACTTTTTTCCATGAAATTTTAGTGAACAAAACGTTGAAATTCGACGAATCGTAGTGTTCAAAAACTTTCTTAACCTTGGCTATTTTGGATTCGGTTTGATACGTAGCAATAATCTGATTTTCCGATTGCGCTAATTCGAACAGCAAATGACTACCAACAAGACCTGTTCCACCAATGACTACGACCATACTACAAAGTTAATCAATTCTCAGTGCCACTTGCGGATCCCAAAAGTGTTCTTTAAAGTTTATTATCTGGTTTTCTTTCACTTCAATTCCCTCCTTTTCGAGCAATTCTTGCATTTGTGTCGGTGTCGAAAAGTGTCCTGCTCCCGAAAGTAAACCAATTCTATTCACAACGCGATGGGCGGGAACATCAGGCAAGCTGTGCGCTGCATTCATGGCCCAACCGACCATTCTGCTCGATCGCGCTGTACCAAGGTATTTTGCAATTGCGCCATAATTGGTTACTCTTCCCTTCGGAATCAAGCGAACCACTTCATAAACACGCTGGAAGAAATCTTTGTTCTCTTCCGACAGTTTTATTTGCATGGGATAAAGATCATTAAATTTTATTCGCCATTAACATTGAAGGTTGACATTGACTTGATCTAGTTTAATATGAAACTTCGATTTCGTCAATGGTCAATGGTCAGGTAAAACATATAAAAATTAAGTAGCGAATTATGAATTTCAAGAAAACCGGAAAAAAGTCTTTATTTTAGTGCAACACAAAACAGAGTAACTCATTTATGGATTCAATCCCTATTCCTGAAGAAACATTTGAGCCGCCAATACCTCTTGCGCATCAGTACAAAATGATTTTTCTAAGAAAAGACACTGATTTTTTCGGAATTTTCGTCGTGAATTGTTTGTTTACGATTCTTACCATCGGTTTCTATTATCCTTTTGCTCGAGCGAAAACCATACACTATTTGTATGGCGAAACATCGTTACAAGGCAGTCGACTTTATTTTTCGGGAACAGGAACAGGAACAGGAAGAGAAATGTTTAAAGGATTCATTATTGCCATTGCGGTTTTCGTTTCATTGAATTTACTTTTTTACCTGAGTGAATACAATCATTTTTACATCGGTTTGTTGATCCTGTATTTGGGGTGCCTTGTACTTATTCCTATTGCAATTAATGGTTCTACGCGTTACCGAATGTCCAGAACTATTTGGCACTGCATTCGTTTTGGTTATAGAGAAAAGAGTTGATGGGCAAATTCATAGGTTGGGCTTTTTTGACGCTGGTAACCTTCGGGATTTATTGGTCATGGGTGGCGATGAAAACGAGATCTTATGTATTTGAGCACTCATCCAATAACGAAGGGTCGCATTTCTATGGCCAAACGGAATCGTTACAAAGGAAATCAGGACAAATAATTGAGAGAATTGTTTGAATCCATATGGTTGAATGATGATGAAAAGGATCCGGATGATGAATTTCTAAAAGAATTAGATAACTTCGAAGATGTCTTTGAAGATTAATAAAAAAGAATGAAACAAGATATTCAAGAAACGATTTTTCAAATAATTAAACAGAAAATTGCCGGCGAGGATGCTTTGGGAAATGCACTTTCGGATGTCTTGCACATTAGTCCAGATGCGGTTTATCGTAGGTATCGAGGCGAAACCGCTTTGACCATCAACGAAGTAAAAAAGTTGTGTTCGTTTTATAATATTTCTTTCGACGCGTTATGTGAAATGGGCGAAGGAAAAGTGATGTTCTCTTATCCGCCTTTGAATACCTATGATTTTAGTTTAGAATCGTATTTGGAAGGAATTCTTAATGCTTTCAAACGATTGAAGTCCCTCGATTCGCCAGAAATGATTCTGTCCATCAACAATCTTTCCTTGTTTCAGTTGATGAATTTTCCTCAGTTGGTTCGTTTCAAATTGTACTTCTGGGCAAAGACACATTTGCAGATTCCGGATTATGTTGATCAACCATTTGGTCATGCCAAAACAAGCGAAAAAGCATTTGATTTAGGGAAAGAAATACTCCAGATGTATAATTCTATCCCTTCAAAGGAAATTTATGATCCAGAATACATGCGTGGATTTTTACGGCAAATCAACTATTACTACAAAGCCCATTTGTTCGAAGACCCTGAGTATTCACTGTTCCTGCACGATAGAATATTGATGTTGTCTTCCCATCTGAAAGACCAAGCTACTGTTGGTAAGAAATTTATGTACGGAACCAAAGCCCCTGCCTCTGGCAATGATTTTGAGATGTTCCTGAACGAAACGATAAATTCAGATGCGACTTTTTTGTATAAAAGCAAAGAAGTCAATGGCCTATTTATTACGCACAATATCATGAATTATTTGGAAACGAGCAATGAAGCATACGTAGCAGACACTGTTCTTATTTTGGATAAACACATGGCGAATTCTAGTATGATTTCGAAGGTGAACGAAAAGGAAAGGAATAATTTCTTTTATGATTTCGATAGAACGATCAATGCTTTTCGGAAAAAGATAGAGGCTGATTTAACTTTGTAGAAACGAATCTGGTTTTAGGGACGAATAACTTCGAATTGTGATTTCACCTTATTGCTTTGACGGCAACCATTGGAATTTGCGGACAATCTGCGAGGCGGATACTTTTTTTGATCGATATCGGCACTTAATTTGCATTTTTAACAAAAGACTAGTTTCACGGACGAATAACATCGAATTCTGATCTTTATTATTTACGCTAAACACAACTTAAAAATCACGGATTTGCGAAAAACGCAAATCAATAAACGTTTCCTATTCACCCCTTTTTTTTTCTGCAATTTGCACAAATACTATTTTCTCACTTCCGCAATTCGATTGAACTATCGCCCATTTTTTTAGAAATATTTGTTCGAATCAAAAAACAAAAAAGATGAAAAAGTGGATTTTTATTTCAGCAGTAGTAATAAGTAGTATGAATTTTTCGAACGCTCAATCAAGCGGATCAAATGCATCAACAATAGCAGTTGCAAAACCTTATGTAAACAATCTTTCTTCTACAGCGGAAAGCGTTGCCAAAATGATGCGACTCGAACTTATCAAGTTGAACATTTACAAAGTGTACGATGAATTCGACATGAATGAAATCATCAAAGCTGATGAGGTTTTTCAAAAAGAATGCTTCGGCCAAGGTTGTTTGACAAAAATGGGCGAAGCATTGAAAACAGATTACATTCTTTTCGGGAGCTTCGATCAATTATCAAATAGAATAGTCGTAAGTGTAAAAATGATAGACGTCAAAAATAAAACGCTATTCTCTTCCAAAGTTCGTGAGTTCGATGATCAGGAATTTGAATTACAAAGAATGATAGAAATCGTTTTGAAGGAATTGAACGCCCAAGAAGTGGAAAAAGAAGTAGTTGCTCGTTTGGAATACAAAAACGAACCAATCACCTCTACCAACGTTGGACGAATCAACAACTCAGGACCAAGAATTGGAGCCGCTTATTTAATGGGTTCTGTTAACGAATTTGCGTTGCGACCAGAAGATCAAGGTGGATTGGGCATCAAACCCGTTGTGAGTATGATTGGTTACCAATTTGAAAAACAATACGTGGGAACAGACAATTTCTCAGCTTTGGTTGAATGTATAGCTAACGTATCTGGGATTGAACAAGGACAGTTCATTCCTACGATTACAGTATTGAATGGATTCCGTTTTGGAAAAGCAGGCTGGGAATTTGCCTTCGGTCCTGGAATCGGTTTGAAGCAAACATCGTCAGGTTTCTTCGATAACGACAATCAATTTGGTGGAGGATACATGTCAAAATCAGAATGGAATCAATATGCCGACAAACAATTTATGGAGGATACTGAATATCAGATAGATGGAATCTACTATCGACCAGATGTTTCCGAAGTCTATGAAAAATACAGCTTTGGAACATTTGCAGATAAACGAGGCGATATTAAATTGAACACCACTTTCGTATTCGCCCTGGGTAGAACATTTCACGCTGGAGCTTTAAACATTCCAGTAAACGCTTTCTATTCTTCTCAAAAAGGAGGTGGTATGGTTGGATTGAACATTGGTTTCAACGTACAAAAAAGCAAATTACCAATTCACCATTAAAACCTAACTCAGGATGTTAAACTCATCCATTCTCGACTGATTATCGAGATCGCTGAAAGAACCTCGACTCCATTAATTTGGTTGTCGGGGTTTTGTTTTGAACTGAAGTCGATTTCTGCTGTACCGCAATGATTGTAAAACATCAGCCTAATGTTTACCGCTTAAGGGATAAAGTTAAATAATAGTTTATTACCTTAAAAGACGTCTTTCAAGAATTTATAAAATCTTAAAAAAGTGAACAATAGGGAAGCAGGAAGGCTTAGCAAAAGAACTGCTTAGCCAGTTGCAAAGATGAAATTTAATACTTAATTTTAACTATCTCTGATAAACATTAGTTTGAATACTTACAATTATGTAATATTTTTGATACGACAGAAATATTAAACACTTACTTAATGAAATACCTCCTTTTCATATTATTTCTACTCCCACTAACATCCTACTCTCAAAAGGTGTATTCTGTTGATTACTCAAACCAATCTGATGTTAAAGTATTTGTTGTTGATTACGAAAATCAATGTGATTTGAAGGTATTTAAAGTAGATTATCCCAATCAAGTAGATGGAAACAAAGGGTTGTGGTACTTTGTAGATTACACTAACCAATCAGATAAGAAGATATTTTTTGTGGATTATCCCAACCAAAGTGATTTGAAAATATTCTTTGTGAAGTATAAAAATCAATCAGGTTGGAGAGACAAATCAAAACAACATCTGATGTATTAGGATATCATCTTCTTCAACACCCCATTCAAATCATCTATTCTCTGAGTATTCATCTTTAATCTACTGAAGAGTTTCCTAAAGGGTAATACCAACTTCTTCAACATTGATTTAAGAGATATCTCTTCCATTCTCTGAATACCAATGTTGGATACAACTCTACTTACAGTTTTAGTGGATAGTAGGATATCTTCTAATACTTTTCTCGTTTGTTTATTCACCTTAGTAAATGATTCCTAAAAACTCTCTTTGTATTTGAAGTTATCTTTATTGTATCTCATTCTCTTCAGGGTTACAGAATTTTCAATAAAACCCCTAATTCTATCGTACAAATACTGTTAGTAATCCGAATAGTTAGATTCCCATAGTTTTGTAGAAGTTATTGATACAGAGAAATATACTAAGATGAGTCCGGGGTTACGTTTCTTATCCCATAACCTTACTCCACCGTGACTGATTTCGCCAAGTTACGCGGTTGATCGACATTACAATCGCGCATTACAGCGATGTGATACGACAACAATTGGAATGGAATCGTAGCCAATAAAGGCACCAATTGCTCATCCGCATGCGGAATTTCGATAACATGGTCTGCCATGTCTCTAACTTGCGTATCACCTTCTGTTACAATGGCAATGATTCTTCCTTTTCTAGCTTTAACTTCTTGAATATTCGAAACAACTTTCTCATATGACGTTCCTTTCGTTGCGACAACAAAAACAGGCATATTCTCATCGATCAAGGCAATGGGGCCATGTTTCATCTCAGCTGCAGGATAACCTTCAGCGTGGATGTATGAAATCTCTTTCAACTTCAATGCACCTTCTAAAGCCACTGGAAAAGAACTTCCTCTACCCAAATAAAGTGCATTCGCTGCATCTTTATACTCGGCGGCAATTTTCTCTATCAAGTCATTTGATTCCAACACTTTCTGCACTTTCGCAGGAATAGCTTCCAACTCATGTAACAAACTATGATATTTGGTTTCGCTAATGGTCCCTTTTTTATGCGCAATAGAAATAGCCATTAACGTAAGAACCGTAACCTGTGCAGTAAATGCTTTCGTCGAAGCAACACCAATTTCTGGTCCTGCATGCGTGTATGATCCCGCATCGGTAATTCGGGAAATCGAAGAACCGACGACATTACAAATTCCAAGAATAATTGCTCCTTTGGATTTTGCCAACTCAAGAGCGGCAATTGTATCAGCTGTTTCACCAGATTGAGAAACAGCAATTACGATATCGCCTTCGTTAATAACCGGATTTCTATAGCGGAATTCAGAGGCATACTCCACTTCTACGTTTATTCTCGCTAAATCTTCAAATAAATACTCACCAACTAAACAAGCATGCCAAGACGTGCCACAAGCAACCATGACAATGCGTTTTGCATTCTTTAATTTTTGCTCGTAATCTTTTATTCCACCAAGTGAAACCCATCCTTCTTTTGCGTTCAGTCTACCTCTAAAACAATCGTTTATTGAACGAGGCTGTTCGTGAATTTCCTTCAACATGAAATGCTCGTAACCTCCTTTTTCAAGAGCCTCCAATTTCAATTCTAAATGTTGTACATAAGGTGTTTTCTCTTCATCATGTATGCTGAAAAGCTTCATCCCTTCCTTCAAATCAATCACGGCAATTTCTTCATCATCCAAATACACAACTTGATTGGTGTATTCAATAATTGGTGTCGCATCAGATGCCAAATAGTAATCGCCTTCTTTTCCTATACCAACGACAAGCGGAGAGGATTTTCTCGCTGCAACAATTGTATCTGGTTTTTCTTTCGAAATAGCGACAATTGCATATGCCCCTGTTACACTCAAAAGCGCAAGACGAAGCGCCTCACCAAACCAAACACCTTCTTTTTTCTGAATATCTTCTATCAAATGAACCAAAACCTCAGTATCTGTTTCACTGTTAAACACATATCCTCTTGAGATTAATTCTGTTTTAAGAACATCGTAGTTTTCGATAATTCCATTGTGAATCAAGGCAATATTTCCATTGTTTGAATGATGCGGATGGGCATTTGTATCATTAGGCTCACCATGTGTCGCCCAACGTGTGTGAGCAATTCCAAGACTTCCAGTTGTATTTTTATCCTTTGCAAATTCGACCAAATTGGCCACTTTTCCTTGCTTTTTATACAGGTTTAATTTATCATCAGAGATCAAAGCTACACCAGCACTGTCATATCCCCGATATTCTAAACGTTGTAAACCTTTTATCAAGATGGGGTAAGCTTCTTTCTTACCTATGTACGCTACAATTCCACACATAACACTAAAATTCGGTGTATATAATATAAAGTTTCGGTTTCGCCTTGTTCGTTGTATTCGGGCCGTTAAAAATTATTCGGTCTCCTGAGGTCGAACTTCGAACTGGCAAAATATAAATAGGTTTATTTACTTTCAGACCAGAAACAACGCTTTGAACAAAAGGAGCGATGTCCTGAGTAACACTTTTGGTGAAATCACTTACAGTAGCTGTCGTAATTGACCCTACGGCTATACCCGAATTACCTCCCTCGTATTCCTTTTCTATCATTTGTACTAAAGTACCAACGTCATAAGCCGAACCAGTTTGATACTGAATAGGCAGCGTAAGAATTGCTTTGTGAATAATTGCATTTTTTGGAATTGAATCCAAACCAGGAATTTTCACAACTGCTCTCAAACCAAATGCTTGCGCATAAAATTCTTTTTGTCCGTTAGAAGCATTCATCAACACTTCTCCAACGTTCGTGCCGGCATGATTTAATACAGCACTGTTGAAAGAATCTGTTGATCCATCAATAATAAAACTAAATTCTTTTTTCACCAAAGTTGACACTCCACTAATGGTTTCCCAACGTTTAAAGTACATCGTTAATTTTGAGGCACTTGAACTCATGTTGAATCCGAAAATACCGCCTTGTCCGGGTGAAATTGAGGTATTGTTTGTTGTAATATAAAGTCCTTTGAAGTAGGATTTAAAATTGTCGTTGTTGTCAAAAGTTGTAGATCCACTGTTCGCTTCGGTAATTAATGTTTTGGCAAACGTAGTGTCCAAACGAATTCTCATTTGTGGGGCCACAGAAACGGTATCAATAATTGCATCAGCGATTGGTTCTGGCGTTATACTACCCGCACCTGCTTCAACCAAATTAGTTGCTTTCGTTGTTAATGTAGAAGTAGAATAATACTGTACTTCTGTATCCGATGAAATATCTTCATTTAATTCGTACACCTCAAATTTTTGAGTAGACAATTTTCCTGTATAATAACTGAACCGCATCGCCAACACAACTGAATCCATGACAATATCAGTAAGAGGTCCAAAAGATGGGTTTCCAGATTCAAGTCGAATCTGAGTATAGAAGGAAGTTTTAATTTGACCAAAAACCGGATCGTACATTTCTCCCAAGGTATGAATCAGCGGGTTTTTAGTTTTTATTGAGTCGTCCAAAACGGAATACGTTTCCAAAGAAAAAGTATCGATAGCACCTGCAGCTAAGAGACCAGCTTCATCAATTCCAGTGCTACCAACTGTTGTATCAACTTTCTTACAAGAAGTGATCAAAAAAATAGCTATTAAAAAAGTAGCGGAAAGTGTTAAAACCTTCCGCCACATGTGACCAGTATTATGTATCATTGAATTATATAAGTACTTCTGCTTCAATTACTTTATCAAAAAAATCATTCAATGTTTTGTTTTGATTTTCTTCAGGAACAAACTCCTGTTTCAAACAATCCATGTCATCAACTATTTCTTGCAAAGATGAATCTAAATTTTCACTTGCAACGTTAATTCCGTCGGCATATTTCATCATAACCCTTGAAATATTTAAAAAACTAGTGTCTTTTAATTCTTCAAGAACATCATCTTCGAAGCCATCAAATTTAAGCTTTGCAGAAAAATTCTCGTCCCAATCTTTGTTAAATGAGGCATTGTATACACTGTAGACCACTTTCGTGTTCACAAAATGTGGGTCTTTGTTGTACAATTTTTTGATATATAAAGACATCAAACCAGACATCCAACCATGACAATGAATTACATCAGGTTGCCATCCTAATTTCTTAACTGTTTCGAGAACGCCACGACAAAAGAACATAGAACGTTCATCATTGTCTGGGTAAAACTCTCCATTATCGTCAACAACAGTCGACTTTCGTTTAAAATACTCGTCGTTGTCGATAAAATACACCTGCATTCGAGCTGCAGATACGCTTGCTACTTTAATGATTAACGGATGATCGGTATCGTTGATGATCAGGTTCATTCCAGACAAACGAATTACTTCATGCAATTGGTGTCGTCTTTCATTGATACTTCCGAATCTGGGAGTAAAAACTCTTATTTCTTTTCCCGCTTCTTGCGTTGCTGGTGGAATTCTACGTGCAGTGCTGGCTATTTCTGATTTTGGTAAGAAGGGATTAATCTCCTGTGTTACAAAAAGGATTCTTTTTTTATCCATCAAAGTTTTAGATTGTGTTAATTGGCTACAAAAATATAAAAAAAATATCGGAAAATCAATGAAAAATGATAGTTTTACCCTCTTGCAATTTTGTTAGCAACTGACAATGAGACAGATAGGAAATAATGAAGAATTGGCACAATACATCAAATGGTGTTCAGATCACAATAAAACTGTCGGATTTGTCCCAACCATGGGCGCTTTACACCCTGGCCATTTATCATTAGTTGACTTAGCAGCGAACGAAAACGACATCGTTATTGTGAGCATTTTCGTGAATCCTACGCAGTTTAACAATGCAAAAGATTTGGAAAAATACCCACGAACACTAGAAAAGGATGTGGAATTATTGTCACAAACGGAGTGCCATATTATTTACACACCTTCCGTGAACGAAATTTATTCAACTAGTTTTATTCCTCGAAACGCAGACTTGGGCATATTGGACACTACTTTGGAAGGACATTATCGTCCGGGACATTATGTTGGTGTGGTCAGCGTAGTTCAGCGACTTTTTGATTTAGTACAACCCCAGAAAGCGTATTTCGGCCGAAAAGATTTTCAGCAAGTGGCGGTCATCAAAACAATGGTCAAGCAATTTAATTATCACATTGAAATAAAAGTAGGAGAAACAGTTCGCGAAGAATCAGGATTGGCCTTGAGCAGCAGAAATACTCTACTTACGCCAACAGAAAAGAAAAAAGCCGGGGCCATTTCGAAGCTTTTATTTGAAATGCAAGAGTGGGCAAAAGTTTTAAAGCCGCGCGCTTGCGAAACAAAAGCAATCACAAAATTCGAAAAAACTGCAGTTCAATTGGAGTATTTAAGCATTATTCATCCATTAACTTTTGAAAGCTTGGTGGATGAATGGGTGCCCGGAGCAACCGTTTGCATTGTAGCTTATTGTGGCGAAGTTCGTCTCATCGACAATCTTGAGTTGGTTCCACTCTTATAATATAAGCGCATCATTTCTCGAATTTCCATTACCTTTGTCCCGCAAAATAAATACCATGCTGATACAAGTAGTAAAATCTAAAATACACCGCGTAAAGGTGACCCAAGCCGAATTAAATTATGTTGGCAGTATTACCATCGATCGCGTATTGATGGAAGCCGCAAATTTAATTGAAGGAGAACGAGTTCAAATCGTAAACATCAACAATGGTGAACGAATCGAGACATATGTGATTGCTGGAGAATCAAATTCAGGAACTATTTGTTTGAATGGACCAGCCGCACGAAGAGTTCAAATGGGAGATTTAATCATAGTAATTGGCTACGGTTATTGCGAAATTGAAGAAGCAAAAACATTCAAACCATCGCTTGTTTTCCCTGATGAAACAACCAACTTACTTCCATAAATGAAAAAAGGGATCACCTTTCTATTAAAAACTGTTTTACCTCTTTCAATTGGTGTTTATCTGATATGGCTGTTTTATACAAGTATGTCAGCCGATTCGAAAGAGCAGTTTTACGAAACGATAGGAAAAGCGAACTATTTATGGATTATCATTTCACTTATTTTCGGATGGATTGCTGTCGTCGCGCGTGCCCAACGATGGAAATATGTTCTGGAACCTTTGGGGCATCAAACACCACTTAAAAACAGGTATCACGCCATTACGATAGGTTATTTGATTAACTTGACAATACCAAGAGCCGGAGAAGCAACTCGTGCCGTTTCTTTATATCGCTCAGACAAGGTGCCTTTTGCTCAATCATTTGGAACTATTGTAGCCGAAAGAGCGGTCGATTTGTGCATGTTGGCTTCTATTTTCTTCATTACCACTTTAGTCGGCGGACAAGATTTCGATCTAATATGGGATAAATTGATGGTGAAATTTGGTGGCAAAGGTTCTTTAGCAAGCGGATTTCAATGGAGATATGTCCTTTTTGGAGTAATAGGCGTTGGTTTATCAGTGCTCATTTTTCTCTATTATAAATCTCCCACTTTCAAGGAAAAGTTACAAAATTTCATAAAAGGCCTTATCGGCGGAATACTCGCTATTTTTAAATCTAAAAATCCAGGAGGATACATTTTACAGACTTTCATCATCTGGGGGTGTTATTTGCTAATGTTTGGATTGTGTTTCCTTTCTTTGGAGGAAACGTCTCATTTTCCCATCAAAGGCATGCTAATTGGCTTTGTTGCCGGTTCGGTAGGGATTACACTAACAAATGGAGGTATCGGCTCATACCCGCTTCTAGTGGGCTTAGTAATTGCCTTTTATTTAAAACCCAGTTATCCAGATTCATCTGAAGGTATTGGCAACGCACTCGGATTACTCATTTGGGTTTCACAAACATTAATGATGATTGTTTTGGGTTTACTATCTTTGTTATTGTTACCGAAGAATTATTCCTCGAAAGATGTCGAAACTACAACAGATAAAGAATAAGATTCAAACTCTTGACGAAGCAGCAAAAATTGTCAAACAATGGCAAGATGCTGGTGAAAAGGTTGTATTCACGAATGGATGTTTCGACATTCTGCACAAAGGTCATGTTACTTATCTGGCCAAATCAGCTGATTTAGGGGATAAATTGGTTGTTGCTCTGAACACAGACCAATCGGTTAAAGCACAAGGGAAAAGTCCAGATCGACCAATAAACCCTGAAGATGCTCGATTGATGGTGCTCGCTTCTCTTTCCTTGATTGATCTCGTGATTCTTTTCGATCATGATACACCCCTAAAAGAAATTGTAACTCTTCAGCCTGATGTATTGGTCAAAGGGGCAGATTATGACCCGAACGAAAAGGATGAGTTTTCGAAAACATACATCGTGGGTTCAAAAGAAGTACGAGTGCTCGGTGGCAAAGTAAAAGTCATTGATTTAGTGGAAGGTTATTCAACTACGAATATTTTAGCCAAGTCCAAAAAATAGTCTACTTTTTAATTTCTGGTTTAAATCAGAATGAATTGATTCTCAATAGAGTTAACGACACGAATATTGGTGCGTTTTTCTTGAATCAATATTTATATATCATGAGAAATATTCTACTCTTATTTTGATTTTATCCGGATTTTCATTCGGAGCATTTCGGTAAGGACCAAATCCAATATCAGGTGCACTTATAAGTACGGTATCGTTTGCACTATTTGTTGGAGACATTTGAGGAGTACCTTCAGCAAAAACGGTATTTGAAATTGAAAACGAGAAAACGACCAAAAGTGCGATCGCCAATTTTGACAATACGAATTGATTTCATATTAATATTTGGTATTCATTTTCTAAAAATAGATCTGAATATATTTCTTTAAAAAAGACAAATTCTTTCCATTAGCATTATGCAAACAGTTTAGGTCTGTTCAAAAGATAGTTTAGAATTATTAAAATTAAGTGTAAAATTTAAAGGCATCAAAACTACATTTTATCATCAGGGGGCTAGAACGTGCTATTTGAAGTAATAGTTGCACCGCCTTATATCCTATCCAAAATTCCAATTTAAATATTTTACGTTAAGGCTGCAAATGGCAGTTGTGGTTGAGTCTTCAATACAGAGGCAATATCTAAATGAATCACAAAGTTGAATTATTTTTTCAAAAGGTCAAAAATTTCGTATAAAACTATTGACAACTCACAATATTAACCTTATAGCACTGTATTTCAACACCTTATAGGGCGTTAAAAAGACAATTGAATACTTACAAAGTATTCAATTGTCTTTTTAACTTAAAATCAAATAACCCATTTTTTACCACCTAAAAATAAACTTTTAATACTACTATTTATAGGAGTTAATAAAAATAAGTGTTTTAACATTTTGGTAGACTTATCAACATTACATATATTTGTGGTAAAAAGTGGTAAAATCTCTTTATTTTTACCCATTATAAGAAGTCATGTCAGGTCTAGTAGGAGAATACGAAGTGAAGCTCGACAACAAAGGTCGATTCATGTTTCCAGCGAATTTGCGGAAGCAGCTTTCTCCTAGCGCCCAAGAAAACTTCATGTTGAACAAAGGTTTTGAAGAATGTCTCACGCTATTCCCGATGAATGAATGGGAAACACTCAGCTCGCGACTTTCCAAACTCAATTTGTTCGTCCCTAAAAACCGAATGTTTTATCGCCTCTTTCACCAAGGAGCGAAAAACACTTCACTTGACAGTGCAGGACGCGTTCTTGTGCCCATCCATTTGATGGATAGAGTGGGTTTGAAAAAGGAGGTCATGCTAATTGCATACAACGACCGCATCGAAATCTGGGACAAGACCATGTACCTTGAAATGATTGAGGGCAATATGACTGATTTTGCCGATTTGGCAAATGAAGTAATGGGAAACGTAAATGAGCAAGAATAACACAGACTATCATAACCCAGTAATGCTCAAAGAATGTCTGGACGGATTAAACATCCGTCCAGATGGAATTTATGTTGATGTTACCTTTGGTGGAGGTGGTCATTCTCGTGCTATTTTCGACCTACTATCAAGTAAAGGAATCCTAGTAGCGTTCGACCAAGACGTCCAAGCGAAAGAAAATATATGGGGAGCGAAAAATTTTCATTTTGTCGAAAGTAATTTCTCTTTTTTACGTAACCAATTAAAACTTCGCGGAATTACAAAAGTAGATGGCATTCTTGCTGATCTTGGCGTCTCATCTCATCAATTTGATGAGGGTGATCGCGGTTTTTCAATTCGTTCGAATGCCCCGCTAGATATGCGTATGAACCAAAAAGCAGCTATCTCTGCAGTGAACATCGTAAACGATTACGAAGTAAATGAAATAGCACGTATTCTTGGTCAATATGGCGAGTTAAAAAACGCTGGTCGAATCGCTAGAGGTATAGTGAGTTTTCGGAGCAACAAGAAAATTGAAACAACGGGTGATTTAATGGCCGCTACACGGCCCTTTGCACCCAAGTTTAAGGATCACAAATTTTTCGCCCAAGTATTTCAAGGTATACGCATCGAAGTGAATGATGAAATGAAAACGCTAGAAAGTTTCTTGCTGCAGACAGAAGATGTATTGGCTCCAGGAGGAAGACTTGTGGTGATGTCCTACCATTCGCTTGAAGACAGACCCGTTAAAAACTACATGAAAAGAGGATCTCTTGATGGAACCATTGAGAAAGACTTTTTCGGCAACATATTAAAACCTTTCACAGAAATCAATAGACACCCAATTGAGGCAAGTGAAGTGGAAAGAGAAACAAACAACAGAGCCCGCAGCGCAAAATTAAGAATAGCTGAGCGAAACGATGGAGAATAGAGTAACAGATAAGGAAGAGGAAACTCCAATGGACGCCATTTCGAAGAAATCAAAATCTTTAAAAAAATCGTCGAACACTGGAAATCCTTTGATGCAAATATTGAATGGCGAATTCTTGTCAAAGGAATTTGTTGTGAAAAACCTTGGCTTCATCTTCTACTTCATTTTTCTGCTCATTCTTTTGGTGGCGAAAGGTTATTACGATAAAAAATTGACCAAAAACGTCGACACTTCCCTAAATGAACTAGATGAATTGACCGGGGATTATGTAGCCAAAAAAGCACAGCTCGAAGAAGAAACAAAACGAATCACCCTTGTAAAAGAATTGGAGCCGTTTGGCCTGAAAGAAACCGAAAATCCGACCAAAGTAATTCGGGTAGACAAAGAAGATTAAAGTGAAAGAAAGAAAAGACATATACTGGAGAGCCTACCTGATTTATTTCGGATTTGTTGCTTTGATGTTGCTTGTGCTTTTCCAAACCCTTTCGCTACAATGGCAGGACGTTGCGAAAGATCTAGATTTAACGGAGGAAAACGAAGGGAAAATTCCAACCAGATTAAGAGAACGAATTCCACGACGTGGAGAAATTCTTGATGCAAACCGAACGCCATTAGTTACTTCTGTTCCTTTCTACGACATCCACATGGACCCACAAGTGGTGGAAGAAAAAATATTCTTGGAGGAAATTTCTAACCTCAGTCGAGAATTAGCGAAAATGTATCCTTCCATGAGCGCTGGGGATTACGAACGCTATATCCGAAGAGCTAGAAAAAATGGAAAAAGGTACTTATTGATAAAAAAGCGTGTTACAAACGAAGAACGCAGAAAACTAAGAGAATTCCCAATCTATAATCTCGGTCGATTAAAAGGAGGCTTAATCGATACGGACGAAACAATAATTCGCAAACGGCCACAAGGGGAACTGCTAAAAAGAACACTTGGTTTCGTTCAAAAAAACGCGGATGGCACTTTTTTACGAGTTGGAATTGAAGGAGCATACAACGACTACTTAACGGGTGAAAAAGGAGAAGAAATTGAACAGAAAATCTCCACCGGATGGAAACGCACTGGACAGATAGTAAAAGACGCTGTCGAGGGAGCAGATGTAATTACAACAATCGATAAGGAAATTCAAGAAGTAGCACATTCGGAGTTATACCGACAACTGCAAGATCAAGGAGCAAAACATGGTACAGCTATCGTAATGGAGGTAAGTACAGGTCATGTAAAAGCAATTGCCAACTTAAAAAGAGGTCGTGATGGGAATTATTACGAGTCTTACAACTACGGAATAGGAACAAAGGAAGTTCCAGGGTCTACTTTCAAACTAGCCTCCCTAATGGCTGCGCTTGAGGATAAGAAAATTCATATGTCAGATACGGTAGGCGCTTACGGAAAATACACCTTCTACGATGAACTATTGACCGACTCTAAAACGGATGGATATGGACGCATTACAATCAAACGAGCTTTTGAACTTTCATCGAATGTAATTTCTCGTGTTATCTACAACGCCTACAGAAATGAGCCCGAAGCATTCGTTAAAAGACTACGATCATTTGGCCTTGGCGATCCATTAGGCATAGACTTAGAAGGAGAAAGTGATCCAACGCTTTATGCTCCTGGAAGTACCAACTGGTCTGGAATTTCTTTACCCTGGATGGCAATCGGTTACGAAGTCCAACAAACTCCACTTCAAACTTTGGCTTTCTACAATGCTGTTGCCAACAATGGTAGACTTGTTCGTCCATTGTTTGTGAGTGAAATCAGAAGAAATGGACAAATCGTAAAACGTTTTGACCCAGTAACTCTTCGATCTAAAATATGCTCAAACAGCACATTAACAGCACTTCAACGGGCGCTGGAAGGTGTTATAGAAAGCGGAACTGGCTCTGCTTTAAAATCGGCTTATTTCAAAATCGCTGGAAAAACGGGAACGGCAAGAGTTTTGAATTCAGATCTTCGATATGGGAACAAAGGAGAAGAAAAACACCAAGCTTCGTTTGTCGGATATTTCCCTGCGAAAAAACCAATATACAGTTGCATAGTAGTGATCACAGCCCCAAACAAGGACATCTACGGTGCTTCGGTTTCCGGAACCGTCTTTAGCGCCATTGCCAACAAAGTGTACGCATCAACACTCAGCTATCACAAAGCAATAAACGAACAACCTCGATTAAAAGGTCCTTTTCCAAAGTCGATGAGCGGGTCCAACGATGATTTACAAACCGTTTACCGAAATCTTCAAATTCCTTACTCGAAAAAAATCCAAGAAGAGTGGGTGAACACAAAGGTTAGTGACAAAGGAATCCTCTTCCAAACAAGAAATATTGCAAGGAATGCTATGCCTAATGTAATGGGTTTATCTGCAAAAGATGCCGTGTACCTAATCGAAAAAAGTGGAATGATGGCCTCGATAAAAGGCAACGGTAAAGTGGTAGCACAATATCCCTATGCTGGTTCATCTTTAATTAGTGGAGGAATAGCACAAATAGTACTGAAATGAGTCAGAAATTAGTACATATCTTGGATTCTATTGCTGTTTTAAACAGCAACTGGGATAAGAATGCAGAAATCTCAAGACTCTCGTTCGACTCGCGTGATGTTGATAAAAACACTTTGTTTTTCGCGGTAGCTGGAAGTACAACAGATGGTCACAAATACATTGACCAAGTGCTTGCAAAAGGATGTAAAAACATAGTTGTCGAAAGTGATTTTACTTCGGATGACTGCAATGTTATTTGCGTTGCCGATAGTGCTCAAGCCTTATCAATTGGTGCGCATAATTTCTTTGGAAAACCTTCAGAAAAAGTAAAATTGATTGGAATTACAGGGACAAATGGTAAAACAACAACTACTTCCCTGCTTTTCAATTTATTCATGCAAATGGGACACAAAAGCGGCCTGATTTCGACTGTTGTAAATAAAATAGGAAACACAGACATTCCTACAACTCATACAACACCAAATCCGATTGCACTTTGTGATTTATTGAACCAAATGGTAGAACAAAATTGTACGCATGTTTTCATGGAAGTAAGCTCTCATGCCATACACCAGAAAAGAATGTTCGCACTGAATTATACCATCGGAGCATTCACGAACATCACGCACGACCACTTGGATTACCACAAAACATTCAAAGAGTACATCGACGTTAAAAAAAGCTTCTTTGATCATTTGGGACCGAATGCCATTGCTCTGACCAATGCCGATGATAAGAACGGTGCTGTAATGTTGCAAAACACCCAAGCAACGAAATATACTTACGCTTTAAAATCACCTTCTGACTTCAAAGGAAAAATCATCGAAAACGAATTATCTGGACTTATCCTTCAGATCAACGGAACAGAGCTTTACACGCAGCTAATAGGTGAATTTAATGGGTACAATTTACTCGCGGTTTTCGGTATTGCACAATTGCTTGAACTAGACAAATTAGAAGTGCTTACACAAATGAGTACTTTAAAATCAGTTGACGGTCGATTTGAATTCTTCAAAAGCGAAGGGAACGTAACGTGTATCGTGGACTATGCCCACACTCCAGATGCATTAGAAAACGTGCTAAAAACCATTCTAAGCTTCAAAAAAGTAAGCACAAAAGTATTGACCATATTGGGCTGTGGTGGTGATAGAGACAAAACGAAACGTCCTAAAATGGCTGCGATTGCCAATAGCATGAGCGACCAAAGCATACTCACTTCAGACAACCCGAGAACTGAAAATCCAGATACTATTTTAGAAGAAATGGAGGCTGGAATAGATTCAAAAGGTTTAATGAAAAACCTGACTATTTCAGATAGAAAAGAAGCAATCAAACTAGGAATTTCCTTGGCAAAAACGGGAGATATTCTCTTGATTGCTGGAAAGGGACATGAAAAATACCAAGATATAAACGGAACGAAACACACCTTCGATGATATAGCCATCGCGAAGGAATTATTCATCAAAATGAAGAGATAATGTTGTATTACTTATTTGAATATTTCGACAAATCTAATATGCCAGGAGCTGGGCTTTTCCAGTTCATCTCTTTCCGAGCAGCTATGGCATTGATTTTATCATTGATAATATCTATTGTTTTTGGCAAAAAATTCATTAATAAGCTTAGTAAACAACAAATCGGTGAAACTGTTCGTGACTTAGGTTTGGACGGTCAAATTGAAAAATCAGGCACGCCAACGATGGGTGGATTAATGATTCTTGCGGCTATTCTTATTCCCACTTTATTACTTGCCAAATTGCACAACATATATGTCATGACGATGCTTATCGCGACTGTTTGGTTGGGCTTAATCGGATTCATAGACGATTATATCAAAGTATTCCGCAAAAACAAACAAGGTTTAGCTGGGAAGTTTAAAGTGATTGGGCAAGTCGGTGTAGGAATCATCGTAGGATGCATGTTGTATTTCTCGAATGATGTTCAAGTCCATAAAAAAGTAAAAAACAATTATGTTCTTACAGTTGACGAAGAAGATGTAACAGATAGTCACGCGGCATTCGCTCAAACCGAAGGTTACAAGTGGATCAAAACACGCGACATGACCACTACTATTCCTTTTGTAAAAGACAACGAATTCAACTACAACTGGTTGATTGGTGATAAAGGAAAGGTCGCAGGTTGGATGCTCTTTATTCCAATTGTCATTTTCATCGTGATTGCCGTTTCCAATGGAGCAAATATGACCGACGGATTGGACGGATTGGCGACAGGAACTTCGGCTATTATCGGTCTCGCATTAGCCGTTTTTGCCTATGTCAGTTCCAATATTCGTTTCGCCGATTACCTCGATGTCATGTACATTCCTTATGCCGAGGAACTCGTAATATTCATCGCCGCATTTGTCGGTGCATGTATTGGATTCTTATGGTACAACTCCTACCCTGCTCAAGTGTTCATGGGCGATACAGGCTCGTTGGCTTTGGGTGGAATCATCGCTGTATTTGCCATTTCCATTCGAAAAGAGTTATTAATTCCAGTATTGTGTGGTGTTTTCTTAATTGAAAATCTCTCTGTTATCATGCAAGTTGTATGGTTCAAAATAACCAAGAGGCGTTTCGGCGAAGGCAGGCGAATTTTCCTCATGGCTCCACTCCACCATCATTACCAAAAGAAGGGCATTCACGAGGCAAAAATCGTGTCGAGATTCTGGATTGTAGCTATTCTTCTTGCAGTATTCACCATTGTAACACTGAAAATCCGTTAGTGTCAAAATTTGGTAAACATATCGTTGTTTTGGGCGCTGGCGAAAGTGGCGTTGGTGCTGCTATTCTAGCGCAAAAGGAAGGCTATTCTGTATTTGTTTCAGACAAAGGAACAATCAAAGAGGAATACCGCTCTGCTTTACTTGAATATGGTATTGAATTCGAAGAAGGTACGCACTCTTTGGACCGCATTCAGGCAGCAGATTGCTTGGTGAAATCACCTGGAATCCCTTCAACGGTTCCATTTATAAAAGAATTCGCTGAAACGGGTAAAAAAGTGCTTTCAGAAATCGAATTCGCTGGTCCGTATTGTAGAGCAAAAACGATCTGTATTACAGGAAGTAATGGCAAGACAACAACGACCATGTTGACTCACCATATTTTAAAAAAAGCGGGTATCAAAGTCGGCTTGGCTGGAAATGTTGGATACAGTTTTGCCAAACAAGTAGCACAAGAAGATTTTGATTGGATCGTCATTGAATTGAGCTCATTTCAACTAGAGGAAATGTACGATTTCAAAGCAGATATCTCCATACTATTGAATATTACTCCAGATCATTTAGACCGCTACGATTACGACATGCAGAAATATATGGACGCTAAGTTTCGCATACTTCAAAACCAAACAGAGAAAGACTGGTTCATCTACAATTTCGATGATCCGATTATAAAAGCAGAAATAGAAAAACGCAAACCCAATACCCAAATGGCACCTTTCTCGCTCAAAGATGAGCAGAGTGTTGGTGGATATTTGGATCAAGAACAGCTTATTATCAACATCCATAAACAATTTACTATGTCAATCCACGATTTAGCCCTAAAAGGCAAACACAACACCCAGAACTCTCTGGCGTCAGGTATCGCTGCGAGAGTATTAGAAATCAGAAACGAATCGATTCGTGAGAGTCTAACTGATTTCGTAAACGTCGAACACAGAATGGAATTCATTGCAAAAGTGCACGGAATCGAATTCATCAACGACTCGAAAGCAACCAACATAAACAGTACTTGGTATGCTCTGGAATCGATGAATAAACCAACGGTTTGGATCGTTGGAGGTGTGGACAAAGGCAATGATTATTCTGAACTGGCTGAACTAGTTCAAGATAAAGTCAAAGCAATTATTTGTCTAGGTAAAGAAAACAAGAAAATCATCAAAGCTTTCAAAGGCATAGTTGAAACTATCGTTGAAACTGAATCTGCTATGGAAGCTGTTGCTTATGCATACCGATTGGCGCAAAAGGAAGAAACAGTTTTACTTTCTCCAGCATGTGCAAGTTTTGACCTTTTTGAGAACTACGAGGACCGAGGAAATCAGTTCAAAAAAGCAGTAAGATCGTTGTAAGATGACTGCGTGAAATGGACGATGCAAAAAGAATGAAATCCGTTAAACAAGAAAAAGTGTTATACTGATCACTGGAGATATGGCCGATTGGCAAGCAAACTAACAATACATCGAAGAGTTTATTGACTCCTTCAAAAAATAAAAATGAACAAGTATTTAGACTATTTAAAAGGCGATCGAGTCATTTGGATCATCACGTTATTGATGTTGGCTTTTTCGTTGGTAAGTGTCTACAGTTTTGTGCCTATTTTGGTCAAAATTGAAGGCGGCACACCCTTTAAATATTTGTTTAAACACTTTGTCTATGTCCTCATCGGATTAGGCTTAATGCTGTGGGTACATCGAAAGGATCCCAAGTATTTTTCAATGCTTTCGAAACTAGCTTTTTACTTAGCCGTCGGACTCCTCCTTTTCACCTTCTTTTTTGGAGCGAAGGTGAATGGTGCTGGTCGCTGGGTTAGCATTCCTTTTGTAGGATTAACGTTTCAATCATCCGATTTCGCCAAGCTTGCCATCATCGTTTATTTATCGCGGTTGATGGTCAAGAAAAGCAAGTTAATGAACGACTGGAAAAAGGGGTTTTGGCCAATAATGTTGCCGATATTTATCATATGTGGATTGATAGTAAAGGATAATTTTTCGACAGCAGCCATACTTTTTTCTATTTGTTTAGTCATGCTTTTTTTAGGCAAAGTACCCTTCGGAAAAATTGCCATAATACTTGGTAGTGGCGCCATTTTTGTCGCCTGCTTAGTCGGGTTGCAGAAAGCCGTACCAGAAATAAACTTACTTCCTCGACTTGAAACTTGGGAAAACCGAATTCTCAATCGAATGGACGATGAGAAGAACGTTGCTGCAAATGCTCAGGCATTGAACGCTAAACTCGGAATTTACAACGGAGGCTTGATGGGACAAGGCGTTGGCGACGGCAAACTCAAAGAGTACATTCCCGAAGCATACGCCGATTTTTACTACGCTAGTTTTGTGGAGGAATTTGGAATAATCTCAGCTGTTTTTCTTATCTTATTGTACCTCATATTGCTGTTCCGAATTATAAAAATTGCCTTGCGCTCTGACAAACTATTTGAAACATACCTGTGCATCGGTATTGGGATATTGTTGCTCAGTCAAGCATCAGTAAACATGCTCGTCTGCACTGGCATATTTCCCGTCACAGGTCAAAATATGCCATTACTCGCCATGGGTGGATCCGCATTGATTATGACGTGTTTGAGCATAGGAATTATTCAAAGTATAGCTTACAGACAAATGAAAACAACGAACGAATGAAGTTAGAACGCGTTATCATATCAGGTGGTGGAACGGGTGGACACATCTTTCCTGCCGTTGCTATTGCGGACGAAATCAAGAAAAGAAATCCGGAAGTAGACATCTTTTTTATTGGCGCCAAAGGAAAAATGGAAATGGAAAAAGTTCCTGCCGCTGGTTACAAAATTGAAGGTTTAGATATCCGCGGATTTCAACGAAAATTGACTTTGTCCAACTTTGTATTGCCATTTAAAATAATTTCAAGCCTTTGTAAAGCTCGTGGCATTATCAAAAAGTTCAAGCCGCAAGTTGTGATTGGTGTGGGCGGATATGCTTCAGGTCCAACGCTGCAAATGGCCAACTTATTGAATATTCCCACTTTGTTGCAAGAACAAAATTCCTACCCAGGCAAAACCAATCGTATTCTAGCCAAAAAAGCACATGCTATTTGCGTTGCCTACGAAAATTTGGAAACCGTTTTTGAAAAAGAAAAGATTCACTTTACAGGTAATCCTGTTCGATTATCTGCTATTCCAACTTCTAAAGAACAGACGGAAGCAAGGCGAAAAATGGGTCTGAATCCAGATAAACCAACTGTACTCATCATTGGTGGAAGCCTTGGCGCAAGAACATTGAATCAATCGGTTATGGCCCACGTAAAAACCATTGTAGAATCTGAAGTACAAATCGTATGGCAATGCGGTAAATTCTATTTGGATAAAATCACGGAAGAATTAAAAGATTCCAAACCGGAAAACCTGCATTTTAGCGCCTTTATTCAAGACATGGCAACGGCGTATCAAGCGAGTGATGTTATAATTTCGCGCGCCGGGGCCCTTTCTGTTTCTGAGTTATGCTTGGTAGGAAAACCTTCGATACTCGTCCCTTCACCCAATGTGGCTGAAGACCACCAAACAAAAAACGCGATGGCCCTTGTCAAAAAAGACGCAGCTATTTTGATAAAAGATCACGAAGCAGAACTAATGTTAATCCCTACGGCTTTGGAATTATATCGAAACAAGACGAAAAGCGCATCTTTAAGTGAAAATATACTGAAAATGGGGAAACCCCGCGCAGCACAGGACATTGTTGACGTAATTGAATCTGTTGCACAGAAATGAGACAGCTAGACAACATATTGCTTTCATCGTACAAAAAGGTCTATTTTTTGGGTATCGGTGGCATTGGTATGTCTGCTCTGGCAAAATATTTTTTAGCGGAAAATTATGAGGTTGGTGGATACGATAAAACCAACACCAAACTGACCGATCAATTAATCGAAGCGGGTGCTGAAATACATTTTGAAGATTTGGGCGCTGGTGTTCCTGAAAAATTCAAAGACAAGTCAAATACACTGATTATCCGAACACCAGCCGTACCAGCCGATTTTGGAGAGTTATTGTATTTTCAAAATGCTGGATATTCGCTCTTCAAACGTTCTGAAATACTCGGTATTTTAACGCGAAACTACAAAGGACTGGGGATTGCTGGAACGCATGGCAAAACCACAACAAGTACTCTTCTAGCTCATATTCTTAAGGAAAGCGAGTTACATTGCAATGCCTTTCTAGGGGGAATTTCAAGCAATTTCAACACGAACTACATTGGACACCCAGATGCAGAATACACAGTAATTGAAGCCGACGAATTTGATAGAAGTTTTCTTCAATTGAAACCACACGCAGCTATTGTGACTGCAATGGACGCTGACCATCTGGATATCTACGGAACAGAGGAAAAATTTCAAGAAGGATTTGAAGAATTTGTTGCCTTGATAGAAACAGATGGTTTGCTGATTTACAAGTATGGCTTACCGCTTGAAAGTGAATGTCCTCAGCTCTCCTACGCCGTCAATAACAATGACGCCGATTTTACAATTGAAGATATTCGGTTTGAAAACGAAAAGTTTCTATTCACGGTAATTGGACCGCAGTGGGAATGGGAAAATGTCGAACTCGGCATCCCTGGAATTCACAATGCAGAAAACGCTTTGTCTTGTATCATTCTTTGTTTGTGGCTCGGTTTGTCCGAAGAAACAATTCGACATGGTCTTTCCACTTTCAGAGGAGTGAAACGTCGTTTTGAATACCATATTCGAACCGAAGACTTTGTTTATCTCGACGACTACGCGCACCACCCTACCGAAATCAAATCTTTGTTGGACTCTATCGATTTAATCTATCCGAATCGGAAAAAAGTGGGTGTATTTCAACCTCATTTGTTCTCTCGTACACGTGACTTTTTTGATGGTTTTGTGGAGCAATTATCACGTTTGGACGAATGTATACTCATGCCCATTTATCCGGCCAGAGAAAACCCCATTGAAGGAATCACCAGCGAAAAATTACTGGAAAAAATCACCTCTCCTAAAAAGATTTTATTGTCTCCCGATGCCATACCAAAGTACGTTTCCAATATGAAGGATTCGATACTTATGACCATCGGAGCCGGTGATATTGATCGAATAGTTGAACCCATCAAATTGACCAAAAAAGGATGAAACCTTGGATGAAAATATCACTGATTGGTGTGGGCATTGCGCTCTTCATTCTCTTAGTTGGCGTGGTGTTCAAGGCGCAAGACGAAACTGTGATGAATCCGCCTAACATTATTGTCCCTCCAAATGGTGAAAATTTATTTATTACAGAAGAAGAATTATACCAGAGATTATTGGCCGAAGGAATCTTATTTCCAGGTCAAACTTTCGCACAATTAGACGTTGAATTAATCGAAAAAACAATCACCGAAATGGGCGAAATCAAGTCCGTTAAAGTTTTTACATCCATTGGTGCCAATTGGTCCATTGAGGTGGAATTACGTAAACCTATCGCACGAATTTTCAATCAATACAACGAAAGCTTCTACTTAGATAGCGAAGGTCATACGTTGTCGCCAAGAAATCTACATACGGCTCGAGTTGTTGTTGTCAACGGAGAAATTCCAGACCGATTGAACTCCCCGCCAGTAGCAGAGCTAATTAACAATGATTCCTTGAAAAGTATTCGGAAACTCGACGATGTATATCGAATAACGAATTATGTTTGTAATGATCCATTTCTTCTTGCGCAAATCGCACAGATACACTACAACAAACGAGGTGAATTTGTATTGATACCGCAAGTTGGAGACCATTTAATAGTCTTTGGCTCAGCACTTACTGAAAAGGAAGTTTCAGAAAAATTTGAAAAGCTCAAGACCTTCTACAAACATGGTTTGCCATATGAAGGGTGGGAAAAATACGACGAAATAAACCTCAAATACGAGGGTCAAATAGTTTGTAAGAAAAAATAAGTATATGTCAAAAGTAGTAATAGGCTTGGATATTGGAACAACGAAGATCGCTTGTTTCGTTGGTCGTAAAAACGAACACGGTAAGATTGAAATCCTAGCAATGGGATCGAGTGAATCACTTGGGGTTATACGCGGAATCGTAGCCAATATCGAAAAGACAGTACTATCGATTCAAGCAGCTGTTGAAGCCGCTCAAGAATCGATGGACGAACGCTACGAAGTCACTCTACACAGCGTAAATGTGGGTATTGCAGGTCAACATATCAAAAGTTTACAACACAGAGGAATTCATACGAGAAACCAAGTTGTGAATGAAATCAGTCAAATGGACATCGATGCCTTGGTGGAAGACATGTACAAATTGGTTATGCAACCAGGTGAAGAAATCATTACGGTAATTCCACAAGAATATATCGTTGACAACGAGCAAGGAATTAAAGACCCTATCGGTCACGCTGGCGTTCGTTTAGAAGCGAATTTCCATATCATTACTGGAAACGTAGGTGCTGTTTTGAACATCAATAAATGTGTTCAGAAAGCAGGTTTAGAAGTAAAAGACATCATTTTAGAACCAATCGCGTCAGCAGAATCTGTTCTTTCTGAGGAAGAAAAAGAAGCGGGAGTTGTTTTAGTGGATATAGGTGGCGGAACAACAGACATCGCAATTTTCCACGATGGAATTATTCGCCACACTGCGGTTATTCCTTTTGGAGGAAACGTGATTACAGACGATATTAAAGAAGGTTGTATGATAATGAAACGTCAAGCGGAAATGTTGAAACGTAAATTTGGTTCAGCCTTGGCCAGCGAAAGCAGTGAAAACGAAGTAGTTTGTATCCCTGGTTTACGCGGAAAAGAGCCAAAAGAAATTACGCTTCGTAATTTGGCGAATATCATCCAGAGTCGAATGGAAGAAATCATCGAATTGGTACATTACGAAATTCGCAATTCTGGCTACGAGAAAAAACTAATTGGTGGAATTGTAGTTACAGGCGGTGGTGCCGAAATGAAGCACATGACACAATTGTTCGAATATGTAACGGGAATGGATACACGAATTGGATATCCAACTGAGCACTTAGCGAACAACAACAAAATTGAGAATTTAACGAGTCCAATGTACTCAACGGGTATAGGGCTTGTATTGAAAGGATTCGAAAAAGACGAAACAACGGAAGCTGTTTCCAAAAAAGAGTCGAATGCCGTTAAAACGCATTCAAAAAAATCAAGAGGATCATTCTTTGACAAAATCATCGCGACGAGTAAAGAATGGTTTACAGAAGAAGATTAGAATAAAGCAAAAATTAGAAAAAATGGAATTTGATTTGCCAAAAGACAAGAACGAATCCATCATCAAAGTAATTGGTGTTGGCGGTGGTGGTAGCAATGCAGTAAACCACATGTATAGACAAGGGATTAAGGGTGTAGACTTTTATGTTTGCAACACTGACCTTCAGGCTTTGGAAGTTTCTCCTGTGCCGAATAAAATCCAACTTGGGCCATCTTTGACAGAAGGTCGTGGGGCGGGTTCTATTCCGGAAATTGGAAAAAACGCAGCCGTAGAAAATATCGACGATATCCGTGAGTTTCTGGGCAACAACACTAAAATGGTTTTTGTTACCGCAGGAATGGGTGGTGGAACGGGAACAGGTGCAGCTCCAGTTATCGCTTCCATTGCTAAAGAAATGGGTATTTTGACGGTTGGGATTATCACAGTTCCTTTCGGTTTTGAAGGCCGCAAACGACGTCAACAAGCTGAAGAAGGTGAAGAAGAAATGCGTAAAAATGTAGATACCTTATTGGTCATCAATAACGAAAAATTACGTGAGATCTCTGGAAACTTGACCATTGGAAATGCGTTTTCTCAAGCGGATGATGTATTGACAACGGCAGCAAAAGGAATTGCAGATGTAATTTCAGTTACTGGAGCAATCAACGTCGATTTTAACGATGTGAACACAGTGATGAAAGATAGCGGTGTTGCTATTATGGGTAGCGCATCCGCAGAAGGTGAAAATAGAGCATTGAAAGCAGTACAAAGTGCATTAAATTCGCCTTTGCTGAACGACAGCGAAATTGCCGGAGCCAACTACGTTCTATTGAATATCACGTACGGAGCCAAAGAAGTTTTGATGGACGAAATTACAGACATCACGGATTACATTCAAGACGAAGCAGGTTCTTCAGCTGACATAATTTGGGGTCACGGAATGGACGAAACACTTGGTGATGCATTGAGTGTTACGATCATTGCAACTGGATTCAAAGCTGGTTCGCCCTTATCGGGTGAAACGGTTGAAAGAACGGTCGTTCGATTAGAAGAAGAACCTAAAAACGAAGTGAAAAGTCCATTGAGTTCTCCTACTCAAACGGCTTCATTGCCAAGTGATACAGAAAAAGAAGCAGTTCCTTTTTTGAAATCTGACGAAGCTCCAATGAGCGAAGAAGTAGTTGAAAACAAATTGCCTTCTGACGCTGACCAAGATGAACCATTCATCAAGGATGAGACGGAAGAACAAGGTGCAATCAATTTTGATTGGGAATTGGATTCAGAACCTCAAATGAAAAAAGAGGAAGAACAAATTACACGTTACGTTTTGGATGAAGACGAACCAGTTGCAAATACGCAAACAACAGCTCCAGAAGAATCAAATACGACTCTTTCACCTGAAGAACAAAAGCGTTTGAACAAAGAACGTATGCAACGTATTCAGGAATATACACTCAAATTGAAAAAGCCAAACGGCATTTCAGAATTTGAGAAAGAACCCGCTTATGTTCGTAGAAACGTTCAATTGGACGAAACGAAACAAAGTAGTGAAGAGAAAATCAGTCGTTTTGGTTTAAACGAAGACGAGGATGGGAAAGGATCTAAATTGAAAGGTGGTAATTCATTTTTACACGATAACGTAGACTAATGAGCTTCATGGAACAAATTAGCGCCGACATCAAAGCGGCAATGCTAAGCAAAGACAAAGAAAAACTATCCGTACTTCGCGATATTAAATCCAAATTGATGTTGGAAAACACATCAGGAACGGGCGAAGTGACGGCCGCAACGGCGATGAAAATCGTTATGAAATTGCACAAGCAACGAACAGAAACGTATCAACTTTACATGGAGCAAAATCGCGAAGATTTGGCTTCAGAAGAAAAGATTCAAGCAGAAATTTTAGAGACTTATCTTCCGAAAATGATGTCTGAAGCAGAAGTTGCCATGGAAGTTTCAGCTGCTATTGCACAAACAGGAGCTTCTGGCCCTCAAGACATGGGCAAAATAATGGGCATTTTATCTGGAAAACTAGCTGGAAAAGCAGATGGAAAGATGATAGCATCATTGGTGAAGCAACAACTATCCTAATAAACTAGGCTTTATTCTCCGGGAGTCAGTAAGCATTTTCTGATAATGGAATCAAAAGGTGCCCGAATTAATTTCGGGCACCTTTTTTCATTTGCATCTGAAACTATAATGTAGTAGGTTTGAGCATACACTTTTTTGATACTTTTTGGCGAAAAATAACAAAACCCTTTACCGATTAGTAATTGTCCTAGCTGTTCTGATCTATTTCGTAACGGCATGGAACAGTCACGGTTTTTATCATGCCGACGAACATTTTCAAATTGTCGAATTTGCTGATGCTAAACTTGGGAAATCACCCGTTTCAGAACTGCCGTGGGAATATGCCGCTGGACTTCGGCCTACCATACAACCTACAATAGCACTTTCTGTATTTAAAATAGCTGATTGGGTAGGATTTAGCGATCCCTATGGGCAGGTTACTCTTCTTCGGTTTCTAACGGTAATCTTAGCCTTTATTTCGATACTATATTTCATCAAAACGGTATTTCAAAATGGAATAATCCGTAATCAAATACTTTTTGTTTTCTGTTCTCTTCTGCTTTTCTGTCTTCCATTTCTAAACGTCCGATTTTCTTCTGAAACATGGGCAGGTTTACTTTTTCTTTATCCGATTGTCAAATGCTTCGGAAAGATTCAGAGTCCATTAATCCGTTTTTAATTGGGGTATTTCTAGGACTCAGTTTCCTGTTCCGATATCAAGTAGGTTTTATGATTTTCGGTTTCATCCTCTGGATGGTTTCCATCAAAAAAACGGAGTTGGCTATCCTTTTTAAAATCGGTCTTTCCTTTTTGGGTATCTTTTTAATTGGCGTTCTCATCGACAGTTGGTTTTACAATGAATTCACAATTTCCGCTTGGAATTATTTTAAAGTAAATCTTTTAGATGATGTAGCTTCGACCTTTGGTGTTGAACCATGGCACTACTACTTAGTTGAAACCACCAAGGTTTTCGGAACATTATTGGGCATTTTTCTAATTGCTATTTTGGGAAGCTTTTTTCTTTTATTTCGAAAACACCTTTTAACCTGGGTTCTCATTCCTTTTCTTTTGATTCATTTTTTCATTCCGCACAAAGAATATCGTTTCCTCTTTCCTATCGTAAATTTGATTCCTCTTCTGGTTTTCCTCCTAGTTGAAAAGTATATTTCGTGGTATAAAATCAAGAATTTCCATGGAATTAAGCCCGTGCTATACGGAATTCTATCACTAGCTGTTGGAATAAACCTTTTGTTCGCATTCGCACTATCAAATGAGTCTGTAGGCATTGGACGAACTGAAATGAGTTTTTTCATTCATTCTACTTATTCCAATCAATCCGTAAATCTTGTAAATACCAAATGGGCGAGTCCCTAAAAACCCTGGGGTGCCCTCATCAACCATTACAGCGATACAAATGTGAACAATATCGAAATAGAAAATCCTGCTCTTTTGAACAACGAGTTATATCAAGACGGAAAACTAAACTTTTTGATACTTCGAGATATAGACTTGCAGAATAATCCAGACGGAAAGGCAGCACTAATTAATCATCAAGCGCATATAATCAAAGAAAGTTTCAACCCGCTCACCAAAACATTAGGACAAATCTTTGGTGTTTTTGAGTTGCAGGAAAACCTCATTCTTTACACTTTTGAGAAGCAAGATTCAACTAAAATTCGATAATTTCCTTTCTTCTCCTTACTTTTGCCCTCCACATCGAAAAATAATGAAAAGAACACGCATAGTTGAACTATTAAATCCTGAATTAATTGGGACAAAAGCAAACGCAAAAGGATGGGTTCGCGCCTATCGTAGCAATCGTTTCATCCAATTAAGTGACGGATCAACCATAAATAATTTGCAAGCCGTTGTCGATTTTGAAAATTTCGATGAGGAATTATTGAAAAAAGTAACAACAGGCGCTTCAATTTCTGTTACAGGAGAATTGGTAGCATCGCAAGGAGCTGGACAAGCACTTGAAATGAAGGTGGAAACACTTGAAATCATTGGCGAGGCGAATCCGGACGAGATCAGCAAAACTGTCATGCAACCCAAAAAGCATTCTTTGGAATACTTGCGTGAACAAGCCCATTTGCGTTTCAGAACGAATACGTTTGGCGCTGTTTTCAGAATTCGTCACGCTGTTTCTTTTGCGATACACAAATACTTCAACGACAAAGGATATTTCTACATTCATACGCCCATCATCACCGGTTCAGATGCTGAAGGTGCGGGTGAAATGTTTCGCGTGTCCAACTTGGATCTAGAGAATTTACCTTTGAACGATGAAGGAAAAATAGACTACAAGCAAGACTTTTTTGGCAAACCCGTGAACTTAACCGTTTCTGGTCAGTTGGAGGCTGAATTAGCTGCTACGGCATTGGGTCAGGTGTATACTTTCGGGCCAACTTTCCGAGCAGAAAATTCGAATACGTCTCGTCACTTGGCTGAATTTTGGATGATAGAACCCGAAGTTGCTTTCAATGATTTGACCGACAACATGGATTTGACGGAAGACTTTTTAAAATACATCTGTCAATATGTGATGGACAACAACGCCGATGATCTTCAATTTTTAAGCGATCGTGAAGAAGGCGAACAAGCGCAGAAACCACAGAGAGAACGGAATGAATTGAACCTCATCGACCGCATGAAGTTCGTGATTGGCAATGATTTCAAGCGTTTAACGTATACCGAAGCAATTGATGTATTAAGAAATTCCAAGCACTACAAAAAGAAGAAATTCAAGTACGATGTAGAATGGGGAATTGATTTGCAAAGTGAGCACGAGAGATATTTGGTGGAAAAAGAATTCAAATGTCCTGTTATTTTGAGCGATTACCCAGCGGGAATAAAAGCGTTCTACATGCGTCAAAACGACGATGGAAAAACCGTTGCCGCAATGGATGTCCTTTTCCCTGGAATTGGCGAAATCGTTGGCGGATCTCAACGTGAAGAAAGAATGGACATTTTGAAGAAAAAATGTGCCGATTTCAACATTCATGAAGAAGAACTTTGGTGGTACATGGACACGCGCCGTTTTGGAACTGTGCCACATGCAGGTTTCGGGCTCGGATTTGAACGTATGGTCATGTTCGTTACAGGAATGAGCAACATACGTGACGTAATTCCTTTCCCAAGAACACCTGATAACGCCGAATTTTAAATAAAAACGACTCGCATTAGATTAATTTTATTTAAATTAAACACAGATTTCAATCCATGGCATTAAAACAACAGTTTTCTCAACGTTTGGAGCAACGACTTTCTCCTCAACAAATTCAGTTGATGAAATTGTTGCAAGTGCCTACAATGGAGCTTGATCAGCGCATAAAACAAGAGCTTGAAGAAAATCCTGCCTTGGAAGAAGGTGCCGAAGAAGATGAATTTGGCGACAACGAAGATGACGATTTAGATGATGATTTTGAGGATGACAAGGAAGATTTTGACATCAACGATTATCTAGACGACGATTCACGTGATTACAAAACATCCGTTTCGAACAAAGGAAAAGATGAAGAGGATAAGGTTATTCCTCTTTCGTCTGGACGTAGCTTTCAAGAGCGATTGACTTCTCAATTGCACATGTTGGACATCAACGATAAGCAGTTTTTAATTGCCGATACCTTGATTGGGAATTTAGATGAATCTGGGTATTTGAACCGTGAAATTGAAGCAATTGTCGACGATTTAGCCTTCAGCGCAAACGTAAGTGCAACTGAAGCTGAAATTGAAGTGATTTTGATGCTTATTCAAGAATTAGATCCTGCAGGAGTTGGAGCACGAAACTTGAGAGAATGTTTGCTCATTCAGATCGAACGCAAGCAAGACGGTGATATCACGAAGTTCACAGCAAAGAAAATCTTACTCGATTATTTCGAAGAATTCACGAAGAAACATTACGATAAAATACAGTCCAAATTAGAGATTGGCGACGATGATTTACGCGATGCGATTGCAGAAATCATCAAACTGAATCCGAAGCCCGGAGGTTCCATGAAAGAATCTTCGAAGCAAATGTCGCAGATTGTTCCTGATTTCATGATAACGGAATTTGAGGGTAAATTAGAATTGACTTTAAACGGACGAAATGCTCCAGAATTGAAAGTTAGTCGCGTTTACGAGCAAATGCTCCGCACGTATTCCGAAGGTGGAAAAACGTCCAAATCCGACAAAGAAGCCTTGACTTTTGTGAAACAAAAACTAGACGGTGCCAAATGGTTTATCGATGCCATTCGTCAACGTCAAAACACCTTATTGATGACCATGACGGCGATCAAGAATTACCAAAGAGAATTTTTCTTGACCGGTGATGAGACCAACATGAAACCGATGATTTTGAAGGATATTGCCGAAATCGTAAGTTTGGATATCAGTACCATTTCACGTGTTGCCAATAGTAAATATGTGCAGACAAATTATGGTGTTTATTCTTTAAAATATTTCTTTTCAGAATCACTTTCTACCGATAGCGGTGAAGAAGTTTCGACGCGTGAAGTAAAGAAAATTTTGTCTGAAGCCATCATCGCTGAGGAGAAGAAAAAACCCTTGACAGACGAAAAGCTAACTACTTTATTGAAAGAAAAAGGTTATAACATCGCACGACGAACAGTTGCAAAATATCGCGAACAGCTAAACATTCCCGTTGCCCGTTTGCGAAAAGAATTATAGGTGATGAAAATTTTCATGCAAATCATTTCTTGGGTCTTTGTACCGCTCTTTATGCCCATTTATGCCCTTGCCATCCTCATGTACATTCCGTCGGTTGAAAATTTTATTCTAAACGACGATTCATTGTATCATCTGACCAGTCAAAATAAAATTGCCATTCTTCTTATCTTCTTTGTCTGCAGTGTTGTCGCTCCAGGCCTTACCTTGCTGATGCTGATGTCAAAGAAAATTATTTCGTCTATTGAGATCGACAATCGAAAAGAACGGCTTATTCCACTTTTAATTACGGCCGGATATTGTTTAATGCTATATTTCTTCTTCCTTTTCATGCGAAATGGAAATCACTTACCGAAATATATCTACGCATTACCATTGAGCGGGTTTATTACAATCGGCTTGTTCGCCTGGATAAACATGTACACCAAAATCAGTCTTCATGCCTGTGGTACTGGTATTTTGACGGGGTTAATTTTCGCCTATTGTGCCAATTCTATTTACTTCAGCTTTAGCTTGTTGATGATAGCTGTATTCATTACAGGTTTTGTCCTGGCGAGCAGAATATATTTGAACAAACACACCTTGTCGCAAGTTTTGTATGGCTTTGGTGGAAGTTCGATTATCGTGTTTTTCATCAATTACTTTTATCCAACGGTTTATTGACAAGAAATTAACTTCTGATTTTTAGGGAATTGTCTAACTTTGAACAAATAGAAAAACAAACATGAAGAAATTAAATTCTGCTGTAATTGGAATATCACTATTGATTCTTTCTTCTTGCGGACTATTCAATAAAGAAAATAAAGGACAAGGGTTTAACCTGTTTACAATTGAGCAAGACAGAGAATTTGGAGCACAAGTTGCCGCTGAAATTGACGGAAACCCTGCGGAGTATCCTCTTTTGGATTCGGCGCAAAATCCTGAAGTTTATAAAATGATGTACCGGGTACGAGACAAAATTTTAAACTCTGGTCAAGTAACAAACAAAGACAATTTCCAATGGCGATTGCGTATCATCGACAACGATAGTACCTTGAATGCTTTTTGTACACCAGGCGGATACATCTATGTTTACACAGGAATCTTTAAATTCTTGGACAACGAATCACAGTTTGCAGGAGTCATGGGACATGAAATTGCGCATGCTGACAAACGTCACTCTACGCGACAAATGACGAAGATGTTTGGTGTTCAAGTATTGTTGGATATCCTAGCGGGAAATCGTGACATGTTGAAGCAAGTTACGGGAGCAATCATCGGATTGAAAAACTCAAGAAAGCACGAAACAGAAGCAGATCAGTACTCAGTTGAATATCTTTGTCCAACAGATTATGACGCAGCAGGAGGAGGTGGATTCTTCCAAAAGATCGAAGAAATGGGTGGCGATCGTCAACCAGAATTTTTAAGTACACACCCGAATCCAAGTGATAGAATTGAGCATTTTAATTCGGCTAAAGTTACCTTGGGGTGCACTGGTTCAAATAACAATGTAACGGAGTACAAGCGGATTGTAGGGAAGCTATAAAAAGCAATTAGATAATAAAGGGAAAGGGTTTCATTAATGGAACCCTTTTTTATTCAAGTAAGGCCTGTTATTTTTAATTTCAAATTTGAATCAATTGATTTTATAGTGAATCATATTTCTTGTATCTTCGTTTGAAACGATTCATAATGATTCACACTTTTCATATTGATGATTCAAAACCCTTCAGTTTATCAACTTTACTGATAAAACAATTCCTGAATACCAAAAAAATAAATTAGACGAGGCATTAGAACTCCATGAAAGCGACACACAAAATTATCGTACATGGGAAGATGTGAAACAAGACTTGTATAAAAAATACAAATCTTAATGTCCCTTGCTATTTTAATTAGCGAAAAGGCTGAAAATTAAATTGATTGTGCCGCGAGTTGGTTTCATGACCAAAGAAAAGGATTAGGATTTGAATTCATAGTCGAATTAGATTTTTGTCTGGGCCGAATTTCCCAAAATCCTCTTTCGTTTGAAATGAAATTCAAGTTTGTTCGAATTTGTTTCTTGAAAAAATTTGATTTTGTGATACATTACATCATTGAAAACGAAACTGTTTTCATACTATATGTTTTTCACACAAGTCAAAATAATGATAATTGGTTTTAACAACCCGCAATCTTCTTCGCTGTCTTAACATACTGAATGAAATCTTTCGAATGATCAATATTCTTTAACACTACCTTCTCCCCTTTTGCTTTTCGTTTGTTGAATTCTTCCATATCCATACTTGGAATACTGGTGTGGCTCAAGCGAATGAAAATTAAATTTTTGGAAGGAATAACGGCTATGTATTGACCCAACAATCCTCGACAATAATATATTTGATCTTCGCCGTCGTGATAAGTCCAAATGTGTAAAGCGTAGCAGGTATTTTCTATTCCATCATCAGTTATTGGAGCGCGATTGGTGAACATTTCAACCATGAATTTTTCTGAAACGATTTGTTCTCCGTTCCATTTTCCTTTGTTCATGATTAAACGTCCCAGTCGACCAAAATCTTGCGCTGTGGCATACAAACAACAAAACGCTTTTTCGTCACCATTTTCTTTGTCCAAACTCCAAAAGGCATCGCTTTGTGTACCAATTTTTGTCCATAATTTTTGTTCGGCATATTTCGATAGATCCGTGCCTACTGCCTTTTCGATTATAAAACCGAGGAGCTGCGAATTTCCACTTTGGTACTTGAATTCCTTTCCAGGCGGCGTTACTCCTTTTTGGCGACTGACCAAACCGTACAAATCATTTCCGTAATAGGATTCTGCATTTTCAGACAAAGGGTTCTTCCCACTTTCTTCCCAATCGAGGCCAGACGCCATTTGCATCAGGTGACGTATGGTAATGTCTTTTTTATCGTCGCTTTCGAAACTGGGAATATACTTTGCCACCTTTTCGTCAAGCGATTTGATTTTTCCTTCATCGATTGCTACGCCAATCAACATACCAACAACTGTTTTTGCGACGGAGAACATATTGGAAACGGTTCCGATGGCATGCTTTTCATAATACTTTTCAAAAAGCAAAGAATCACCTTTGAAAACTAGAAATGCAGTCGTTTTGGTTTTCTGATTCAGCTTTTCTTCTTCCGGTGTGAAATTGTAGACATTATAATCATGATCGACACCCCATTTAAACGTTTCTCCCGACTTTTTGATGGTCGAGTAAGGGAATAGGTCTAAATCATAGATATCTGGTCCTGATTTGCCCATTAGGTAGGTTTTTGCAATTCCTTTATACAGATAGAAACGACCTGAAAGGATGATAAAAAGATTGATGATAATGACTATCGCGAGAAGGAAAATCCCGAAAACTTTAAAAACTTTCTTTATCCATCGAAGTAATGTACTCATATTTAATTGGCGTATTCGTAATCGAAGATTTGGGCAAGCTTTTCTTTGAGGACTTTTTTGACATCATCCATATTTGGTTCTCGACCTAACTCTTTCTTCATGGAAGTTACAGCTTTATCTTCAATCCCACAAGGGACGATATACCCAAAGTACGACAAATCTGAATTTACATTAAATCCGATGCCGTGCATGGTAACCCAGCGTGATGATTTGACACCCAAAGCACAAATCTTTCTGGCACGTTCCGTATCTCCTTCAATCCAGACGCCCGTTAAGCCATCTACTCTTCCCGATTCTATTCCGAATTCTTTCAAAGTTTGAATTACGGCTTCCTCTAAAAAGCGTAAATATTTATGGATATCGGAGAAAAAGTGATCTAAATCGAAAATAGGATACACGACCAATTGTCCGGGGCCGTGATATGTAATATCTCCACCACGATTGATTTTATAATACGTCGCTTGGCGTTCCTTCAGTTCAGCTTCGTTCAACAGAAGATGTTCCTCTTTGCCGCTTTTCCCTAAAGTAAATACATGTGGATGCTCGCACAACAAAAGAATATTCTCAGTTGGAACTTGATTTTCGTTCTTACGATTTTCGATTTTCTGAGCGATGGTTTTGGCAAACAATTCCTCCTGATAATCCCAAGCTTTTTGGTAATCTATTGAACCTAAATCTTGAAATTGAACGGTGGTTTTCACAATTAAATTTTTGCGAGTGAATCTTTCAAATAATCGATGATTTCGACTTCAATACAATCCACATTATTCAGGTTTGCTATATAAAGCGATGCCCAGTCTAAAACACTGTTCAGATAAAGTGTTTTTTCAATTTTGGAATTCCCCTTGGCTTCTAGGTTGATCACGGTGTCCGTTTTCATTCCTATGCTATTTAGGGTTATCTCCAATCGTTTTTGATTTCTTTCGATAAGGTCTTTTGTATTCAAAAATACGACCCCAAAACGGTTATCACCTCCACCCCAACCAACTAGTTCGTTGTGGTTCATTTCAGGAAGTGCACCTGCCCAGCTTAATTTCTTGTCATTCTCATTGAATTGTTGACGCACCCGAATCGCTAAAGCTTCGTAAGAACCAGAAGCATAAATAACAGGGATTTTATCTTTCAATTTCTCAGCAACTTCCATTGCCGTTTTTTTAATGTTTTCAGCTTCAGCAACAATCAGGTCATGGCCTTTTTTGATTTCCGCTAGACGTTCAGCTGGACACATTCCCAATCGGTGAAAAATGTTGACTAATTGTACCAATGAAAAAGCCAAAGTCGTTCTAGGAGGATTTCCACCTGGAACAAGAACATAATCGAATCCTTTTTCTTTGCATAAAGCTTCCAAAGAACCACCTGAAGTAACCGCAATAATATGAGCGTTTTTCTGAATAGCCGTATCCAAACTCATCAAGGTTTCCTCGGTATTTCCGGAATAAGAGGAGGCAATAACCAAAGAATTTTCGTTTACGTAACTCGGCAAATGATAATCTTGACAAAAATTGACAGGTACGGTTAAATCTTTTTCAAGCCATTGCGACACAATTTTCCCACCAATACCAGAGCCCCCCATTCCGCAGATGACGATATTTTTAATTTCAACTTCTGGTCTATTAAATGACTGTTTCTCGGCAATGCTGAGAGCCTCTAGAAGGTTTGCAGGAAAATCTTCTATCAATTGTTTCATTAAAATACTTGGCTCCATATAACTGATTTTGTTTGTGCGAAATTAGAAAAATTTACTAGGTCTGAGTAAACGTTGGACGGGGAAATCTATTTTACCATAAATTTCATTTTTCTTTATAGTATCCACTTTGAAGGTAAAAGGCGTTCGTTTATAACTTAAGTACCCACTATTTTCCTGGTTTGGAATAAGCTGAGGTTGCCTGTCACCAGAATAAAAAATGTAATAATCATTCACTTTTTTCATCGACAAAGGTGGAGATATTAAGAATCTGTACTTTTCTTTTTCCTTAGTTAGAATTCCATTTGACAATAATTTATTAATCAAATAATTTGCTTTATCATTCATAGAAAGTGCCAAAGAAAAACCTTTCACTTTTGTTTCTCTCGTCGAAACGACCTCTGTAACTTTAAAATTGTCGTCCATCACCGATTCGATAAATGTTTCTTTCACGATTTGCTCTCCTCCTTCTCGAAAAGACAAATCTCCTTTCCATGCCACAAGAAAGTCGTCCATAGGAAAACTTATTTTACGACTCATTTTTTGCATGTAACGATGAATTGGATCTTCCTTATTCGAACCAAACGATTTAGCGTCAACATGCAAATTCAAGTATTGATTAGAAGTAGGGCTTACAGGCAAAGCTAAACCTTCTTCCTTGGGTGAAATATTGAACGGCTCGTTCGACTTTATATAGGAAAGTAATGTAACACTTACGGAATCAACATTGTGGGCAAACATTGCCTTTTCAATCCCATATTCCTTTAAACTTTGAGCCGTGGAATACAACACTAAATTTTTCTCAGCGAAATGTTTTTCTTCTAAAAATGCTATCCAGCTTTCGGATTGATCACCCTTTTTTGCATCTAAAACGCGTCTTAAGATTTTTGGAAATTTATCGCCTCTATAAACGAACAACCAATTTTTTCCGTAGGTTAAATAGCTTTTTTCTTTCGTCCAAGAATAAATCCGTTGACCACCTAGATCACCTTCCGTTACATCAATGAGTTGCTTCACTCGACCAATACCCGCTCCTATTTCACTGCTATCGGTAACATGAATTAAAAAACCCCAGCTGCCATCTTCATTGGCAAATCCATAAACAGAGGCTTGAAGATCGAGACCGTAACTTTTCGCTTGACCTAACAAAAACTCTTTAGAAAGAAAGTCTCTGTATTCCACTTTGTTGAAGTGGAACATGCCTGTCGTTTCATGCGCTAATTCCAGAAGATTTGTGCGGATTAACACATCACCATCCGGCATGCGATCCACTATTTCGGGTTCGAATGAACGCGCCAAGTAAAAATGACGACCGACAAGAAAACTAGCCAAAAGGATGGCAAGTAGAATGATTATGGAGATTTTTCTATACAACAAATGAAGATTTACAGAGTGTCATTATTTCATGATAACATACAAGCTATTCACCAAGTCTAGAACGTGTTTTCCAGAATCTTCATATTCACCTTTAAAGTCATACACCAATTTGAAATCTGTTTTGCTCACCGATGTTTTAGACGAAGTCAATTGCATATCGCCGGACTTCGTTCGCATCGCGTTCAACATATCGATTTGTGTATTCGTCATCCAAGTTCTTGGAATATTATCGATGATTTTCGATGTATTCATTTGTCCATAAAGGAATCCTGATTTCTTTGTTGATTTGATTTGACTTCTCGTTAATTTGTTTACCCCAAAACCATCCGGGTTATTCACTGCAAGATTTTCATCGTTGGTCATGATGAACATACCGCCATGATTGATAATGAATAAAGGAACTGAATTTAAAAACGCATTCTCGATTTTCCAGTATTTGCCCATATTCTGCCATTCAGAATTCATGTTAGACATTTGCTCCATAAAGATGTCCGGAATATCATTTCTCTTGGTTGAGAAACCCAAGGTGAAAATCGGGATATCTTGTTCTTCGAAGGTTTCCGTTTCGGTGTAATTGAAATCCTCGTCGTACTCATATACCAACTGACGAACAGGTACTTTTTTAACTCCGTTGAAAGAACCAAACATACCACCACGATACATATCGAAAATCGCATCTTTGTCTAAAAAGGCGTTCATCATTTCGATAGCCAAAACCGAACTGGAAACCATTCTGCTTTTCTCTTTCTTAAGAATCGGCATGATGATTTCATATGTTTTTTCATACGCTTTCCCCAAATCCACGTTATAGGTAAAGTAGGCTGAATTGTCCTTGTGAATGTATTTGGTCATGTTCTTGTCGAACTTACTGCTGTTCAATTCTTTGTAGATCGTTCCCAAGGCATCGCCGTAATTGGAGGTCATATTTGCCTCAATGGAATGTTCCTTTAATCGTATATCGCCGACAATTTTATTGTTTTTATAGAGACCTGTAATGTCTTCGATTAGGGAAGGCATCACTTCACGATAGTGCCAAAAAGGTTGTGCTTTCAGGATGTTTCGCTCGTTGTCCAAGTAAAAAACGCCTTCCACATCATGTGTCAATTGTTCCGCTAAGACTTTATCTACTTTTCTTAAATTTTGTCCATCGATAAACAATTCTTTCGACACTTTAAGCAAATATTCTCTCCTCAAAGACGTTCTAATCGAATCTTTTAAATCGTAAAAGTTTTTGTGTGGAGCATAATCCTCTTCGATGATATAATCGCCAGACTCTTCAATTTCTTCCAAGGCTTCCTCGACATTGTACACATCTTCAATATTCTCTTCCATTTCGATAGCGGGAGTATCTTCGTCGTATGTTTCAGGAATTTCTTCGTAATCGGCTTTGTAATAATCGTCGTAGTAATTGTATCTTCTGTTATAGCTATATCCTCTTGCATACCAAGTTGAATCTGCAATGTCATCGACTCTAGTCGAAATAGGATCGACTCTTAACAAAACACCAATATTACCACGCACCATTAAATGATTGAAATAACTCGAATAGAATTGAACACCTTCATACGGTGAGTCTACCTTATCAAAATCATCAAAGGCACCAAAAAGTTTGTTGAGGTCGGCAATGCCAAATGAAAATCCAGTGACACTATAATCCCGATTCATTCCATAAAACACATTGAATTTTTGATCAAAATCTATACCTGCGTCTTTTATCGTTTTCCCAGAGGTAGAGCCATCGAACAATTCTTGTTGCAAATCTTCCATGAATTCATATTTGATTAATTCATCAAGAGGAATTTTTTGTAACAGGGAAATATTGTTGATACTAAATACGGTAACGGCATCCACTGGGATGAAATCCTGGGATTTTTGGGCATTGAGTTCAACTGTTGTACATAACAACAGAAGTGTTAAACATAGCGTTTTCATGCTTTTTATTCTTGAGTGAAGGCGTTTTATCTACCTCTTATGGTTTCAGAGGACTAAGATAAATGGTATTTTCCAATAAACTCGGGTTTTGGCTCAAAGAATATGCATTCGATTTAAGCATAACCGCCATTTTGTTCTTTGCCATTATCGCTGATTTGTTGCTAAAGTCTTTCACCAATCTATCAAAACGGGTGATAGAAATATAATTGCCTTGTTTTAGTAGATTTATTTCTTCCTCATTCAATCGATCTACTTTCTTAATACTGAATTCAGGTACAGACCTTTCAAAACTTCCTTCTTTCCGCGTCAACCAATCCACGTTGTCCCCTAAAAAGTCATCATTCCCTTTCACCTCACTTTTAACTGCACTTTTAATCGCTTCTTGGAGAAGCTTAACGGATTTAAAATCGCATTGCAATCTAAAAATGTAATTGCCAAAGTCCGCACCCATGTGAACATTTTTTATCCCTTCTTTTCCTTCAAATACCGTAATAAAATGATCTATTCTACTTTGAATCTCTGCTTTATTTGGAATCTTTTTACCATCTAAACTATCCAAGGCCAACAAAGATGAAATCTTCACTTTAGAGGAAGACAGGTTAATGTTGTATTTGAATGTTCCAGACCCATCCTCATTGATCGTAATGTCATCCAATATTTCAATACAAGACGACATTATAAACAAGGTGATTAAAGTCAGGAAAAGATATGCTTTTTTCATGGGTCAAAATTAGTGAAATAACAATTCAAAAATGATACCACGATTTATTTAAATAAGAAAGTAGAAGCAAGAATTAAGAAGTGGGGCGTTTCTTACTTTTTATTTCTTCCCTCTTACTTCTTCCTTCTAATTTCTTACTTTTGCACAAAACTTACAAGTAGATGGAAAAATTCTCCACAAACAAAGCACCAAAACCAGTCGGAATGTACCCTCATGCGCGAAAAGCAGGTGGATTGTTGTTTTTGTCTGGGGTTGGGCCAAGAACCGCAGGTTCAGATTCGAATGATTCGCATGTGCCAGGATTGAAATTGGACCACAACGGGAATTTTTTAGAATTTGATTTTGAAGCGCAATGTCGAAGTGTATTTGACAATGTGAAAATCATATTGGAAGAATCTGATTCAAGCTGGGAAAAATTAGTTGACGTTACTGTATTTTTAACGAATATGAAACGAGATTTTGCTACTTACAACAGAATTTACGCTGAGTATTTCAAGGACAATTTACCGTGTCGTACGACTTGTGAAATCAGCTCACTCCCTACGCCCATTGCTATTGAGTTAAAATGCATTGCATCACTTTAAAATCAAAAAATAAATGATTCGTTTTATTATTCGCTGTGCACTAGCACTAGCAGCTATAATTTTTACCGTTATACTTTTCAAGAACGGTAATTGGGGTTGGGGAATTGTCATGATTCCGGTTATCGTAATTGTCGGGTTGACTTTTTTCAGAAATGAAAACATGATTTTGGCAATGAACCAAATGCGTTTGGGAAATACCGACAAGGCAAAAAGTTTGATGAACAAAATCACACATCCACAGTTGATGCCGAGAAAGCAACATGCTTACGTGATTTTCCTTCAAGCGGTTTTGAATACGCAAGAATTTGGTTTTGGAAAAACGGAAGCTATGTTGAGAAAAGCTTTGACACTTGGTTTGCGAACGAAACAAGATAACTCTGTTGCTCGCATGCACTTGGCAGGTATTTGTGCTCAAACAGGACGTAAGTCTGAAGCATTGACCTTGTTGGCTGAAGCGAAAAAAATGGACGAAAAAGGAATGATGAAAGACCAAATCAATCAAATGCAAAAGCAATTGAAAATAGCACCGTCCAAAAACCAAATGCGCATGGCTACAATGCAAGGTGGTCGAAAGAAATCTCCACGTAGATAGTTTTGGGTAAGGACACACCAAAAGTTTATGCCGATTTTCCGAAGAACTATTCTCTTTTGGATGCAGGTGGTGGACAGAAACTCGAGAAATGGGGAGAGGTTATAACCATTCGCCCAGAACGTCAAGCTTATTTCAAATCAGGTATTCTTTTTACAGATTGGGAAAAACAAGCGCATTGGAAATTCATAGAAAAGTCTGGTCAGAAAGGTGTTTGGAAGAATTTAAATCCATCGGCTAAAAACTGGCAGTTGGAAATAGAGGGTTTGAAACTGAATCTAGAATTGACCCATTTCAAACATGTCGGGTTGTTTCCGGAACAGAACATCAACTGGAAATTCATCCAGAAAAACCTACATCCCAAACAACGTTTTTTAAATCTATTTGCCTACACTGGATCTTCTTCATTGGTAGCAAAAGCGAAAGGTGCCGAGGTGCTGCACGTCGATTCAGTGAAGCAATTGGTCGGCTGGGCCAAAACCAACATGGAAACGTCCGAACTTTCAGACATCAAATGGGTGCTTGAAGATGCTTTGAAATTTGCTCAGCGCGAAGCAAAACGTGGGAATAAATATCACATGATTCAGATGGATCCGCCCGCTTGGGGATTAGGAACGAAAGGTGAGAAATGGAAATTAGAAGATAAAATTCAGGAGTTGGTCAAAACGTGTTACGAGATTCTAGAACCGAAAGGTTGGTTGATTTTGAACACTTACAGTCCGAGCTTGAAATTGGCCCAAACGCGATCAATAGTGAAGAATATTTTTCGAAATGACCCGGAAACTGCTGCAGAATTGTGGATGAAAACGGAGACGGGAAAGGATATGTATTTTGGAGATTTGGTGAGGGTGAGGAAATAATTTAAAAACTCAGCGTAGTTCACCTCTCTCCCTCCTCAAGGAGGGATACTCCATTCCAATTTCTGATTCTAGTTTCGTTCTTCCCTCCTTGAGGAGGGACAGAGGGAGGTGAAAGTTTCGAATTCCTTCATACACGAAACCTACTCAAACAATCCCACCAAATCACTCTTAGAAAGCGACTTCAAAACCGAATCATCCGTCCGCACCAAATCCTCGGCGAGTTCTCTTTTCGATTCTTGCAAAGTCATGATCTTATCTTCTATCGTATCGGGACAAATCAAACGAACAGCAACTACATTTTTCTTCTGTCCGATTCTATAACTTCTATCAATCGCTTGATTTTCAACAGCTGGATTCCACCATGGATCGACGATGTACACATAATCTGCTTCTGTAAGATTCAAGCCTGTCCCTCCTGCTTTGAGACTGATTAAGAAAACGCGAACCTCTTCATCATTCTGAAAACGGTGGACAATTTCTTCTCTCTTTTTCGATTTTCCAGTCAAATATTCATGCGAAATTTCTTCTTTGTCGAGTTCAATTCGAATCAAATCCAACATCGTAACAAATTGCGAAAAAACTAGGATTTTATGATGCTTGTGCTTGTTGCGGATTTCCTCTAAAAGCACAGTTATTTTTGCCGATTCTGCTCCGTAGTCCACATCATCTGGCAAGATTTTCGGTGAATCACAAATCTGACGAAGTTTGGTCAAACCAGCCAAGAGCAACATACTTTTATTGATATCAAACTCCGTTCTGTCTCTGCTTAAAAGCGAATCCCGAATCTCTGTTCGTTTCGAATCGTAAACGGCGCGCTGCTCCTCGCCCATTTCACAATACAAGACCATTTCTGTTTTTTCGGGCAACTCTTTTGCGACTTGTTTTTTCGTTCTGCGGAGTAAAAATGGATTGATTTTTTCTTGTAATTCTTTCGCTCGACCAAAATCCTTGAACTTATCAATTGGCGTCGAATATTCATCACGGAAACGTTCTACTGAACCAAAAATTCCAGGAATGGCAAACGAGAACTGAGCAAATAAATCGAAGGTATTGTTCTCTATTGGTGTTCCTGTTAACACCACTCTGTTTCGGGCTTGCAACAATCGCGACGCTTTGTACCTAATGGATTGTGGATTTTTTATTGCCTGCGACTCGTCCAAGAATATATAATCGAAAGGAAATTTCTTCAATTTATGTACATCAGACAGCAAAGTTCCGTAGGTCGTTAAAACAATATCATATTGCGGAAAATCATTCGTGTTTTTGGCTCTTGTTGGGCCATAATTCGTGAAAACTCGTAGAGTTGGAGCAAATTTCTCTATCTCTCTGGTCCAGTTGAACATCAAAGAAGTAGGAACAATTACCAAATGCGTTCTGTCCTTTCCTTTTTCTTTCAAAGAGAGAATAAAGGCAATAATCTGAATGGTTTTCCCGAGTCCCATGTCGTCGGCGAGGCATCCACCAAAATTGAATTCATCCAAGAAGTGCAGCCAATTCAAACCATCTTTTTGATAATCACGCAGCCTAGCATTTAAGCCTTTCGGCACTTTTATCTTTTTGATGTTTTTGAAATTCTTGATTTGTTCTTTCAAATTTTCGATTTCGGTGAACACCTGATTATCAATCATTTCATCTTCGAAGAGCTCATTGATCACCGAATAATTTACTTTCGCGATTCGAATTTTATCTTCTACAACATCTCCTGAACGGAAATACGCACTGAATTTGGCGATCCATTCTTCTGGTAGTAACCCGTGCGAACCATCACCCAAAACGACATAATTACTTTGGTTCCGAATGGCTTTTTGGACTTCTTGCAAAGTCACCGGTTGATCTGCGAAATTCAATTTTATCGAGGTATCAAACCAATCCAAGCCACTGCTCACATTTATCGTTACCGACATTTTTGCTGGATTCCAATTGTTCTTTTTCAACTCACGGAAACCCATTACTACCACTTCCTCATCGGCCCAAACGGAGAAAGCATCAGCGAACCAACCTTCGTTGTAAAATTTCTTTTTGTGGAGATAAAAATGATCGAAACCGCCCAGTTGATCTTCAAATTCTTCGCGCTGCCGAATCAACATACCGAGAAATTTGTCTTCCATTTTTTTATCCCTTGGAATCGAATACCACTCACCCACTTCGTCAACCCCCGAAAGTTGTTTTTGACTTAGAACAGGCACCTCCATTTTTCCATATCGAATAGCAGGAGTGATGAGAATATAATTGTCTGATTCGGACAAATAAATCATCTTTTTGGGTCCTGTTGACTTAATAAAATTCGCAATTTGTTTCTTGCTCGCTTTTTTCTTGAAGGCATAATCGATTTGAACATCCTCTTCCAAAGGCGCTAAATATTCTCGGTGAAATTCTTCGTATTGTACAATTGGAATCAATAAACGATGATTGTATTCTTTAAAAAAGGAATAGAGTTTGTATTTTTTTTCGCCTTCCAGAGCATACAATTCGCCTTCAATGTCAAAGAAAAACTGGAGTTTTAATTTCAAGGATTTGAACTCTATTTTTCTGTCGTTGTGATTCAGAAAAGGGATGATTTCATAGAATTCACCTTTTTGCTTGATATCCAGAGAAACATAGGCGCGACCATCAAAATGGATGTGGCGGCGTTGGATATTTTTGGCAGAAATCGAGTTGGAACCGTCCGCTTCGACTAAATAATAAGGCAATTTAAATGGGTTTTTTAGTACGCCTTTTAATGCTTTCAACTGAGATGGAATATCATCATCGCGCTGATAAACTCCCTTAAAAAAGGCGACAGCACTGTAAAACTTCAATTCGCCCGAAGCATCCCTGCCTTGCATTTCCAGATTCGGATCTACCATGTTCAAAGGGTTTTTCGGTTTGCCTGTTCCTGTCACTTTCGCATCGAAAATCTGCACATTCATTTCATGTCGATATACGTTTTCAGAGAAGACAATTCCGCGCAACGATTCTTTTTGCAATTGGATAATTTCCTTTTCATCAAAAACAGATTTCTTCGTTAAAAGAAAGCGATTCAAGTCAGATTTTCCTTTGTCATCTAGGCGCAACAATTCTTTTTTCTTCGATTTGACTTTCACCTGACCGAGATGAAAGTCCAAATCAAAAAACTCATCCAAATTTTGAATTTCCTTTAAACCATACTTTTCAGCAGTTGATTTAAAAGCAATTCTGCGTTTTTCAGAATAGAAAAAAGGGTGCAAAATAGTTCGGTCTAGGAAATTGTTCATCGCCATGGCTTGGTGAGTGCAAATCAAATCCTCGTCAATTTCGCAATCGCAGGTGAGGAATAAATTATTCTCTGCTTCGGCAAAAGACATGAACACGCGGTAGGTTTCATCGAAACTGTTGGCAATCAGAAAAACAATCGCGTTCACCGTTGCATCGTGCACTTGACAGGAACGAACGAAATTGAACTGGCGGGGATGCAGACCCGAATGATAGGAAATATATTCTTCATCCAAATCAAGAATACTGAAATTTTCGATTATAGTGAAATCGGTCGGTATTCCATCATTTAAGATCGTTTCTTTTCTGACTTTACTATTCCACCGATTTCCCATTATTCCATTTTTCACCGCACAAAATGGTGCGACCTACAAAGGTGGGGATTTTTAGAGAAATGGCTTTTACTGTTCCGAATAGTTTTATATTTACTTGAAACAATGTCATACGCCTAATATGAAATCTGCAATTCTTACTACTCTCGTTTTCATTACAATCGCTTGTCAAACCATACTGTCCGATCAATGGGTCGACCAAAAATATACTTACGACAGCGTTTTAAGTGTGCAATGCGTTTCATCGACCAACTTTCTAAGGGATACAGAAAATCATTTGATGGATATTTATCTTCCAAAATCCGACTAAAAGCTCGTTTACCATTCGACAGTTGACATTCGACAAAGCAGAATTCACCTTGTTTGATTCTCAAGGTCAGACGATACAATCAGGTGTCTTAAAAAAAGGGGGCAATTTGATAACCGTTTCAGGACAAACCCATCCAGGTTTTTATTTCATCCGAATTGGGTCGAATCAAGCTAATACGACCAAAAGAATTCTAATTCAATAAGGCCAACGAAACGGCTGCACTAATTCACATCAATTCCCTATCTTTACGCTCTGTTTTTAAATAAAGTAACTATGGAATTGTCCAGTTTAGAAGTCCAAAGAAGAGAGTCGCTCGACAAATTGCGCGAACTCGGTATTGATCCTTATCCAGCAGCGTTGTATGACGTAACTAATTACGCAGCGGAGATAAAGTCAAACTTTGAGGAAGGTAAACAGGTGACGATTGCCGGCAGAATGATGTCGCAACGAATCATGGGGAAAGCTTCTTTTGCTGAAATTCAAGATTCATCTGGAAGAATTCAGGTGTACATTAATCGGGATGAAATTTGTCCGGGTGAAGATAAAACGATGTACAATGACGTTTTCAAAAAGCTTTTGGATCTTGGCGATTTCATCGGGATCAAAGGGAAAGTATTCAAAACACAAGTTGGTGAAACATCCGTTCACGTAGAAGAATTCACTTTGTTGAGCAAAGCACTGAAACCACTTCCGATGGCCAAAACAGATGCCGATGGAAAAGTACACGATGCTTTTACGGATCCAGAATTGCGTTACCGTCAGCGTTATGTTGATATGGTCGTGAATCCACAAGTTCGTGAAGTATTCATTAAGCGTACGAAATTGTTTTCGGCGATGCGTAATTTTTTCAACGAAGCTGGATATATGGAGGTGGAAACACCAATTTTGCAATCCATCCCCGGCGGCGCCGCAGCGCGACCATTTATGACCCATCACAATGCTTTGGATATTCCTTTGTATTTGCGAATTGCGAACGAAATGTATTTAAAAAGACTGATCGTTGGTGGATTTGATGGTGTGTATGAATTCTCGAAAAACTTCCGAAACGAAGGAATGGACAGAACGCATAATCCAGAATTTACGGCAATGGAAATCTACGTTTCGTACAAGGATTATAATTGGATGATGGAATTCACGGAGAAACTTTTAGAGCATTGTGCAATAGCAGTGAATGGAACGACGGAATCTACTTTTGGCGAAAACAAAATTAACTTCAAAGCTCCTTACAAACGCGTTACGATGCGTCAATCGATAATTGATTTTACTGGATTCGACATCAAAGATAAATCGGAAGATGAGTTGCGGATTGCGGCTCGCGGAATGAATATCCAAGTGGATGAAACGATGGGAGTTGGGAAATTGATCGATGAAATCTTCGGTGAAAAATGCGAAGGAAATTACATTCAACCGACTTTCATTACCGATTATCCGAAAGAAATGTCGCCTTTGTGCAAGCAACATAGAGATGATCCAAGTTTAACGGAACGTTTCGAATTGATGGTGTGTGGTAAAGAAATTGCGAATGCCTATTCGGAATTGAACGACCCTATTGACCAACGTGAGCGTTTTGAAGATCAAGTAAAATTGGCCGAAAAAGGCGACGACGAAGCAACGGGATTAATCGATCAAGATTTCTTACGTTCCTTAGAATACGGAATGCCTCCAACTTCAGGTTTGGGAATCGGAATGGACCGTTTGATTATGTTTTTAACGAACAATCCTGCGATACAAGAAGTATTGTTTTTCCCTCAAATGAGACCAGAAGTTTTTGCAGCGAAGAAAGGTCCAGAATTGACGGAGAACGAAAAAGTGATTTTTGACATTCTTTCGAAAGAGGGAAAAATGGATTTGAACGGCTTGAAAGATCAAGTTGGTCTTAGCGGAAAACAATGGGACGCAGCCATGAAAGGTTTGGCGAAACATGGTTTGACTAAGGTTGAGAAGACGGAGGAAGGTTTGTTTGTAATGCCTGCGTAATTTTTAAACATGAAGGAATGAAGAGATTTAGGTCAATTAAAAATTTCTTCCTTGACCCTCTTAAAGCCTTAATTTCTTAATGTTTCAATGGTACCACATGTAGACCTGTCCCAAATGTAATGGCAAGGTCAACAATCAGTCGCACATGTGCACGACGAAGACGATTGATGATTTGTTTGAGAAACGAGCGGACAATGTTGTTTTAGCTTTTGAGTCCGTTTTGAAGGTGACGATGGATTGGGACCCTCAGTCGATTGGTGCTTCTGTAAACACAGTAATTTTCACGAATAAAAAGGCTTAGTTGATCGTTCGACCGATGACAAAGGAATTGGATTTGAAATTCTACTATTCTAAGCCTTTGGATAGTGGTTTGATTTTTAAGATTGTGCCTTATGGAAAGCAATTTGGGCATCATATTCGGTTAACAAATGGCGAACAAATGACAAATGAGCTGATTGATTTGATTAGAAAAGGGTTTAAGCATGGACTAAAATAGATCTTGGGTTTCGAAGCGAATCCCTTTGTTTTCAGCGCATACTAGACAATTCGTTTAGTCCATTAATAGTTAAATTTCTAAAAAAATAAGAAGTTTTCAACAATTTTGTTTATATTTGCTGCTTAATTATTTAATATAATACAATGAATAAAGGCACAGTAAAGTTCTTTAATGAAACAAAAGGATTTGGTTTCATTACAGAAGAAGGCGCAGACAAAGATCACTTTGTACACGTTTCAGGATTAATCGACGAAGTACGCGAAGGTGATACAGTTGAATTCGAATTAGAAGAAGGTAAAAAAGGCTTGAACGCTGTTAAGGTGAAAGTCGTATAAAAATATTTTTTTAATTTTTGAAAGCCCGTTTTGGTTCAACCAAAATGGGTTTTTTCATTTTAACCGATTTTAGCAACAAAAACTTATTCAAATTGTTAAACTGACATGTTGCATTTTACCACGTACTTAAATAATCCAGAAAACGAATGGGTAACCTTCGTGCATGGCGCCGGCGGCAGCAGTGCCATTTGGCACAAACAAATACGGCAATTTCAAAAAGATTTCAATATACTACTCATTGATTTACGCGGTCATGGACAATCAAAAACTCCTTTATCCAGCCGATTAAAGCGGTATACTTTCACACAAATAAGTGACGAAATAATTGACGTTTTAGACCATTTAAAAATTAAGGCAAGCCATTTCATCGGCATCTCTTTGGGAACCATACTCATTCGCGAAATTTACGAGCGTTACCCTGATAGAGTAACTAGTCTGACAATGGGCGGAGCCGTTATGAAACTCAATGTTAGAGGACAAATATTAATGAGAGTCGGAAACCTTTTCAAGTCCGTGATTCCGTATTTGGCTCTCTATAAATTGTTCGCAATCATAATAATGCCAAAGAAAAAGCATCGTGAGTCGCGCCATCTATTTATCAATGAAGCGCGAAAGCTCTATCAAAAAGAATTTAAAAGGTGGTTTACTTTGGTCTCCCAGGTAAATCCACTGTTAAAATTCTTTCGATTTAATGAAGCTAAAGTACCAACGCTGTATGTCATGGGTTCGGAAGATCATATGTTCTTACCGTCTATTTCTAAATTAGTTCTGGATCATACAACCGCGGAGTTATCCATTATCTCAAACTGCGGACATGTAGTAAATGTTGAATCTCCCATGATTTTCAACAATACAGTAATACGATTTTTAAAGCTGACATAGAAAACGACCTCCACAATTGGAAGTCGTTTTATTAACTCTATTTTTGCATCTGGACGAATATCGTATTTATCGAAATCGAAATTAATGGAGTTAATTAAAACTATCTCTGTTAGCTCTTTCACCTCTTTGTCTAAAGTTAACATTCCATGTAAACGTACTAACCAAGGGTCGGGAACTTTGCCATAAAAGGACCCCTCTCTTGGAAAAAATCCTTCTTTAAACAATTCTATTGTAATATCGATACTATCAGCGATCACGTTCCAAAACTGATTTTAAGGCATCACCAGTCTCGGGTGTTTCCATAACTATGAATATCTCGTCAGTAAAATTATCGGTTATACTTATTTGAACACCATCAACCTACCAAGAAAATTCACAATTTCCACGGTTCTTACCTCTTGTTTTTTTATTACTCTAAAAGTTTTTTATAAAATCTACGTTGTAACTTCGTGATGATGATTCCTTTTAGGCATATTATTGTTTTTTTAATCCTCTTTTTTGGTTGGCTTCAAAAAATTAATGCCCAAGAATCTAACTTTCGTCGATTCAAAATTGCTACGAATATCCCAGTGAAAATAGACACCATGGTTGTTGCGCCAAATACTTTGGAGTTGTATTGTGGCATAACCAAACTGTCATATGATCAATTTACTTTCATCCATAAAACGAATGAAATAACCGTTTTAGTCAACTGCTCCGACTCTATTTTAATTCAATACCGCGTTTTACCTTTTCGTCTTGAAACCATTTATCAAAAACGCGACAGTTCTTTTTTGTATCTCGATTACACAAACGATAGAGACAAATTTTTAATTAAAAACATTCCCACCAATGCGGATGTTTTCGGTGGAAGTGCCCTCAATAAATCCGGTTCAATATCAAGAGGTATTACTTTCGGAAACAACCAAAACTTGGGTGTCAACTCTTCTTTAAATTTGGAACTTTCGGGTGAAATAGCTCCCAACTTAAAAATGTTGGCTGTTATTTCTGACAACAACCTTCCCATTCAGCCCGATGGAAATACGAACCAATTGAGGGAATTTGATCAAGTTTTTATTCAGATATATAACGATAGATTAAAGTTAATCGCCGGTGATTTCTGGCTTCGAAAGCCCAAAGGATATTTCGCCAATTACACCAAACGAGCACAAGGATTAACTTTTGAAAATAGATGGAATTTATCAGAAGAAAAAACGTGGAAAACACAAATTAGTGGTGCTCTATCTCGAGGGAAATTTAACCGACAAATCATTCAAGGAACGGAAGGGAATCAAGGTCCGTATCGATTAATTGGGGCCGACAACGAACCTTTTATTATTGTGCTTTCAGGAACCGAGCAAGTCTTCATCGACGGTAAATTATTGGAGCGTGGACAAGAGTTCGATTATACGATAAACTACAATACTTCAGAGGTGGTTTTCACAAGTAGAAATCAAATAACGAAAGATTCCAGAATCGTTGTGGAATTTCAATATTCAGACCAAAATTATGCCCGTTCCATGCTGCAGAATTCCACTACCTATTCCAGTAAAAATTTCGACTTTTGGATCAACGCCTATTCGGAACAAGATGCTAAAAATCAATCACTTCAACAAGAACTTTCGCAAAGCCAAAAAAACCTTCTTTCGACCATTGGTGACAGTCTGATTTTAGCCCGAACGTCCAGTATCGATTCCGTAGGATTTCTAGATAATCAAATGCAATATTTATTAATTGATTCCTTGGGATATGATAGTGTTTTAGTCTTTTCGGTAGATCAAAATTTGGCGGTTTACAAAGCCATTTTTCAATTGGTAGGACAAGGAAATGGAGATTATGTTTTAGATAATTTCAATGCACTAGGTCGTGTTTACAAATGGGTTGCACCAGTGGCCGGTGTTTCGGAAGGAAATTACGCCCCTTCGCGTTTACTTGTTGCACCTATAAAGCAGCAAATGGTGGCCAGTGGTTTTTCATACAAAATCAACAGTAAATGGACGATAGAAAACGAAGCTGCTTTAACTGTTCACGACATCAATACTTTTTCGAGAGAAGATGCCCAAGACGACAAAGGATTCTCTAATCGTTTCAAGATAGTCGGTTTGCAGCACATTGGCAAAGACTCCCTCCGCAATTGGCAAATGGAAACGAAGGGTGAAGTCGAATTTCTACAAAAGTATTTTAAACCGATTCAGCAATATAGAGCTGTGGAATTTGACCGCGATTGGAACACTCGAAATCAGAGTTTTGAAGGTGATCAATTGTATATCACAGCGGCTGAAAAATTCATCAATAAAAAATATGGTTTTATTAATGTTGAAGCCCAAAGATTTGCGGTCGGACAAGATTTTGAAGGATACAAGGGTCAACTCAATGGAAAATGGAAGCAGAATGGTTTTCAGGCGGATTGGTTGGGAAGCATAATGTCTTCTGATGCTTCTGGAAAGAATGATTATCTCCGTCACAAGGTCGATTTATCGCAGAAAATTGGAAAAATCCGCATCGGGTACAAAGACGATCATGAGCGCAATGTTTTCAGAAATACGATTCCCTTAGAGAAAAACAGTTACCAATTTTTCGACTATCAGTTCTATTTAGCGAGTGGCGATTCTACCAAAAATGATTTCAAAGTTTTTTACCGTGAACGGTATGATTTATTGTCTGATTCCACCCGATTAATCGAAGCTGCAAAAGCAACAACTGTTGGTGGAGAAATCACTTTTCGGAATTTGAAAAACCAACGTCTGAACATTGTAACAAGTTATCGAGAATTAGAGATAAAAGACCCCACTTTAATCAATCAAACACCTGAAAATTCACTTTTGGGACGAATAGATTACGAATTAAGAGCATTCAAAAATGCTTTGACTTTCAGCACTTTTTATGAAGCGGGCTCTGGCTTAGAGTTGAAACGAGAATTTCTGTACATCAAAGTAAACGACGGTCAAGGCGTGTATACTTGGATAGATTACAATAATGATGAAATCAAGGATTTGAACGAATTTGAGATTGCTCAATTTGTGGATCAAGCCAGTTACATTCGCGTATTTACTCCGAGTAATGAATATGTCAAAACATTCTCCAACGAATTAAATCAAAGTGTTTTTCTTCGTCCAGAACGCCTTTGGTCAACGAAAAAAGGAGTTCGAAAAATACTGGCAAAATTCTCTGATCAGGCTCGCTTTCGGATCAATAAAAAAACAACAGGATTGGCCGGTTTCGATGCCTTTAATCCGATTGACGGAGGAGTTAGAGATACAAACTTAATTTCCACCTCAACTAGTTTGCGGAATTCGTTGTTCTTCAACCGTACCTCTAATCTTTTTGCGGCGGAATATGATTTCCAAGACATTCAGTCCAAATCACTTTTGGCCAATGGTTTCGATGCACGATCGAATACCTTTAATCAATTAAAAGGACGATTAAATATTTCTAAAATTTTCTCGATAGAATACGCTTATCAGCGTGGTAATAAATTGGTAGAAGCCGATTATACTGCTGGACGGAATTACGATTTAAACTACTTTTTTCACGCTCCTTCGTTCAGTTATCAGCCCAATACTAAATTCAGAATTAGTTTGGATGGGAAATATACAGAGAAGAAAAACGGCCTTGATCTTGACGGTCAAAATGCATACTTGGGTGAAATTGGGACGAGCTTAAAATACAACCAAAGTGAAAAAGGAAGTTTACAAGCCAATTTCAAAACGGTAAATATTACCTATCAATCTGACCCAAATAATGCGCTCGGTTTTGAGATGCTAGAAGGACTGAAACCTGGAGTAAATTACACATGGGCAGCTGGTTATCAGCGCTCTATTTCAAAAAATTTGCAAATTTCAATTCAATATAACGGGCGTAAATCTGAATTAAACAAAGCGATACATTCAGGCGGTATGGAGGTTCGGGCCTTTTTCTAATCGAAAGGAATCTATACCTTGCACGTCCAACTGCCTTGACAAAATAATATATGACAAGAATTAGGTTATGTGGCTCTTGATATAAATATACGAGTATCCCGAGCAAAGCCGAAGACTATGTCTCCGCCTGCAACTTCTCCGCGTTCTCCGCCATTTTCAGAGCATCCACCATTTCTTGCATATCGCCATTCATAAACGAACTTAGATTGTACATCGTCTTGTTGATGCGGTGATCGGTGATTCTTCCTTGAGGATAGTTATACGTTCTGATTTTTGCGGAACGGTCACCTGAACTCACCAAGGTTTTTCTATGTGCCGAGCGTTCTTCGTTGATTCTGTCCAACTCCATTTGGTACAATCTGGAACGTAAAACCGTTATCGCTTTTTCCAAGTTTTTGTGCTGTGAACGACCATCTTGACATTCAACAACCAATCCCGTAGGAATGTGAGTCAAACGAATGGCAGACTCTGTCTTGTTGACGTGCTGACCACCCGCTCCAGAAGCACGAAAGGTATCACGACGGACGTCTGTTGCCATGTTCAATTCCACATCCACCTCTTCTGCTTCGGGTAAAACAGCAACTGTGATTGCTGAAGTATGAACCCGACCTTGTGATTCTGTTTCGGGAACACGTTGTACACGATGCACACCAGATTCAAATTTGAGATTTCCATAAATGGCATCACCCGTTACTTCGCAAGCAATTTCTTTGAATCCTGACGTAGTACCTGGCGATGAATTGAGGATTTCATATTGCCAACCGCGTTCTTTGAAAAACATGGTGTACATTCTAAATACGTCTTCAACGAAAATACAAGCCTCGTCACCACCGGTTCCCGATCTAAATTCCATGATGGCATTTTTATCGTCTTCGGGATCTTTCGGAATCAACATAAACTTGATTTCTTCTTCCATCTCAGGGCGAAGATTCTCCAATTCATCGATTTCTCCTTTGGCCATTTCACGCATTTCAGGATCTTTTTCTTCAGCCAACAAGGCTTTTGCAGAAACTAAATTGTCGAGTATGTTTTTGTATTTGAAATAGATTTTATCCATCTCATCCAAGTCTTTGTACTCCTTGCTAAGCTTGACATATCGCGGCATATCCGCAATAATATCGGGATCGGTAATTTGTGTTCCAACCTCGATAAAACGGTAATGGATAGCCTCTAATTTTTGAAGTAAATCGTTCATTCTTTTGAGAATAGGGAACCGAGAGCAGAGAATAGAGTTGGAGCATTTCTCTGCTCTCTATTCTATTTCCTTTGTTCTAATAATTGAATTCCCCGTAAGGAGATGTAATCGTTAATTTATTGCCTTCGTTTTTCTCTACGCGACCAACAATTTGTGCGTCGATATTGAAGGATTTTGAGATGTCTATTATGGATTGAGCCACTTCTTTGGGAACGTAAATTTCCATTCGGTGTCCCATATTGAAAACCTTGTACATTTCTTTCCAATCGGTGTTCGACTCTTCTTGAATCAACTTGAAAAGTGGTGGAATCCGGAACATATTGTCCTTGATCACATGCACGTCTTTCACAAAGTGCAGAACTTTCGTTTGAGCACCGCCTGAACAATGAACCATTCCATGAATTTCAGAACGATGATTGTCTAATATTTTCTTGATAACTGGCGCGTAAGTTCGTGTTGGAGAAAGCACCAATTTTCCTGCATTGATAGTACTTCCTTCTACCTCATCCGTTAATTCTTTCGTTCCAGAATACACCAAATCGGAAGGAACAGCGGGGTCAAAACTTTCAGGAAAATCATTCGCTAACGTTTTAGAGAAAACATCATGTCGAGCAGATGTCAATCCGTTGCTTCCCATTCCTCCGTTGTATTCTTTCTCGTAAGACGCTTGACCAAAAGAAGCCAAACCAACGATAACATCACCATCTTGAATGTTGTGATTAGAAACCACATCCGATCGTTTCATCCGACAAACAACAGTTGAATCAACTATGATCGTTCGAACTAAATCACCAACATCTGCAGTCTCTCCACCAGTTGATTGAATGCCAATTCCTTGCGAACGCAAATCAGCTAAAAGTTCTTCCGTTCCGTTAATGATTTCAGAAATAACTTCGCCAGTAATCAAACCTTTGTTTCGACCAATTGTGGAAGAAAGCAGAATATTATCGGTCGCTCCAACGCAAAGTAAATCATCAATATTCATGATTAATGCATCCTGAGCAATTCCTTTCCAAACAGAAACATCGCCCGTCGTTTTCCAATACATGTAAGCTAATGCAGATTTCGTTCCAGCTCCATCGGCATGCATTACGACACAATAATCTTCATCACCCGTTAAAGAATCAGGAACTATTTTACAAAAAGCTTGTGGAAATAAACCTTTGTCGACGTTTTTTATTGCATTGTGAACTTCCTCTTTACCTGCGGAGACTCCTCGAAGTTGATAGCGCGTATCAGACATTTTTGGTGTTTTTTAGAAGTGTAAAGATAAGAGTTTAAAACGGGATATTGAAAGTTTGACTTTTTTAAGATTGGCAGGATTATTCTTTCTTCGAATTAGTTCGGTTTAACCCAAAAATCATCAGGATTATTAGTCTTATTAGTTGAACATCGTCGAATTAAGTCAATCGGAAAGTCATAAAAAGCTTAAACGGCATCTTTTGCTTATTTAAAGGTTCAAACGTATGTATGTGCGGTTATTGAACAATGAGTTTTTTGCGCAATTGATTGTTCCCTTCGGAAACTTCAACAAAATAAACTCCTTTTTGGGTTAGATTTACCTCTACTTTTCCTGCCGATTTTGCATTTATTTTAGACCGAGAATAAACCGTTTGGCCCAGTACATTGATGATTCGTACATCGATGAGATTATAGTGACCTTGAAAATTAGAAAGGGTGAAATTTCCATTGCTTGGATTGGGGAATATATTGTAAGAAAGAGGTAAAAACTCTTCTTCCAATCCAATATTACATACTTCAAAAACAACTGTTTTACTGGTGTCTGTTTCACATCCCAAAAAGTCGGTTGTCATCACTGAATAATTTCCCGATTGAGTTACGCTAATTGTTGCTGAAGTATCGCCTGTGGACCAAGAATACGAGTTGGCGGGATTAATCGACGTTAACGTAATCGTATCTCCAACACAAGCCGTATCATTTGGTGCCGCAATAATTTGATTCAATTGCGCCACTTGCGTAATGATCAATGTATTTGGACAAGGCGTTCCTGTTGTTTGCGGATTACTCGCAACAACCCGTACTTTGTAAAGAAATCCAAAGTTTGTATTTGCCGGTATGGTTGCTAAAATAAAACCAAGGTTAAAAGGAGCTGATCCAATATCTACTGGCGCTGTGAATTGACCGAAAGCATTCGAAAGTTGAGCGGTAAACACATTGCCTGGAGAAAATGTTCCTGTGGAAGAAAATGGCACCAAGACATTGCCTCCGGCACATGTTGACAATTGCAAAATAGTATCCGTTATAATTGTGTTTTGAGCGCTCAAGTTTTTCGCAAACAAGAGGATGGCAACTATTATGATCCATTTTTTCATATACAATAGTATGGTTTTTCGCCACGAATTACACAAATTATCACTAATATTTTACGTTCGTCGTGTCATATGATTGAAAAACTCTAAAAAAGAACAAGAATTAAATATCTCTGATTCTTGCATTCGTGTTAATTAGTGTAATTAGTGGCAAACACCTTAAATCACCTTCATTTTTTTCATCAAGAAAGTAGCGCTTTTATTCTTACAAATTCCCTCACGAAGCGTGTAATCGAAATGCAAATCATTGTCTACTATTTCCACTTCAAAACATTTGTTGGTCAGTTGATTTGGGAATTCGGCCGTTGTATCACACACTTTTAAATCATGGGTAGCCAAAGCACCAATCGCATTTTTAGAGATTATTTTCTTCACGACTGCCACAGTTCCTGTTCGTTTATCATCCGAATTTGTTCCCCTTAAAATTTCATCTAAAAGCACAAAAGTCACTTGTTCATCAGCTGCATCCATCACTTCTTTCAATCGCTTCACTTCTGCAAAAAAGAACGATTCATTGTCGTTTAAAGAATCCGAAACACGCATGGAAACGTAAACGGGAATGGCATGAATATTTGCCTTGGAGGCACAAATCGGAGCGCCAATTCCGCCCAAAACCATGTTCACGCCCAAGCTCCTTAAAAAGGTGCTTTTCCCTGACATATTCGAACCTGAGAGTATGATGAATTTTTCTTTATCAAAACTCACATTGCTTGTCACGCGTTGGTTCCTGTCCAAGAGCGGATGACCGAGACTTTCAAACTGAATGATGTGCTCTTCGTTTAGTTCAGGAAATACAAAATCGGGATTATTGTAACTCAAATTGGCAAAGGAATTAAGGGCCTCAAATTCTCCCATTACCTGTATCCAATTCATAACATCTTCAGCATTTTGCTTTTTCCATTTGGTTAAATTTCGCATGGTATGCAGGTGATACATGAAAAAACCGTTCATCAAAATCATAGCTGCTGGATTTAAAATATTGTCCAATTGTCCGAACAATTGAGAAAGTCGATTCATTTCTGAGCTAGCTGAAATCTTGTTTTTTGTGAGACGGATTTGCAAATCTACTAATGCTGTAGAGTCGAATTTTTTGTTCTCAATTTTAGACAAAATCTGACTATAATTTTTTAGTGTACGATCTATATTCGTTGACTGAACGAGTTCCATTTTGATAGCTTTGAGGTTACGAGCAACCAAACCGAGATTGATAAGAAAAAGATAAAAACACTTTTCGCCGATTCCAGCTTCGAAAATGATATTGTAGATCGTTAATCCAATAAAAATGACAGGAAGAATATACGAGGCAAAGTCATAAAATTTAGGAATATGCTGAATCTTTGACTTCATCCATTTTGCCATATTCTCATGAATATCGCAACTGTCTGGTTTAACTTTTGATTGCGCCGAAACAGCTTGTCTCCATGGTAAATCACTAGCCAATTCTGCTACCGCTTTTTGCGTACTTAAAATAGATCCCTTTGATTTCAAAGACAATAAATTAGCCGCCAAAATCTTTTTCCCAATATAGGTTTCAGTTCTATTTAGTGTTTGAAAAAGCGACCGCGGTCCGAAAAAATCCAAATCAAAAGAATACGGATGAGTTGGGTCGATAAATTCACCGCCATCGGCAAATGGCAAAACTTTTTTTTCTAGAAAATCAATTTCGTTTTTATTGATTTCCATTAAAGCATTGACAAACTCCTTTTTGGTATAAAGTTGATTGTACAAACGAACCAAAAAAACAAATGCAACAAAAAAGGCAGCCATTAACACCAAAACTACATTTTGACGCGATTGAAAATAGAAATAGATCAAAACCAAAATGGTGGTAAAAGTGACCAAACGACCTATGCTGACAGTGCGCAATTTTTTCGATAAAGTATTGAATCGATCGGTATGTTCGGCTAGAAAAGTGGAATATGATTTTTGGGGCATGATAGAGAATTCGTTTGGTCAATATGCGTGCTAATTTACCTAAAAAATGAATTATGGCAGACCCGGTTCAATGAACCATTCTCTCGCTTCTTTGTGCTTTTGGGTAGATGCTTCGTCCTCTTATCTTTATGTTTATTCTTTTTGCAGGGAAATTAACTGCGCAAGAATCACCTCATCTGTAGATTTGGTATGACCAATTTACCGTGCGAGATCATTTCACGAACCAGTTGTTAAATATTATGGCCACTCGGGATTACGGTGTTTTTGGGGCAGTTTGTCCGATCAATACATTTCAGCAATGCAGAAACGATTGACGTATCTTCCTTTCGACAATCAAACTATTGAAATGAAAATGACGGAAGTCGATTATCGCGATGAATATCAATTAACAAAATGGGAATTGTTTTCGCCTGAACGTATGGATTCCATTTTTCAATTTGGAAAACAAGTGGGTGAAATGACCTTGAAATATG
>ERZ887849.159-NODE-159-length-72850-cov-12.428093_pt1 | contig 72850 bp, 72 predicted proteins | sample MGYA00521267_ERZ887849 | MGnify/ENA primary metagenome ERZ887849 (study PRJEB32303, sample SAMEA104408601) | aquatic metagenome | biome: Brackish water; feature: Pelagic; material: water | place: Baltic Sea | collected 2014-06-06T16:11:00 | depth 2,863 m ...
CACCGCGAACCGCGATGTTAGTGTTGCCTTCACCGGCAGATGATTCAGAACGCACACCAGGAATTGCACGCAGTACTTCTGCGGCAGAACGTGGAGCCATCTTCATCACTTCGTCAGCGCTCAGTGTATTAACAGACACTGTTGATTCAAACTTAGAAACGCCGCTACCAGGCTTACCAGTAACGATGATTTCGTCCAGCGTACCAGCCATAGCTGGCAGTGCCAGACCCAGAGACAATGTTCCGGCAATGGACATAGCAATTTTAGATTTTACGAAATATTTCATGAACTTCCCCCAACTTTTTATTAATAATTTGCACATATCTTGCAGCGCAACAGAATAGTTTAAAAAAACCATAGCTAGCAGACTCAGCGCCAAGTTGAAAAGCTTCATTCCCACTCTTGCCTTTCAATCAATCCGTCTCTGCCTACTAGTTATCCAAACGTCACCGATGGTCGATGACTTCAAGTTGACTAGATGGCTCATGCTTAAATAGAGCCCTTAAAAATCAACCTAGCCGACATAAAACATTAAAATGCAATCGTTTGCAAGCATAAATCAATCGATTGCATAAACTATTCCACCTCCTTTTTACGAGAAGTGACCTTTGAAAATCCCATTAAGGTATTGAACAACCTGGGGTTTTACTCGCAGAAATACGGCTTATAAAGCGCTAAGAAATCACAAAGAAATATTTTGAGAGGAGCGGAGTGCTACCAGGCGCCGCTGGAGCGACGCACAATCAACTCGGTTTTCAAAACCGAGTCAGTCACAGTATCGCCATTGATCTGTGCCATCAGCTTTTGCACCAAAATACGCCCACCCTGAACAATATTCTGCCGCACTGTGGTCAGAGATGGACTGCTGTAACCCGCCAGAGCAATATCATCATAGCCCACCACAGCCACATCTTCTGGTACACGCAGGCCACTCTCAGTGAGCGCAGCAATTGCGCTCAGGGCGATCAAGTCACTACAGCACACAGCGCCATCGAAGGAGATCTTTTGCTGCAGCAGATCATTGATTGCCTCACTGGCGTGAGACATCTCAAAGGGCACATCAATCTGTAGCCGTTTATCAAACTTTACGCCCTTCTCTTTGAGCGCCTTTAAATAGCCTTCAAAGCGTTGTTTTGGCTCAGGCATATTTATATCACCCATAAACACAATGTGCTTGCGCCCCAGATTTAATAGGTGCTTGGTGGCCAGATAGCCTCCCACCACATTGTCTGCACCCACAGTGCAGTATCGCCGGTCCGGTAAATTAGAGCCCCAAACGACCATTGGCTTGTCGAGGTCAGAAAACTCATTGAGCTGCTTATGCTGATTACCCTGACCGATAAAAACAATGCCGTCAGACTGCCTGAATATCCGGCTGTTGTGGATATCTAAGACATTGGTCATGGGTGAGTTAGCGAGCAATAGATCGTAGTTTTGCACTGACAGTGCATCGGCAATAGCGCCTAACATTTCAAGGAAAAACATATCCGAGGTGTGCTGCTCTGACTTCACATCGAGCATCAGTACAACAGCTATAACATTGGTTTTCTGCAGGCGGAAATTTCGCGCATTTTCATTGATCTGGTAATTGTGTTTTGCGGCTAGGTCTACGATGCGTGCCCTGGTTTTAGCGTTGATCAGAGGATTCCCGGCAAGCGCGCGCGATACAGTCGAGACGGACACTCCGGCAACTTTTGCCAGCTCTTCCATCTTGGTTAATCGTGGGGAACTTTTTGCCATGAAACTCTACCCTAAACTGGACCTGACCCTAATTTGCCAGCATATTGGCTAATGCAAATGATTGCAATAAAGCTAGGGCCCTACAAGCAAAAGACATTGAATAACATTGATCAAAACTCTCGGGGTCCTGTGCGCTCTGCACCGACATTTAGTCAAATCATAAATGCAATCGTTTGTATTTTTAGTGTTTATCCTTTAATGTCCTGCTAAATAGCTGTGAAAAAACCAACAATAATATTTAGGGGAACATCATGACAGGCACTCAGGCAGGCGCGGACAGCAAAATAATTCGATGGCTAACCTATATGATGTTCATGATGTTTGCCATGACCACTGATGCTGTTGGCGTGATTATTCCAGAGGTAATGAAAGACTTTGACCTCAGCATGACAGCTGCTGGAATGCTTCATTATGGCCCCATGCTAGCCATCGCCCTTTCCGGCATATTATTCGGCTTCTTAGCCGACAGACTGGGACGCAAAAGGACCATCATTCTGGGGCTGGCATTGTTTTCCATTACCGCCTATCTGTTTCTCGCCGGGAGCAGCTTTGCCTATTACCTCGGCTTGATGATGATATCCGGTGTTGCCATCGGTATTTTTAAAACTGCCGCGCTGGCATTGATTGGTGATATTTCCACATCGACTACTCAGCACACCTCAACCATGAACGGGGTTGAAGCATTCTTTGGCGTGGGCGCCATTATTGGACCACTACTAGTCACCTATATGCTGACTCAGGGCGTGGATTGGAAATGGCTGTATATCTTCGCTGCCACCTTTTGCGTCGCGCTGATTATTATGGCGCTGTTGGTTAAGTATCCAGAGAGCAAGCATATTCCAGAAAATCCAATAACGCTTAAACAGACCCTGAAAATGCTTAAAGACCCCTACGCACTGGGTTTTTCATTGGGTGCCTTTCTCTACGTGGCCACTGAGAGCGCCATTTACGTGTGGATGCCCACCCTACTGTTAGATTACAGCGGCAACGCCCTATTCCTAGCCACCTACGCCCTGACGATCTTTTTTGTTCTGCGTGCAGCAGGTCGTTTTCTCGGAATCTGGATGATGGCGCGCTTTAACTGGGCAGTGGTTATGTCGCTATTTAGCCTGGCGATTTTACTGTGCTTTGTCGGCACCATAATTGGGGGCACTGATATGGCAGTTTATTTGCTGCCACTCTCCGGGCTATTTATGTCAGTGATCTACCCGACCCTAAACTCAAAAGGTATTAGCTGCTTCCGCAAACAGAACCATGGCGGCGCAGCGGGCGTGATTCTCTTCTTCACAGCCTTGGGGGCAGCCTTTGGGCCTCTAACTATGGGGCTGGTAAGTGATAGCTATGGCGGCAAAGCCGAATATGGCTTTATGGTCGCCGCTGTTTTTGCTGGGCTGCTTTTTGTTGGGTTATTGATAAACCAACTTAAATCTCTCACCGATGCGCGCCTCCAGGCACTTGAAGAAACTGAGTATAGTTAGACTGAGTTTCGCTAAACGCAATTAAGCTAGAGAGTCTCGAGCGCAGCCAGCGATCTACCGTTATTGCCGGGTAAACTCAATTGCCTCATCTATCAGGCTGTCACCATCATCGTCCATGGTTAAGGTCAAGGTGTCTCCTGATACATGAGCGAACAGACTCGGCGCACCCAGGCCAACAAAATCGGTAAACCCAGCATTTCCGTTATTGTCAAAGGTTTGGGTAACCGTTAGTAACCCTGTACTGTCATCCCTAGAGTAAGTACCCAGTTCCATGCCCGACATCAGTGTCGGATCATTGCGATCAATAATGGCTTGAAAGTAGGTATTGTCTTCAAACAAACTTAGGGTTAGTAATTCAGCATTGGTTGTACTGCTAATCCAGGTGCCTAATAAGCCCTCAGATGGCATCCTTGAGAAAACAACACTACCTTCAAAAGGCCCATCGCCGAGGCTAGCTCCAGTGGGTTTATCTTCTTGAAATAGCCAGCGAGGCTTCATGCCTCCCGCAGGGGGACTCAAGCCAGCATCACCATTCGTATCAAATTCTTGCGTGGTAGCACCAAAGCCCTGACTGCTTAAGCTAACAGTACCCCACTCCATACCTTGAGACTCATTAAGGCCAAGATTGCCAGTAACCGCATGAATATATTGTCCATCCTCAAAAACACTAAGCAGCGCGAAATCTCGATTATCGCTAGAGCCTCGCCAGGTACCGATAATATAGGTATCAAAACTGACCGGCAGTTCCTGCAGTCGTAACAGCAAGACCTGACTCAGAAGATGCAGCGCGGCCTCAGCGATGCCGACCATCTCTGATACAACCCTATCTTGGCCACCATTAACTATTAGATTTCTAGCAAATATCTCGAATGTCAGAACTGGCAGATCAAAGTTTAACTGGGTGGCATGGTCTCGCGCACTATCGGCGATAGTAATACCATTGCTTGCATCGCCGTCTTTATCCAGCGTCTGCAGCAGGCGCGCAATATTGACCACCGTAGGATGAAAGACATCATCCGTATCGGCCATATCCAGTGGCGTAACCCTTTCATCGGCGAGTACCGACGGGAACTCCAAATCACCGATAAAAAAGGTCACCGTCTCACCAGGGAAATACTTAAATTCGCCGCGGGAGTTGGTGACACCATTTTGGGTCTCAGTTCTGTAGCCGATATTGATAACGGGACTATCGACAAAGACGCCGGTGGAGGTCGGGTTTGAGCTGCTGCCACCTCCGCCCCCACAGCTGGCTAGAAATGGCAAAATAAAACAAAAAAGAAGAATTATTTTCATGTCTGTACTTCCTGTAATAATTCAAAACATCATCCTGATGCTTTGTGATAAGTCCACTGTAATGAGTTCACTGTGATGAGTTCGCTGCTATCAGCCTAGGCAACAAATCAAAAGTTTGCAAAACACAGCTCTCTACGAACCTCACCTCAACAATTCACCCCGCTAACCCTTAATCAAAAACAATCTCCGGCCCACTGTTATCATCCAGCGCCGCCAGCTGCTCAATTACCTGCCGTGCCACAGCCCCATAACGCAGGGCAATATCACTCTCCGGCTCGGCCACCACCGAAGGCATACCCGAATCACCGCGCTCACGAATGCTTCTATCTAGGGGCATGCTGCCAAGCAGTTGGGTGCTGTAATCTGCGGCGACTTTTTCGCCGCCGCCACTACCAAAGATATGATCTTCATGGCCGCAGTTGCTGCACAGGTGCACGGCCATATTTTCAACAATGCCGAGTACGGGAATTTTCACCTTGGTAAACATTTCGATCCCTTTTTGGGCGTCGAGTAAGGCTATGTCTTGAGGTGTGGTGACAATCACTGCACCGGCGACAGCGGCTTTTTGTGCCAGGGTAAGTTGAATATCGCCGGTGCCTGGGGGCATATCCACTACCAACACATCGAGCTCGCCCCAATGGGTCTGCTCCAATAGTTGCTGCAGTGCGCCACTGGCCATGGGACCGCGCCAGGCCATGGGGGTTTTGTCGCTGACGAGATAGGCCATGGACATGGTTTCAAGGCCGTGGGCCATGATTGGGGTGAAGGACTTGCCATCCGCTGAGGCGGGGCGTGTTCCTTCAGCTACGCCGAGCATCATGGCAATACTGGGGCCATAGATATCGGCATCCAGCAGGCCGACTTTTTTACCCTCGGCCTGGAGGGCGAGGGCCAAATTGACTGCGGTGGTGGATTTGCCTACGCCGCCTTTGCCTGATGCCACTGCAATGATCTGTTTTACTTGAGCTAACACTGATTTACTCCGTTATTGCCGGTTTTTAACTGGATTGGGTTGTCTGGGGCGATTTCACAGGCGATAGCGCATGAAAAGTCTGCGCAAAATCGCTATAGTTACGCGCTTGGTGCGGCGCTGTATTTAGCGCCCTAAACAGCTTTTTCAATAGCCCCTAAAACAAGAAACTTTGCCATGTCATCAAAACGTCAGATTCTGGTCACTAACGCTCTTCCCTATGCCAATGCTGCACTGCATCTTGGGCATGTTTTGGAATATACCCAAACCGATGTCTGGGTGCGCTTCCAGAGAATGTGCGGGCACGAATGTTACTACCTTTCTGCCGATGATGCTCATGGAACTGCGATTATGCTCAAGGCGGATGAAAAGGGGATTAGTGCTGAGCAGCATATTGCCGATATGCGGGCGATTCACGAGGCGGACTTTAAAGACTTTTTGATCAGTGTGGACAACTATCACACCACTCACTCGGAAGAGAACCGCGAGTTTTCTGAGCTGATATACAACCGTTTAAATGCTAATGGCCATATTGCCAAGCGCGAGATTACCCAGGCTTTTGATCCGGAGAAAAATCTGTTTTTGGCGGACCGCTATATCAAGGGCAGCTGCCCTAAATGCAAGGCCGAAGATCAGTACGGCGATAACTGCGAAGCCTGTGGTGCAACCTACTCGCCAATTGATCTGATCAATCCGGTGTCGGCGATCTCTGGGGCCACCCCCATCGAAAAAGAATCAACGCACTATTTCTTTAAGTTGCCTGAGTTTACTCAGTTTCTGCAGGACTGGACGCGCAGTGGCGCGGTGCAGGAAGAAGTGGCCAACAAGCTTGGAGAGTGGCTCGACAGTGGTCTGCAGGAGTGGGATATCAGTCGCGATGCCCCCTACTTTGGCTTTGAGATTCCCGATGCGCCGGGCAAGTACTTTTATGTGTGGCTGGATGCGCCAATCGGCTATATGGCCAGCTTTAAAAATCTCTGCGATCGCGAGGGTATGGATTTCAATCACTACTGGAAGGCTGATAGCACTACTGAGCTGTACCATTTTATTGGCAAAGATATAGTTAACTTTCATGCGCTGTTTTGGCCCGCCATGTTGAGCAGTGCTGAATTCCGCACCCCCACCAAGATTTGCGTGCATGGCTTTGTCACGGTTAATGGCAAAAAGATGTCGAAATCTCGTGGCACCTTTATCAATGCGCGCTGCTATCTAGACCATTTGGATCCGGATTATCTGCGTTATTACTATGCGTCGAAACTCTCTGGCTCGGTGGAAGATATAGACCTTAACCTGGAAGACTTTCAGCAGAAGGTCAACAGCGATTTGGTGGGTAAGGTAGTGAATATCGCTAGCCGCTGTGCCAAGTTTATTGCCAATGGCAACGATGGGGTGCTGTCGAACAATATTGATAATCCCGAGCTATGGGCTCAGGTGAGCGGCGCGGCGGAAAGCATTGCCAACCACTATGAAAACCGTGACTTCAGTAAGGCGATCCGCGAGATCATGGCTCAGGCCGATGCGGCCAATGAATATATTGCCGCCAAAGAGCCCTGGAAACTAAATAAGCAGGAAGGTATGCAACAGCAGGTTCAGGATATCTGCTCTCAGGGTATTAATATGTTCCGCGTGCTGATGACTTACCTCAAGCCAGTGGTGCCAGCCATGACGGTTGCCGCTGAAGAGTTTCTCAACGATACCTTGAGCTGGGAAAGTGCAGCACAGCCGTTGCTAGGCCATCAGTTGCAACCCTTCAAACCGTTGATGATTCGTATAGAAAAAGACAAGGTGGATGCAATGATTGAAGCCAGTAAAGAAGAGACGGCTCAAGCTGTGGCAAAACCCCTTGAAGGGCCATTGGCCGATGAGCCTATCGCAGCAGAAATTAACTTTGATGAATTTGCCAAGGTGGATCTGCGTGTAGCACGCATTGTCAGCGCATCCCATGTTGAGGGGGCCGACAAACTACTTCAGCTGATTCTCGATCTCGGCGGCGAAACTCGTCAAGTATTCTCCGGGATTAAGTCCTCATATAAACCCGAAGATCTTGAGGGTCGTCTAACCGTAATGGTCGCCAATCTGGCGCCGCGCAAAATGCGCTTCGGTATGTCCGAGGGCATGGTGCTGGCGGCGGGCGACAAGAAGGGAATATACCTGCTGGAACCGGACAGTGGTGCCCAGCCAGGCCAGCGGGTTAGCTGATCAACAAGACTAATCCCTGCGTATAATCGGTTGAGATCAAAAAGCAGCTGAGAAGTAGTTAGGAAGTAGCTGATTTTGCAGTTACTACTTATTCATAAAAGAACTAACCACCTGCCGCATATCAGTTGAATCGCGCTAGTTGATTCCACGATAATGGCAGCCAACACAAGGTTTGGCGTTTTAGCATGGCAGAATTTGCAGTCATTCTGGTCAGTTCGATTCTGATCAACAACTATGTACTGGTGCAGTTCCTCGGACTCTGCCCGTTTATGGGTGTCTCAAATAAACTCGAATCTGCCATAGGTATGGCTGCGGCCACCACATTTGTTTTAACGCTGACAGCTATGGCTAGCTATATAGTCAACGCCATGGTGCTTGAGCCTCTGGGTCTGATCTATCTGCGTACCATCGCCTTTATTTTGGTGATTGCTGCCGTGGTGCAGTTCACCAAGATGTTTATCGAGAAAACCAGCCCATTGCTCTACCGTGTGTTGGGTGTGTTTCTACCCCTGATCACCACCAACTGTGCGGTACTGGGTGTGGCCTTGCAAAACACCTCAAAAGATCTCAACTTTGTTCAGTCTTCGCTCTACGGCTTTGGTGCCGGCGCGGGTTTCTCACTGGTACTGATTTTCTTCTCAGCCATGCGTGAGCGCCTCGCTGCAGCAGATGTGCCAGAGTCATTTAAAGGTGCCGCCATTGCCATGATTACCGCCGGACTGATGTCACTGGCCTTTATGGGATTCAGTGGACTCGTTTAAATGATTGAACTTATCGCGCAAAACCCCATTATTGCAGCCCTGGTTGCCCTAGTCGGTCTGTCGATTGTATTCGGCGGACTGCTGGGATTTGCCGCAGAAAAATTCAAGGTTGAGGGCGATCCTATTGTCGAGCAGATCGACGAGCTATTGCCCCAGACTCAATGTGGTCAATGCGGTTTTCCCGGCTGCCGTCCCTATGCAGAATCCATCGCCAATGGCGACGTGATTAATAAATGCCCTCCGGGTGGTCAGGCGACGATTAATGCCCTCGCTAATCTGTTGGGTGTGCCTGCACCAGAATTGGATGCGGAGCACGGCGAAGAGAGCGAAGTGCGAACCGTCGCCTTTATCCGCGAAGAGGAGTGCATCGGCTGCACCAAATGCATTCAGGCTTGCCCAGTTGATGCTATTTTAGGCGCGGCAAAATTAATGCACACGGTCATTGCCGATGAGTGCACTGGCTGTGATCTCTGCGTTGAGCCCTGCCCAGTAGACTGTATCGATATGCTGCCGGTTGCAGAGACCATTGCCGACTGGAAGTGGTCTATTCCCGCCAAGCCCGGACAAATGATTGCCACGGATCGCCGCGGCGAAGTTAGTCCTACGGTTCACAATGAGGATGCAGCATGAGTAGAACCTGGGTAACACCTGGTGGCGTTCATCCTCCGGAAAATAAACATCAGTCAGTGACGCAGCCTATTGGCCAGCTGCCAATTCCGGAAAAGTTAATTATTCCTCTGAGCCAACATATTGGTGCGCCAGCCACCCCCTGCGTGGAGATTGGTCAGCAGGTCCTCAAAGGTCAGGTGATTGCAGAAGCTACAGGTATGGTGAGTATTCCCATGCATGCCCCCTCTTCCGGCACCATCAGCGCCATCGAGCACAGGCCCATTGCCCACGCCTCAGGCATGCTCGCGCCCTGTATCGAAATCACCACCGATGGTGCCGATACTTGGATTGAGCACCAGGGTATTAGCGACTATGAGCATATCTCCCCAAGAAAGCTTATTGAGATGGTCGGCAATGCCGGTATCTCTGGTATGGGCGGCGCCGGTTTCCCCTCAGCGGTTAAACTCAACCCCGGGCGTCAACGACCGATCGATACATTGATTGTTAACGCCACGGAATGTGAGCCCTATATCACCGCCGACGACTCTGCGATCCGCGAGCGTGCCGGTGAGATTGTCGAAGGAATTAAAATTCTCAGTGCCATTCTCGATCACCCGCACCATATTATGATCGGTATTGAAGACAACAAACCCGAAGCCATTGAAGCTCTCGCCCCCCATGTGGAAGGCACCGGCATTTCAGTGGTGGTGTTCCCTACTAAATATCCCTCAGGTGGCGAGAAGCAGCTAATTTATATACTTACCGGCAAAGAGCTACCCGCTGGCAAGTTGCCCGCGGATGAGGGCATGGTTTGTATTAACATTGGTACCACCTATGCAATCAAGCGTGCCATTATTGATGGCGAGCCGCTGATTTCTCGAGTGACTACGGTGACTGGTGATGCAGTAGGCATTCAGCGCAATTATGACACCTTGATTGGCACCCCTGTGAGCCATCTGCTGTCCCACAATCAATTCGACGAACAGGCCGGCGGCCGCGTCGTAATGGGCGGGCCAATGATGGGCTTTACTCTGCCCTCCGCCGATGTTCCCATTGTAAAAACCACAAACTGTATTCTCGCCCCCAGCTATTCAGAGATTCCCGATGATGAGCCGGCACAGCCCTGCATTCGCTGTGGTATGTGTGCCGAAGCCTGCCCAGTTTCGCTGCTGCCACAACAGCTGTTTTGGTATGCCCAGGCACAGGAACACGATCGTCTCGAAGCGCACAATCTCTTTGACTGTATAGAATGTGGTGCCTGCTCCTACGTCTGCCCAAGCAATATTCCCCTGGTGCAATACTACCGCGCCGCCAAGGGCGAAATTCGTCAGGCCCGAGAAGAGAAAGTAAAATCTGATCACGCTCGAGAGCGCTTTGAGTTTCATAAAGAGCGCATCGAACAGGCTGAGCGGGAAAAAGAAGCCAAGCGTGTCGCACGTCGCGAAGCGACTCAGCAAGCTAAAGCCGATCATCTGGCGGCAACCGCCAATGGCGCCACAAACGCACCGGCAACTGCCGCGCCATCTGGTGCCGTACCCAGCTCCTCTGCGGCAGATATTATTGCTGCAGCCCAAGCCCGTGCCGCCGCCAAGCAGGCCAGCCCGGAAGATCAGCGCGCCAAACTTGAGCGCACCATTGCCAGCGCCGAGCAACGGTTAAAGATGGCTGAAGAGAAACTGGCTGAAGCCATAAATAGTGATACGGGTAAGCAAGACAAACTCAGCGCCGTAGTGGAAAACACGCGACAAAAACTTGAGCAGTCCAAATTCAAGCTCGCGGAGTTGACAGAATAATGGCATTTAAACAGGTCTCCTCACCCCACGCCCATGCAGCGCAAAATACATCCAACGTAATGAAGCTGGTGTTGCTCGCCACTATTCCGGGTCTAGCCGCACTGACCTGGCAGTTTGGCTGGGGCAGTTTTATTAATGTGGTGCTGGCATCAGCGACGGCTGTTGTCTGTGAAGCGGCGATTGTCAGAATGCGCGGTCGCTCCATAAGTTTTTATCTCGGCGATTACAGCGCTGTTGTCACTGCAGTGTTATTGGGTCTCGCCCTACCGCCCTTGGCACCCTGGTGGATTGTGGTGGTGGGCACTGTTTTCTCAATCGTTGTTGCCAAACAACTTTATGGTGGCCTCGGGTATAACCCGTTTAATCCGGCGATGGTGGGCTATGTTGTTCTGCTGATCTCCTTCCCGATTCAGATGACCACTTGGGTAGCACCGCTGGCATTGCTGCCTGCAGGCACTGCCCATCCTGGCTTAATCGAATCCCTGCAAATTGTCTTTGCCGGCTACAGTCCCGCCGACGGCGTCACTGGCGCGACACCACTGGATGTCTTTAAACACAGCAGCGGTCTGTTAGTGGACCAGGTCTATGACCGCGAGCCGCTATTTAATCAGGCCATGTTTGCCGGTGCCGGTTGGGAGTGGGTCAATCTCGGCTTTCTGCTTGGCGGTATGGTTCTGCTGACTCAGCGTATTTTTACCTGGCACGGCCCTGTTGGCATGCTCGGCGCGCTGGCACTGATGTCGATTATCTTTTGGGATTCCGGCAGCTCGTCGAGCCCGGGCTCGCCGCTGATGCATCTGTTTAGTGGTGCCTCAATGATGGGTGCATTTTTTATTCTGACCGACCCGGTCTCCTCTGCGGTGAGCAATCGTGGGCGGCTTATATTTGGCGCTCTGATCGGCGTGCTGGTCTATGTGATTCGCGCTTGGGGCAACTACCCAGATGCGGTGGCCTTTGCTGTCTTGCTGGCAAATTTTGCCGCACCCTTTATCGACAACTACACCTTGCCGCGCACCTACGGCCATACTGATAGGCGCAGAGCCACAGAGAAGGAGGAAGACTGATGATTATCAAATCAATGGGCTTTAACAGCATAGTCCTCGCCCTCTTCGCCTTGGTCACCTCGCTAATTTTAGCCACCACCAACGAACTGACTTATGAGCGTATTGAGCAGTCCGAGCGTGAAGCGGCTCAGCGCGCCCTGCTGGAAATTATCCCTCTAGAGCGCCATGACAACGACATGCTGATGGATGTGCAGCCAGTGCCAGAACAATTCTGGGCAACACTGGGCCTGAAAAAAGGCGGCAATATTCATATTGCGCGAGACCAAGGTCAGCCGGTGGCGGCGATTATTCCAGCGGTTACACCTGACGGTTATAGCGGTGCTATCTCGATGATTATCGGGGTTAACTTTAATGGCTCAGTTGCCGGTGTGCGGGTAGTAGACCACCGCGAAACACCGGGTCTCGGCGACAAAGTGGATCTTAAAAAAAGCGACTGGATTCTCAGCTTTAATGGCAAGTCTCTAGTCAACCCTCAAGCCAGCGGCTGGACCGTTAAAAAAGAAGGTGGCGACTACGATCAGTTTACCGGCGCTACCATCACTCCTCGCGCTGTGATCAAACAAATTCTGAAAACTCTGCAATACTTTGAGGATGATCGCGAGCGTCTATTACAGACTGCCGCCGCGAACGCCGCACGTGAAAATGAACAGGCAGCACTATGAGTAGCGACGTCACTACAGAAGTCCCTAACGAAGGACCCAGCATCTCCGAAGTCACCAAAAACGGCCTTTGGACGAACAACCCGGCACTGGTGCAACTGCTCGGCCTCTGCCCGCTGTTGGCGGTGACTGGCAGTGTAGTCAATGCTCTGGGTTTGGGTCTTGCCACTATGGCGGTTCTAATTGGCTCCAACACCATTGTCTCGCTGATTCGCAATCATGTTAGCGATGCCGTGAGACTGCCGGCCTTTGTGATTATTATCGCCGCCTTCGTCACCTGTGCCGAGCTGTTAATGAAAGCCTACACCTATGATCTGTATCAGATTCTGGGCATTTTTATCCCGCTGATTGTCACCAACTGCGCCATCCTTGGTCGTGCTGAAGCCTTTGCCAGCAAGCACCATGTCGGCTTAGCTGCTCTCGACGGCCTGATGATGGGGTTGGGCTTTTTACTGGTTTTGGTCGCTCTAGGCGCAATTCGCGAACTGTTTGGCCAGGGCACGCTGTTTGCCAGTATGCACCTTCTGTTTGGCCCAGTCGCCAACGGTTGGATGTTGCAGCCCTTTGGCGAGAACTACAGTTTTTTGATTGCAGTACTGCCCCCAGGTGCGTTTTTGGTTACTGGGCTGCTTATTGCGGGTAAAAATTATATAGACGCCGCCCTTAAACGCCGCGCCGATGCCCACAGAGATCGCCCGGTTAAAGGTGCTAAGCGCATCAGAACCACAGGTCATATCAGCTGATAAAAAGCTTACACAGGGACGAGAGAGTTTGATGAATAAAAGCGGCGCATGGTTAACCCAGTACGCACTGGAACAACTGGGTATTAGCCATACTTTTGGGATACCCGGCGTGGAAAACGCCGAAATCTATGACCAGCTAAATCAGTCACAACAGATCACCCCTATTTTAGTCAATCACGAAATGAACGCCGCCTTTATGGCTGACGCGGTCAGTCGCACTCGTGCGGGCACTGTTGGCACTATACTGATAGTTTCAGGTTCAGGCGTGACTCATGCAATCAGCGGTATAGGTGAAGCCTATTTAGCTGGGATTCCGCTTTTGATTCTTGCCGGTGCCCAAAGCACTAATAGCGAGCAAAGCGGTTATCCAACCATCGACGCAAAAGAAATTCTCAAACCTCTGACCAAAGCAATCTTCAGCATCGGCGAACATCAACAGATCGTCGAGACACTTTATACCGCCTACAGAGTCGCCACCAGCGATCGACCAGGCCCGGTGTTTGTCGAAATCCCGATAGATATACAAGTGCTCACCGCCGATATAGACGAACCCCTGCCGCTCTTCACAGAGGGCACCGATAGCGACACCGAAACCATCAGCGACGCAGAGATAAATGCGGTTGCCAAAAAACTTCTGCAAGCAGAGTCGCCAGGTATTATCGTTGGCTGGGGGGCGGTGGACACCCAGACTGAAGTCATCGCCCTAGCCCAACAGATCGGCGCGCCAGTCTGTACAACTCTCGCTGGCGTCAGTAGCTTTCCCGCCCAACATCCTTTGCACGCCGGCATGATCTTTGGCCCAGCGGCGGTGCCCAGTGCAGAACAGGCCTTTAAAGACTGCGACTGCCTGCTCGCCATAGGCACCAATCTGGATGAAGCCGATACCGCCTGCGGCAGTGCCGAACTACCAGAAGATATTATTTACATTAGCAGCGACAAGAACCATAGCGAAAAGAGCCACAACAACACCCAAGAGATCGCGACGGCACTGCACGGCAATATCCAGCAGATCACCACCGACCTACTCTACAAACTCCAAAAGCAACAGTCATCGGCGCCAAGCAGACAAGCCTTGGTAGAGGATATAGCGAATTACAAAGCACTGTTTAAAAAAGAGTGGCTGGGCCATAACAGCAAAGACCGGGTAAACCCCGCAGTGTTTTTTGACAAACTTCATGCCGCTGTCAGTGATGACAGCATTATTGTTACCGACGACGGTCTGCACACCTATCTGGCCGCAGAATTAATGCCGATCAATAGCCCGCGGAGCTTTATCTCGCCATCAAGTTTCAATGCCATGGGCTACTGCATACCAGCGGTTAACGCCGCCAAAATGGTCAACCCCAGCAAGCAGGTTATCGGCATTCTCGGCGATGGCGCCATGTTGATGAGCGGTATGGAAGCACTCACCGCCGTGCGTGAAAACCTCGGCACCATTTACTGCATATTCAACGACGGCAAACTCTCGCGCATCAATCACAGCCAGCGTGTCAGCGACAAGCAAAGCACCTGCACCAAACTGGGCAATATAAACTGGGGCGCCCTCGCCGACTCCATCGAGTGCGGTTATATTCCGGTCAGACATAATAATGAAATAGAAGTGGCCCTGCGTCATGCACTGGAAACCGCGGCCCACAACCAGCCGGTTTTCCTCGACATCAGCATCGATTATTCGCGTCATAGCAACTATGCGCAGGGCGTCGAGAAAACTCACGCAGCGAGATTTTCTGGTGGCAATAAGTTGGGGATGTTGGGACGAGCGTTGGTACGCAAGCTTACTGGCTAGGGTATTTACAGGCTGTTTATAACTGATTTAATAGCTTTCCAAGTCTTTATCAAACAACATATCGATATCACGGAAAGCCTTAAACTCTAAATAATTATTGCTCGGATCGCGAATAAACAGCGTTGCCTGCTCACCTTTGCGGCCAGCAAAGCGCACATAGGGCTCGATAATAACCTCGACGCCCGCCTGCTCAAGCTTCACTACAAATTGCTGGAACTGATCCCACTCCAAAATCACACCAAAATGGGATGCCGGCACAGCATGGCCATCAACTGCATTAGTAGTCACCGAGGGATGGTCTTGGAGTTCAACCAAATGCGCCACCAACTGGTGCCCAAAGAAATCAAAATCAATCCAGTGATCGGATTCACGGCCCGTTTTACAGCCTAAAATATCGCCATAAAAGGTTCGGGCTGCCTCCAAATCGGTGACTGGAAATGCAAGATGAAAGCGTGGACGATTTTCGCTTTTTGCGGACATAGTTTATGTTTCTCGAAAAGGTGTCGTTTTAAAGCACGAGTTATAACTCTAATAAAATATTTATTAGTGTGCTCCATTGACCGCAGTGAGTAAACAACTCAACTAGTTTATCGGGCTGTTAGTTACTCATCCAAAAACCGCTCAAGCCGCTTGCGCAGTCGCTGATTCTCATTCCGCAATTGGTCGAGCTCGTCGAGCAGCCTAATGGCTAGGGCAATGCCCGACCAGTCAACTCCGAGATCTCGGTGCAGGCGGCAGGCTTTTTTCGCTACGCTGATCATCTGAGTGTTGAAGACCCAGGTTTCGGGGCCAGTTCCCTCGGGCTCGACTATGCCGTGGTTGATAATTTCAATAATCGTCTGGGAGGGATTCTGGGTGGCATAACATAGCTCTTCTAGGCTGAGGTATTGTGCGTTGAGGTCCATGTTTATTTTCTCCATTCCATTCTTGGATCAAAGGCTGCTATATCGGCCATTTTCTGCCAAGTCTTTTTCGTCTCTTGGTTTGCTGAGCTGGGCATAACTACTTTTAACACTGCATAGAGATCACCGTGCCCCCCTTTGCGGAGCAGGCCTTTGCCTTTGATTCGCAGGCGCTGACCGGTTTGGCTGTTGGCGGGAATGGTGAGTTTGATCTTGCCCGATAGGGTTGGAACTTCAAGGCTTGCCCCCAAGGCTGCCTCCCATGGCGCAAGGGGCACAGTGATAATTAGATTGTGGGCTTCGACGTCGAACAGTGGATGCGGGACTAGGCGAATGCGCAGGTAGAGATCTCCGGCCGGAGCGCTACCAAGTCCCTGGCCACCCTGCCCTTTTAAGCGAATGCGCTCGCCGTCCATAACGCCGGCGGGGATTTTTACATTGAGGGTTTTGTTAACATGACTGACTCGCCCATGGGTATCGCGATGGGGCAAACTGTAGGAAATGGATTTTGATGTGGTGGTTAGGGTGTCTTCAAGAAAGATCGGCATATCGGTCTCAATATCCTGGCCTTTGCGTGCATAATCTTGATCAGAAAAGCTCTTCTGTGAAAAACCTTGCTGTGAAAAACTGTCTGCCCCAAATCGGCTTCCCGACTGACGAGGATTGCCAAAAATAGACGAGAAGAAATCTGAAAAGTCTCCGTTGCCATAGGTCGATTGCGAATACTGCTGCCCTCCGGAACTTCTCTGAGACTGGGCACCATACTCGCGCAGCTCATCGTATTGAGCACGTTTTTGCGGATCTTTTAATACCTCATAGGCTTCGGATATCTGCTTAAATTTCTCCTCTGCTTCATGGTGCTCGCTAACATCTGGGTGATACTTTCTAGCCAGTTTGCGGTAGGCGGTCTTAATGCTTTTACTGTCAGCATCGGGAGCCACCGAGAGTATTTTGTAATAGTCCTGAAAATCCATATCCTGAAACTCACACTCTGAAATTGATAGCCTGAAATTGATAGCCTGAAATTGATAGCCTGAAAATATGTAGGCCGAAATTCCGCAGGCCGTTCTTAATGCTTCAACCCTATGCCGGCGCTGACGCAATAAGCAGGCCTGCTGCTTTTAGCGTAGTCGAAAATTCAGCGGTCAAAAGACTGCAGCGGGGAATCTTATTGAGCAAAGTTAATCTATTATATTTTCCCTGATCTGCCATATACTTATGCCTTGGTAAACACAGGGTTATGCAATGATTAATGTCCACCTATTTGATGGATCTACCTATACTCGCGGTGGTCCCGAGCTAATACAGTTACCATTAGCCGACAAGGCGCTGCTGTGGATCGATATCGAGCACGAGCCAATCGATTCTGAACAGGCAATTTTTGATCAGTTTGGCTGCTATCCGCTGACTATTCAGGATGCGCGACGTCTGCGTCACCCGCCAAAAATTGAGCACTTTACCGACCAGTCATTTGTCTTGCTGCGCGAGCTGGTTGCCGACCATGAGAGTCTGGCTTTCGATACGCTTCAGGTTGCTGGCTTTATTGGCAGTAATTTTTTAATTACTCGCCACGATAAACCGTCGCCGGCAATTAGTAGCTGGCAAGATAGTGCCAAGCTGTCAGGGTTGATGGCGCGGGGGCCGATGGTGCTATTCGCCTCCATCACTAACTCTATGGGCTTAGCCTATCTTGAGCTGCTGCTAGATTTTGAGCCAGCTCTCTCCGAGTACGAGGATACGCTGCTGTCGACTCAAGGGGATAGCGTATTGCGTGATCTGATCAGCTGCAAGACCTGGCTGCGCAAACTAAAGCGCCTGCACAGCTACCATGATCGCGTGTATTTGGACTTGCTGACACATCTTAAGCAAGAGCATGGCGACGACATCGATGCCATTCACTCGGTGACCGATGTCTATGAGAAGTTCGAGCGGCTAAACTCCCTGTCGGCCCTCTATTACGATTTGGCTGGTGACTTAATCGACGGGCATATTTCACTGACCTCGCACCATCTCAATGAGACTATGCGCGTGCTAACCGTGGTCACCGCTATCTTTGTGCCACTGGGGTTTTTGGCTGGTCTCTACGGTATGAATTTCGATAACATCCCGGAACTGCACCATCCCAATGGTTACTTTTTTCTGGTCGCCTTTATGGCGTTTATTGCAATTGCATTGATAGTGATTTTTAAAAGGAATAAATGGCTGTGATAGAACAATTACAAAACTGGTTGTCACTACCGATACTGGTTCTGGGTGACTACACATTGCGCATCGCTGGTGTCGCCTCGGCGTTGGGTATTTTAATTATCAGTGCCATTGTCCAGCGCGGCCTATCCAAGGCCTCAGTGGCCGCCGCTAAACGCAGCGGTGCCCACGACCAAAACATCTACATAGTTCAGCGAATGCTGAAATATATTGTCTATGGTGTCGGTTTAATGCTCGCTCTTTCCTCTCTCGGGGTTAGCTTTAACAATCTGATGCTGGTGGCTGGTGCCCTGGGTGTAGGCATAGGCTTTGGCTTGCAATCAATTGTTAACAACTTTGTCTGCGGCATTATTATTCTGTTTGAGAAGTCTCTGCGCATCGGCGATTTTGTTGAACTAGCGGATGGCCTGCTCGGGGAAGTGCGGGAGATTAATATTCGCAGTACCTTGCTGCGCACATTGGATAACGCCGACATCATAGTACCCAATGCGGACTTTATTAGTAGTCAGGTAAATAACTGGACGCTAAATGATGATATCCGTCGTTTTTCAATTAACTTTAGTGTCGCCTATCGCAGTGATCTGGAACAGGTCCGTGAGGCCGGGTTAAAAGCCGCTGAGGAAGTATCGATCACCTTAAAACGTGAAGGCATAATGCCCGATGTACTGGTTACTGAGCTCGGTTCTTCAGGGGTTGAATGCATTCTGACTATCTGGGCACAAGGAGAGTGGGTTAAGCGTCCGGGCTGGGTGAAATCACGCTATCTAACTGCGATTTACAACAATCTGAGAGCAGCGGAAATTGAAATCCCCTTCCCCCAGATGGATGTTCATATGCGCAACTAATGATTCGCAGCCTAACGGCTCTGTCAGCAATAAAAAGTTATCTATAAAAAAATCTCTGCCACCGGAATAGGCGACAGAGATTTTTTAGGGTGTTGCTATAACAGCTCTACTCAGACGCTAGAGAATGTCGCGACCTTTATTGGCAGCAATGCGCAAGCGCAATGCATTGAGCTTAATAAAGCCCTCAGCGTCGGCTTGGTTATAGGCACCGCCATCGTCGTCAAAGGTAGCAATATTGGCATCGAACAGGCTGTCATCAGACTTTCGACCAACAACAGAAACGCTGCCTTTAAAGAGTTTAATGCGCACATCGCCGTTAACCGGCTCCTGACTCTGATCTATAGCCGTCTGCAACATTAGTCGCTCAGGTGCCCACCAGTAACCGTTATAAATCAGCTTGGCGTAACGCGGCATCAACTCATCTTTCATGTGCGCCACTTCGCGATCAAGGGTGATGGATTCGATAGCACGGTGCGCCTTCATCATCACAGTGCCCGCTGGTGTCTCGTAACAGCCGCGAGATTTCATGCCCACGTAGCGGTTCTCAACTATATCCAGACGGCCGACACCATGGGCGCCGGCAACCTTGTTTAAATATTCAATCACTGTGGCCGGTGACATGGCTTCGCCATCAATGGCAACAATATCGCCCTTCTTGTAGCTGATATTCATATAACAAGCTTCGTCGGGAGCTTCCTCAGGGGAAACAGTCCAGCGCCACATATCGTCTTCGGCTTCGGACCAAGGATCTTCTAAGTTGCCGCCCTCATAGGAGATATGCAGCAGGTTGGCATCCATGGAGAAAGGAGACTTTTTACCACGCTTCATCTCAACCGGAATGCTGTGCTTTTCACAGTACTCCATCAACTTGTCACGGGAATTTAGATCCCACTCTCGCCACGGGGCAATCACTTTAATGCCGGGTTTTAGTGCATAGGCACCTAGTTCAAAGCGCACCTGGTCGTTGCCCTTGCCTGTGGCGCCGTGGGAAATCGTATCAGCGCCGGTTTCATTGGCAATTTCAATCAGTCGCTTGGCGATCAATGGACGGGCAATAGACGTACCCAGCAGATATTCGCCTTCGTAAATAGTGTTTGCACGGAACATGGGGAAGACAAAATCCCGAGCATATTCTTCACGCAGATCATCTATATAAATTTCTTTAACACCCAGGGCTTCAGCCTTGGCGCGAGCGGGCTCGACTTCTTCACCTTGGCCAATATCGGCGGTGAAGGTAACGACTTCGCAGTTATATTCTTCTTGTAACCATTTGACGATAACCGAGGTATCTAATCCGCCTGAATAGGCTAAAACAACTTTATTGACTAATGACACGTGACGTAATCCTTTGCTTGAGCTAACGAGGCGGCGATTTTACCCTAAGACCAGAGCTTTTAGTATTGCTTAAGCGCAGTAATCTCGGCGGCATCGAAGAGTCGCCCGCCTGCAGCTGCAAAAGCGTCGAGCTCGGACTGCTTGGGAAAGCTGTAATAGCTTGCGTCTTGATCTTGGGGATGGGTAATCAAAGCCTCGCCTGCGCAAAGCGAGCTCACGGCATTGAGAATCTGCCGACAGCCGCCGGCATAGAGATTGATGACATTGAGCAGATAGGAATGTTGTGAATTTAAAGGAATCGCCGAGATAGAAATAATATCGCCATTATCAATGCCGCCGTCTTGGATATAGTGCAGAGTCGACGCGATCTGACTGTCATTATTTTGCATAGCCCTAAAGGTCGCCATCACACCGCGATAATCTGGCAACAAGCCGGAGTGCAGATTGATAATACCCTGTTTGGGGATAGCAATAACCGCCTCACGGATAATCAAGCCAAAGCGCACTGATATAATAAGCTCCGGCTCAGTGGCGGCAATTCGCGCAATACCCTCGGGGCTATTAACCTTGTTATCCAGATCAACAAACCCTTGTAATGAACAACCAGCACTCTCAGCTAGCTGTTCAAAACTCGGGCGACCATCCATAAGCTGCTGCCGTTCAAAGGCGGCAAGCTCCATGAGCGGTTCGGGTAAGGTCTTATCAGCACCGACCTTTTCAGAGATAAAGATTGATAGATTATGCTCAGCCAGCCCGTCAATTAGCTGGCTCAGGGCAATATGGCTTGGCAAATCGCGGTTGCAGAGTAGTGTTATGTTCATTAGTTGCTCAATTTTTATTCATACCGTTCCACAAAACCTGTCATGACACCACTGTTTCCGGTAGCATTCACTGATAACAGTGGACACGGCTTCAATGGACAAAATTACTCTTATACAACCAGACGACTGGCATCTCCATCTGCGTGACAATAGCATGCTGGCGGCGACAGTACCCGCCGCCGCAAGAGGCTTTGGCCGCGGCATTATTATGCCCAATCTAATGCCACCGGCAACCACTGTGGCTCAAGTCGGCGCCTACCGCGAGCGCATTCTGGCACAGCGTCCTGCAGGCTCAACCTGGGAACCCTTAATGGTTCTCTATCTTACGGATAACACCACCGTCGATGAAATTCGCGCGGCGAAAGAATGTGGCTTTATCCATGGCTGCAAGTATTACCCGGCAGGAGCTACAACCAATTCTGACTCCGGTGTTACCAGCCTCAACAATATCCAGAAGGTTCTTGCCACCATGCAGGAAGTGGGCATGGTATTGCAGCTCCACGGCGAAGTCACCGCCGGCGAGATCGATATTTTTGATCGCGAAGCAGTATTTATCGAGCGCCATCTGCGCGGTCTGGTTCAGCATTACCCCAAGTTAAAAATTATCTTCGAGCATATTACGACGCTGGAAGCAGCAGAATTTGTCGCCGCAGCCGGTGACAATGTGGCCGCCACTATCACCCCTCAGCACCTGCTCTACAACCGCAACCACATGTTGGTTGGCGGTATTAGACCGCATCTGTTTTGCCTGCCAATTTTAAAGCGCGATGTTCATCAGCACGCCCTGATTGAGGCCGCCACCAGTGGCAGCCCGAAGTTCTTTTTGGGCACTGATTCTGCGCCTCACGCTCAGGACAAAAAAGAGAGCGCCTGTGGTTGCGCTGGCTGCTTTAGCCATCACGCCGCTATTGAACTCTATGCCCAGGCCTTTGAAGAGGCCGGTGCGCTGGATAAGCTCGAGGGCTTTGCCAGCAAGTACGGCGCAGACTTCTATGGCCTGCCACGAAACACCACTAGCATTACCCTATTACGCCAACCCTGGCAGCTGCCCGCAGCTATTCCGTTTGATGATTCGCAACTGATCCCCCTCGGCGCTGGTACCACTCTGAATTGGAAAATGGACCACTAATGGATATGTCGTCGATCATCAATAGAATTGATACTAAAGAGTACACGAATAATATTGCCGAGCGATTTCGTGGTTTTTTGCCAGTTGTAGTGGATGTTGAAACCGGTGGTTTTAATTCTCGCACCGATGCCATGTTGGAAATTGCCGCAGTGATTCTGGAGATGGATGCTCAGGGCAATATTCAAATCAAAGAGACACACAGCAAAAATATCGACCCCTTTCCCGGCGCTGTAGTTGAAAAAGCGGCGCTGGAATTTACCGGTATTGATATTTATGATCCCGAGCGTATGCCCGAGGAGGAAGGCGAAGCTCTGCGAGATATCTTCCGACCTATACGCCATGAGATCAGCGCAACCGGCTGCACGCGTTCAGTGATGGTGGCTCACAACGCCCATTTTGATCTGGGCTTTGTCAATGCCGCGGTGAATCGAAATCAGATAAAACGCAATCCGTTTCATCCCTTTTCCTGCTTCGACACTTCGACTCTTGCCGGTCTAGTCTATGGCCAAACCGTATTGGCCAAAGCCTGTCAGGCGGCGAAGATGGATTTTGATAATCGCAATGCTCACAGCGCCCTCTATGATGCAGTGAAAACCGCAGAGCTGTTCTGCGGCATTGTCAATCGCTGGAAAGAGCTCGGTGGTTGGCCTCTTGAGACCGATGCCGAGACTGAAGCCGAATAGCGGTTACTAACTCTCGGCGTTCTTTCTATCTACCCAGAAATTAGCCTTTTCAATCCCTAAAGCCTCTGGATCAAAGCGCGGATCTACTCCCGCATCCAACTGCTGTTCGTAATCTTTAAGCGCCGTCAGAGCCGGGCGCTGCAAAATAATGATCGCGACAATATTCAACCAAGCCATAAGGCCTACACCCACATCACCCAGCGCCCAAGCCAGATCGGCGCTCTTTATACCGCCATACATCACCGACGTAATCACCAACACTTTCAACAGATTAGCCAACCATGGACGATGAACCTTACGGTTAATAAACATCACGTTGGTTTCAGCAATATAGTAATAGGCAACAATAGTGGTGAAGGCGAAAAACAGCAGAGCTATAGCTAGCACACTACTACCAAAGCCGGGCATCACTGTATCAAAGGCCGCCTGCACATAGGCTGGACCCACTTCGACACCAGGCAGGCCCTGATAGAGGTAGGTGCCGTCGGCGCCCTCGACATTGTAGAGACCAGTCAACAGAATCATAAAGGCGGTAGCTGAACAAATTAATAGCGTGTCCACATAGACTGAAAAGGCCTGCACCAAACCCTGCTTGGCGGGATGAGAGACTTCTGCCGCCGCCGCTGGATGAGGACCACTGCCCTGTCCCGCTTCGTTGGAGTAAACACCACGCTTAACACCCCAGGCCACGGCCATGCCGATAATCGCGCCGTAACCTGCATCTAGACCAAAGGCGCTATTGATAATTAGCATGGTCACTGTCGGGACCATATCTATATTGAGAAATACCACCGTAAAGGCGATAAGAATATAGCCGGCGGCCATCATCGGCACCACCACCTGAGCGAAATGGGCAATGCGCTTGACGCCGCCGATAACGATCATCGCCAAGCCGATTGCCAGTACCGAGGCAGTGACCAGCGCCGGGATCTCCCAGGCATTGTTCATGGCGGCAACAATACTGTTGGCCTGGATACCCGGAAGACAGAAACCCATGGCAATAATAGTCGCCACAGCGAAAGTCCAGGCATACCATTTTTGGCCCATGGCTTTTTCAATGTAATAGGCTGGGCCACCGCGATAGCTGCCATTGTCATCTAATTCTTTATAAATCTGCGCCAGAGTGGCTTCTATATAGGCTGTGGAGGCGCCGAGAAAAGCCACGGTCCACATCCAAAAAACCGCACCTGGACCACCGATGGCGATGGCAGTTGCGACACCGGCAATATTACCCGTGCCAACCCGTCCGGAGAGTGACATGGTCAGCGCCTGAAACGACGAAACACCGGCCTCGGAGCTCTTTCCTTCACGCATGATTTTTAACATATGGCCAAAGTGGCGAACTTGAAGAAAGCGCGTGCGCAGTGAGAAATAGAGTCCGGTGCCAAGGCACAGATAGATCAGCGCTGAACTCCAGATAATGCCATTGAGATGGTTAACAAATGCTTCCACGATTAATTCCTATTATTGTTTGCCGCTCAAACACGGCATTTATTTTTTATCGATTGACAGCTGTTAGGCCGGACCTTGTTCTAGTCGAGAGCTTTGCGATCAGCTGCAGCAAAAATAGCATCAAAACTGGCAATAAAATCATCTGCAGATTCTGCACCAGCAAACTGCAGCCCAGGGACCTCAAGACCAGAGAAAAAACTCGGGTAGGGAGAAAATTCGCCCCAGCCACTCATCTGGGCGGTGATACTAACAACAATGATCAACATTACAAAGCCGAGGGAGGAAATCCAGCGCTGCCGCGGCAACATGTTTGTGGCCAGAGCAAAATTAGCTGAGAGCAACAGAGCCAAAAGCAGTAGCGCATTTAATGGCGACAGGATCATTGCAACCATCTCAGTACCGGCGTTATATGCCAGCATCCCGATCAACCAATCGGTCACAGAATATGCCAAGCCGGCGAGCAAGATTAAGCAGTAGTGACTTAAGAACTGACTCTCACTGCGCAAAAACCGACCCAATGCGCCCCAAAATAGAGCTATAAATAACAGCATTGCCTGAGTGCCCAAAATGATTGAGAAAACATTTTTCCACTGCCACTCAATAAAACTACTGAAGTAGAGTGCGGCTATTTCCACCGCTAAGCTAATCAGAAACAGTGGCAGCCAGATAGATAGTCGATTTAACTTGCCCGCATCCTGCTCCAGATGATGCAGCTCTTTAGCAGCATCCACTGAATGACTGTCAGAGACAATTCGCAACCTAGTGCGGCCAATTTTTATCTCTGCTCCCTCGCCAAGGAGAATTGCTGAATCGGCATCTAACAACTGAGTTTCAGACGAACGCGGATTTTTAATAATCTCAACACCGTTAACTGTCTGCAGATCAGTCAGCCGCCAGCCACCCTCGGCTGCATCCAGACGCAGATGATTCGGCGAAATATAGACGTCATCGAGAACCACATCATTCTGATAGCTACGACCAATGGTGACGGAGTTTCCCTCAACAGTGAAATAGCGCTGCCGTTTGCCACCCCAACCGAGCTGTTCAACAATTACCGCCATTGCGCCACCCCCATAAATTTCCGCACATAGGCTTTGGCGTTGTCGCGACTAACACCGGCAAGCGTAAAATGGCTTATAAACGCAGCGCGTGAATCATCCACGGTGCCCTGCAAAAACAACACATCGTAGAGCTGTGGATAGTCTTTGTAGGCTCGGGCACAAAATACTGCCTTAGTCTTGCGTTGAGGCTCTGCCTCAAGATTATTCGTTGCGACAAATTCAGTGTCACACTGGTAGTCACCCACATCTTTTTCACGGGCCTTATTGCCCGGAGCGAAGTCGCTAAATAACCTTTTATAGTAAGTGTAAAACTGCAGGGAATTAAGCTTGTCTGCCTCCAGCCAAAAGAACTGATGCTCAATTACACCACTGTTAAATTTTTCATTGAGATAGATATTATCTTCACTGCGACAGGTGCGATCAGCACTCAGTAATTGGGCTTTTTCAGAACTGCTATTAGATCCGCCCCAACACCGAAAGAAAGGTGACAGCTCGTTGACCACTGTGGCTTCACCCAGAGCAATGGTGGACCAGTCTAGAGATAGCATTTGGGCAAACTTTTTGTCCTGATCCGCAAGTAACTGCTGGCCGATTCGCAGGGCCATATTGTCCACGCCCTGCCCGCGCAATTGATGCTCGGCAATCAAATGCTGTAGCGCTGTCACCGGCACTAGAAAGCTCACTTGATTGCCTGCGGTAGAGACATTGATACCGACGACTTCACCAGCTTGATTGAGAGTTGGCCCGCCACTCATTCCCGAGTTGAGGGAACCGGTGAAGTGCACTCGCGGATGATAGCTGGTTTGATTGATGCCATTGTAGGTTCCAGGCACAACGGTCAATCCCAAGTCGAGGGGATTGCCCAGGGCATAGACTGGCACACCTATATCCGGCTCGGCTGCTGCCAGAGGCAGCACAGCAGCTAGAGGTTTACTGGCCTGACTACTCCCCTCACTACTACCCTCACTACTGCCCTGACTCGTTCTCTGAACTAGGGCCAAGTCATTAATGACATCCACATCAAGCAGATTCAGGCTGCCCGCCGCACCATCGGCACTGAGATATTCAATGCGGTATTGCTCAGGCTTACTGGCGGCCATTTGCAACACATGATAATTGGTCGCGATTAGACCGCTGTCATTGACCACAAAGCCCGAGCCAATGGCACTCTTGCTACCAGAGGTGATATCAATAATTCTAATTTGCAGGATGCCAGCTTTGTTATCGGCAAATAAAGTGCGGGCACTATTACTCTGGGCGAAGCCAGACGTAGGCCTAGCGGTTAAAAACACTGTAAGCAAAACAATAAACAGCAAGGCGACTAACCGAAAAGGCTGTCCCTGAAGAAGGTTTTTATCAATGCTCAATATGGAAGTCCTGTTGCCATGCATAGGTATTCTTTCAAGTGATCCAAAGTATTACAAGTACAGCCCAAAGGTAGTTAGCAATTTGTACAGAGGCCGCGTTAAACTGTGCGCCAGATAAATGGATCAGCCTACAAAATTAATCTTTACCACTAGATTTACTCCCAGTAACCACAGGTGTATTTCAACCAAAGCTTATCCACGTCACCCCCATACCGTAACAGGAAATTCGAGCAAATGACCGACTCATTTAAAGAAGCCGCACTTAAATATCACACTCATCCGACACGAGGTAAATTAGAGATTCGTCCAACCAAACCGCTGGCCAATAAACGTGATTTATCACTCGCCTACTCTCCTGGTGTTGCGCACGCTTGTGAATTGATTGTCGAGAACCCCACAGAAGTGGCCTCTGTTACATCCCGGGGCAATCTGGTGGCGGTTATTACCAATGGTACTGCTGTGCTGGGTCTGGGCAATATAGGCCCGCTGGCCTCGAAACCGGTAATGGAAGGTAAGGCAGTACTGTTTAAGAAATTTGCCAATATAGATGTCTTCGATATTGAAGTTGATGAAACCGATGTCGACAAGCTGGTGGATATTATCGCTTCACTGGAGCCAACCTTTGGTGGTATTAACCTTGAAGATATCAAGGCACCAGAGTGTTTTATGGTTGAGAAAAAACTCCGTGAACGCATGAAAATTCCGGTATTTCACGACGATCAACACGGCACTGCCATTGTTGCCGCCGCCGCTATTTATAATGGCCTGCGTATAGTCGAGAAAAAGTTTGAAGACGTTAAGCTCGTGGTCTCAGGTGCTGGCGCCGCCAGTATCGCCTGTGTCGATCTGCTGGTAAGTATGGGCCTGCAGAAAAAAAATGTGCGCATGATCGACCGCACCGGCGTTATCTATGCCGGCCGCAAGGACGGCATGAACCCCTGGAAAGAAGATTACGCAGTAGAGACCAGCGATCGCACCATTGAGGATGCTATCGAAGGCGCAGATTTGTTTATGGGTCTCTCGGGACCCGGCGTATTAAATGGCGAGCTGCTAAAAAAGATGGGCGAGAAGCCCATTATTCTCGCCATGTCTAACCCGATCCCAGAGATCATGCCGGAAGAAGCCATGGCCGCTCGCCCCGACGCGATTTTAGCCACTGGCCGTTCTGACTATCCCAATCAGGTGAATAATGTTCTCTGTTTCCCATTTATCTTCCGCGGTGCACTGGACTGTGGTGCGTCGACCATTAACGAAGAGATGAAAATGGCTGCGGTTCGTGCCATTGCCGATCTGGCCACTATGGAAACCTCAGATGTGGTGGCAGCGGCCTACGCTGATGAAGCGCTTAAGTTTGGCCCTGAATATCTGATTCCCAAGGCCTTTGATCCACGCCTGATTGAAGTGGTGCCCATGGCGGTGGTTAAAGCGGCCATGGAGAGCGGTGTAGCTACACGTCCTATCGAAGACTTAGAAGCCTATCGTCAGACCCTGAACGAGTTTGTTAATCAGGCTGGGCTGTTTATGCAGCCGATTATTGAGATGGCGAAAAAAGCGCCAGCGCGTATTGTCTATGCTGAAGGGGAAAATGATGATGTTCTTTTAGCCGTGCAAGCGGTGCTTGATGAGCAGATCGCCAAGCCTATCTTGGTTGGCCGTCGCGCTGGCATGGAACAAAAAATTGACCGTCTTGGCCTGCGCATAGATCTGGACAGTGATGTAGAAATATTTGATCCGAGCAATAATGATCGACACGAGGAGTATGCCGCCTTCTATCATCAGAGCGTCGGTCGTCACGGCGTCTCTGTAGACGCTGCCCGGAAGATTATGCGCGACGATCAGACTGCCATTGCGGCAGTGATGGTTGCCCGGGGAGAAGCCGATGGCCTTATCTGCGGCAAAGTGGGTCGCTTTGATTTTCATCTTCGGGAAATTATGCATCTGCTCGGCCCCTCCCACAAAGAGCAGTTGGTCTCGTCTGCTGCAGTGTTATTGATGCCAGATGGCCCGCTGTTTTTGGCCGATACAGCGATGAATGTGGATCCCACAGCTGAGGAGTTAGTAAAAATTACTGAGGCCAGCATAGACCTAGTGAAGCGTTTTGGCATTGAACCCAAAGTGGCCTTGCTGTCACACTCCAACTTTGGCACTGCCAATACAGCTTCGGCACGGAAAATGCGCAGAGCCAGTGAGCTATTGCGGGAAGCACAGCCTGAGCTGGAAATTGATGGTGAGATGCATGTGCTCAGTGCCCTGAATCCGACATTGCGCAAAACAATTTATTCGCAATCGACCCTCAAAGGCCGCGCCAATGTGTTGGTTATGCCTAACTTGGATGCAGCAAATATTGCTATGGGATTGATTCGCTCACTGACCGATGCACTGTTGATCGGCCCCTTTATCAATGGCTTTAGTAAGCCAGCGCACATTGTGATTCCATCGGTGTCTTCTCGGGGCATCTTCAATATGACAGCGCTGACGGTTGCGGATATTCAACACAGCAAGTAAATAAGGTATTAGCGTTACAGAGGGTTAGCTCCAATGAGCTAGCCCTTTTTTATATCAGATTACGCTTTTAGTGCCAACGCCATTTGATAGAACTGCTTTTTGTCACCACCGGTAATCTTGGCTGTCAGTGCCGCCGCCTTGGCGGTGGGTAATTCTGCCAATAACAGGCGCAGAACTCGCTCGCCATCGACTGTTACTGTGCTCTCGGTCTCGTCTCGGCCAGCTAATATCAAGACGATTTCACCGCGCTGCTGATTGCTGTCCGCTTCGACTAGACTAACTAGCTCAGCCAGGCTGCCATGGAGGTAGGTCTCAAAGGTTTTACTCAGCTCGCGAGCGATAAAACCACTGTGCTCGGCACCAAATACCTCAACGCTATCTCTCAGGGTTTCCAAAATGCGGTGCGGCGCTTCGTAAAACACCATGGTTTCCGGCACAGCCGAAAGTTCCTCCAGTACCTTTTTACGCTGGGTACTTTTGGCTGGCAAGAAGCCAACAAATCTAAATCGGTCCGTGGGCAAGCCTGCTACGCTCAGTGCAGCAATAGCTGCGCAGGCACCGGGGACTGGGATAACACTAATACCCTGCTGACGCGCTGCGAGCACCAAGCGGTAGCCAGGATCAGAAATCAGCGGTGTGCCTGCATCGGATATCAACGCGAGATCATTGCCGGCACTCAGCTGCATCAGAATCTTGTGGCTGCTTTTTTTGTCGCTGTGGTCGTGATAGGCCATCAATGGTGTATCGATGCGAAAATGATCCAGCAATTTTTTGCTGTGACGGGTATCCTCACAGGCAATGGCCTTCACTGATTGAAGGATCTCGACTGCTCGGGGTACCATATCACCCAGATTGCCTATGGGTGTGGCGACTACATACAACGTACCGGATTGATTTGAGTTCATGACTAAACGACTTTTTCTCTCGATGATTTATGCGCTGGCCATCTTAGCCTTTATCGGGGGCTGTGCGCCAACTACAACGCAAATTTCAGGGCCAATTGCCAGAGTGACTCTGGACGCTGAAAATATCGAAGTTAATCAATCCTTGGTGAGCCAGGCGGAACTAGCTCTCGCAAAGGTGCAATCGATTAATACTGAGGACAGAGACAACCTGCTGCTGGATATTGCAATTCTGTTTGCTCAGGGCGGTGATCTGGAACAGAGCAGAACCACGCTAGAGTTAATTAATACTGATCAATTGAACGATATGTTTTTTGTTGAGTACAGCTTGCTCGGTCTGGAGCTGGACCTTGCGGCACGGCAGCTAACCAGTGCCAAAGCAAGGCTTGCCGAAACCCGCTTTATGGCGTTGCGACAGAGCCTAGAAATAAATTTTCAGCGGCGTATTTTGAGTCTTGAAAGCGCACTTAACACTGCTGGCGGCCATATAAGAGCCAGTATCGAAAACAATATTCAGTTGGCCAGACTCTACAACGCACGAAAAATTAGCGACCAGCGACTGATCTCCCGCTTGCATGATCAAATTTGGCTGCAACTTAATGAGCTGCCATTTAATCAACTGCAGCAAACCGACCCTAGCGATCGCGGTGTGCTGGCCGGCTGGCTGGAACTGGCCGCAGCCATGCGCTACCGACAGGCCGACCCCAGCGCCCAGAAGAATTTCTTCGCAGTATGGAAGCAGAGCTGGCGCGAGCACCCAGCTGCCAATAGTCCGCCAGCAGCTCTGAAAAAACGATTCCGTGGCACCAGCGCACCTAAGAATATTGCTCTGTTGCTGCCACTCCAGGGGCAGTATGAAACACCCAGCACTACAGTGCTCAATGGTTTTATCAGCGCCTATTATGAAAGTCTCGGCCAGGGCGCTAGCCTGCCCAAAATAGCCATTTATGACACATCCTCTGAGTCTGTAATTGAAGTTTACAACAGCGCAGTGGAGCGCGGTGCTGATATGGTGATAGGCCCCATGCGTCAATCTCAAGTAGAAGAACTCGCCGCCAGCCCGCGCTTGCAAGTGCCTACACTAAGCCTCAATCGGCTCGATAAAGAACAGCTCAATAAGACTGAGAATTTACTCCAGTTTGGCCTTTCAGCGCTGGATGAAGTGAATCAGATTGCCGATCAGGCTTGGATTCAGGGACAGACCAATGTTCTGCTCATAGGTCCAGAGAACGGCTGGGGTCTACGCGCCCGACGTCATTTTATCGACTACTGGACGGCCAAAGGGGGCACGGTGGTTGACGCTATCTCCTACTCCAATAGGGTCAATGACTTCACTCAGTTGCTGCAGAAACCCCTGGAAATTGATCTCAGCGAGCAACGCAGCCTAGCACTGCGCCGCTCGGTTAATCGCAGCCTTAGCTCTACTCCGCGTCGACGTCAGGATATAGATCTAGTTATTGTTCTCGGCTATTCGGAAAAAGTCCGCCAAATAAAGCCGGCCCTAGATTTTCTATACGCCGGTGATGTTCCAGTTTATGCCTCCTCGCATATCTACAATGGCACGCAACAGATTGAACTCAACCGCGATCTTAGCGGCATCAAATTTAGTGCCATGCCCTGGACTTTAGAGGGTCATATGCCGCGGCCACTAAAACCGGACCTGCGCCTACCGACAGCCTATCGCCAGCTCTATGCCCTGGGATACGATGCATTTTTATTACATGCGCTACTCGAGGAGCTTGCCAAACCAGATGCACTGCCGGTATTTGGCGCTACAGGGATGCTGCGACTCTCAGAGGGAAGTGTAAAGCGAACAGAAAAATGGGCGGCCTTTGAAAAGGGCCGAGTGGTGCCAGCGCAACCCTAGAGAGCTCAGGCTTTTCAAGAGCAGTATTTCAGGAGCAGTATTATGGGGACAGGGATATTCCCAAGTAGTAAATTAAAGCGTTTGAACGGCACTGAGGCTGAACAGCTGGCTCTGGCTTTCTTGCAGTCTAAAGGCTTAGTGCTGGTGGCCAAGAACTTTCGCACTCGCAGGGGCGAAATTGATCTGATTATGCTGGATAATAAGGTTTTAGTATTTATCGAGGTACGCTTTCGCAGCAGTGTAAACTTTGGCTCAGCTGAAGAGTCGATTACAGCGCAAAAGTGTCAGCGTCTGAGTTCTGCAGCACAGGCTTATATGCAGCGTGAAGGGCTAACAGAAAAGGTCAGCGCTCGATTTGGTGCCGTCGCCATAAGCCCTGACAGGCAACCAACAAAAGAGTATTGCATCAATTGGATACAAAATATTCTCCAGTAGTTGTTCATTTAAATAGGAATACAGGTCATTGGACGCGATAGATCAAAAAGTTTTTAATCAATTTCAGACGATGATTGAGGCAACCATGGCGACAGGGGAAAGCTGCGCTGAGTCCATTGCCAGTGCCGCTGAAAAAGTTGCCTCGGCACTGCTGGCAGGGAATCGCGTGTTCACCTGTGGCGAGGATTCCAGTAGCCTAGTCGCGCAACTGCTGACTGACTATCTAGCTCAGGGCTATGAAATTGACCGCCCGGGTTTTCCATCGCTCAATCTAAATCAGATCGCCCAACAGAGCGGCGCTACCGACCGCTATAACCAAGTATTAAAAACTCAGGCAGCAAGTGGCGATATATTGGTACTGCTGAGTGGCGGGGACAATAGCAGCCTATTACACGGCACACTCAATACAGCCCTGGATCGAGGCATGTCGATCATTCTCGTTTCTACCGAAAATGATGATTCGCTGATCAACCTGGTAAGTTACAATGACGTGCATATTACTCTCGGCAGCTCATCTGCGCCGCTGATTATTCAATCGCAAGTGCAAATTGTTCAGTGCCTCTGCGCTCTGATAGACAATCATATTTTTGGAGGAGAATAAATGCGCAACATAATCCTAATGCTATCACTGATCGGGCTTCTATCTAGTTGCACATCCGTGGTCAACTCTGTGGTCAAAGAGCCAATCACGCCAGACCCAACTTCCTCTCCGATTGGTTCAGATATCAACGACATAAAGATGGACACTTTTATTGGCGTCAATATTAAAAAGGCCGATCCAGCGCTCAAAAAAGCCCATGTTAATGTTCATGTTTACAATGCAATTGTGCTGTTGACTGGTGAAGTGCCCACTAAGGAGCTGAGAGCGCTAGCCGGAGAGGTTGCCCGCGCCTACACCGGCCAGCGACAGGTTCACAATGAACTGCAAGTACGCGGTAACTCATCGATTGTCGCGCGCACTAATGATGCTCTGATCAGCGCTAAGGTAGCAACCAAGCTGACCTTTGACAAAGAGATCAAATCATCCAATATCGAAGTAACCGCCGAAGACAGCGTGGTCTATTTAATGGGCAAAGTAAGACGTATCAAAGGTGAAAAAGCCGCTGCGATCGCCAGCCAAACTAGCGGCGTTCGCAGCGTTGTTAAGGTCTTCGAGTACGTAGACTAGGCCTCTTAACTAGACTAGCTCAATCGCCATTGCGGTAGCCTCACCACCGCCAATACAGAGACTGGCGATGCCTTTGCGGCCACCATGCTGCTGCAGGGCATGAATCAGGGTGACAATAATTCGGGCGCCACTGGTGCCAATTGGATGCCCCAGAGCACAGGCGCCCCCGTGGACATTGAGCTTTTCATGGGGTATTTTCAACTCATGCATGGCTGCCATAGCGACCACTGCAAAGGCTTCATTAACTTCCCAAAGATCCACATCGTCCACTGTCCAACCTACTCGGTCCAGAGTCTTGTTGATCGCTGACACAGGGGCCGTAGTAAACCACTCTGGCTCATGGGCACTCTGATCAAAGCCGTGGATAATGGCAATCGGCTTTAAACCTCGCGCTTCAGCTTCGTCAGCCATCATCAATGTCAGGGCCGCTGCACCGTCAGAGATAGAGCTGGCATTGGCGGCGGTAACCGTACCGTTCTTGTCAAATGCGGGTCTTAGCTGGGGAATCTTGTCGGGCTTGGCATTGCCCGGCTGCTCATCTGTATCTACAACCACATCACCGCGACGTGAAGAAATGGTGACTGGGGCAATTTCCTGATCAAACCAGCCGTTGTCTATGGCAACATTGGCACGACGCAGAGATTCGATGGCATAGGCATCTTGCTGCTCGCGACTGAAGCTGTATTTGTCGGCACATTTTTCGGCAAACATACCCATTGCGACACCCTGATAGGCATCTTGCAGGCCGTCGTATTGCATATGGTCAAGCATCTGCGCATGACCAAATCTATAGCCCTGACGTCCCTGAGGGATCAAATAGGGTGCCCGACTCATGCTTTCCATACCGCCGGCAACAACAGTGGTTGCCTGGCCTGCACGCAGGGCATTACAGCCCATCATCACCGCTTTCATGGCAGAGCCACAGACTTTATTAATTGTCGTGCAGGGGGTCCCCTGAGTGAGTCCAGCTGCTAATGCGGCCTGACGGGCGGGAGCTTGGCCAACCCCAGCTGAGAGCACGCAACCCATCAGCACCTCATCTATGTCGCCCACACCTACGGTAGACTTTTGCACCGCTGCACTGATTGCGGCGGCGCCTAGATCAGCGGCGGAAACTGAAGACAGTGAACCCATCATACCGCCCATGGGCGTGCGTGAGGCTGAGAGAATAGCGATTGGTTTAGACATTAAAATACTCCGACTGAAGCTGCTATTTAATAACCCTTAGCAACGGCTTAATCTTTTTCGGAGCCTTGTCGCTCGGTGTAGCAGGTGATTGAGTTGAGGTTTTTTTAACCGCTTTCGGGCCGCTTGGCGGTGTTGGCGGCAGATCATCAGAGGGCTCGTGCTCAAAGACCATACCCTGACCATTCTCCTGACTGTAAATGCCGACAACGGCAGTAACAGGGACTTGAATGTCAATCGGCATACCGCCAAAACGGGTGGAGAAAGCAAGAATCTCAAGATCGAGAATAAAGTTCGATACGGCGCGGGGGGCCACATTCAGTACGATCTGACCATCAGTAACATAGCTCTGGGGCACTTCTACCCCTGGATGATGGGCGTCGACCACAACATAAGGTGTGCAATCGTTGTCCACTATCCAGTCGAAGAAGGCGCGCAGAAGATAGGGTCGGTTGGACCGCATTTTCATTTTATTGACGAATCTCTAACTCGAGATCAGTCAGACTCTCTTGGAAAGAGGGACGCTCGAATAAACGTTCCATATAATCATGCAGCGGTTTTACCTGACGGTTGACTGGCAGTTCGATACCAAACTCAGGCAGGCGCCATAGAATTGGCGCCAAACAGCAGTCGACCAAAGTAAACTCTTCGCTCATAAAGTAAGGCATATCAGTAAAGATACTGGCAATGCTAATCAATGACTCACGTAATTCCTTGCGCGACTCCTCGGCCTTCTTACTTTCCGGATTGTGCAGAATATGAGTGATTAATGAACACCAGTCTTTTTCAATACGGTGGATCCACAGGCGGCTCTGGGCGCGCGCAACGGGATAAACAGGCAATAGAGGTGGATGCGGGAAACGCTCATCGAGGTATTCCATAACAACCTTTGACTCATAGAGTGCAAGGTCACGGTCGACCAGTGTAGGCAGTGTGCCATAGGGGTTGGCTTCAAGAATCTCTTCCGTAACCGCACCTGGGTCGATATCTTCAATATCAACAGTGACGCCTTTTTCGGCTAAGACAATACGCACGCGATGGCTGTACTGGCATGTTGGGTCGGAAAATAATGTCATCGACGATCGTCGCACAGCAACCTCTCAAATTTTAGTAACAAAGTAGGAAGCAGCTCAACGCCGCTCCAAATAGACAGTCTATACCAATGCATGGTCTGTCTTGGGTAATACTATGGCCTCTAGGTGGACTAGATTTTGTAACATAATCCGATCTCAGCTAGAGGCTGGTTAACACTTTTTAACACTTTAGCAATCTTAGTGAATGCCTTTCCAGTATTCACGATTCAGCAGCATAACAAAGACCAGCAGTAGCAACAGGAATAACAGTACCAGACGGCCAATATGTTTGCGCTCTTCTGCCATAGGCTCTGCAATATAGGTCATAAAGTTGACCAAATCATACATCGCCACATCAAATTCTTCGGCAGTCATGCTGCCCGCAGTGGTGATATCAAAACGACCACAGGGGTCATCGAGAATATCTTCACCGGTCAAAAGGTCGCGCTTAATACCGCCGTTGGCTGTGACTACAGGCCCTGGCGCACATTCAGGCAAGCCCTGCAAATCGAGCAACACATGGGGCATACCTACGTCTTTAAATACTTTGTTGTTAACGCCTAGAGGTCGACTTGGGTCCGCATAAAAATTGCGCAGATACGTGTAGAGCCACTCTGGCGAACGCGAGCGAGCAACCAGAGTCAAATCCGGTGGCACTGCGCCAAACCAATCTTTGGCGCCATCTTCAGTCATGGCGATATCCATCAACTCACCGATCTTTTGACCGGTGAAAACCATATTATCGAGCATCAGCTGATTGGGGATACCAATATCATTGGCGACACGTTCCCAGCGCGAGTACTTGAATGAGTGACAACCCATGCAGTAGTTGACGGCCAGTTGAGCACCATTCTGCAACGAGGCATGATCGCGAAGATCAGCCTCAAAAGTATCACAGTCAACAGTGCCACATGATTTGCCACTCTCGGCGCCTACAGCTTTGATTGGCAGCACAACGAGTAGAGCAACAATCAACACACCGCCCAAGGTTTTCCAAATTCCAATGCCGCCGTCCATGGTAATGCGATCGGGCTCTGGTCTAGTGGTCTCTATGCGGGTCCAGAAGTAGATGCCGATAAAGTACGAGAAGTACAGAACCGTACAGATCTGAGCTAGCAAAGTGCGTGATGCGGTCGGCGCTTTAACACCCAAGTATCCCAGCAGGATAAAGGACGCAACAAATACCAGAATAGCACCGCGGCTGAAGTTGCCTTTATAGCGCATCGAGCGCACCGGACTGCGATCCAACCAGGGCAGTACAAACAGAATCGCGATGGCAGCAGCCATAGTGATAAAGCCACCGAGCTTATCGGGAACTGCACGGAGCATCGAGTAGTAAGGAGTGAAATACCAAACCGGTGCAATATGCTCTGGTGTCTTCAAGGAGTTGGCAATTTCGAAGTTGGCATACTCTAAGAAGTAGCCGCCCATCTCTGGCATAAAGAACAGGATCGCGCAGAACACAAACAGGAACACCACAATGGGCACCAGGTCGTGAATAACAAAGTAGGGATAGAAGGGAATTCCGTCAATCGGGTTGCCTTTCTCATCTTTGTACTTCTTGATGCTAACGCCATCTGGATTGTTAGAGCCTACATCGTGCAATGCGATGATATGCATAACCACCAGTGCAATCAGAATGATTGGCATAGCGACAACGTGCAGAGACATAAAGCGGTTTAGAGTGATACCCGAAATCAGGTAGTCACCACGAATCCACTGCACAACGTCTTCACCAACCACTGGAATAGCGCCAAACAGAGAAATAATTACCTGTGCGCCCCAGTAGGACATCTGACCCCATGGCAATACATAACCGAGGAAAGCCTCAGCCATCAGTGCCACATAGATAGTCATGCCGAAGATCCACACCAGCTCGCGAGGCGCTTTATAAGAGCCATAGATAAGGCCGCGATACATGTGCATGTAGACCACAACGAAAAATGCCGAGGCACCTGTGGAGTGGGCATAGCGGATAATCCAACCCATATCCACATCGCGCATAATATATTCAACCGAGGCGAAGGCCTGCTCAGCAGAACCCTGGTAGCTCATCAGCAACCAGATACCGGTTATCAACTGAATAACCAGGACCACCATCGACAACACACCGAAGTAGTACCAAAAGTTAAAATTCTTTGGCGCGTAGTATTCGGCCATATGCCGATTCCATTCGCGCTTGAGCGTAGGCATACGCGAATCTAGCCACTCAGCAAAAGATGTTCCTTTACTCATTACGCAATCTCCGCATCAATTCCGATAATAACAATGTCGTCCGACTCATAGACATGAGGCGGAATTTCCAAATTGGTTGGCGCGGGAACGCCAGCAAAAACTCGTCCTGAGAGATCAAACTTTGAGCCGTGGCAAGGGCAGAAGAAACCACCCAACCAAGAGTCACCGCCCAAATCAACTGCTCCCACGTCTGGGCGATACATCGGCGCGCAACCCAGGTGCGTACAGAGGCCAACCAAGATCAAATACTCTTCGCGGCCAGCCTGAGTTCGGGCTGATCCAGTCACATAGCTAGGCTGTGAAGCCGCTGCTGAGTCTGCATCGCGTAATATGCTGCTATCAATATCGTCAATGGCTACCAAAGACTCTGGCGTGCGACGGACAATATAGACAGGCTTGCCACGCCACTCGACGACCAGACGACCGCCTACCTCAAGTTTGGAAATATTGATTTTAACCGGAGCGCCAGCAGCCTTAGCTTTGGCACTGGGTTGCCAGGATGAAACAAATGGAACGGCCGCACCAATCACACCTGCACCACCTACGACTGAGGTAGCACCAAGTAAGAATCGGCGACGACTATGGTTGACTCCGTCATTGGTCATGACGTTCTCCCTAAACAGCAAAATTGGATGTTAAAACACGCGGATTCGCATGCAAATAAAAATGGCCCCGCATTCTAACGGAAGCGCTCTTTATACGCAACAACCGAGTTAGGCGGATCAGGGTTAACTTACTGTTTTTTAAGGCAAAAAAAAGCCCGACTCATGAGTCGGGCTATTCTTTTTAGCGCTGCTATTAACGCTTGGAGAACTGAGGACGCTTTCGGGCCTTGTGCAGTCCAACTTTCTTACGCTCAACCTGTCTCGCATCACGGGTCAAGAACCCAGCTTTGCGCAGTGGCGAACGAAGATTTTCATCATACTGAAGTAAAGCGCGGGCAATACCGTGACGGATTGCACCAGCCTGACCAAAGTTTCCACCGCCATTAACGGTGATCTTCATATCAAACTTGTTGACCATATCAACAATCTCAAATGGCTGACGAACAATCATTCGCGCCACTTCGCGACCGAAATACACATCGATCGCGCGATCATTAATAGAAATGTTGCCGCTTCCTGCAGTCAGGAAAACGCGAGCTGCTGACGTCTTGCGACGGCCAGTGCCGTAAAATTGAGTGTCTGCCATGATAATCGCTGTCCGTTAAAGTTCTAGAGCTTGAGGCTGCTGCGCGGCATGCGGATGTGCACTGCCAACGTAGACCTTAAGTTTTCTAAACATTTCCCGACCAAGTGGTCCGCGGGGCAACATACCTTTAACGGCAGATTGGATAACGCGCTCAGGCGCTTTCTCAATCAACTTATCAAAAGTAATATCCTTCAGACCACCGGGGTAACCGGTGTGAGAGTAATAAGTTTTCTGTGTGGCTTTGTTTCCAGTCACACCAATCTTCTCCGCGTTAACCACAACGATGTAATCGCCGGTATCAACGTGGGGAGTATATTCTGGTTTGTGCTTACCGCGCAGGCGAGTTGCAATTTCCACTGCCAAACGACCCAGAGTTTTACCCTCGGCGTCTACGATAAACCAATCACGTTCTACTGTTTCTATTTTTGCGCTATATGTTTTCATCTATTCCTGCCTGGCTTTGGGGGATCCCAAAAAAGGGTGCGAATTGTAATGATCAGCCGCACCTATTACAAGGGGCGATGCCATCAAAATGTAAGTTTTTTATTAGGCCCTTCACGGGCGGTGTGGCCGAGCCAAATACTCGCGGCTCTGCATTTCTAACAATCGACTCTCTGTGCGCTGAAATTCAAACCCCAAGCGACCACCACTATAGAGCTCATAGAGAGGCGCGGCGGCGGTTACAGCCAATTTAACGCTGCGGTCATAGAACTCATCGACCAGATTAATAAAGCGCCGCGCCGCATCATTATTGGCTGGCGTAAAGATTGGTACGCCGCTGATCATCACTGAATGAAATTCTCTCGCCAGCTCAATATAATCATTTTGACTGCGCGGACCTTCGCAAATTGCTGCAAATTCAAACCAGACTATATCCTTGGCCACCTTAATCGAAGGAATTAATCGACCCTCAATATCCAGATCCCCGCCGAGTTTTATTTCACCTTCAACAGCCACCAAACTATTGAAGGTTGCACCTATAGCCTGATCTGCCAACTCACCCAAGGGCGAGTAATAGAGTTCAGCCTGCTCCAGTGCTCGCAGACGATAATCCTGACCACCATCCACATTGACCACTTCACAGTGCAGGTTGAGCAGGGCGATGGCCGGCAAAAAACGCTGTCGCTGCAAACCGTCACGGTAGAGTAGATCGGGAACTATATTGGACGTCGCAACTAAGGTTACGCCACGGGCAAAGAGCCCTTCTAATAGTCGCGCTAAAATCATCGCATCGGTGATATCACTGACAAAGAATTCATCGAAACAGACTACCTGAGCCTCTTTGGCTATAGAGTCCGCAACCAACTCCAGCGGATTGGCCTGTCCTTTTAAATTATCTAAGTCCTGGTGCACACGGCGCATAAAACGGTGAAAGTGAATCCGCATCTTGCGTTCGAAAGGCAGACTCTCGTAAAAGCTATCCATTAAATAGGTCTTGCCTCGACCCACGCCACCCCAAAAATAGAGTCCCTTTTCAGGCGTCAGCGCAGGACGCAGTATTTTTGCCAGCAGGCCGCCCTTCTTGCGCTGATTGCGCTGCGCCAACCGGCCACACAACTGCTCCAGCTTATCAACTGCCTGAGCCTGAGCTGAGTCCGCGACAAAGCCCTCTCGAGCCAGATCATTTTGATAGCGCTGCTTTGGGGTTAACATTGAATATGGTAGGATCGCTGCTTAAACGCAGACTTTAACCAGCACGGCGCCGCAAGACAACCGATAAATGCGGGGATATAGCCAACAGAGATATTCGAGCCTGTGATCGGAGAAAATTAGTTACCCCCTTAAGCCAAAAAACATTGCTTCAACAACCGCCTTTCGCGACACTAAAGGCGTGTAATAAATTAAGTATGGGAGATCACATTGACAACTTTGAGCGTAATTTTGATTGCAGCGGTATTTTTTCTGATCGGAGCTGCCGTCGGTCACCTGTTTTTAAGAAAGGTAGATAGCGGCGATAAATCGGTGCGCAACCTCGAACAAAAACTGGCCGCCAGTGAAAAAGAACTCAAGCGCTACCAGCAAGAAGTTACCGAGCACTTTATTACCGCCTCGCACCTGACCAGCAATATTGCCCAGAGCTACAGGCAGATCCACGAGCATCTGGCCTCTAAAGCCATGCGCCTAGCCAGCCCCGATGTGGCCCGCCAAATCCTCAAATCCGGCGGCAGTGATTTTGGCCTGCTGGATTCCAATGGCAATCCATTGATTGACCTAAGCGACGTTGAGGTTCCGCGAGATTACGCCCCCAGCGTGCCCGGCGGCATCTTAAGTGAAAACTATGGCCTCACCGAGGTAGAGCAGAACAGAATGGATAGCAACGCAGAGAGCGGCTCTGGTAGTCATGCAGCTCCAGGTATGCTCGACATCCCTGATGAAGACGAAAAGGATCCCACCCAGAGCGTCGCCTAGAACACCCCTCTAAGGCGCCGCACTCAAGACGCCCATTGAGTCTGACGAAAATGCAAGCAAGGAGGTTTGCGGTGCGACCATTGCTCAACCGAGCTGCCAGCAATCTGGTTAAACAGCTCAGTCACAATCTCTTACCCAGCAGTTGCAGCTTCTGCCAATCGCCACTGCAACTGTCCGCCGGCGCCCTTTGCCACAACTGTGTTGCCGAACTGCCTCGCCTCACCACTCAATGTCAACGCTGCGCTGTCCCCCTAGTCAGCGACACCCTATGCGCCAACTGCCAACAAAAACCGCCGACCTATAGGCGCTGTATCGTGGCATTCCACTATCAGACACCAGTGGATAACATTATTCTGCGCTTTAAGAACGACCCCTACACAACAGAGATCAAACAGCTCAGTGCCGCCCTGGCCGAGCGCATCTCAACTACCTATAGGCTAGCTCAACGGCCCTGCCCCAAGACGATTATCCCTCTGCCACTGCACTGGCTAAAAATGACCAAACGGGGCTTCAACCAAAGTCTTATCATTAGTAACCTGCTTGCAGATTATCTTCGCCGCGAGCACCAAACTGCCATTGAAATCCGCAGTGATATTTGTCGACGAATAATCAAAGGACAGGATCAACATCTGCTTAGCGCCAAGAAACGTTTGACGAGTATCAAGAAGGCTTTTACCGCAGAGGTGCAGAGCCTCGATGGGTTATCAGTCGCTGTCGTGGATGATGTGGTGACCACCGGCGCCACCGCAAACAGTGTTGCCAAAGTTCTGCTAAAAGCCGGGGTCGCGCAGGTGGATATATGGAGTATTGCAAGAACAAGCTGGAATAATACGACAGTGTGACTCAGAATGGGCGCCATGAATAAACCTATCACATCAACCAGTAAAGCCTCGACAGCACCTTTGACCGCATCGCCAGCCAAAGAGCCTGATAGCATATGGCAGCAGATACACCGGGAAGCACAAGCAGCGGCGACGGCTGAACCCGCACTGGCCAACTTCTTTAATGCGACTATTCTCAGCCACAGCAGCCTTGGCAAGGCACTGAGCCACTATCTGGCCGGTAAACTCGCTAGCGATGAAGTACCAGAAGTCATGCTGCGAACCCTTATGGATCGGACATTTTCAACAGAAGAGATTATCAATGCAGTGGCAGCGGATATTGCCGCGACAGTTGATAGGGATTCGGCCTGCACATTGTATTTGACGCCCTTCCTCTATTTTAAAGGCTTTCTTGCACTCCAGGCATATCGTGTCGCCCATCAGCTCTGGAGTGAGCAACGTCAATCTCTAGCACTGCTAGTGCAGTACAGAATCTCGCTGATCTTTGCGGTGGATATTCACCCGGCAGCAGTTATTGGCAGCGGCATTTTAATCGATCACGCCACTGGTCTGGTTATTGGTGAAACCGCTGTGATTGAAGACTGCGTATCGATTATGCAGTCGGTGACCCTCGGCGGCACCGGCAAAGTCTCAGGGGATCGTCACCCAAAAATTCGCAAAGGCGTATTGCTCGGCCCCGGAGCAAAAATACTCGGCAATATCGAAGTGGGTGAAGGCGCTATGGTCGCCGCATCAAGCGTGGTCTTAAAAGGCGTGCCAGCTCATGCAGTTGTCGCCGGCGTACCAGCCACTGTAGTGGGTGATACGCGCTGTGACGAGCCCTCTCAGGCTATGGATCACTACTTTAAGTGTGACTAACAGCCCTGAGCGAGACAACAGCCCTGAGCGGTATAAAAAGCCCTGAGCCCAATTAACAGCGCTTCCAGCTAAAAGCCATCACCTGATCAATTGAATCGGCACCCTGAAGCTGCATCAATAATCGATCCACCCCCATAGCCACACCAGCACATTCGGGAAGTCCAGACTCCATAGCGGCAAGCAGTCGCTGATCTGCAGTCACGGCAGCCTTGCCCGACAACTTGCGCAGGCGCTGATCCTCGACAAAACGACCGGCCTGTTCCTCCGCATCAGTCAACTCACAGTAACCATTAGCCAACTCAACACGATTTAAAAACCCCTCAAAACGTCTGCTAACCTGACGTCCCTGGCTGTCCTCAGCACATTTGGCCAAGGCCGCCTGGCAGGCTGGATAGTCATATACCAGCACTAGACCATCATCTAGTTGCGGCTCGATAAGAACTGAAAACAAAAGATCCAGACAGTTGGCGCGAGTCTCATCGGCCCAAGACTCTGAGCTGGAAGCCACTGCCAAGCTTTGCAGATTGGCTAGATCAATAAGATGGGGATCAACCTGCAGGTGCTGGATAAACAGTTCTGCATAGCTGCATCGCCGAACTGCTATCTCTGGCGCTAGAGTAACAATCAGTTCGGCCACCTCATCCATCAGCTGATGCTCATCCCAACCACAGCGATACCATTCCAGCAGGGTAAACTCAGGATTGTGACGACGGCCGCTTTCAGCGTCGCGAAAGGCTTTGCCGAGGCTGTAAATATCGCCGCTGCCAGAGGCCAGCAGGCGCTTCATAAAATATTCCGGAGAGGTCTGAAGATAGGCGGCAACCTCTTCATTACGCGCCTCAATGCTATCAATATTGAGGTCAGTCACCGTTGTCATCGACAGCAGCGGCACATCCACCTCCATAACCTGACGCTGCTGAAAAAAATCCCGCAGCTCAGAGAGCACCCGACTGCGCTGGCGCAGAGCCGCCATATTGGCACCGGGTTGCCACTGAATTACCTGTTCCATTTCGCGCTCAAGGGCTGCTTCACGGACTTACTTAGAGCTGACGCGGCCCTGGTATTCCCCGGTGCGCGTGTCGACACGAATTATCTCGCCCTGGTCCAAAAACAGCGGCACTTTTACTACTGCACCGGTAATCAGCTTAGCCGGCTTGCTGCCACCCTGCGCCGTATCACCGCGCAGACCTGGATCGGTTTCAACAATCTCCAACTCAACATGATTGGGCGGGGTCACCGACAGGGGAACGCCGTTAAATAGCGTCACCACGCAGGTATCCTGCTCACTCAACCAGATCAGCGCATCGCCTACCGCATTCTCAGTGGCCTGGTGCTGCTCAAAGGTATCTGGCTCCATAAAACACCAGAAGTCGCCATCGTTATAGAGATACTGCATATCAGTATCCATAACGTCAGCGGCTTCAAGTTGCTCACCGGATTTAAAGGTTTTTTCCAATACCCGACCACTCTTCAGGTTGCGCAATTTAACGCGGTTAAATGCCTGACCTTTGCCTGGCTTTACCAGCTCATTTTCCAAGATTGAACAGGGATCTCCATCGAGCATTACCTTTAATCCGGAGCGAAATTCATTGGTAGAGTAGTTTGACATGGGCTTGGGTTCTCGATTATCTAAAAAGGCCGATATGATACCCGAACTTCTCCTTCAATTGAGCAGTTTGTGGTGCCATCGAAAAAATTATTCAGTGGTTGAAATTGAACAGTGGTGAATTGCCGAGCTGTGAGAAAAAGTTGACTACACTTAGAGAAGACATATCAAAGGATAAATAGAGCCTTTTTTGGAAGTCCAACTAAAACGTTTTTCAGGCTAACTTTTATGAGCCCTGCTTCAAACAATAATATTGCAGCCCTGCTGAGCATTTTAAAACCCTCCATCGCAGATAACCTGACCACTACAACCGATGCGCAAATACCGGATCAAGCCGCAGCTGAACAGTTTATAAAGAGTCTATCGGCGACCAATTATGTCAACAACTCCATGGCGCTCTATCGAGTTCTGCCATCGGTTATAGGATCGGATAACCCGCCAAACACCAAAATGGCTATTCTCGACAGCCTCAATCCGGCAATTATTAGATCCACTGAGGGCCTCTTGCAGAATCAGCTCAATCAGGCTACAGCCAAAGCTATATCCCTCGGCCAATCATTGGTCAGACGGCTTTTTGAAGGCTACAAACTGGTGATCTATCAGCTCGGAGGCGAACTCCCAGTAAACCCAAAGCAGACCAGCAAAAGCACTGATCTAGCCCAATGTATTCTTGCTGCCTGTCACCTGCTGGCAAGAATACAGCTCAACAGTCTGAGCCACTATCTGCAGCAGCCGAGCTTTTACTGGCGCGAATTGCATGCCCTCTATTTACTCGCTGAGCAGCTTGGGGTTGCCAGCAAAGATATACCGGATAATCTGGGGATTAATAGCTCAATTAAAAAGGTCTACATAAAACTTCTGCTCTTCAGTAGCACCAGGCCCCATCATTTTTCCAATTATGAGCTGCGCTTTGTCTACAGTGAGTTGGAATTTTGGTCGTCCCTTGCCGAGCTCCGCAGAGGCAATGCCAAAGGGCTTTTTTCCGTAGATCCATCGACAAATCACGGGACTGTTTATGCTGATGAGGGCGACGGACACCAGGGCAATATCATTCTCGACACATCGCATCTGGTCAGCTTTTTAAAAGGTGTTATCAGCGACGACTCAGATACCTTATTTTCTGATCGAGTGTCACGCCGAGTTATCGGCGACCTAATCAAACAGTGGGGACAGAAGCTTAAGCGCCGCGAGACCCACATCAAGGATCAGGCACAGCTCTCGGTGACACAGGGCTTTACAGCAACCCTATGCATGCTATCGAAAACTAACAGTTTCGATAATTTTCTGCGCCTATGCGGGCAGCAGCCACCGACAAAAAAACACCAGGGACCCAGCATTAAACGAGTAGATGACGTCTGGGGCAGCGTATTTGAAAAGCTCGATAGCCATCCATAGGATTCCGACACAAAATATATTTCAACGCATACGCCGGGCCGAGAGAGATTTACCGGTGATTCTTATCAGCCAGGAATACAACCCCAAAAAGGTGCTCGAAGGGATGCGCCTTGGTGCCGTTGATGTTGTGGTGGAAGATCAAGACCAGCACTTGATTAAGGTTGTGCAGCGTTCATTGCGCAGCGTCTATGAGCGACGTCAGTCCAGAGAGTGGGAACGCAAGCTGTCTGTGGCAGAAAAGCGCGCTCAGCATCTTATGGATATTTCGCGCTTTCCCATCGCCATCGTTAAAGAGGGCGTCTATATCTATGGCAATGATGCCTGCGCCAGCATCTTTGGCTTTAGCGATGTGGAGGAGATGCTCTGCATGCCGATTATAGACAATATAGGTGCGCGGGATCGAGAGAAACTAAAAGCCTATATGGCACCTCTGCAGAGCTCTGACGAGCTTGTGCCTTTTGAAGCCGTGATCAAAACAGTGGACGCGAATGGTAAAGAGGCTGACGCATTTCTCGAGATTCATCAAATTCAATACGATGCCGAACCAGCACTGCAATTTACCATCAATAAAGACAAGCTATTTGATGCCAGTATGGATCATAGCGAACAACAGAAAACTACCGAATACAGCGCCATACAACCCCATCTAGTCTATGAGCTAATTAGTCGAGGCATCAGCCGCTCGGTGCAGAGTGGTCAGGATTGCATGTTACTAAACATCCAAGCAGACCGATTTAGCCAGCTCAAGGAGGATCTAGGTATAGCCAAAGCCGAGAAAATCGCCCATTCACTGGTGATGTTTATCGTTCAGTTGTTTGATCACAATCTCGACTGCGGCAGGATCTCAGAAAACTGTTTTGTCATAGTGCTACCAGATACTACAGAGGAAAAGGTTGTAGAGCTGGCGACGGATATCTGCCAGCAAATCGGCCAGCAGGTATTTGATATAGAGGATGAAACCTTCTCCCTGACCACCTCAATTGGCATCACCGGCCTCAATGAAAATGTGCCTTCGGTTGAGCGCGGCCTCGAGCGCAGTGAAGAAGCTATTGCCCAATTGCGAGAGGAGAATAATCTCGGCAACGGCGCCAAGTTTTATATCCCGGATATTCACTCGGACGATATTTCAAAAACTGAAGCAGTGGTTATCACCGCCAAGAACCTGCTCAGTAAAGGTGCCTTCTCGATTCGCTATCAACCCATAGTGGCGCTGATAGATGGCGGCAGTGGCAAGGAATACTACGAAGTTATTCTGGGCATTAACAAGGAGATCCCAGCTAGCGAAATACCCGAGGACTTTATCGCCAATCTATTCAAATCTGAGATTGCAGCAGAAGTGGACCGCTGGGTAATAAGCGAAGCTCTCAACTCACTGACCGAAAAGCTCAAGACCAATCCCGAGACCCAGCTATTTATTAACATCAGCGCCCAATCCTTTGCCAATACAGAGTTTTTACCCTGGCTGCAAAAAGCCCTAAGCGCTTCAAAACTACCTGCCAATACACTCATTTTTCAACTGTGTGAAATCGATGCAGTACGCTATTTGAATCAGGCCACAGCGCTCTGTGAGGAAATGAAAAAGGCTCATGGACAAATCGGCATCAGCAACTTCGGCCTAGCTATTAACCCCCTGAAAATCTTGGAACGAATCAAAGCCGACTTTGTTAAAGTGGATCGTGTAATAGTTGAGAAGCTGGCCAATACGGGTCAAGGCAAAGCGGCTCAAGAAAAGGCCGCGCAAGGAAAAGAAGAATTCCAAAATATTATGGGTGGCATGACCGGAACCGGCGTCGATGTGATCGTACCCTTTGTCGAGACCGCCACTATTATTCCTATACTCTGGCAACAGGGTGTGCAATATATTCAGGGCCACTATATTAACGAGCCATCGTTTACCATGGACTACGATTTCTCTGAGGGGCCCTGATACTGCAAGCTGATCTTTACCTGCTTCAATCAAGAATAAGCGTATCTTTATCGCTGTATCCGAGCAGGTAGAGAATACCATCTAAACCCAGATTGGAAATTGACTGCTTGGCTGAGGCCTTGACCAGAGGCTTGGCACGAAAAGCGATACCCAGACCAGCGATGCTAAGCATCGGCAAGTCATTGGCTCCATCTCCCACTGCAATTACCTGCTGCAACATCAGACCTTCCCGCTCGGCGATTTGACGCAGCAACTCAGCCTTGCGCTGACCGTCAATAATTTCACCTGTAACCCGACCGGTTACCAGCCCATCTTCAACATCCAGCTGATTCGCATAGACATAGTCAACACCAAGACGCTGCTGCAAGTACTCGCCAAAAAAGGTAAAACCTCCAGAGACAATGGCGGTTTTAAAACCGAGTTTTTTCAGTGTCGAAATAAGGTGCTCAGCACCTTCGTTTAAGCACAGCCGCTCGGCCACCGATTGCAATACACTGGCATCTAATCCCTTGAGCAGCGCCATGCGCTGAGTAAAGCTGGCTTTAAAGTCGATCTCACCCTGCATCGCCGCCTCGGTAATTGCAGCAACCTGATCGCCGACACCAGCCTCATGGGCCAGTTCATCAATTACCTCAGCATCGATCAGCGTGGAGTCCATATCAAATACCACTAAACGGCGATTGCGACGAAATATATTGTCTTCCTGATAGGCGATGTCAATATCGTATTGACTAGCCAACTCCAGCAACGCGCTCTTAAACTGCACCGCATCCTTGGGCTCGCCACGGACGGAAAACTCCACGCAGGCACGCCCCAGCTGCTCACTTTCGTCGAGTTCCATACGCCCGGAAAGACGCACAATCTTGTCAATATTAAGGTCGTATTCACTGGTCACTGTGGCCACAGCCGCTAAGTGCTCAGGCTCAATTTTGCGCGCTAACAATGTCACTATATAGCGTGCCTTGCCCTGCTGGGCGACCCAGTTTTGATAGCGCTGTTCAGTGATTGGCGAGAACATCACCTGCATTTCAAGAGCCAGCAGGCTGCGTTGCACCGCTTTCACTAGGGCCTCTGAATCTTTACTGGCCGGTACTGCTGCGAGAATACCCAGATTGAGCTGGTCGTGAATCACCGCCTGACCAATATCGAGCACAGTGACGTCGAAGGTGGACAACACCTCAGTCACAACACGAGTGACACCAGGCTTGTCTTGCCCCCACACATTAATCAGAAATAGTTGTTTCACAGATTGTGGCCATAGTTATTTTAAGGGCGCTATTATATAAAAGCCTGAGCAATAGGATAGAATGCGCGGCAATTAAATTTTAATCAGGCTCTTTTTAAGGACTTCGGGATGCACCGCCAATACTCACTGGCTAAAAAAATACCCGCACTGGCACTGTCCGCCTGCCTAATTTTCGGTCTATTTGGCTGGGCCCTGCTAACCAGTCACGCCAGCAAGTTGAGTCAAGAAACGCTGCAAGAAAAAGGCGACCTAACCATCACCCAACTGGTTGAACTGGTTCGCGGCCCCCTGTTTAACGGCGACAGCATCAGTATTCAGGTGGCCCTGCAAAACGTTACCGGAGATCCAATCATCCTCGATGCCAGTGTCTATGATATAGGCGGTCAGCTGGTAGCACAGAGCAAAAAGCCAGCACCAGAGACCGCTATAGCGGTCAGCTTTAGTCGCAATATCGCTCTTCAGGACACCGAGGCCGGCAAAGTACTGATCAGTGTCGACAGTCAGGCGATCCAACAGCGCCACAGCCAGGTAGTCAGCAACTGGTTGCTAATGTGGGCGGTTTTCACATTGCTTAGCTGCTATGGCTGTTTTCGCTTTGCCGAGCAACTGTCCCGACGCCTGCGAATGCTGACCAACCGTCTGCCCGGCAGCTCTGAAAGCCTCGACGACGAAATGGCTTCATTAGAACTGCGTCTGCAGCCGCTGCTTTCAACAAGCAGCGATGAGGGACTTTCGGATACCGGCTATTACTGCTCACTGATTACCGCAACAATCAAGAATCGACATCGCCTCGAGAGTCAGCTCAACCGCCAAAATTTGACCCAACTATTTGAAAAAATTGATTACTGCACATTGCGAACATTAGAGCTCTACGCCGGCCAGCGCATTGAGGGTGGCAGTGGTAGCATCAATTTTTATATTCGCTCGACCCAGGTATCGAAGCAGCACTTACTTATATGCCTAATGGCGATCTACTCCCTGCAACAGGTCCTCGAGCGGCTCTCAGAAGAACTGGGGATTGACCTAGAAATCTGCTGGGCTCTGTGCAGTGACAACCTGCAGCCGGCACCACTTTTCCGTCACCATGAAGGCCTCGACAAACTAAAAAGTGCTACTGCCAGCCTCGCTGGTGAACTTGATAAAGGCGCAATTGCCGTGCAATCGGCAGAGTTTGATATTGAGCAGCTATCGTCGATCGCCCGCTTTCTGCCGTTTAAAGAGAATTGTTTTGTCTTGCAGGGTTTTCCCGAAGGGCGTCAAATGTTGCTCGAAAAACAGATTCAGCATCTGGCGACTATCTGTCTCTAAGTATTGCTTGCACTACTCAAGTGAGAATTTTGAGGTATCAAGATCGAGCGTTTTCACCGGCGGCACTTCAGTCTCTTTAACCATCCTGGTTCCAACAGGCTCGAGACTAAGATGATCCAGCGAAGCCGAAAATACCTCTTTCGCCTTTCCCTTTTCAGCACCATCAGTGACATTACTACCTAGGGGCGCTAGAGATAATGGATCCTGCTGAGTAGGCTCAGTTTCTGTTGAATTAGGCACTATCACTGCAATCGCGCCAACATCATTTAAGCGCTGTAGAAGACGCTCGGCGGTCACTTTATCGACGCTGCGTTTAAGTCGAACTGGCGTTCCTGAAAAGAGCTGATCAGCGGCGGCGGTGTCTAGATTAAAACTTGCAGCAACGCGCTGCTTAACCTCTTCTAAACTATTGCCCTGGACAATCTCACCGCGAAACACCAAATCAAAGACATCAGCTTCAGGGTTTCTTCCCGCCTGACTTTTAGGCAAATCCTTGTCGGTCATTATTCAACCTCCTGGTTGTAGTGCGATGGCCTAGCTATATCTCCTGTGTTCTTTTATCACAGCCTTTTTTGCCTTCTCGCTAAGGGCTATCACTCAAGTACTGATCCATTTCCAGAGCTGGCGCCGCCTCTCTCGGCGCGCCGACAATCTTGGCGGGTACGCCAGCCACTGTGACATGAGGCGGCACCGACTCAAGCACCAAACTACCGGCACCGATTTTAACGCCATCGCCGACCATCACATTGCCAAGAATTTTGGCCCCGGCGGAAATCATCACACCATTGCCAATGGTTGGGTGGCGACTGCCTTTAATGCAGCCACTGCCCCCCAGTGTCACGGAGTGCAATATAGACACGTCGTTGCCGACAATGGCGGTTTCTCCTATGACCAACCCGCTGGCGTGGTCGATCATAATGCCACTGCCGATTTGGGCTCCGGGGTGAATATCCACAGCAAACACTTCGGATATTTGGCTCTGAAGATAGAGCGCCAAATGGTTGCGCCCTTGAAGCCACAACCAGTGAGCTACTCTATAAAGCTGCAAAGCCTGAAAACCCTTGAAATAAAGTATAGGCATAAAATTATTGTCGCAGGCGGGATCACGATCGAAACAGGCATGGATATCTGTGCGAGCTGCATCACAGATCGCATCATCACTGGCCATGGCCTCAGCCAAAACCTCGGCAACCGCTGCGGCAGACATGACCGAGCTGTGTAACTGTTGAGACAGATTAAAGCACAGGGCCTGAGCCAAATTCTTATGACTCAAAATCGCAGCATCGAAAAACCCGCTCATCAAAGGTTCCTTAGCGGCGGTCTGCAATGCTTCAGTGCATATCATTTCCCACAGTGGATCGTTGGCGATCATCTATTACCTTTCCTATTTATTCACTTGCTGGTTTTTCAGTTAATTGTTAACACTTATATAGCGTTGAAACAGCTCATCCAGATGGTTGAGCACTGTTTCTTTGTAAACCATATCTGCACTGGCGAGCCGTTCGGCAAGTACTCCTACGGTGAGCTGTGCAGCATAACTTTCTGCCACAGGCCTATAACTGATATGCCAGCGCTCCGGGGCAATGCCGCCCAAGTCCTTTGCGTAGGGCCTATAAAAACCAGCCTCCGCTAACACCGAACTATCTAGCCAATCGTGGAATGGCGCAAACACACCGCTGCCCTCAACTTCTTCAGGCACTAGCTGAATCTGATAGTCGGCATCCACTGCAGCGGCATCATAGATATCAAAATCCGTTCCCCAGTGGTGGCGAGAAGCCCCGGGCAGGGCAGACCAGCGCATCACCGCCTGAATCTGCTGCCACTCTGTCATCTGAGTCAAATCCAAACGCGCGCCACTGTAATCTAAGACCGGACGCAACCCACTGAGTTTGTGATTCCAAATTTTTAACTGTCGATCAAAACTGCGGAAACTGCTGCACAGACGCAGGTCAAAACCCTGTTCGGTCGCTTGCTGGCAGAGCCGCGCCAAAGGCTCAACCACGGCACTCTGCACCAGCATGCCAGACCATTCCACTAAGTGGCTCTGGGTGCTGCCGGTTAGGCGCTCTGAGTCTATTTTCATATGATGCTGCATAGAAGTGTTTATACCTGCGCTGTAACCTATAAGTAAAGGAGCATTTGCCCCTCAAGGTGGTACTTTGTTCATGCACTTTGGCATAGAATGTTTAACACCATTGAAATCTGGGGCTTTGACCTTAAATATACAGACATAGCCAGTCCGGCAATCAAGTTCAGCCATCAACCATCTAATGAGGTATTTACGTGTTAAGGATAGGTTTGTTTTTACTGACCAACCTGGCAATTATTATTGTCGCCAGCATCTCCCTGAGCCTGCTCGGGGTCAACAGCATACTCGCGGATAATGGTGTCGATCTCAATTTAACCTCACTGTTGATCTTCTGTGCGGTGTTTGGCTTTATCGGCTCCTTTGTCTCGCTGCTGCTGTCCAAATTTATGGCCAAAATGTCCACCAAGACAAAAATTATTCAACAACCCGCCAATGAACAAGAGCGCTGGTTGGTAAGCACTGTGGCAGAACTGGCCAAGAAGGCCGATATAGGCATGCCTGAAGTGGGTATCTTTCCCGCTCAGCAGTCGAATGCCTTTGCCACCGGTTGGAATCGAAACAAGGCCCTTGTGGCTGTTAGTGCCGGGCTACTGGCGCGCTTTGACCGAGACGAAGCCAAGGCTGTGCTGGCCCATGAAATCGGTCATGTGGCCAATGGCGATATGATCACTCTGAGTTTGGTGCAGGGGGTGGTTAACACCTTTGTGATGTTCTTTGCCCGTCTTATCGGTTTTTTTGTCGATCGCGTGGTCCTAAAAAATCAGCGCGGCTTGGGTTTGGGCTATTGGATTACCACTATTGTTGCTGAGATATTCCTCGGTATTCTCGCCTCTACCATAGTGATGTGGTTTTCTCGACGCCGTGAATTTTACGCCGATGCTGCGGGCGCCTCATTGGCGGGACGCGGTGCCATGATCAAAGCCCTGCAAAGACTGCAGCAAGAGACCGCGGCTCAGGTCGAAAATCAGATGCCCGACACTATGACCGCCTTTGGTATCTCCTCCGGCTGGAAGCAGCGATCCTCGAGACTATTTATGACGCACCCCCCATTAGAAGAACGAATCGAGGCACTGCGCTTTGGACAATAATCAGCAACAGCTGGTGGAGCGAGACTACTTTCTCTGCCAGCTCAGCGATCTCGAGGAGCTGCAGAGCATTGAACTGGAAATTGATGAGCGTAAGCTCTTTGCTATTCGTCAGGACAACCAACTTTATGCCTACTGGAATAGTTGCCCCCATATGGGCATTCCACTGAACTGGATGCCGGGGAAATTTCTCGATCTCGATGGCGCGCTGTTGCAGTGCTCTGCTCACGGTGCGCTGTTTCAGATTGACAGCGGCGAGTGCATTGGCGGGCCCTGTGTCGGCGATCACCTGACTGCTATAGTCCTGAAGCAGGATGGTGATCAATATTTTATCGCCGCTAATCAGCAACTTCCCGCAAGACTGGTTAACTTGCGCGAAGCGGCGCTGCGGGATCTCGACTAGAGCGTTTGTTTTAACAGCTTTTCTTTGAAAGGCTTTTCTTTAAAAGGCTATCTTTAAGGGCCTCTGCAAACTAATGCAGCTATTGGTCATATCCGCCTGCCAAACAATCACCTCGACCCCAGCGACAATCGCTGCGGTTAAAGTCTCGGCATAAACCGGATCAATATGAGCCGCAACGGACACCTCTTCGACACCACTCAACTGGACACAGAAAAATAGCACCGCCCGGTGACCGGCAGCCACCATGGCCATCAGTTCACGTAAATGTTTGCTGCCGCGGGTAGTCACTGAATCGGGAAACTGGGCGCGGCCATCACCGCAATCTAGGGTGACGTTTTTCACTTCCACATAGCAACAGGCTCTTTGCTTTCCAGACTGACTATCGCACTCACCACCCTCAAGCAACAGATCGATACGACTCTTTTCCTCGCCATAGCGAACTTCGGTGCGCAGACTACTGTAGCCGCGCAATTCGGGAATAAGATCACTCTCAATCGCCTCTCGCACCAGATGATTGGGCCGGCCAGTATTCACCCCCGCCAAATTGCCATAGGCACTGGTAACAATTTCCAGTGTGCCGGCCAATTTGCGCTTCGGATTATTCGACAGAGAGTACCAACAGGGGGAGCCCTCCATCTGACAATTTTTCATCGATCCGGTATTCGGACAGTGCACCGTAATCACCTCGCCATCGGCACTAAGGATATCGGTAAAGAAGCGTTTATAGCGCTTGATAAAGGTGCCTGAGAGCAGCGCGGGAGTTATGTGCATAGAATCATTATTTTTCCGCCTTAAAGTGGCAATGTTAATGGTTTATGTTATGAATAGAAGGTATAAAAATTTTTAGTCCCTGTAAAAAGATTGCGCTGAAAGCAACTGATTACAGCCCATGCGCACCAATGTGGCGCTTAATTGACTCAAGATGCATATAAAGAGAGTTTTATAGCAACCAAAGGTAAATTTAACTTGAAAAATTGGCTCAATATCTCTATAAACTCACGTCCTGTATTTTAGGGTCTGAAATTTAACCGTGGACGTTAGAAATGGCAACAGCAAAAACGAAAGCTAAGACAGTTCCCGCTGGATCTGCAACCCTTCATGGCCTCTCTCCTTACGTAGAGACTAAAAATGAAGAGTACATGAATGAAAAGCAGCGCGAGCACTTCAAAAACATCCTCAAGGCATGGCGCCGTGAGCTGATGGAAGAAGTCGACCGCACTGTTATGCATATGAAAGATGAAGCAGCCAACTTTCCCGATCCTGCCGATCGCGCCACTCAAGAAGAAGAATTCAGTCTTGAGTTGCGCACCCGCGATCGCGAGCGCAAGTTGATCAAGAAAATCGACAAGACTTTAGTGCGCATCGAGGAAGACGACTACGGCTTCTGTGACCAGTGCGGCGTAGACATAGGCATTCGCCGACTTGAAGCACGCCCTACCGCCGACCTTTGCGTCGACTGCAAGACTCTAGATGAAATCAAAGAAAGACAGATCACCGGCGGCTAAACAGCCGTCGGCTCAGTTGCTGACTGTTTGCGCGTTCTAATTGCGATATAGTTATCCGCCAATAGTCAGCCAACTGCATCTGGTCAAACGATGAACCCCTCAGCCTATATTGGCCGCTTTGCACCCTCGCCAACCGGGCCCCTCCATTTTGGTTCTCTCGTCTGTGCCCTGGCCAGCTTCCTCGACGCGCGCCATCATCAGGGTCAGTGGTTAGTTAGAATTGAAGATATAGATCCTCCTCGAGAAATTCTCGGCGCCACCACAACCATTCTCAAACAACTGGAGTCCCACGGCTTGCTCTGGGATGGCGACCTGCTCTATCAAAGCCAGCGCAGTGATGCCTATAACGCTGCATTGGCACAATTGCGCAGCGACGGCTTGAGCTATAACTGCGACTGCAATCGTCAAAGAGTCGCAGAGCTCGGCGGTATTTATGACGGCCGCTGCCACAAGCGTCATATTAGTTCCGACTCCGCTATTCGCCTGAGATTGCCTGAGCATGGTACTGATTCAATAATCGCCTTTGATGATTTAATCATAGGTGCCTACCGACAAAACCTCTGCAGCCAGGTGGGCGACTTTGTTATTCAGCGGCGCGACCGACTGTTCTCCTACCAACTTGCCGTCACAGTCGACGATCTGTTTCAAAATATCAGCCATGTTATTCGTGGCTCAGATCTGCTTGACTCAACCCCCAGACAGCTCTATTTGCAGCGCTGCTTGAACACTAGTGCCGAACACAGACCGGCAGTGCAATACGGCCATTTGCCCCTAGCTATCAATGCCGAAGGGCAGAAGCTTAGCAAGCAAAATCATGCGCCTGCCCTAATTCCAGGAGAGGAATCCAGCAATCTCTGGCTAGCTCTCGACTGGCTGCAACAGGCTCCCCCGGCTGAACTGCGCAGTGAAGACAGTGCCACTATTCTCAGCTGGGCAATCGACAATTGGGCTTTGGCAAGGATTCCCAGCTGCACTAAGATCCCTGCACCTGGGACTGCATAGCACCCTAGCCGAGCAGCAACCCAAGGGAACAAGCGGTTTGCTTTGCCAGGCAAGCTTGCATACCATCGCGGTCAACTTACCCTTATCTCTTATCAACGAGCTCGTAAATGCTTAACTACCGATTGGTTGCGGTTTTAATCTTTCTCAGCAGTGTCGTCGTGCCCCTGGCATCGCGATGGGCTGTGGAACCTCAGAGTAGCTGGTTTAGACCTTTTGTGGTCTGGGCGCTGATTGTCTTCGCCGCTTACATACTGCAACGCCACAGGAAATCCGATGAGTCTTGATATAACCCTCATCGCCATTGGCTTCTTGATTGCCAGTACCCTGGGCGCCTATTTGCTTGCGGTTTACGGTGGTGCGAGAAGCCAAAATCTGATTCTAGTGTTGGCGCTATTTGCTGGCACTGGTGCGCTGCTGGCCACTGGTACCATCGAGATGGCTGGCCGCTATGGCTTTAGTGTGGTGTTGGCACTGTTTGCCTTCACTATGGTATTTCTCTTCTCGCCGCTGATTTTTTACCCAATCCGCAGGCTCAATGAGATTATCCGCTTTGCCTCCCTGGTGGATTTTCTGACCTTCCGTTTTCGTGGCAGAGCTATTGCAGTAATTGCCTGTAGCAGCCTAATTATTGTCAGCATGCCGCTGTTTCTCGGCCAATTACTGGCACTTTCCTCAGTTCATGACTTTCTCTTCGAGACTGATAAATGGTTGTTTAGATTGATTATTGTCTCGATTATTATCTTCATTAATTGGAGTGCAATTAACCAAGGTATGGCGCGCAGTCTGCGCTGGGTGATGGCGGCAGCCGGCTTTCTACTACTCTTGGCACTGGCAACCTCAGCTCTGGTTTCGGTAGACTCCGTCTTTGGCGGTATCAGCGAAATGAACCAATGGGTTGTCAGCAGCGGCCAGCGCTTGATCGTCCAGCGTATGGATTCCTCGTATAGCCTATTTGTTATTTTCCTCGCAGCCAGTTTCGCCCTGCCGGTGAACTTTAGCATTGTTATCTCCGAGCATATTTCCGATAACCAGGCCGGGATAACCTCTTGGGCCTACCCGCTATTGATGCTGTTGGCGAGCATTACCCTCTTCCCGCTGCTGTGGTCTGGTATTGCAATGCAATCCTCATCACCACTACAAGACTATCTATTTGCCATTCCCGCGCTCAACCAACACCCCATAGCAGCAGGACTTGCCGCGGCTAGTATTGTGCTGGTGGCTATTGGGCTGCTGTGCAATATGTCGACCATGCTGGCTAAAATGGTGCTCAATAGTTTTGTCTTACCCACTAAAGCACTGTACAAGCAGCCTCACCTAAGCGGCTGGATTAATCTGCGCCTATTGGGAATTTCAACCGGACTAATTATTGCCGCCGCGCTGCTCAGTCACATTATTAAAGCCCGCAGCATCACCGATCTCTACCTAGTGGGATTTGCCGGACTGGCGCAGTTAACCCCAGCCATGTTGGCCGCCATCTATCTGCCAAAAATCAATCGCAATGGAGTGATCGCCGGATTGATTGGCGGTGTCTCTCTATGGCTCGCAGCACTGGCCCTGCCAATGCTATTTGGCGAATGGAGCTGGCAGCTGCCGGGGACCGATAAGGCACTGATCTTTGGCATGGAAAACTGGCAGACCTGGGCCTTTGAAGCACTGATGGTGAACATCTTTCTGTGTGCCGTTTTTTCCATACTCAGCCCAATGGATAAAGAACAGCAGTCCTTTGCCCGACTGTGCATGGTCGACAATATCTATATCCCCGCTCGGGTCCAGCTAAGCCATAATTCAGTTGAGCAGATGCGCGTCAGCCTGCGTAGATTGCTCGGCAGTGAAGCGGATGTGGAGGTTGACCGAGCACTGCACAAGCTGGATCTTGAACCCAGCGAAACTCGCCCTGCGGCACTGCGCAAACTCCGCGACAGTCTCTACTCATCCCTGACCCTAAACTTCGGTGTATTGTCGGCCTATAAGATGATGGAAGAGGCACTGCCCCTGGAGACACCGATTCGCCCCGAGCCCGATGATATCTATTTGATCGAATCTGTACTCGCCATTGAAGGAGATCGCCTCACCGGTATCGCCAGCGAGTTGAACAAGCTGCGTATGCATCACCGAGAAATTCTCGACAATCTGCCGATCGGCATTATTGCCCTGGGACAGGGCGGCGAGATTATCAAATGGAACAGTTCTATGACTCGCTATACCGGCATCGATAGCGAGATGGTCGCCGGCAGCTTGATCAGTGATCTACCCGAACCCTGGCAGTCTGCAATCAGCTCCTTTTTAGAGGAAGGCGAATCCAGCAAGGACAGTTTGGAGCTCGAATTGGCAGGTAAAACCCAATGGTTTGGCCTGCAAAAATCCACCGCCATAAGCCCTGATGACGATTTAATCCTGCTGGTTGAAGAGCAGACCAAGTCAGTGTTATTAATCCAAAATTATATCAACAATGAACGCTTGGCCTCGGTGGGACGACTGGCTGCTGGGGTCGCCCATGAGATTGGCAATCCGGTCACCGGAATCGCCTGCATCGCACAGAACTTACAACATGAAACTGAGGCTGCAGAGATCGAAACCTCGGCGGAGCTGATTCTGTCGCAGACCGATCGCATCAATGTGATTGTGCAGTCACTGATCAACTTCTCCCGTGGCGATGAAATCTACCACGATCAACTGCAACCGGTCTCGGTGCTCTATGCCGCCGAAGAAGCCATACAAATACTCAGCTTAACCAAAGAGCAGCACAGAGAACAATTTGTCTGCCTAATCGATGCCGATATAGAAATTGTCAGCGACCACCGTCAACTGGTGCAGATTTTTCTCAACTTGCTGGGTAATGCCCGGGACGCAACCAGCGATGGCAGCCCTATCGAAATCAGCTGCCAGCCCGACGGATCGAAGTTGCGGATTATGATCAGCGATCAGGGCAGCGGTATTGCTGAGCCAATTAAGGATCAGCTATTCGAACCCTTCATCACCTCTAAAGAACCGGGCCAAGGCACTGGTTTGGGACTCTGGATGGTGTTCAATCTAGTGAAAAACCTTCGCGGTGAAATCAACCTGTCGAGCCCGGCAAAAAATAGTGACCGTGGCACCACTGCGGAATTACTTTTCGACCTAAATAAAACTTAAAGCGGATTAAGAGCGTTGAAGTTGCTTGTGTCAGCAGTACTTCAAGGTAACAATATGAACCATTCCCGAGCCCACGCAAAATATCTATGAGCAATGCCCCCCACAGAGATCAGATTCTGATTGTCGAAGACGAAGAGATCATTCGTATTTCCCTGCGCAAATTACTCGAGCGCCATAACTACGACGTCAGTGACGCAGTGAGCATCAAAGCCGCAAGTGAAAACTTTGACTTTAACGACTTCGCACTGATTATCAGCGACCTGCGCCTCCCCGGACAGCTGGGAACCGAACTGATTAAAATGGTCGATCCAGTGCCAGTTCTGATTATGACCAGCTATGCCAGCCTGCGCTCAGCAGTTGATACCATGCGCCAAGGTGCTGTGGACTATATCTCCAAACCCTTTGATCACGACGAGATGCTGCTAGCGGTTCGGCGTATTCTCAGCGCCTCGAAACACCGAGCTGTAGCGGCGAAAACATTGGGCAATATAGCGCTTCTAGGATCCAGTGATGCGATCAAAAAAGTCACCCGCGTGATCCCCAAAGTGGCAGCTTCCGATCTGCCAATTCTGATCCAGGGAGAAAGTGGCAGCGGCAAATCCGCTCTGGCACTGGCTATCCACAACGGCAAAAAATCCACCCGGCAACGATTTCTAAATATTAACTGTGCCGGTCTTAAAGAAGATGAATTTGTCAGCCAACTCGATGCCAGTAGCTCAAGTAGCACCATCTTTCTGAATAATATCGCTGAGTTGTCAGCCCCTCTGCAGACGCTGCTACTGAGGGTAATACAAACCAGTCAATGTCGTTTTATCTGTTCGTCGGATCAGGATCTGGAAAAACTCTGCCAGACCAATTTGTTTCGCAAAGATCTCTACTATGAGATTGATGTTGTCAGCATAGCCATGCCAACATTGCGTCAGCGGAGTGCTGATATCCCGGCCATTGCCCAGGCAACCCTAACGCATTTTGATGATACGAGCTCGGGATTAACCCAACAAGCTACTCAGGCGTTGGTCGACTATCAGTGGCCGGGCAATCTACGGCAATTGAAGAACACCTTGCAACAGGCGGTGATTATGGCCTCCCCAGGGGAGCCAATCGATACTGAACTTATCGGCCTTGGCGAAATGACGCCAAAACCTCCGCAAACCCCAAGGCATAGTGCTGCCCTGGCAGTTGATCAGGGTATCACCCAGGATTATGACGCCCCCGCCGGCTTGTCACTGGAAGATTATTTCACCCGCTTCGTCCTCGAAAACCAAGAGAATATGAGCGAGACCGATCTTGCCAAGAAACTTGGCATCAGCCGCAAGAGCCTTTGGGAGCGACGCAATAAACTGGGTATCAGCCGCAAAAAGGGCGACGAGCCGCACAGCGACTAACTGTCATCAAAGCTCGCTTTAGTCTCCCGCCGAGATGGTTCCTCTGTTAAACTCGTAGTCCTGATAACAACCTAATCGGCAATCACTTAATGCTGAAACGCATAAGTAAGTTTTTCCAACGAGATAAATCCTCAAAAAGCGCCTCCGGCCCTATGATTTTTGGCGATGGTCAACACTGCCTTTCTGCGGATATGATCAATCGCGACGCCTATAAAGTCGTCGACGTGTTACAGAAAGCCGGCTTTGAAGCCTATGTTGTCGGCGGCTGTGTCCGCGACCTTCTAATCGGCCTTAAACCGAAAGATTTTGATGTGGCCACCAGCGCCAAGCCCTACGAAGTTAAAGAATTGTTCCGCCGCTCGCGGATTATTGGCCGCCGTTTCCAGATCGTCCATGTACAGTTCAGCCGCGAAATTATTGAAGTCACGACTTTCCGTTCTAATAGCAGCCAGACGACCAGTAAAAATCGTCGTCAGCAGACCGATTCTGGCATGCTCACAAGAGACAATGTCTTCGGCTCTGTAGAAGAGGATGCGTCGCGTCGCGATCTAACCGTCAACGCACTCTATTACGATCCCAGCACCAATAGCATCCATGATTTTACCAATGGTATCGATGATATGGATGCCAAAGTTATCCGTATTATCGGCGACCCGGAAACTCGTTTTCGCGAAGATCCAGTGCGCTTATTGCGCGTCGCCCGCTTTGCCGCCAAGCTCGGTTTCGATATAGAACCGGCCACGGCAAATCCCATGAAACACCGCGCCGCCGATCTGCAGCAGGTCTCACCGCCGCGGCTGTTTGATGAAACGCTAAAGCTGTTTATGAGTGGTCAGGGTTTAGATACCTTTAAAATATTGGTTGAACACGGCCTGTTCGATTATATAGTTCCCCAGCTAGGTCCTATGCTCAATGACCGTCAGGGCGTGCCGATGAAACTGGTATCTCAGGCGCTGATCAATACTGATAAACGCATTCAGGCTTCCCAGCGTGTTACTCCCGCCTTTATTTATGCCGCTCTGCTGTGGCCTGCGGTGCAGAGACTGGCGAGCAATTTTGAGAAGAATGGTAACTCGCCTCCCTATGCCCTGAGCAAAGCGGCGGGAGAAATTATTCTCAACCAGATTCCGGTTACTGCCATCCCCAAGCGCTTCAGTATTCCCATGCGCGAGATCTGGGATTTGCAGTTGCACCTGCGACGTCGCGGCGGCAATCGCGCTCAGCGCCTAGTCGAGCATCCACGTTTTAGAGCGGCTTATGATTTTGTCCTGCTGCGGGAACAGGCCGGCGAAGATCTAGATGGTCTCGGCGCTTGGTGGACCACCTATCAGGAAGCCAACCATGAAAGCCGCCAGACTATGGCGGATGACGTTATGGCCACTGACCGGGGACCGAAAAAACGCCGCCGTCGCCGCAATAGCCCCAGACCTAAAGTAGACCCTGCGCAATAATGGCTGATGTCTATATTGCCCTGGGCAGTAACCTGGACAGCCCACACCGCCAGCTAGACAGCGCCCTTGAGGCACTTGCGCAACATCCTCATATGCAGTTGATCGCAGTATCAAATCGCTACCAGACGCCGCCAATTGGTCCTCAGCAGCCAGACTTTATCAATGCCGCAGTTCAGCTCAACACAGATCTGTCACCACTGGATCTGCTGGACGCTCTGCAAACTATTGAGCAGCAGCAAAATCGTGTGCGCAGCATTCACTGGGGCCCGCGCACTCTGGATCTGGATATCCTGTTCTACAACAATCTGGTAGGCGGCTCTCTTGTAGGCGATTCTCTTGTAATAGAAAGCGAGCGCCTGACCATTCCGCACCCACGTATAGGCGAGCGAGCGTTTGTTCTGGTTCCCCTGATGGATCTCAATCCTCAGTTGGCCCTACCCAGCGGAGAAACTGTTGCTCAACTATTGGCAAACTGCTCCCAGCAAGGTATTGTCAAAACAACAAATGGCGATTACTAAGCAGCCAAAAATTTCGTTCATAGCCTGTGCGCTGACTTTTGGAGAGCAATGTGGAACAAACAATTCTCAGCGAATTTAATCTCGATCTGGCTACGGCTACAATCCCACAATACATTGCTATAGAAGGGCCAATTGGCATAGGCAAGACGACATTAGCAAAGCGTCTCGCCCACTCCTTTAACTATGAAATTCTGCTTGAAGATGCCGAGGAGAATCCCTTTCTCGGGCGTTTCTATCAGGATCGCCGAGGCAATGCTCTGCCCACGCAATTGTTTTTTCTATTTCAGCGCATGCAAAAATTACAGGAAATACGTCAGGGAGATATTTTCCAGCAAGTGCGCATTGCCGATTTTTTAATTGAAAAAGATCCACTTTTTGCCAAGATAACCTTGGACGATGATGAGCTTCGCCTCTATCAAGCGGTCTACGACAATATTATTACCGATCTGCCAAAACCCGACCTAGTGGTCTACCTACAGGCGCCTACCGAGACGCTTTACGATCGCGTGCAGCTCCGCGGCACTCCCAGCGAGCGCGCTATAGAGCTCAGCTATCTGCAGCAACTCAATGACGCCTACACGCAATTTTTCTACTACTATGACGATACGCCGCTGCTTATCGTCAACACCGAAACCATAAACTTAGCCAAAAGCGAGCGCGACTACCAAAATCTGGTTGAGTACATGCTGCAAATTAGTTCTGGGCGACATTACTACAACCCTCACCCCCTGCAGTAAAACCGCTATAATCTCGCCATCGAGACGCTATTGAGGCGAAAAAACGCAACTATGAAAACAACAACGATTAGCAATCTTGCAGCAATGAAAGCCAATGGCGAGAAATTCGCCGTAATCACGGCCTATGATTTTACCTTCTCAAAGCTGATTGAAACCGCTGAAATTGAAGTGGTATTGGTGGGTGACTCACTCGGCAATGTAGTCCAAGGCCGTGACAGTACACTACCCGTAACCATCGATGATATGGCCTATCACACCGAAGCGGTCAAGCGCGGCAACAACTGTGCCCTACTGATGACCGATATGCCATTTATGTCCTATGCCACAGAAGTTCAGGCGCTGGATAATGCCGCCATTCTAATGCAGGCAGGGGCGCAGATGGTCAAGCTCGAAGGGGGCGCCTGGCTTGCGGATACGGTTTACCTGCTGAGTCAGCGCGGCATTCCAGTCTGTGGCCATGTGGGTCTCACGCCACAGTCAGTGCACAAACTCGGCGGCTACAAAGTTCAGGGTAAAGAAGATCAGGCCGCGGAGCTGATGATCGCCGATGCCTTAGCACTGGAAGACGCTGGCGCCGAACTCATAGTTGTGGAATGTGTACCCTCGGCACTGGGCAAGCAACTCTCAGATGCCCTAACCATTCCGGTTATAGGTATAGGAGCAGGCCCCGACACAGATGCACAGGTATTAGTGCTCCACGATATGCTGGGCATCTCCCAGCGCCTGCCGCGCTTCTCCAAGAACTTCCTTGAGGAAGAAGCCAGTATTCAAGACGCCATCACCGCCTATGGCAACGCTGTTCGTGACGGGACTTTTCCCGCGCCAGAGCACTGCTTTAAATAGATTGCGGCTAATAAAGAACTAAAAAAAGAACTAAAAAGAGCCCTAAAAAAACAATAAAAATAAACAGCGAGAGAACAACGCCATGAGCAATCAATCTATTTATGACTTCACCGTAGCCGACAGCGGTGGCAACCCTGTTTCACTGGAAGACTATCGCGGCAAAGTGCTCCTAATCGTCAATACCGCCAGCAAGTGTGGATTTACACCACAGTACACTCAGCTGCAGGAACTATATGATCAATACAGTGCCCGAGGCCTAGTCGTATTGGCGCTGCCCTGCAATCAGTTTGGCGGTCAAGAGCCAGGCTCCAACGCCGAGGTTCAAGAATTTTGTCAGATGAATTTTGGTCTTAGCTTTCCAGTGATGGGCAAAATAGACGTCAATGGCAGTGATCAACATGAACTTTATACTCACCTAAAAAGCCAAGCCGGCGGCCTATTCAACAGCAAGATTAAGTGGAACTTCACCAAGTTTTTAGTCGACCGGGACGGTCAGGTAGTGGAGCGCTATGCGCCGATCCGCAAGCCCAAAGACATAGCTGCGGATATTGAAAAACTGCTCTAAGAAAACCGATCCGTTGCCGTCATCTGACGGCAACGCCTATATCGAGACAAACTCTCTACTTGCTAGCGCGCAGTTCAGCAAAATATTTTTTCGCTGCGACATTAACTTTAGGCGCTAAGTACAGTGTTGAGATCATCGTTGGAATAGCCATGGTGGCGTAGGCTGCCAGAATCAGGCCATTCACTATATCCATAGACACTACTGCACCCACCACAATCAAGCTGATATAGACCGGCGTGTAATAATGTTCGCGCTCGGCACCGAACAAGAATCCGGCACATTTAACCCCGTAAAACCACATGCTCACCATGGTGCTAAAGCTCAACATGCCGACCATAATCAGCAACAGGTAAATGCCGGTAACTGGGAATACCTGCTCGATGGCGCGAGCCGTCATGGTCACTCCGGCCAATCCAGAATCCGCCTGCCAGACACCAGTTAACAGAATAATCAATGCGGTACAGGTACAGACCACCAGAGTGTCAATTACCGGGCCAACCATGGCGACAATGCCTTCGCGGATCGGCTCTGTGGTTTTTGCCGCGCCATGGGCCAGGGACTCAGTACCTATGCCCGCCTCATTGGAGAAGGCTCCACGGCGCACACCGATCATAATCACTGCACCCACCGAACCACCGGCTGCTGCTTCACCGGTAAAGGCGTCGCTAATAATCAGCCAAAACACTGCCGGTATATCAGCCATGTAGGTGTAAAGAATTACCGAGGTCATACCCAGATAGAGACACACCATGGTCGGCACCAGGCGCACCGTTAAGCGGCCAATGCGCTCGATTCGCCCCGCCACGACAATAGTGACTAAAATCGCCACCGTAAGACTGGCAAAAAAATCAAAGGCGAAGTGCTGATCACTAGTGGCCAACCCGGCCGGGATCGCAACACTGTCACGGAGCAATTGAATAAACTGGTTGGCCTGAAAAAGCGGTAGCGCACCTATTAAACAGGCCACGGCAAACAGCGCCGCTAGGGGATACCAGCGCTTGCCCATGCCCTCGGTAATCACATACATAGGGCCGCCGCGCAGTGTGCCGAGAGAGTCATGGCCGCGAAACATCACTGCCAGGGATGCGGTGTAAAACTTGGTTGCCACACCCACTATGGCCGTGACCCACATCCAGAACACAGCGCCGGGGCCACCGATGCTAATGGCAATGGCCACACCGGCAATATTGCCCAGACCAATGGTGCCAGAGAGCGCTGTAGACAGCGCCTGTGAATGGGGAATATGCCCGGGATCATTGGGGTCGCTGTACTTGCCGCGCAGCAGTGCAATGGCATGGCCAAAATAGCGATAGGGTTGCATGCGTGAACGGATCATAAAGAACAGACCACCGCCCACGAGAAGCACCACCAGTGGTGTGCTCCACATGAGATCAGCCCAGGCATTAAGGAAGTTTTCGATTTGTTTCAGAGTAGTTTCAGTCATTATTTTTATAATTCTTTTTAGACGGAAAAGTAACTGCGATCACGGTGACCGCGAAGAGTGGAGCCTTTTACGAGTTGTTCGGTTTCACATAGAGCACCAGACTGTGGCCAACTAGCTGATAACCCTTTTCTGCAGCAATACGCTCCTGCAGGTTTTCAATTTCCGCATCGTGGAATTCAATCACTTTTCCGGTCTCAGTGCAGACCATATGATCGTGATGTTCACCGCGATCAATCTCGTAAATCGCCGGACCATTATCAAAGTTGTGGCGCTCTACAAGGCCGGCAGCTTCAAATTGGGTGAGCACGCGATAGACGGTAGCAATGCCAACATCGCCATCGGAATCACGCAGCGCCTGATAGATATCCTCAGCGGTCATATGACGATCGCTGCAGTTTTCAAGGATCTGCAAGATCTTTACTCGGGGTAAAGTGACCTTGAGTCCCGCTTTTTTTAGTTCTTGATCTTCCAGAGTCATGCTTAGCCCTTCTCTATGCTGGTCTCTTTGGGTATTATCCCCGTTCGCTCAACCAACGGGAACCCCACAGATGCGAATAGTTCTGATTTGCTTAATAAGTTTTACGCTTCTAGCCAGTGGCTGTAGCTGGATCAAATTCCCTGGGGTACACAAAGTAGCCATTCAGCAAGGCAATATTGTCGATCAGGAGATGATTGATAAACTGCTTCCAGGAATGACCAAATCTCAGGTTCGCTTTGTACTAGGCACCCCGCTGGTAGCAGATACCTTTAATCAAGCGCGCTGGGATTATTTCTATAGCCGCAAAGCGCCATCCGGCAAAGAGACTCAGGAGCAGGTGACGATCTTCTTTGATCAAGAGGGTAATCTCGAACGCATGACTGGCGACTACCTGCCAAGTGCTGCAGCGCAGCCCGAGCCTAAATAGCCAGGCCAAGCTTGAAGGGTCGGTGCATGTAACTAGGTCGGCTCTATGCTGTTTTAGCCAAGAGGCTTTTAATCGAGAAGCTTTTAATCAAGAGCTTTTAAATTAGACAGCTTTACTATCAGTCTCACTATCAGTCTCCGCCTGCTCTTTCTTGAGCTTGGCTTCCTCAGCACGACGGCGTCTCACCTCTTTGGGATCGGCGATCAATGGCCGATATATCTCTACGCGATCACGCTCCTGTAACAGATATTCACTGGGCTCAGCCAGGCCCTTTGTACCCAAGACCTGAGCAAAAATACCCATTTTGCAGGTCTCCAGATCAATCTCCGGAAAACTCTGTAAAATACCTGACTGCTCAACGGCCTGCAGTGCCGTAGTGCCAGCAGCCATATTTAGCTGTATCAACTTTTGTTTCTCCGGCAGTCCGTAAACCACCTCCACAACAATCATTTTACTGTCCGTCATCTGTCTTCCCATATACTTGATCAGCTCGGCGACACAGCGAATCTACAAGATCATTTGCCATACTCGAGAACAGCTTTGATGCTGCCATCCCCATCGCCATACTGTTAAATTCAAATTCCAAATCGAGGCTCACTTTACAGGCCTCTGGGGTCAGCGCTTTAAAGTGCCAAACACCGCGCAGCGTTTTAAATGGCCCGTCTTCAAGGCTCATTTCAATGGTATCCGGTGCACTGAGACTATTGCGTGTCATAAAGCTGGTTTTAACCCCAGCCTTTTTTAAATCCAGCCGCGCAACCATCAGCTTATCGCTCTGTTCCAGCACCTCAGCACTTTGGCAGCCATCCATAAACTGCGGATAATTAGCCACATCATTGACCAGATCAAACATCGCCTGATCCGAGTACATCACCAGTGCCGATCGCTGAACCTTATTCAAATCAATTTCATCTTAATCGAGCCTAAGCAAAGAACTTGTCGTAGATACCCATAACAAACACCGCGGCTATAGCCACCGGTGCCACATATCTCAGCATTAGTCGCCAGCCCCACATCACCCATGGCGACGTGCCCTGCATTTCATCATCGACAAATTCATCTTTCATGACAAAGCCGACAAACACTGCAATCAATAGACCTGAGAGGGGCAACATCACATTGGAGGTGAGGAAATCTAAGAAGTCGAAAAAGGTAAATCCGGCTACTGTCGAGTCGGCCCAGATATTAAACGAGAACACGCTGCCCAAACCCAACGACCAAGTGCCGGCGGCGATCAGGGAATTGGCCTGAATGCGATTCATATTTTTCGCTTCAATCAGCCAGGCAACCGCCGGCTCAAGCAGCGAAATAGCCGAGCTCCATGCGGCGATGGTCACCAGCACAAAAAATACTGAGCCGATCAATAGTCCCCCAGGCATATTGCCAAAGGCCACCGGCAGACTGATAAACATCAATCCGGTACCTGCACTGGGCTCGACCCCAGGCGTAGCGAAGACAATGGAGAAGATAATCAAGCCTGAGATAATCGCCGTCATGCTGTCGAAGAAGGCCACGGTTAAAATGGTTTTACCTATATTGGCATTCTGGGGCATATAGGCGCCATAGGCCATGATCGCGCCCATACCTATACTCAGGGTAAAGAACGCTTGGCCCATAGCCTCCAGCACTCCGCGACCGGTTAAAGCGGCAAAGTCGAAGGTAAAGAGGAAGTCCCAACCGGCCTGAAAGTTACCGCGAAAGAAGCTAAAGCCGAGTAGTATCAGCAACATGATAAACAGTAGCGGCATTAAAATTTCCACCGCAACGCCGAGGCCTTTTTTGACCCCACCCACGACTACGCCTACACAGAGTGTTAGAAACAGGGTTTGCCACAATATCAGTCGCGTCGGATCCGCTAATAACTTGCCAAAGACACCCGCAGCCACTTCACCTGTAGCACCGCGCAATTCACCAGAGGCCATGGAAAAAATATAGTCCAGCGCCCATCCGGCAATCACCGCATAGAATGAAATAATCAGCATGCCCGCCACAACACCGAGCCAGCCAATATGACGCCAAGCCGAGTGCGCACCGCTCTCAGCGACCACATCGCGCATGGAATTAATCGGGCTCTGGCGTCCACGGCGACCAATAGCTACCTCCGCCATCATCACCGGAACACCAATTAATAATATGCAGGCTATATAGGCGAGCACAAATGCACCGCCGCCATTGCTGCCGGCAACATAGGGAAACTTCCACATATTGCCCAGACCCACCGCGGAACCGGTGGCTGCCATAATAAAGGTCCAGCGACTAGCCCAGGTTCCGTGCATGCCTTTTTGCTGTAAGCCCATAAACTACCCCAAAAAATGATGATGAATTGTAACGCTATCGCCAGGGTGATCCTAATTAAATAGCCACCATTGAGTGCGCATTTGGTTATGATAAATAGACCAGCAGACGTATAATCGCGAGTTATGACAAAAAAGAAACCTAAAGCCCAATCCAGCACTATCGCTCTCAACAAGAAAGCGAAGCATAACTATTTTCTCGAGCAGAAGTTTGAGGCGGGCATTGCCCTGATGGGCTGGGAAGTTAAGAGCCTGCGCGAGGGCAAGGTCAATCTTACGGACACCTATGTGTTGCTGCAAAATGGCGAGGCCTGGTTAATCGGTACCAATATCACGCCCCTGGCAACTGCCTCGACCCACTATGTCACCGAGCCTATCCGCTCGCGCAAGTTGCTACTCAATCGCCGTGAATTGGATAAGCTGGAAGCTGGGGTCAACCAAAAGGGACACACCTGCGTCTGCACCGCGATGTATTGGAAGAGCCATCTGATTAAAGTTGAAATCGCCCTAGCCAAAGGCAAGGCGGATTTTGATAAGCGCAATGACGACAAAGAGCGTGACTGGGATCGTCAGAAACAGCGGATTATGCGGCACTCTGCATAGCCCTTAACTTTAAGGGTTATGACTTTAGTTTTTGTTGCCAAACAACCCTTTTAAACCGCTGGCTTTTTCCTTGATCTGATCTTCCAGTGATTTACCCATTTCTTTAACTGCCCCTGATTGGCTTACTGCCTTGCCTGCCGCACGGGTAATAGCGCTAATAATTTCTGCTGCGGCCTCAGCACCAGAGACTCCGTCGCCACCTTCAGCAGATCCCCCTATATCAGTAAGGTGCAAATCGGGCAGTTTCAGGTCGAGACCTTTGCCACTGAGAATTGCATAGTGCACCACGGCATCGGTAATTTTCAGGTCGCGAATAATAAATTTTTTGCCCTCAGCGTCAGTTCCACCCTGACTATTTTCGGCACCGAGATAGTCAGCTATATTGGCCTGAATCTGATCCAGGTTACTGCGGCCGTCGACTCGCTCCATAGTGATTTCTGGTGCCACAATACGGAGAGAGTCGATCACTATGGCGTTACCGGCCAAGTGCTCTGCATCCATAGCGAAGCTTATTAGCCCCAATTTAAATGCATCCGCCGCTGTAAAACCCTGAGGATTACTGACCCGCAGTCCTGAAAAACTGCCCTTGGCGTCAATGAGTGACAGATCTACCGAATTTAGGGTTACCTCAGACCCAGTCAACTCAGGGCCAATGGTCTCCACTGCTGTCTTGATACCGCGATCTAAATTAGTCAAAACAACAATCATCAATACAATCACCAACAAAATAATTGTCGTAGCGATTTTGCCAATTTTATTCATCTTCGCTCTCCCTTGAGTTTGATTTATTCCAATTAGATAAAGCATAGATGCTATTCTGCTATCTGTAAAAATCGCAATATCATCTGCTCTGGCGATTAACACTGTGACTCAAGGAACAGACCAATAATGACAGCAAAGCTATCAATGCTTAGTACTCCCATAGCGAGTCCCGCAGTTATCCTTGAAGGGTTAAAACTGCTCGGGCATGTAAATATTCGCTGGCTGGTGATTATTCCAACACTACTTAATCTCATACTCTTCTCTGCCGCTACCTGGCTTGCTGCGGCATGGGTCAGTGACTGGCTCAATTTTTTGATTGCCTCGGTACCTGAATGGCTCGACTGGCTGGTGTGGATTATCTGGCTATTGTTTGTATTGCTGGCGCTGGTTATCTATTCCTTCACCTTTACCCTATTCGCCAATCTAATTGGCTCGCCGTTTTACGGCATTATCGCCGAGCGGGTGATTGCTCTTGAGCGCGACGTTATAGATGAAACATCAACATCGACCTCGGCACTACTAGCCACAGCCTGGGGCAGTTTTTGTCGCGAGCTACAGATCATCGCCTATATGCTGCCCCGAACTCTGGGCATAGCGCTGCTTACGGTGATGATTAGCTTTGTACCGGTGATTAATATTTTGGCGCCACTGATTGCTGGCAGCTGGGCGGCTTGGTCTCTGGCGCTACAATATATGGATTATCCCGGTGATAGTGACAAGCTGAGCTTTGCTGAAGTACGACAGCGAGCGGGGAGGCAGAGATTATTGTCGCTGAGTTTTGGCTTGTCGGCATTGGTGGCAGCGGCGATTCCGCTGGTCAACTTGTTGTTGCTACCGGCCACTGTGATTGGCGGCACCTTGATGTGGTGCCGCGAATTTACTGAGGGGTAAAAGAGTAGAAGATAAAAGAGTGGGAGGTAAAGGAAGAATTTGGCACAGCAAGGTGCTGTGCCAATTAAGTTCGCTGGCGGTATTTGGCTAAGCTTTATTGCCGTCTATATCGCCTGCTTGCTGTGGTTCTTGCGCTGAAGGCTCTTTTTCCGCTGAGGGCTCTTTATTGGCTGAGGGCTCTACAACAAC